>JAEAMF010001043.1_pt1 | contig 23719 bp, 20 predicted proteins | sample 8958721 | NCBI WGS metagenome assembly JAEAMF01 (sample SAMN16933255, study PRJNA681124) | bioreactor sludge metagenome | isolation source: anaerobic bioreactor treating anionic surfactant - SDBS | place: India: Bengaluru | collected 2019-02-28 | reverse complement strand
CTTTTTCATTTCTCCTCTGTCAATAACACAAATCTAAAGGATCTCCGTGGTTTAAGAAAAAACATCCATTTTGACACACCCTCATGGGGGGTGAGGTATTGACCGATTCTTTCCGACACTTCATCCCCCTTTTTCCACACTTCGGCGATTTATATTTTTATATTCCTCAGCAAGGGTGAAAATTTGCCTGCAAATCAGGTGAAAATGAAAACCACCCTTTTTCTGATTCTGTTTGCCGGTATCGTGACATCAGTGAGTTCCCAGACCATAATCATGGGACGTATTACGGATAAATCAGGCGAAACCATTGTCGGTGCCAACGTCTATCTGGAGAATTCATATGATGGAACGTCATCGGATGTAGAGGGTAATTTCCGGTTTATCACCGAGCTTACCGGACAACAGAAACTGATCACCAGTTTCATCGGGTATGTTCAGTACGAGCAATCCCTTACTATTAACGGTGAACCGGTCACACTTTCTATCATGCTTCAGCCCGACAACCAGGAACTGGGAGGGGTGGAGATCACGGCCGGTTCGTTCGAGGCGAGCGATGAGAAAAAAGCGGTCATCCTGAGGCCTTTGGACATCGTAACGACTGCCGGGGGGCTGGCGGATATCTCGGCTGTTCTGAACACCCTGCCCGGCACGCAGACTGTGGGCGAAGAGGGAAAACTGTTCGTGAGGGGAGGCGACAGCTACGAAACCCAGACGTTCATCGACGGCATGCAGGTGATCAATCCGTACACCACCTCCATGCCCGATGTGCCTTCCAGGGGGAGGTTCTCGCCATACATGTTCAACGGCACGATGTTCAGTACCGGCGGTTTTTCGGCAGAGTACGGTCAGGCCCTTTCGTCGGCGCTGATCCTTAAGTCGAACGACCTGCCCGAGCAAACGGTGACAAGCCTGTCGCTGATGACCATCGGCCCGGGAGTTGAACACACGCAGAAATGGGATCATTCATCGGTCTCGGCCTCCATGGAATACATGAACCTGCAGCCCTATTTTGCCCTGGTCCCACAGGAGTTTGACTGGGAGAAGGCTCCCGAAGCGGTAGGCGGAATGATGACGTTCAGGTATAAAACCGGACCTGACGGCATGCTGAAAGGATTTGCCAACTACAGCCACTCGAGCAGCGCTATGTACTATCCCGACATGACCGATCTGAACCGGAACATGCTGATCGGGATGAAAAATGACGACCTGTATACCCAGGCCAATTACCAGGGTGCGATCGGTAAGCATTGGATCACACAAAGCGGGGTATCGTATATGCGTAACATGGATGACACCAACCTAGATCAGGACAACGTGCATGAGCTGGAACAATCCTGGCAGGCAAGGCAGGTGTTCCGTTACCTTCACAGTGAGAAAGCCGTCTTCAAAGGGGGAGTGGAATGGATGCGGAAGTCCTCTTCCCAGGCGTATTTTGCATCCGATGAGAACATAACATACACCACCAGGTTTACCGATGATCTTTTCAGCGGCTTTCTGGAAACGGAAGTGACGCTCTCGCACCGCTTTGCCGCCCGTGCAGGCGGAAGGTATGAGTATTCCGCGCTTCTTCAGAGAGGGAACATCGTCCCGAGGGTGTCGATGGCTTGTAAAACAGGCGCCAGCAGCCAGGTCTCCGTCGCCTACGGTATCTTTTACCAGACTCCCGCCAGCGACTATCTCCGGTTCAGTCACGATCTTGATTTTGAGCGGGCCACACACTATATACTCAATTACCAGATCATGAAGAACCGCCATGTGTTCCGCGTGGAGGTATACAGGAAAGATTATCATGATCTGGTGAAATACGACACTCTGAATACTCCGGATCCCACGAATTATAACAACGACGGAAAGGGATATGCTCAGGGGATCGACATTTTCTGGCGCGACCAGCGGACCTTTTCAAATATCGACTACTGGATCTCCTATTCCTTTCTTGATACGGAACGGGATTATAAGGACTACCCTGGGCCGGCGGTGCCAACGTTCGCATCCAGGCACAATGCTTCGGTGGTGGTGAAATACTGGGTGGGGAAATTGTCCACCCAGTTTGCAGGCACCTACTCGTTCGCCAGCGGCCGTCCCTATTACAATCCAAATTCGGATGGATTTCTGACGGACAGGACAAAACCTTACCATGACCTGAGCCTCAATGCCAGTTACCTGACGGAGATCTTCAAAAAATTCACTATTGTCCATCTTTCCATCAGCAATGTGCTGGGATTCAATAATGTATTCGGCTATCATTACCAGACCACTCCGGGAACCGACGGGACCTATCCTTCCTTTGCCGTGAAGCAATGGGCCAAACGCTTCTGGTTCCTGGGAGTGTTCCTATCGATATAGCGGCCCCTCCCCAACCTCCTCCCCATTTGGGGAGGGGACAGGGGTGGGGAACATTTTAACATTTTAACAATTTAACAATTTAACAATGAAAACACTGATCATCACCACAGCCCTAATCGTTTTCAGCCTGGCCGGTTTCTCTCAGAAAGACCAGTATAGAATGTCCATGAAAGCGAACATCGACAAGATGTACCAGTCACAGACCATCGAAGATTATCAGTCCGCAGCCAATACATTCGAACGGATCGCCCTGGCGGAGAAGAAGGAATGGCTGCCATCGTATTACACGGCGTACTGTTATATCATGATGGCTTATATGGCGCAAAAGCCCGACCAGATCGACCCTTACCTGGATCTTGCCCAGAAGCACCTCGACCAAGCACTTGCCATTGACGGAAAGGAGGCGGAGTTGTTGGTCCTGCAGGGGATGCTTCACCAGGCCCGGATCAGTGTCGATTTCATGGGAAGGGGGATGACCTATTCCCAGATGGCCCAGGGCGAACTGGAGAAGGCTGCTGCGATTGATCCGAAGAACCCCAGGGCATTCTACCTGATGGGAATGAACGTTTACAGCACCCCACCAATGTATGGCGGAGGTCCGGAAGTAGCGCTCCCCCTTTTCAAAAGAGCACAGGAGAACTTCGAATTGGGGGAAGCGATCAATAATGACCTGATGCCGACCTGGGGTGAAGAGCACAACAGCCGGATGATCACTGAATGTGAGCGGAAAAATTAATACATTTACAGTTCAGATTGATCCATGAAAGGCGTAAAGAAAAACCTGCTCAGGCACCTCAGGGACATCGTCATTGTCACGGTCGTTGGAACGTTGGTGTCCCTGCTTTTTATCCTGAATGAACTGACCTGGCACAATGTACTGGTCAACATGGGCTACTGTGCCATTCTGGGTACCGTCATCTGGAAAGGGAACGAGATCCTTTGTTATTGGATTGAAAGAAAGTACCCCTGGAAGATTAATCCAGGTAAAACGCTGATAGTCAATATCATATTGACAATACCAGTGTCCATCATTCTTATCTTCCTGGTCAATTTCGGTTGGTTCAGCATGGTCTATAAGCTTGATTTCTGGCAGTTTTTTCTGAAGCAGGGAGGCTATTGGCTGGTGGTCATTCAGTTGCTGGTCACGATCATCATCACCCTAACGCTTTATGTCGGAGACTTTTTCAGATCCTGGCGTGAGTCCGTCAAAAGGGAGGAACAATTTAAACGCGAGAGCCTTTCTTTTCAGTTCGAGTCACTGAAGAACCAGGTCAACCCGCATTTTCTTTTCAACAGCCTGAACGTGCTGAGTTCGCTGGTCATGAAAGACCAGGAGAAGTCGGTGCAGTTTATCCGGCAACTTTCGGAAGTGTACCGTTACGTGCTGGAGTTGAAGGATAAGGAAGTGGTGGAGCTGGGAACGGAGATGAGGTTTGTGCAATCGTATGTTTATTTGCAAAAGATCCGTTATGCCGATAACCTTCACGTTGAGCTGGATCCAGAACTGGAAAAGCATTATTTAAAGCAGGTCATTCCCATATCCGTTCAGATGCTGGTCGAAAATGCGATCAAACATAACATCGTCTCAGGGGATGAACCCCTGACGGTAAGGATCATGGTGGAGGATGGGTACCTGGTGGTCAGAAACAACCTGCAGGTCAGGACAACGATTCCGGAGTCAGGGAGTATCGGTCTGAAGAATATCAAATCGCGGTATGAATATCTGACGGAGAAGGAGTTCATCATTGTGAATGACGGGAAGGAATTTGTGGTGAGGATACCATTGATCCATTTAAAGGGATGACATCCCACGCTGAGGGATGTCATCCCTTATTACCCCTCCCCTGCCAGGAGGGGAGGAGTGTAGGGGGCTATAAAAAAATACCTATGAACGTTATCATCGTCGAAGACGAAAAGCTGGCTGCCGAGTACCTGCGTGGGTTGATCCGCAGGTATGATCCCGGGATCGAGGTGATCTTTGAGGCGGACTCGGTTAAAAAAACCGTTCAGTGGTTTGATGCAGGCGGAAAACCTGACCTTGCCTTTTTGGACATCCAGCTAGCCGACGGGCTGAGCTTTGAGATCTTTGACAGAACAACGGTCACCTGCCCGGTGATCTTCACTACGGCTTACAACGAGTACGCCCTGCGGGCGTTCAAGGTCAACAGCATTGACTATCTGCTCAAACCCATTGACCCGGCTGACCTGAAAAAGGCCATCGACAGGTTCAGGACAGGCTGGCTTAGGGAATCCCCGGATACGACCGCCCATCGGCTGGATACCATCGACCGTCTTCTGCATCAGTTTACAAAAACATATAAATCACGCTTCATCGTGAAGGTGGGCGAACACCTCCGGCCGGTCACCGTGGAGGAAATCCTTTACTTTTACAGCCTTGACAAGGCTACCTACTTCGCCACGGCCGAGAACCGCCATTACCCGGCGGATTTCTCGCTGGAGTACCTGGAAGAGATCATTGATCCCGGGAGGTTTTTCCGGATCAACCGCAAATATATGATCAGCCTGCCTGCCATCCTGGACATCGTCAGCTACTCCAACAGCCGGCTGAAGATCAGGCTGAAGCATTCCACCGATGAGGATGTCATCGTTAGCCGGGAGAAGGTATCTGAGTTCAAGCAATGGCTGGACAGGTGAAGAAGATCCACCACTCCTTCTACCTGGTCAATCGGCAATGGATATTCTTTCCAGCTTTTCCCCTTCCGACCGTGCCACGACCACCGCTCCACAGGTATCGCCCAGCACATTCACGGTCGTTCGGAACATGTCGAGGATACGATCGACGGCCAGGATAAGACCGATCCCTTCCAAGGGCAGCCCGACGGCGGTCAGCACGATGGTTATCATGACCAGTCCAGCCATGGGTACACCCGCTGAACCGATGGCAGCCAGCAGTGCAGTGAAGACCACCACGACCTGCTGCACCACGGTCAGGTGGATCCCATACGCCTGGGCGATGAACATGGCCGCCACGCATTCGTAAAGGGCCGTCCCGTTCATGTTGATGGTGGCTCCGAGGGGCAGTGTGAAGCTGGTAATCCGGTTGGAAACACCGCAGTTGTGTTCCACCGCTTCCATGGATAAAGGAAGTGTCGCGTTGGAGGAGGCGGTAGTGAAGGCAGTAAGTAAGGGTGTGGAGATGGAGCGGTAGTGTTTCAGCGGATTGACACGGCCAATGAGTAAAATGATCAGCGGCAGAAAGACTATTGAATGGATCGCCAATCCGCTGATGACAACGATCATGTACAATCCCAGCCGGGAGAACAATTCACCCAGGTCGCTCTGTTCTGAAACGATGCTGGCTACGATGGCAAAGATACCCAGGGGGGCAAACCGAATCACAAACATGGTTATCTTCATCATGAGATCGAAAGCGGCGTTGAAAAAATCGGTCAGGATGGCTTTATGGCTGGGCGACAGCTTCATGATGAAATAACCCATGAGGATCGCCACAAAAATCGTTGCCAGCATCTCGTTTTCGGCAAAGGCCTTGAAGATGTTGGTCGGAACGATGTGGATAAGGGTGTCACCAAATGATCGTTCCACTGACTCCAGGGCTTCGATCTTCTGACTGAAGCCCAGGTCGGCCCCAACACCCGGCTTGATCAGATTGACCAGGAACAATCCGGTCACAATGGCCAGCAGCGTCGTAAACATATAAAATGCGAACGTTTTCATGACAATCTTTCCCAGCTTTTCAGCCGTGCCAATATTGGTCACTCCCGATATCAGCGAACTCAGGATCAACGGGATGACGATCATCAACAACCCTCTCAGAAAAAGATCTCCCATCCAGGCGATGTACCGGACATACTCTTTGAGAAATGCGCCACACAACACTCCCAATGCTAACCCGATCAGTATCTGCCAGTGCAGCTTCAGTTTGAAGATTTTCATATTTTCTTGTCTTGATAGGGCAAAATTGCAAAAAATAGTTTTTTAATATAATTTTGCAGCTTATGAAAGTTGCGGTCAAGAAACAAACCATCGCCATCGATCCTGTTTTTCAGAAGATTATGGAATCAGCCAGGGATCTCACTGAAAAAAAAGGAGTGAAAGGATTTACATTCGCCGACCTGTGCCAGGAAGTGGGGATCCCTCAAAAGACCCTGTATGAGCACGTCGATAATGAATATGATCTTGTTCAGAAGATCCTTTCCTTTGAACGGGAGAGCTTCAGGATCATCTTTGACGAATACGATTTTGACGGTGTCAACTCCATCGATATCCTGTTGACCGTAAGCAAGGAGATCAGCCAGAAGTTCAAGAATATCAATCCATCCACGACGTTTGACCTGAAGAAGTACTATCCGGAGATCTACCAGGATCATTTTCAAAAGCGCGTGGATTTTATTTTTGACCAGATCAAGATCAACATCCAGAAAGGGATCAATCAGGGCATGTATCGCGAAGATCTGAGCATCGAGCTGGTAGCCCGTCTTTACATCAGCCGCCTGATAGATATTCATAATCCGGACTTTTTCCCGCCTGAACGCTTTTCTTTTTCCATGCTTTTTGAAGTGATGTTCGAAAGTTTTATCAGAAGCATTGCCAAGCCTGAAGGGCTGCGCTATTTTGAAGAAAAGATAAAGACGGTCGAGTTTTCCTCTCTCCACTAAACGAGCTTTATGGAAGAAAGATTGAAAAACATCCTGGATTGTGCCATAGGATTGTTCAATCGTTACGGCATCCGGAGCGTCACTATGGATGATATCTGCCGTGAGCTGGGGATGTCCAAAAAGACCATTTACCATTATGTGGCTTCCAAGGAAGAGCTGGTCAAAGCCATGCTGGACTCACGGATCCAGAACCTCACGGAGATCAGTGTGAGTGCATCCGGTCTTTCCATGAATGCCATCGACACCCTGGTCGCCTACAGCAAACTCCTGGGAGAATATTTTAAGAACCTCAAGGCCAATCCCTCCCTGGATTATGATCTGAAGAAATATTTTCCAGCGGTCTACCGTGCCTACATGGATCAAAGGAACCAGGCCGTTCACCGGCGTCTTGCAGAAAACATACGGCTGGGGATCGACCAGGAATTATACCGCCCCGACCTTCATGCGGATCTTTTGGCTGACCTGTTCATGATCAAGGTGGAAAATCTCACCGAGCCGGATACGGTGACCGATGGGGCCTATTCCTCCAAGAAGATGTATAAAGTGATGATTGAAAATCATATTCGGGGGATAGCCACCAAAAAGGGAGTAAAATATTTTGAAAAAAATATCCCCGGCAAATAGTCAGGTACTGTATCAGTTAACCCTTGGCTCAGGGATGCTATCATCCTCTTCCCAGGTCAGGTTGAATTTCGGTCCCCTGATCTTTTGCTGATCCTGCCGTGCGGGGATCGAATCGGCAGCGCCTTCATCCCATTCCAGGGTAAAACTTCCCTTTTCACGGGAGGTGATCGGCACGGTCTTTCCATCATCCTTTCCACCGATCCGGAATTCCTCCTGCAGTGCCACTTTCAGTTCCTGGCGTTCTTTCTTCAGGTCGTTCGACAGCTTTTCTTTCAGAGCCGGACCGTCATAGCTGAAACGGGGATCATCTGCCGTCCCGGAGACCGCAATGAACAAGGTCGATCTTCCTAAACCGTCGTCCTTCACCACACCAAACTCTTTCTGCCTGTCGGGTTTGACCCTTTTGGAAAGAAGCTGGGAAAGGAGCAGGCTGATGTGATAATCGACATCATTGCCGAAGGTGTGGGTACCGTTGAGAGTCAGGTTCAGGGTATTGGATTTGATCTCCATTTCCGGAATCAGGATGGTCTGATTACGTATTTCGATCAGGTTGCTCAGTTCGGAGAAGCGAATATGTTTCAGATCTTCGATATCAAGGATCCCGGAAAGCCTGTACAGGGGTGCAAAGCCTATCAGTTCTCCCGCGCGGACAGTGACCGCTCCCAGGGTGTAAATGCTTTTTGAATCGATGCTCATGTCGGGACGCAGGCTGGAGGTAAAGTACACATCGGCGTCTACCCATCCACGGAGATGTTTATCGGTCAGGCTCTCCTGGTCAAAATTCCCGAAGTCGTGAAACAACCTCTGAATGTCGATATGCGTCAGCCGGGTGTTGCATTTTACCTGAAAGATCCGGTCGTTCAGCGGGCTCAGGTTCAGATCCGCTCTAATGGTACCTCCCATGGAAGTGAACGACAGATCATCCAGGGTAAGTGTGCGGTCGCGCATAACCATCCTGGTTGTCAGCTTCTCCGCTGAGAAATCCTGATAGGTAAATTTGTCCAGCGTTACATCCAGGTTCATCCGGATATTTTCCGGAAGAGAAAAATGGTATTCATGATTGCCGACTCCTCCTCCTTCCAAGAACTCATTCAGGTTCATCCGGCCGGATGTAAGGGTCATATCTGCCCTGAGGACTTCATCCTTTAAAAAGATCCTGGGCAGAAAATTCAGGATGACCCCCTGGAGACTAAAATCGCTGGTCCCGACGGTTCCGGATAAGTTTTTGACAGCAAGAAGCTGATTGTCGAAACGAAAGTTTCCCAGTATATCGAGGCATTTCAGCGGATATTTTTTCAGCAGCACCTGGCCGTCACTCAGGCTGACGTCGCCTTGTATGCTGATTCCCGGCAGGTTATTGGCGGTGATGTGCCGGATGTTATGCAGGGGGCCTTTGAGTGCAATTTTCATGGTGAGCAAGCCGGCCATTTCCCCCAGGGAATCCATGGGCAGGAAACCGGCCAGGTCCTGGAGCCGCAGACCGGCGTCGGCTGAAATACTGACGAAGGGATGGCTGAGGTCGGAGATCCTCGCGGATCCTTCCACCCACCCTTCGCCCAGGGCAACCCTGATCCATTCGATGCGTACCTCGTCCTTTCCTGCAGGCGCACTGGAATAGCTGCCCGTGGCAAAGATTTTTCCCAACCGGATATCCAGGTGGTCAAACCTGACACTGCCCCTGCTTACCTGAAAATCCACCCTGACCTCAGGGATCCTGTTCTCCACCCACGTCCCCCGGATCATGGCAGAGGCAGAGACATTGCCGTCAAGTGACACATCTTCCGTGAATGAGAGGTACTTCGGCGGTAGCAGGGTCAGGTATTCAGCCACCGGAGCTTCTTCTGCCCGGAGTGTCAGATCCGTTTCCAGTTCCTCTCCCACACGTATCCTTCCACCAAGGTGCAGTGAAAGGGGCCCGCTGCGCACCTGACCCTCCATGATCTGAAAGGTGCGGCCGTCAACTTTCAGGTGAACATCCGCGTCCATCTCCCTGTCCCTGAGGTAAATGACATCGTCCCTCTGAACAAGGACAGCCATGAAATCACCACGGACCGACAGTTCATAGCTTTTTTTGGTGAAGTTGCCTCTTGCCTTGCTGTTGAATACGCGGAAAGAATACGATTCATTGGATGACAGGTTTTGCCATGAGATGTCAACCATCCGGAGGATCACCTGCCGGATCTCAACGGAAAAAGTACTGCTTTCTGATGCGGAAGTTTGTTTCCAGAAATGAAAATTGTCGCTTCCGTCCTCAAATACCGTCAGGCTGATCCGCGCATTGCTGAGCTGTATCGCTTCCAGCGTATATATTCCGTGCAGGACATCCATGACATTGAAGCGCAGGGACAGCTCCTCCGCCCGGAGCATACCGGTGTCGCTGTACCGGCCCGGCGGATTGCTGATGAGGATATCGCTCATGGTGAGGGATAGCATGGGAAAATGAGACAGCAACGAAACACGGATCGCTCCTGCCTGGACCTCAGCCGTCAGGTGACTGTTCACTTCATGAAGCACCGCCTGCCGGATGGAATCCCGGTAGATCATAAAAAAGATCGTCCCTGCCAGGATCACGGATACGATGACGATGGCAAGGATGATCAGGGTCCGTTTAAGGATTTTGAATATGCGGTGTATGACAGGGTGCATCGGAATTACTTCTCAGGGGAAAACGTCAGCGATGGGCAATTGTTATCATTCTGTAAAATTCGATAAAAAATTCTACTTTTGTTCTTCAAATCAAGATGGGGATCACATGAAACCTACTCATATCGAACATATTGGTATTGCGGTCAAAAGCCTGGAGGAAGCCATTCCCTTCTATGAAAAGGTTCTCGGCCTAGAATGTTATGCTATAGAGGAAGTGAAGGATCAGAAAGTAAGGACTGCTTTTTTCAGGGTCGGACAGACCAAGGTCGAGCTGCTGGAGTCGACAGATCCGGAAGGACCGGTCAGCCGGTTCATCGAAAAAAAAGGTGAAGGGATACACCATATTGCCTTTGCGGTGGAGGATGTGGAAGGTGCGCTCCGGGAGGCTGGATCCCATGGCATTCAGCTGATTGACCATGTCCCCAGAAAAGGGGCGGAAGAGCTGTCGATTGGATTTTTGCACCCGAAATCAACACAGGGAGTATTGATCGAATTTTGCGGGATATAGTATGTTAACCATTGGCATAGCAGGCGGTTCGGGTTGCGGCAAATCAACGGTGGTCGGAGAGATCATCCGCAGGTTGCCAAAGGATGCGGTGACCATCATCCCTCAGGATGCTTATTATAAGGACCATGGGCATCTTTCTGCCGAAGACCGCAAACGGATCAATTTTGACCATCCCTCCTCCATTGAGTTCAGCCTGCTTGCCCACCACCTCGACCTGCTGCGGAAGGGACAGTCCGTTGAAATGCCGATTTACTCATACATTACCTGTGCCCGCGCGAAGGAAACCATTCCCGTTCATCCCAGCAAGGTCATCATTGTGGAAGGGATCCTGATACTGACCAATCCGCTTATGCGTAAAAAACTGGATATCAAGGTATACGTGGATGCTGATCCGGATGACAGGCTGATACGGATCATCCGCAGGGACATTGAAGAGAGGGGGAGATCCTATAAAGAAGTGCTCGCCCATTATGAAAAGTATGTCAAGCCAATGCATCTTTTATTCATCGAATCCTCCAAGAGGTATGCCGATATCATTGTTCCTCAGGGCGGTGCCAATCATATTGCCATTGATATCCTGGCTTCACGGATCAAAATGAAGCTGGCCGAGTAAGAGTCCGCCGGCGGGTGGAACCTGCAGGGAACGTTTTGAACAATCATTGTAAAAAGAGTGTTAAATACTATAAAACATACATTCATGAAAGTCAGAACCTATTTGTCTCGTGCCGCATCCATCGTTCTCCTGTTGACAGGGACAGGTGCATCATTATACTGTACGGCCTCGGTTCAGGCAGATCCCTCTGCTCCCAGGTATGTCTTTTATTTCATCGGCGACGGGATGGGCCTGGCACAGGCATCTGCCGCCGAGGTTTACCTCTCGGCCATCAAGGGAACGATCGACTTTGAGAAGCTCAACCTCAGCCGGTTGCCCGTTCAGTCCATAATGACAACCTTCAGTCAGAGCAATTTCATTACCTGCTCTTCCGCCAGCGGCACTGCCCTGGCGACCGGACACAAGACTTCCAACGGCACGGTTTCCATGGACAGCGAACACAAAACCGATTACAAGTCGATTGCGACCAGGGCACTGGAAAATAAAATGAAAGTGGGCATCATTACGTCTGTCTCCCTCGACCATGCCACTCCTGCCGTTTTTTATGCACATGAATACCGTCGCAGCGCCTATTATGAAATCGGGCTTAGCCTGGCAAACAGCGGATTCCATTTTTTCGGCGGTGGTGGCTTTCTGAGAAATGAAGGTGAGAAAGCCGGCGATATCCGCGTGGTGGATGCAGCTGCCAGGAAAGGATACAGGGTTGTCAATACGGTCAGGGACTTTCAGGCACTGAAACCCGGCGTTGATAAGGTGGTTGCCATCAATCCCGTCCTGACCGGTGGAGAATCACTTCCGTATGCCATTGATGACAAAGGGGATGGCATCTCCCTGGCACAGTTTACCTCGAAAGCCATCGAGCTGCTCTATGGCAGGCAGGGATTCTTCATCATGGTGGAGGGTGGAAAGATTGACTGGGCGTGTCATGCCAATGATGCCGCCGCTGTTGTTAAAGAGGTGCTGGCCTTTGATGAAGCCATCGGCGTAGCCATGGAGTTTTATAAAAAGCACCCGGACGAAACCCTGATCGTGGTCATGGCGGATCACGAAACCGGCGGGATGTCGCTGGGCATGGATGGAATGGACGAAAAAAGGGCCTATGGGTTGCTTCAGTACCAGAAATGCTCCATTTCCGCATTCACCGGAAAGATCACGGACTATAAGGAAAAGGGCCTTGACTCGTTGTTGACCTTTGAAGACATCCTGGATACGGTACAGTATTATTATGGACTGGGCAATGCTGACCTTCCCCTGAATGAGGTGGAGATGATCTATTTGAACGAAGCGTACAATCAAACTCTGGGTCATCCGGGTGAAATCACAGCCGGGGTGCAGAATATGTACGGAGAGGATGATCCGCTGGCTGTTACTTGTACCCGGATATTGAACCGAAAGGCGGGGATAGGCTGGACCACATCCAATCATACAGCGTTGCCTGTGCCGGTACGTGCTATCGGGAATGGGCAGGAGATGTTCATGGGGTACCTGGACAATACCAATATTCCCATCAAAGTGATGCAGAAGATGGGATGGATCAGATAGGATCAAATTCCAAATTCCAAGCACCAGAATCCAAACAAAAACTAAATCACAAATTCCAAAAGATTGAATCAGAAATTTTTTGGCCTTTTCAGCCGGTTGACCTCTTCCTTGCTGAGATGGCGCCAGTGACCCCGCGGGAGGTCTTTTTTGGTAAGGCCGGCGAAGATGACGCGGTCGAGTTTAACCACATCGTAGCCGAGTTTTTCGAAGATGCGGCGCACGATATGGTTCTTCCCTGAGTGTAGTTGTATCCCAACTTCCTTTTTTGAATCGGCTCCTGCCACCCAGGCGATCTCATCCACTTTAATAAAACCATCCTCCAGTTCCAATCCTTCACCAATGGTCAGGAGGTCATTCTTGCTCAGGTTCTTATCCAGTTCGACGTGATAAAGTTTATCGATGCGGTAGCGGGGATGGGTCAGTTTCTTTGCCAGTTCCCCGTCATTGGTGAACAGGAGCAGTCCGGTGGTGTTGCGGTCGAGGCGCCCCACAGGATAGATACGGTAGCGGGAAGCGTCTTTCACCAGCGTCATAACCGTTTTCCGGTCATCGGGATCGTCCACCGTAGTGATGTATCCCTTGGGTTTGTTCAGCAGCACATAGACCATCGGTTCCGCCCGCAGGGTCTGGTCACCGTACTGGACCTTATCCGTTCGCGATACTTTCACGCCCATTGCGGTAACGATCTTTCCGTTCACCCTGATGGCGCCGGCCCTGATCAGTTCATCGGCTTCCCTGCGGGAGCAGATGCCGGCGTTGGCAATGAACCTGTTTAACCGGATCAGGTCGGGATCCGGGACATTTTTTCGGAAACCGGTTTTCTTTTGTGTTCCCGGCTCCCAGGTTGCCCGACCTTTTTTAAATGATGGCCGCGGCCTGTCATTGGCCTGTGATGCACCGTAGGACTGTCTTTTTCTTTCTGTATCGTATGAGGATCCTTCAGACCGCCCTGGGGTATCTGAATCCCTGTAAGGTCGTCTTTTTCTTTCCGCATCGCGAGGAGAACCTGCAGGACGCGCTGGAGCATCTGAATCTCTGGAGAGTCGGCGTTTTCTTACAGGGTACTGTGGAGATCCAACCGTTTTCCTTTTGGTTGACGATGGTCTTTCTGACCTCCCTGTCTGACCATTTTTTGCTGTACGGAATATTTTTTTCTCACCGGATTCCGGGCGGTCCCGGTCTTTTTCCTCCTTATCCAGGATCAGGACCTTTTTTCGCGGTCTTCTGGATTCAAAGAATTCCTTTCGCCGTTCGGATTCCTCCGGATCTGAAGGTTGAAGATTGATTTCCGGTTTCGATGGCTTCCCGGGAGAAGTACCCTTTCGTGGTCTCATGGCTGGTGAATGAGCGGCAAAGGTAGTGATAAAAAGTCAGCAGTCGGTGGTCAACAGTCAGCGGTCTGCAGTTGACATTGACAATTGACAGTTTTACAGTGTCGGGTAAAAGGCGTCGGCGATGTGGTTGATCTCGGGATTTTTGCCACGCAACACAATACTGATGATATCGAACCGAGTCTCCTTTTTGACCGAGTAGCGGTTGATATACGAATTGGCCGCGCGTATCAGCAATTTTTGTTTTTGCCACGTCACAAAGTTCTCTGGTTCCCCAAAGTCGGTGGAACGACGCGTTTTCACCTCCACGATCACCAGGTAATCCTTCTCTTCCGCGATGATGTCGATCTCGTTCCTGCCCCAGCGCCAGTTGGTTTCGAGGATAGTGTATCCTTTGGAGCGGAGATAGCCCACGGCGATCGCTTCCCCCGCTTTTCCGGTTTCGTTGTGTTCAGCCATAAAAGAAGCGTTGTTTATGGTTAATACGGGAAAGGGGGAAAATGTACCACAGGTGGGTAAAAAATTCCAAATCCCAAGATCCAAAATCCAAATTAATTCCAACTCACATGATCCAAATAATAAGGGATTAGACCATTGGCAGTCAGCAGTCGGCATAGGCTTACTCCTTAGTGTCTCACTATTTGAAGGAATAATAATTGATTTTTTTGGAGTAATAAATAAAAATTATCAGACTTGCTTGAAAACGACCTCATTCCCGACGCTAAGCAGCGCCTCCCTGCCCAGAATCAGTGCCCTGTTATCAGGAACATGCCCCGCCGGGAAATGGAAACAGACCGGATAATCGTATTCCCCAACCACTTCGGTGATGATCTCTTCAGCCGTTTTACCAAACGGCACCTGGTTGTCCTTCATAGCGGTCATCCCGCCGACGATCAGTCCGGCCAGGCGTGCAAGCTTTCCGCCCCGCTTCAGGTTGAGCATCATCCGGTCCATGTGGTACAGGTATTCATCCAGGTCCTCCAGGAACAGGATTTTCCCGTCCGTGGCCAGGTCCGAGGGTGTACCGGTCAGTCCGTAAAGGAGCGACAAATTGCCTCCCACCAGCGTTCCCCTGGCAGTGCCTATTCTGGAAAGCGGTGAGGCCGGGAGCCTGTAGGTGAGGTTTTCTCCAAAGAGTGCTTTTTTCAGAGATAACAGTGTATCTGCCGAGCTGTCAGGATCACCGAAATGGATCGGCATGACGGCATGAAGTGTTTCAATGCCGAAATGGGAGTGGATATGGGAGTGCAGTACGGTGATATCGCTGTACCCCACTATCCATTTAGGTTTCCTGACAAAGTGGCTGAAATCAAGTCGGTCGATGATGCGGATGAGGCCATATCCTCCCCGGGCACAGAAGATGGCCCGGATACCTTCGTCGTCGAGCATGTTTTGCAGGTCTGCAGCCCTTACCCGGTCATCCCCTGCAAACTGATTGGAGGAATCATAGAGATGATCTCCGGTGACCACGGCCAGGCCCCACTCCTCTAACTTTTGGATGGCAGGCTCAGTTTCTTCTGCCGTGATTTTACGGGCAGGGGCCACTATGGCCACGCGGTCCCCATTTTTCAGGTAAGCCGGAGTACTCATGGTAATGGATCAACTCAACGAATCAATATGGGCAAAGTTCCGATGAATGCCTCTTTCATACCTGATCCTTGGATATCCCATAATGACAAACAAGCCTTCCCGGCTTTTATACCGGATACTGTACTTTTCCCTGAGCTTGCGCGCACTTTTTCCCGATTGAATGAACGGGTGGATGGCACCGAGCATACAGGTGCCGAGGCCTAGTGACTCGGCTGCGGTCATGGCATAGGTGGCTGCGATCAGGGGGTCAGCGGGATCGGTATAGGGAGAGCCGTAAAAATACAACGCCACCGGTGCGTCGTACATCACCAGATTTTCTCCTTTATCCATGGATTCCGTATACTTAAAGATCAAAGGCCGGATGAAGTCCCGGAACATGTCTGTATTCACCTTTCCCCAGAAGGGTCGCATCAGGGTGAGAAACCAGCCCGACACCATCCATTGGAGAGATTTCAGGTATTCGCAGTAGTCTCTGGAAAATTGAAGCACGCGCTCCTTCGTGTCCAGGACGAGTACATGAACGTCGGAAGGGGGTATTCCCATAGGTGCTGTGGCAGCAGCCTCCAGCACTTTATCGATCAATGCCTTTTCGACTGGCCTGTCCTTGTATTCTCTGATACTTCTTCTTCGCTGAAAGAGTGCGAGCAGCTGATCATAGGATGCGGCCTGTACCTTTCCGGGCAGTGGGAAAAGGTCATCCGGAGAGAGATGGCGGCCGTGGATAGTCATTGCTCCCTGGGGGCAAATGGCCATGCAATGTCCGCAGGCGATGCAGCCAAACACAGGCTGTGACGATTCGACAGCCTTGCCGTTTTCCATGGCCAGGCTATAGTCCTTGCAAACGTCAACACAGAGCCCGCAACCATTGCAAAGAATAGTATTGATGCTGATGCGTCCTTTTTCGGTGGTTCTAGAGGTAGGTATGGGCATAGTAAGTTTATTTTTTCCTCAGATGCTTGTAAACAAACCAGACGATCCCTGCACCCAGCAGGGCCAGAACAACATAATCGATGACGTGGCTGTATTTCATGATATCGTCCCAGTTCTGACGTAGGTAGAAGCCTGCGACGGTCAGGATCGTATTCCACATGCCAGCCCCCAGGATCGTATAGATAGAAAATCGCCCCAGAGGCATCCGGCCGCTTCCGGCAGGGATGGAGATCAGGTGACGCACCACCGGAATAAAGCGGCTGACAAAGATGGTCATGCTGCCATAACGGTTGAAGAACCTTTCCGTGGCTTCGAGGTCTTTGCGGTTCAGAAGAAGATACTTGCCGTAACGGTCAACGAACGGTTTACCTCCGTATTTCCCTATGAAATAGGACAACAGGGATCCGACGATGCTTCCCAGCGTGCTGGCGATGATCACACCGGTGTAGGTGAACCGGTTCTGGACGATCAAAAAGCCCGCAAAGGGCATCACTGCCTCACTGGGCACCGGTAAGACCATGCTTTCCATGACCATGAGAATGAAGATGCTGATGTATCCTGTCTGATCGATGAAATTGGTGATGTGTGTGGCGAGGAAATCCGTAATACCCATAGCGGTATGCTTTAAAGGGCAAAGGTCTGAATTTTTTGGTTTCTCTGCCCAGATCACACCCATTTTGTCAGTTAAGTGCAGAATTCCCTGAGGGTGACCTTCAAATCCATATCTTTGCGCAGATTTTATGATCGTATAACGGTTAATATTCTTTACGGATGAGTTCAACGGATCGCTGGTACAACCGCACCACAGTCACTTCGGCCCTGCCGTATGCCAACGGGCCGCTGCATATCGGACATCTGGCCGGGGTATACATCCCTGCCGACATTTATGTCAGGTACCTTCGCAGCAAAGGGGAGGAGGTCCTGTTCATCGGTGGCTCCGATGAGCACGGAGTACCCATCACGATCAAGGCCCGTCAGCAGGGAGTCACTCCCCAGGAGGTCGTCGACACGTACCACCGGATCATCAAGGATTCGTTTGAGGAGTTCGGGATATCCTTTGATATTTACAGCCGTACCTCAAATCCCATCCATCATGAGACCGCTGCCGGTATGTTCAAGACCCTGTACGACAAGGGAGAATTCATTGAAAAGACCAGTCTGCAATACTTTGATGAAGAAAACCAGGTGTTCCTTGCCGATCGTTACATCACAGGCACCTGCCCCCGCTGTGATTTTCCGAAAGCATACGGCGATCAGTGTGAGAACTGCGGTACATCGCTCAGCCCGGATGACCTGATCAATCCCCGCTCAGCGCTCAGCGGAAAGCCCCCTGTGAAAAAAGAGACGAAACACTGGTACCTGCCGCTCGACAAATATGAAGGATGGCTGAAACAGTGGATCCTTACCGAACACAAAGACGACTGGAAACCCAATGTATATGGTCAGTGCAAGTCGTGGCTGGACCACGGGCTTCAGCCGCGGGCTGTTACCCGTGACCTGGACTGGGGCGTCAAGGTGCCCCTGCCAGGAACGGAAGGCAAAGTCCTGTATGTCTGGTTCGACGCACCGATCGGTTATATATCCGCCACACGCGAATGGGCCCGGCTTCACGACACTGGCTGGGAAGTGTGGTGGAAGGCTAAAGATACGCGACTTATCCACTTTATTGGCAAGGACAACATCGTGTTCCATTGCATCATCTTCCCGTCCATGCTGATCAACGAGGGATCCTTTATCATTCCTGACAACGTTCCCGCCTTTGAGTTCATGAACCTGGAAGGGGATAAGATCTCAACGTCACGCAACTGGGCTGTGTGGCTCCATGAATACCTGAAAGAATTCCCGGGAAAGCAAGATGTGCTCCGGTATGCACTGACCACCAACGCTCCCGAGACCAAGGACAACGATTTTACATGGAAAGATTTCCAGACGCGCAACAACAGCGAGCTGCTGGCCATTTTTGGCAATTTCGTCAACCGTACGCTGGTGCTGACGGATAAATTTTTCGGCAACACCGTCCCGGCACCCGGTGAAATGAGCGACTACGACCGCCGTATCGCGGAAGAGGCCGGCACCTTTCCTGACCGTATCGGAAGCATGCTGGATAAATTTCGTTTCCGGGATGCCCTCAGCGAACTGATGAACCTGGCCCGTCTGGGTAACAAGTACTTGACCGATTCCGAACCCTGGAAGCTGATAAAGACCAACGAGGCACGCGTGGGGACGGTTTTGAACATTTCCCTTCAGTTATGCGCCAATCTGGCCATCCTGTGCGAGCCGTTTCTGCCCTTCACTTCCAAAAGGATCTGTCAGATGATGAACCTTCCTGCCATGAAATGGCATGAGGCAGGCCGGATGGATATACTCCGGGCCGGCCATCCGCTGAACCGTTCGTTCTATCTGTTCGAAAAGATCGAGGACAATGTTATCGAAGCGCAGGTGAATAAGCTTCAGGAAACCAAAAAGATCAACGAACCGCCAAAGCCGGACGTAAAACCCCAGAAACCACGAATCACCTATGATGACTTTTCAAAGATGGATATTCGCTTGGGCACTATCCTGGAAGCCAAAAAGGTACCTCAGGCGGATAAGCTTCTCGAACTGCGGATTGATACAGGGATCGATCAGCGTACGGTAGTGGCGGGCATCGCCACGCAATTCAGCCCCGAAGAGGTTGTCGGCAGGCAGGTATGTTTCCTGGTCAACCTGGAGCCCCGTAAACTCAGGGGACTTATCTCCCAGGGAATGATCCTCATGGCGGAGGCTCCCGACGGCAAACTGGCATTTCTAACCCCTGATCCTTCGTTACCAGATGGAAGCGACATAAAATGAACAACCATTACAGAACAACGATGTAGAAGTGTAAGTAGAAATTGAAGTTGATGGTCGAACGGAAATCAGATATAAGAAATATTTCCGAAATCTGATTTCCGTTCAAATATCTATTTCATTTTTAACTTCTAATTCTCCTTGGTTTTTCTGTAATGGTCATTCAAAAAGAAAAGAGGCTGTTCCGGAAGGAACAGCCTCTTTTCTTTTTGTGGTTTATCTTCTAGATACTCCTGTTAGGTCTTCTGTTAAAACCACCACCTCCGCGGTTACCATCGGGGTTGTCGGTACGGGGTCTCGCTTCATTGACCACCAGCGTTTTACCCATAAAATCAGCACCATTCAGCGATTCAATGGCTTCACGGGCTTCTGCGTCATCACTCATCTCTACGAATCCAAAGCCCCTGCTTCTTTGGGTTACTTTGTCCATAATGATCTTGGCGGATTGAACTTCGCCATACTGTTCGAATAACTCCCGAAGGTCATTATCCTTGGCCTTGAACGGGATGTTTGCAATGTAAATGTTCATTGAAAAAACGATTAAAAAATTAAAAAAATGTCTGACCTCTCAGTCAGCTTAAAAATCGGGCAAATGTAATACAAAAAATCACAAATCATATCATTATTAAAGTTTTATTAACAGAAATGGGTATTTTATGATAAATATCTGGCGATTAGACCGGTATTTTGATCAACCACAGAGGATTTCACAGAGGCGCATAGATGAAATACAAGATTAAATACTGGTCAGAGAAAACGGATAAGGTAAAGGCGGACGCTTTCGTTCCGCGTATAAAATTCAGCCGCTGTGACAAAGAAGATCCCCTTTTGCTTTAAGTTGCGAAGGACCCGGTTATCGGCGATATAGTAGATGTCACCCGGGACGCGTTCTTTCCTGTGCTGAAGGATACGGCCAGTCTCGCATGTGATGTAATACGAAATGTCTTCGTTGATATGCTGATTTCCATAAAGATAGATTTCTTTTCCCTGCATCATTTCACCAATCCGGGTGGCGGCTTCCCGGTGACGGTACTCTTTCTGCATCCTGCTGTATACGGGCAGATACAGAATACTTACTGCCAGCCGGCTGACACTCAGCAGCAGGACGAACAGCACCAGTCGCAAGGCGGGTCTTTTGATCATTCCCGCGGTGATCAGGATCATGAAGCCGGCCAGTGAGAAATTGATCAGCAGTCGGGTGGACTTCCAGGGTACGGTATCCAGAAAGGGAGCCACCAAAAGCGCTGCTGTGCCAACCACTGCGGTGCATGTCAGCAACAGGCTGGCTATCCTGAAAAGTTTCCTGTTTTGTTCACCGGCCAGTAGGTAGAAATAAAGCATGATGGTCACGGCCAGCGGGAAAAGCATAAAGATATAGCGAACCCTCCAGTAGGGAGAGAGCCAGTAGATGATGCTGTTGGCGATCAGGAACATAAAACCGTAGAAAAGGAGGGGATGGTCGTTTATTTTTTTGATAAAATCCCTCCGGAGGCAGGCAACCACGAGCAGCGAGACAGGCAGCATCTCATACATGAATTTGAAAGGGAACAGCGCCAGGTGGGAAACGCTCTTTCCCCAGGGATAACGCGCAGCTGTCCTCTGGGCCGACTGATCCCAGAGTGTGGTGAAGAGATCCTCCATGACACCGGGATTCTGCAGGATATAAAAATAATAATAGGATCCAATGATCCCCAACATCAGGAGAACACCGGCTAAATGACTGACAGAAAAGAGTTTTCTGATATCTTTTCGGGCGATGAAGAAAGCGAGTAACGTTACCGCCTGGGCCACAAGGGCAGGGAATCCTTTCATCAGGTAACAGACCGCGATGAGTCCGTAGGAAACAAGGAACATTTTCCATAGCTGGTTTTGCTTTGAAAATTCGATGATGACGATGAAGTTCAGGTACAACAGCCATGAATGTGTCAGGTCGATGAGGGCCAGGTTGGTGTCGCTGAACAGGATCTTCCCCGTGGAAAGGAACAGGAGCGCATTCAGGATAGCAAATCGGTCCCCGAAATATCGCCGGACATAGAAGAAGATGGTCAGCGTGAAGAAAATGACGGCGATGGCCGTTGGAAGGCGTAGGACAAACAGGCTGTGGTTGTCGGTCAGCTTAAAGAAGGCCAGGATGATCCAGTTGAAGAGGGGAGGCTTGTTGAAATACAGTTCCCCGTTGACAGTGGGTGTCAGGCAGTCACCCGACAATTGCATCTCAAGCGCGACCAGTCCGCGTATGCCTTCATCCGACATCAGGGGGACGTTTCCCAGGTGGATGAACAGCCCGCAGAGAAACAGTAAAGAGGCCAGGGCGAGCACACCTGATTCAGTTTTTGTCAATCTTTGGTTTACAGGGTCCATCATGTTGGCAACATCATTCCACGGGAACGCAAATTAGTAAAAACCCTGAATAATTTGCCGGTAATCTGCAGAGGGGCATATGAAAGAAATATCTATCTTAGTAGCTTGTTGCAACAGGAACGATCATGGAAGAGAATATCACCAAATCCGTTTCACGCACGGAGCTGAGCCCTCTGAGCTTCCTTCAGCGGAGTGCTTTTATCCTGCCTGAAAAAACAGCCGTCATTCATGGCGATCGCAGGTACACCTATCGCCAGTTTGAAGAACGGGTGCATCGTCTGGCCAGATCCTTACAACAGGCAGGGCTGGTGAAGAACGGCAAGGTGGCTTTCCTGTGTCCCAACACTCCCGCCATGCTGGAAGCACATTTTGGAGTGCCGCTGGCCGGTGGCGTCCTAGTGACGGTCAACACCCGGCTGAACAAAGAGGAGATCCGGTATATCCTGGTGCATTCCGACAGCTGTTTCCTGTTTGTCGATTCCGAATTCTACTCCCTGGTGTCAGATCTGGGCATACAGGGTCTTACGGTTGTCCGGGTGGATGATTCCGGCCTGGAAGGTGATCCGTATGAGCAGTTTCTTGCCCAGAGCTCGCCCGGGCTGTTACCCTATAACGTCGATCATGAAGACAGTCCCATTTCCATCAATTATACATCAGGGACCACCGGCCAACCGAAGGGCGTGATCTTCACTCACCGCGGAACTTATTTAAACGCCCTGGGCGAGGTGATCGAAACAGGGCTTTCGCTCCGAACCGTTTATCTGTGGACGCTGCCCTTGTTTCACTGCAACGGATGGTGCTTTTCGTGGGCGGTGTCGGCCGTGGGCGGTACGCATGTCTGTCTGCGCAATATCAACCCTGAACTGATCTGGCAGATCATCCGCAGGGAGGGAGTGACCCATTTCAACGGAGCTCCCACGCTTCATACGATGCTCGTGAATCATTCAAAGGCCTATCGTTTTGAACAACCGGTAGCAGTTACGGTGGCGGGAGCTCCTCCTTCTCCCACCCTGCTGGAAAAGCTTCGTTCACTGAATTTCAGTCCCATACATGTCTACGGGCTTACCGAGACCTATGGTCCCTACACGATCTGTACGTGGCATCCCGAATGGAACCAGCTGCCGCTGGAGGAGCAGGCGCGACAGCGCGCACGGCAGGGTCAGGCGTACGTTACGGCAGAGCTGGTACGCGTGGTGGATGCCTATATGAAGGATGTTCCCCGCGACGGCAAGACTATCGGGGAGGTGGTGATGCGGGGAAATAACGTGATGCAGGGATATTACAAGCACCCGGAAGCAACGGGAGAGGTTTTCCACGGAGGCTGGTTTCACTCGGGTGATCTGGCCGTGTGGCACCCCGATGGATATATTGAGCTCCGCGACCGGCTGAAAGATATCATCATCTCGGGCGGGGAGAATATTTCAACCATTGAGGTGGAACAAACGGTGGTGAGGCACCCCGCTGTTTTGGAGTGCGCGGTAGTGGCCATACCGGATGAGAAATGGGGCGAACGGCCCAAAGCTTTCGTCACGTTGAAAAAAGATGCCTACGCATCGGAAGAAGATATTCTTGCGTTCTGTAAGAAGCATCTGGCTCATTTCAAGTGTCCCGCCACCATTGAGATCTGTGAGTTGCCAAAGACCGCCACGGGGAAGATACAGAAGTATATCCTGCGGGAGAAGGAGTGGGCGAAACGGAATAAACGCATTAATTAGTTGATCCTTAATAATTATTAACATATTGATTGTTAATAAATTATGTT
>JAEAMF010001040.1_pt1 | contig 23720 bp, 17 predicted proteins | sample 8958721 | NCBI WGS metagenome assembly JAEAMF01 (sample SAMN16933255, study PRJNA681124) | bioreactor sludge metagenome | isolation source: anaerobic bioreactor treating anionic surfactant - SDBS | place: India: Bengaluru | collected 2019-02-28 | reverse complement strand
TACTTCAGAATTACCAAGGCATGATACATTACAGAATGCAATCGGCGCGTCCTCCTTTGGTGGATTGACATCAATTGATAGAGGCAAAAATGACCGTTCAAAATAATCTTGGCAAATTCAGACAAAAGCGGGGCTTTACGGCCGTCCGCTTGGCCAGGGAAATCGGCGTAAGCCGCCAGACGATCTACGCCATGGAAACCGGGACCTATGTTCCGAATACGCTGCTGGCGCTGAAGCTAGCCCAGGTACTGGAAGTGACGGTGGAAGATCTATTCAAGCTCGAGGCTGCGGAAATCCCGGATCGAGCGGAGACCGTGGAATTACTGCCCGGCGACCAGGATCCCCAGGCCGGACAACCGGTACAGCTGTGCGAGGTCAACGACAAGCTTGTAGCGGTCTTGCCGGCGCCGAACGCCTGGAGCCTGCCGCCGGCCGATGCGGTGCTGATAGAAGCCGGGAAACGGCCCGGGCGAGGGAAAGTACAGCTGTTCGAAAAAGAAGAGCAGTATCGCACCCGGCTGTTGATTGCAGGGTGCGATCCGGGAATTTCCGTGCTGCTGCGCCATCTGCAAAGGGAGGGAGTCGAAGCGGTGGCTGCCTATCGCAACAGTTCGCAGTCTCTGGATCTGCTGAAGCAATCCCTCATTCACGTTGCCGGGACTCATTTGAGAGACGAAGCCACAGGCGAATCGAATCTTCCTGCCGTGCGCAAGCATTTTCCAAAGGGCTCCGTCGCCGTCGTCTCATACGCGATCTGGGAAGAGGGGATCGTCATAGCCAGGGGCAATCCCAAGAATATAAAAAGCATCGCGGACATGGCGCGTAAGGATGTGACCATTATCAATCGCGAATCCGGTGCCGGAAGCCGCATGCTGCTGGACTCGCACCTGTTTCAGGCCGGTGTCAATCCAAAGAGCGTCAGAGGATATCAACACATAGCCACCGGGCACCTGCCGGCGGCCTGGCAGGTCAAAAACGGCGGCGCCGACTGCTGCATGGCAACGAAAACTGCAGCCTGCGTGTTCGGGCTCGATTTCATAGCATTGACGAGCGAACGCTACGACCTCGTCGTCCGCACAAAGAACCTGAGCCACCCCGGGATCCAGGTTCTCCTGGAAACGCTGGGACGCACATCCTTCCGCCGGGAACTCGAAGGGCTTGGCGGCTACGATACAAGAATCGCCGGCAACCGACTGGTGTAGAATCTGCCCGATCCCGGCAGCATGGATGCCGTCTCCGAAATATAATCCGTCCATCGGCTGCGGTCGCTGCGTTCGAGGCCCTGGTGACGCCGCAGGCATCCATTAACCGCTGATCCGACTCCTGCCCCTTTCTTCCATTGCAGAGAAAATTGTCTTGTAAGGAATGATATTGTTGTGTATATACAACTCTCTGTATGTAATGGATGACATACATATGGCTTTTGACCATTACATCCGGATTTGGGCGCCTTCATGGAAGGTCCCGCGCGGCGGGTGCCGCGGAGGGATCCGGTTTCAACATACGAAAGGAAACACGTCATGCGTCGATTATTGCAGTCCGCCATTCTCATTGGAATCCTCCTGAGCGCGTCGGTAGCGTTTGCCGCAGCCGGGAAGTTTTACATCGTCGGGATGGGCACGGCCCCCGATCTCATTACGCTCCGGGGTGTGGAAGTCATCAAGTCCGCCGATTTGATCCTGCTGGAGCAGCCCTCCGAATACGAATACTGGAAGGACTTCATCGGCAAAAAGGAGGTGTTCTACTGCCCGCATGGCGCGCGCGTGGGCCTCGGTATGGATCCGAAAAAGGTCGAGGATCCCGATATCCGGGCGATCGTGGAGCAGAATGCCAAACACCGCCAGGCTGCGGCGGATCGGATCAAAAAGGAAGTCGAAGCGGGAAAAATCGTGGTGGCCATGGAGGGCGGCGATCCCATGATTTACGGCACCACGTTTTACCTGGAACTGCTGCCGAAGGATTTCCCCTCCGAGATAGTTCCCGGCGTGGGCGCCTTCAATTCCGTCAGCGCGGCCGTGAAGATGAGTCCGGTGTTCGGCTATGACACCAACTCGGTGATCGTCACCATGGATGATTTTCCGGGCCGCAAAGACGTCAATGAAAAACTGATGGCCACGCAGACAAGCATGATCTTTTATTCGATGGGCATGAACTATCCGCGGCTGTTCGAGCAGCTGAACAGGCATTACCCCGCAAATACCCCGGTTGCGGTGGTGTCGTTTGGGGGTGAACGGGACAAGCAACAGATTGTGCGCAGCACGGTCGGGCGATTTCTTAAAGACGTGGATTATAAAAAGCTGCCGGTAGACGCCCACACCGTTCTGGTGGGCAAATTCCTCGAGGTAGGCCAGGCCCGCGTCGATGCTTTGATCGGCGCCAAGACGCAGATCGATAGGGTCCACGGGGCAACGCCGACGGCCAAGTAAAAAACCGATCATCGCGCAGGGCTTTCACATTCCAGGAGCGCTGCCGGAGTGTGCGGCCGGCAGCCGCTCCAAAAGCCCAACCGGAGCTTTGCCGCCGGGCAATCTTTTGAAAGCGACATGCATGAAAACTGAAAAATCATTTTATGCGGGGATTCGTGCCATATTTTATTGCTTGATTCTGCTGCAATGTGGCCTTGCTGCGGAGAAGGACGGCGGATTCGTTTTCTATCCGGGCGTTTCGGAATCGTCCGGACCGGTCCTGTTCGGTCACAAGACCCACGGGCAGCGCGGCGCCGGGTACGCCTGCGAAAAGTGCCACGCCTCCGCATCCACCAGGGCTTTAAACATCACCATGGACGAAATCCGGCAGGGGCGGGCCTGCGGAGCGTGCCACGACGGAAAGACCATGGTCCCTCGCACCAAAAGAGCGGCAGCGCCCGTTCAGGAATGTTCCTCCTGCCACATGCCGGCCGTCGATATCATCATCACCCTGAACCGGATGGACCCGGTCCCCTTCTCACATCTCAGACACCTCGGGGCGGATCCGAACAGGAAAATTATGAAGCCTGCGGGATTCTCCTGCAGCGATTGTCACCCTGCGCCGTTCGAGCGCGTATCAAAGGGACCTGTCGGAATGGAGGTCCCGCATGAAAGCGGCGGGTGTGCGCATTGCCACAACGGCCAAAAGCGCACCGACGGAATGCCCGTGGCTTTCCCCGCGACCAAGCGCTGTCTGACCTGCCACAAAGCCCCGGCTCCGCAGGCCGAGGAGGAGCCAAACTAGATCGCCTCAACTGTCGGCCGCGCGGCTTTGGTTTGCCCACGAAGCAACCCTGGTAATGAAGTCACGCGACAAGACACTCCGGCTATTTACAAATTCGGAAATAATCGGCCTTCTGGTGACACGGCTTGCACAGTGTTTACCCTGAAACTTCCACTTCCCGGCCGTCCAGGACCGTTTCCCCGCAATGCGCGCATCGACACGCGCGGACGGGCTTGCCGGGCATGTCTTCGGGCCGCAGCGCCACTTCCACCTCGGTGATGAAAAACAGTTCCTCGTCCAGGGCGCTGGAAAAATCGGGCAGCGGATCGCTGCCCGATGCATTCCTGCTTTCTCTCCTAGCTACACGTACGGCCTTCCCGCTCTCCAGGTGGATGAAAGTGGCCGCCATCTTCCCGTAATCGCAGATCTTCATGGTTCGCTTGCCGGGGCGGCGTTAAAACTCAAACGACATTGAGTAACGTTAATTATACACGACCTCGTTTTTTTAATAAAACTACATTGCTGCGTCGCGCCTCTTCTGCGGTATTTATTTCCGATGGCAAAGGATTTATACGAGGAGATCGTCGAGCTTCGCCGGAAAGGACTGCGGGCCGCACTTGCCACAATCATTGTCAGCAAGGGAGCCACTCCGCGCAAGGACTCCGCAAAAATGCTGGTCTATGCCGACGGCCGCCAATCGGGCACCATCGGTGGGGGCTGGACCGAGGCCGAGGTTCGTCGCGAAGCCGTGGTTACCCTGAAAACCGGGAGACCGAAGCTGCTGAGCCTTGATCTGACCGGCGTCGACCACGAGGAAAGCGCCCTTGTTTGCGGAGGTTTCATGCAGGTTTATGTAGAACCCATTCTCCCTGATCCGGCACTCTTCATATTCGGCGCCGGTTTTGTAAGCAGGGCTGTTGCCGAAGCCGTTAAACCGCTTGGCTATAAAATATCGATCGTCGACAACCGGATGGAATTTGCCAATGCCGATAGGTTTCCTATGGCCGATAGTTTTTATGTCGGCGATTGGGACGAAGTGTTTTCGACGTTGCCTGTCAACGATTCTTCTTATCTGTTCATCGCAACACGCGGGCATACGTTGGATCTGATGTGCCTGCGATTCGCGCTGAAGTCCCCCGCAAGATATATCGGCATGCTGGGAAGCCTCAGCAAGGACCAATCCCTTTTTGAGATGCTGGAAAGAGAAGGCGCGGATCCGGCGCAATTCAAGCGCGTTTGTGTGCCGGTGGGGCTCGATATCGGGGCGGAAACGGCCGAGGAAATTGCGGCAAGCGTGGCCGCAGAACTGATTGTTGTCCGCAAAAACCTGGATATTCAATCCATCAGAAATGCCGTACGGAAGATCAGAAACGCAGGTTCTGTCCAACAGAACTCCGGTCAGCAAATGCGCGAAAACAAGTTCGACCATTAAGCAGACCAGCGTTGTTGGGGCCCATTCATTTTCTACGCCTTGCGCGCGTTGATACCCCGTCCGCGTGGCTTCTGCCGGACATAGTATGAGAACGGCCATCGGCAACGCACAGAAGATGCGCGGGCTGGAACTGGACAGGGGAGGAGTGCGCAGACTGGTGCGATCCGTCCGTTGTACCGTCGTGCCGCTGATCGTGTCGGCTCTGTACAGAGCCGACGCCCTGGAAATATCGATGGAAGGAAGGGCCTTCGGATACAAAGATACAAGAACATTTCTCACCGCCCGGCGCTGCTCGCTCCTGGACAGAGTCTTGATAGCCGCCTCCATCGCGGCCCTGGCATTCATGATCGCGCGTGCCTGCCTGATTGCACTGGCCCGCGCCTGATCCGCCCGCGCGATGCGGTTCCGCCGGCCCGCATCGGCGATCGGCCGCGGAACCGCCTCTTGTCCCATACCCTTAGTATTTTCGGAATTTGTCTTGTATACATTTTATTAGTCGTGTATAACACATTTTCATATGTAAAGGAGATGTTACTTATGTCGTTTATTAAATACATTCTGCGTTATGCGGCCGGGTTGGGGGCCGCCCTGTCGATCCTGGTTTCGCTGCAATCTTCCGACGTGTTCGCGCAGGCGAAGCAGCTGCTCACCTGGCAGGAAAGTCTTGCCTATGTGCAGACCGTTCCGGACGAAGAGCTTTCGCAAAACCAGACCGCGATCCAGCAAATCCGCAAAGGGATCGAGTTTTATCTGAAGTTTCGTCCTGCGTCCAAGGTCGTTCTTCCGGAAGCTCCGCCCCAGCCCTGGGGTGCGGCGGAGCTGCGCTCCCAGGTTTCCGCGCTGAGAGAGGCGCTGGATACCATCATGAAGGAGGATCCAAGCCGGCCGTTCAACCTGGGCACCACAGTTGTAAGCGTCAGCGCGGAAGCCTCCCCTCTGTCGCCCGTGACGGACAGCCTCGTCGGCAAAGATATCGCGGAGCGCCAGATCCTGACGCTGGCCTCTGCTCTCGACGTGATGGCCGGCGTTTCCGTGGATACCGCCACAGGATCCCGCAATGAAGCCTACGGACGGATCCGCGGATTTTCCACCAAGGGACAGGTCCCCTTCTATCTGGACGGCATTCCCGTATATATTCCCTACGACGGCTATGTCGACATCAACCGTTTTCTGATGAGCGACGTGGCTGAAATCCAGGTCAGCAAGGGGTACGCCTCCCCGTTGATGGGCCCGAACGGTATGGCCGGCTCCATCAACCTTGTCACCAAGCAGCCGGAAAAGAAGTTTGAGGCCGACGCCATGATCGGAACCGGTTCGGGAAGCCAGTTGCTGTCCTCCCTGCGTCTCGGGTCCCGGTGGGACAAGTTTTATGCCCAGGGCGCCTTCGACTGGCTGGAGCGCGATTTCATACCGCTCTCGGGGAATTTTCGCCTGAACGATTTCCAGCCAAACTACGAGCGGAACGATTCGGCATCGCGCGACGAAAAGTGGAGCGGCCGAATCGCGTGGACGCCCAGAGGCCAGGACAGTTACACCTTCAGCTACATCAATCAGAAGGGAAAAAAGGACGGGCTGCAGTATATAGGCCCCGGTTCCGCTACCTACAGGCAGTTCTGGACATGGCCCTACTGGAACAAAAACGGTTATTACCTCATCACAAACACCGGGATCGGCGAATTGAGTTCCATTAAGTTCCATGCGTATTACGATCAATTCCGGAACGCTCTCCACATCTGGGACGATGCGACGCATTCGACCATGAACCTATCGAGTTCCGAGCGCAGCAACTATGACGATTACACGGACGGAGCCTCGTCGGAATTTACTACCCGTCTCCTGCCGCGCAACGTTATGAGTGCATCCGTGTCATTCAAAGACGACATACACCGGTCTCAGGATGTCTATCCGGCCGTATCGCCCTTTCCAAAGGTGTACCCGCAGCAGCGCTTGCGGTCTCAGCAGGTTTCCATCGGCTTCCAGGATGTCATCTCTCTGACATCGCGATTGCAGGTGACATTTGGTTTCAGCGCCGACCATCTCAAGGGGCTGTTTATCAGCGGATATAACAGCGACAACACTCAATTGATTCCTCTAACCTGCATCGAGTCTCCCGAGAATGAGTCTTTTTCAGGCTGCGCGGCCCATGTCTGGACCTACAATCCCCAGGCGTCCGCTTCCTACAACCTGACAAAATCCGACACGGTGTTTGCCATTTTCTCCGATCGCGCGCGCTTCCCATTGCTCAAAGAAAGCTATTCCTACAGGTTCCGGCGGGCAATCCCGAATCCCGAGCTTGGTCCCGAGCACAGCAGGAACTGGAACATCGGTTATTCACGAGCCTTTGCGCGAAGCACCCTGGTGCAAATCGAGTTCTTCCGGAGCGATCTGCGGGATGCCATACAGTCGATTTACGTTGCGGATCCGGTAAATGCCTGCCCGGGAAACACCGGTTCCCTAAGGGGTTTCTGCCAGATCATGTACAACGCCGGAGAAGAGGCCCATATGGGCACAGAGATCAGTGTTCGGACCTCTCCATGGCGCCGTTTGAATATAGATGCAAGCTATAGCTACCTCAACCGGACGATTGCCTGGGACCGCAGCAGGATACCCGATGCGAGTGAAGTCAATCTCTCGACACTGACGTTGCCCACAGTGTCGAAAAACAAATTCGTGGGCAACCTCACCGGCGAGCTTCCCTATGGCATTCTTGGCTTGGCCACATTCCGGTATGAGGGAGGAATTCGCCTGTACGATTCCAACGTCGTGGATTCCGGTCCCTACGGATCCTCCTTCGGCGTCGTAGATATCGGCGCCGTCGCGCCAATCCACTCCGGGATCAAGGTGCAGGCGGGGATCAAGAATCTGTTCGACCGCGACTATTATTACACCGCCGGCTATCCGCAGGCGGGGCGCAACTGGTATTTCAACCTGCGCTATCATTACTAGACTTTTGGATTTACCCCCAGACAGCCGCGAAGCCGCGGTGCCCGTCCTGCATCACTGGCATATCGCGGCTGTCGCTTTTTCACTCGCCCACACGGCGGGTCCCATCGCCGCAGGCTGCGGATTGGGCGGATACAAAACTCGTATCCGTGGAGAAATTCCCCCCAGGAATGCAATCACTCCACCGTTTTCATCTGAGTTTCGAAGCAGGCAAGTAGACAGATTGGGCCGAAAAGCCCTGACGGGACCGGTTGAATCTTATCCATGTCCTGAGGATCGAATCGCCTGCCGTATAGCTGATTCAGCAAGCGATACTCGGGCAAGGGCCTCCCGGCCATGTGATTGATCGCAGTGTTGGCAACCAGAATTCTGATCCTGTTTTCTCCGCGTTTTATCAATCCCGTTACATCGACCTCATAGGGCGGACACCAGACCGCTCCGGCGCGTTTGTCATTTATGTATACTTCAGCCGCTTCTCGCACAGGGCTTTCGAACCAGGCTTGCATGCCGTTGGATTTGTCGAAAATTTGCGGCAATGCTCGCCCGCCGCCAAAATTCAGCCGCAGCGAGAGTCCCGGCTGGAGCAGGTTTTCCGGAATGGAGGCGGTCTTTTCGTAAGCTGCGACGCCGGAAAAATAGCGCGTCGATTCGTCTTCAGTCCAGGAATTCAAATGCTCCATCGCTTTGAATTGCGTTGTATCGAAAGAGACACGCCATCCGTCGCTAAGGTCCAGCGAGGCGGATATCGAGATGTTTTTCGCAGCAGGTGTTTCAGCCGGCAGTCCGGAAAAAACCAGGAACCGGCTGCCGTAGGGTTCGAGGTCCAGTGCTACGGAAGGCACATCCTTCCGCATCAAGACTTGCGCGGGCGTTATTTGGCCGGACATCGGATCCCACCATTCCGCATGCCTTCCAGCATTACGGAATGAAGCCCGGACCGTCTGTCGGACATTGGACGTATTGGCCAGGAAATAGATATCCGAATTGCCTGTCACTCGATGCACGAATCCGATTTCCGGCGCTTCGGGCGAAAAGGAGACATCCGGCTGGAGCACGTTGCGGAGGGCGGCTGCCAGATCCGCTTTTTCATCTTCGACAAAACGGACTCTTCCCGATGTCGAAGAGAAAAGTTCATCACCGATCCGGCGAACCGGATTGTCAGGCATGGAATGAGCGGGAAAGCCGGGCTCCAAAGCCGGCTTCCGCCTGGATGCGATCACGGAACCGCCCGAACGAACAAATTCATGCAACATCCGGTAGGTCTCCAGCGGGATGCGCTCCACGTTTGGAAGCACAACGGCCCGATAGTGATTGTCGCCTAGCGCCAGCGTGCCGTTTTCAATTTTGCCGATTTGTTTCAAAACGTCGTCGTCGAAGAAATCCAGGTTAAATCCAGCCTGGATTACGCCTGCAATCGCGTCCGGCCCCACCCGCCCGCGGAGGCTTTCGATGAGGTTGGCCCATCCGGGGGTGAAGGCTGCATAGGCATCCATAACCGGCAGATAAAAAGCGATATCGTTCGCGGGCCGTCCTTGCCTGAGCATATAGCTGGCGCGCTGCAGATATCGGGAAACCTCGGGCATCACGATCCACCAGGGATTCTTTTCATTGAACACGCCGGCGGCATAAAACCTCCAACCCGGATAATCTGCCGATTCCGGACTGTAAGGCCAGCCGTGCCCGATCAGCTGATTGACGCCTTGGAGGAAATGCAGGTTAGCCTCCGCTTTTATGTCCAGCGGCGTTGCGCGGAAAACGGGGGAATGCAGCCAAGTCCAGGTTTCCGAGGTGGTCACAGTGCGGCCGAAAAGGTGGTTTGCCGAGGCCGCCCAGCGTGCGGCGTTCACCGCTTTCCATTGCGATCCCTCCCCTTCGGAGATGTCCGCATAGGCATTACTTGCGATTGTCGCTGGAGGAATCCCGTAGCCTTGCACGCGGAAGAGAGTATTGTTCTTTCGCGCCCACTCATGCATCCGAATCATGAAACGCTCGTTGAACAGCTCCGTCATTGTTTTGCCCCAGTCGCAGCGGATAGCGGCAGTTTTTGGGCCGAGATCGAGTGCAAGGGCCGGCAGGTGTGGTTTTAGATCGTATCCGCGCCTCTTTTTGAATTCCTCCAGGAAATCGTCGGTCCAATCGCTCTCATACACTTCGAGGCTAAATGGCATGGGGAGGATTGGGATGCAGCGTCTGCAGCAGGCGATCGCCGACATTTTTTAAATATCTATCGACGGCGATTCCGTCGTAGTGATTGAGCACGAATCCCTCAGCCCCGACGGCGGGGCGCTTCACCATCATCCCGCTGCGGCTGGAAATGAAGAAGAGAGCCTCATGGCCGCCATTAAGGCCCGCCGGCAGATTCGCCACGCCGTCTTTAATGTCGGCGAGCTCGCTTGTTTCGCGGTCGCGAAAAAGAAACGCTGCCAGGAATTTTTCTCCCGTCCCTATGTTTGGAAGGGGAAGACAGCGAGCTCCCTCCGGAACTCTAGTCCTGACGATGCGAAGTTTGCCTGCTGCGTCGCTCACCGGAATCTGCGGCCCTCCATAAGGCCATCCGCTGCCAAGCGTTAAATCCATGCGCAGCCCAAGCTCGCGGGCCAGATCGGAAGTGAAACGAAGCGCCTCCAAAAACTCGCCGGAAAGGAATGGAAGGTTCTTGATTCCGGAAGCGGGATCGTCGAGCGCGACAGGATACACGGGCTGGACTTCGAATCCCCCGATGCCTCCCTTTTTCATGAGCTTCATTTCGCGTTCGAGCTCCGGCTTGGTTACGGAGGGACCGAACCACCACCAGCGCATCATGATCCGGCAGTCGTCGGGCGGATTCAGGAAACGCGTGCTCATTCGATCCGAAGGATCGGATGCCGTCCCCGGCGATAGTAGTACCGCAAAAACGGCCGCGAAAAAAATTGCGGCATTTCGGTGTCTTGGCGTTTGAGTCATCTGTTTCTCTCGAGATCATTGCTGAGCAATTTAAACCCGTTGAACCGGTATTATACACGACGAAGTTGTTCCTCTTGCTTTAGCGCTGTGCGAAAATGCAATGATCAATCCATAGGACACGATTATGAAAATCGGATTATGTATTATCGTTTTTGCCTTGGCGCCAGCTGCTTTGCGAGGCGGCGCCGCGCAGGAAGCCGCCTCGGGCGTGCGTATCGTCCAATCGTTTGACACAAGCTGGCGCTTCCTAAAAGGCGACGCTGCCGGAGCCGAGGCGATTGGTTTTGACGATTCGAAATGGCGAAGGCTGGACGTCCCCCATGACTGGAGCATTGAAGGACCGTTCGCCGCAACAAATCCGACGGGCGGCGCCGGCGGCTATTTGCCTGCGGGCATCGGCTGGTATCGAAAGAGTTTTGAGGTGCCCAAAGAATACGCCGGCCGGCGCGTCTTTGTCGAATTTGATGGGATCATGGCCAACAGCGACGTGTGGATCAACGGTGCGCATTTGGGAAGGCGCCCCTACGGATATGTCAGCTTCGGCTACGAATTAACCGGGCATCTTGTCTATGGAAGAGGCAGGACCAATGTCCTGGCGGTGAAAGCGGACAACTCGGGCCAACCGGCGTCGCGCTGGTACACGGGCTCGGGCATCTACCGCCATGCGCGCCTCGTTGCGGTGAATCCCGTCCATTTTGTCAAATGGCGGACTTTCATTACCACGCCGCGCATCGCCGAAGATCAGGCTGTCGTTCGCGTGCAGAGCTCGATCGTGAATCAATCGGAGAAGACCCGCAATATTGCGTTGCAGATCAAGATTATTGCGCCCGGGGGCAAGTCTGTCGGGACGATCAACGCAAAACCTCGAATGATTGCCGCAGGGGGAACGGTTGATTTTGAGGAGGAGCTGACTATCGCAAAACCGCAGCTCTGGCAGCCGGATCAACCCAATCTTTACCGCGCATTGCTTGCGGTTAGGGCAGCAAACCGCGTTCTTGATGATGAAGCGACGGCATTCGGCATTCGGGATGCGCGATTTCAATCCGAAACTGGTTTTTGGCTGAAAGTCAAAAATATCAAGATCAAAGGCGTCTGCCTCCACCATGACGGAAGCGCTTTTGGCGCTGCCGTGCCTTTGCGCGTCTGGGAGCGGCGTCTCGAGCGGCTGCGGGAACTTGGAATCAACGCCATCCGCACCGCGCATAATCCACCGGCTCCCGAATTTCTGGACTTGTGCGATCGAATGGGATTCCTGGTGATGGATGAGCTTTTCGATTGCTGGACCGTCGGCAAAACGAAATATGACTATCATCTGCACTTCAAGGAATGGTCTCATATCGATGTTCGCGATACCGTGCTTCGCGATCGCAATCATCCAAGCGTCATTCTTTACAGCGCAGGCAACGAAATTCACGACACTCCTCACGAGGAGTTGGCTAAGCGGATCCTGTCCGGGCTTGTCGAAGTATTTCACCAATATGATCCTTCCCGGCCCGTGACGCAGGGACTCTTCCGTCCTAATGTGAGTCACGACTATGACAACGGGCTGGCCGATCTGCTGGATGTCGTCGGAACGAATTACCGGGACATGGAACTGCTGGCCGCCCACAAAGCGAAACCGACGCGAAAAATTATCGGCACCGAGCAGCACCACGAATTGGCTACATGGCTGGCCGCCCGGGATCACCCGCAACACGCCGGCCAGTTTCTTTGGAGCGGAATCGATTACCTGGGCGAAGCATTCCGCTGGCCCATGGTTGCGGCCGGATCGGGGCTGCTGGACCGAACCGGTGAAATTAAGGCAATGGCCTACGAAAGACAAAGCTGGTGGAGTGAAAAGCCGGTGATACGCGTCGTGCGGCGCGTCAAGCCGCCGCAGGCGGTTCCTGAAGACCCGGGCTTTGCGGCGCTCGTTGGCCTGCCGACCCAGTTAGCCGATTGGACGCCGGATAACAGCGCTCCGCACGTAGAAATCCTGGAAGCTTACAGCAATTGCGAGGAAGTGGAACTGTTGCTCAACGGGAAGTCCCTGGGCGTCAAACTGCGGAACGCCGACGATTCGCCGCGCATCTGGCAGGCCGCCTATGAGCCGGGTTCCTTGAAAGCTGTCGGCAAAAACCTCGGCGTCCTTGTCGCAGAACACGAGTTGCGCACGGCAGGCAAACCGGCGAAAATCATGCTGACGTCGGATCGGATCGAGCTCATGCCCGACTGGGATGACGTTGCTTTTGTAACTGCAGTCGTTGCCGACCGGAATGGAATCCCGATTCCCGCCGCATCCGATCTTATTTCCTTCAACATCGCGGGGCCCGGCGTCATCGCAGCGGTGGACAGTGCCGGCAACTCGAGTTCCGAACCTTTTCAAGCGTCGGAGCGGAAAGCCTACCAGGGACGCTGTTACGCAATGATTAAAGCTCGTGGCTCGCGCGGGAAAATCACGGTATCGGCCTCTGCGGCCGGTCTCATTGGAGCCTCGGTTTCAATTGAGGCCATTCCTGCGTCTCGCCGGTGAAATGAATCGAGCGGATGAAGGCAACCGTCCGCTTTCAGGCTATACGCGGATTATTTTGAATGGATCGGAGTGCGCCCGCTTGCCAGCTTTCGCGGATTAATTCGATGGGGTGCTGCAGAGTACCGGCTGCGCGGTACTCCGTTATTCGGCGAAAGGGACGGGATCAACTCGAATTTTCTGGGAAACCTGCGTCGCAAAAATCATAAACGCGCGATCGCCTCTTTGGATTTCAAATTGCCTTTATCAGTGGTTTGCTGAAATCCTATCGATTCGAACCGGTGGCAATGAATTTTGGGAATGCCGTCAGCGTGTCGATCCGCCTAAACGCTCATCTCCTTCCAGCCATCCAGAAGGCCCAAACGGCGGAATTCACTTTTGCATCGGCGGACAACATCCGTCTGCATAGCCGGCTGATAACGATGATCGTAAACATAACCCTTGATCCGGAGTGTTAGATAGGGGCTTTCGCTATAGCAATCCTCCAAACTAACGAAATGCCTCCGATGCAGCAGCAGATAGGGACAGGTCAACAACGCCTCCCGCCCGATACGGATCGCCAGGTCCGGGTCCGCATCCGCCGGAAGGTACACTTCGGTAACCACCATGCATTCAGCGACTCCGGCATTCTCATTGAAAGAAAACGCATCGAGGATTTTTGAATTCGGAATGGTTACCAGCGTGTCGTCGGGCGTCATCAGCTTGGTGCTGCGAAGCCCTATGCGCTCAATCTCGCCATAGGCTTCGCCTATCTTGACGCGATCTCCCGTTTGGTACGGACGATCCACGACAATTACAAAGCCGCCGATGAGGTTCTTGATCAGATCCTGCGCACCCAATCCAATGGCGATCGCGGCAGAACCGAGTGCGGCGAGGAAGGCATCCTTCGTGGGAGCCAGCAGATTGACAGCGAACAGAAGCACAGCAAACCAAAGCAGAATTCGAAGCGCAGGCTCGATCATCCGGACGATGAATCGCATGCGGGGCCGTCCTTGGGCCAGTGCAGCAAACATGCGGTTCAGGTAATGCAGAACGGTCCAAACAAGAACGAGCGCCACCAAAACGACTATAATGTTCGATACGGTCAGAGTAGAAAGGATCCCTTCTTCCGGTTTCATCGCATCCTCTCAAATCAGATTCACTCGCTGCAGCATGTCGTTGACAAAAAGCTGGGCTTCCGGGCGCACACGCATGCCCCGATGATCCGGATCCGGGGCCACGATATCCATTGCGGTCAGCCGATCCAGGCGCAGGCGACTGGTCTCGACCGGTTCCATCAATACACGCGATAGTTCTTCGTACTCCAGCGATCCGTGCTGCAGGATCGACAGCAAAGTAAAATGGTCCGACTGGTTCAGTCCCCGACGCAAAGAAACGAAGTTCGGCGTCAGCGGCTGTTTCATTTCAATGTTCCCTGCCTCGACGCGATTAATGGATGATTGCCATAACTCAAATGCCGATCGGAAAACGCCCCCCGACTGCTCATATAAAGAATCGAAGAACATTTTTTGTGAATCGTCCCTGATTCCGAAAAAGGCGCGGACCCGGTTGACCCGGGGATCGCCCGGAGGCGGCGGGGCAAATTTCAGCCGCAGTCCAGAGAGGTTATGTCGCTGCAGTATGGCTTTAACCAGATCATCGCGCAAAACGCTCATCGCATTGACACGATGAGAGAAGGATGCTCCAAGCCGCACAGCCTGGTCGAGCAGCTGAAATGCAAAATCGTTCAGTGCAAGGATCCACAGGGTGGTCGATGCCGTGGACTGAATCAGATCCTGTAAGCGACGGACAGCCTGAAATCCGTTGAAGGATTTTAGGAATGTTCGTTCCAGTTCTTCTAGAATTACTACTTGCCGATCTCCGGACAGACCGCTAACAAACTGATCCATCTGCCCAGATTCCGTAATGCGTTCCGAAAATTGCGCTCGCACTACCTTTTCGCGGGCAAAAATGCTCGAAGCGGCGCAATTCAGCAGGCTTGTCTTGCCGCTGCCACGGGCGCCAACCACGAGACATGCCGCAAATTCACCCGCACGCCAAGTATCGAAGGCCTGTTGAAATCCCCTCATTTCCTCATCCCTGCCTACCAGGAAACGTGAATCTTCAACAGGATGAAGGCGGAAGAGCCGGCGATAGAGAGCGGGCAATTCGCGAGTAGCGCTCTCGAGGTCCATGGCTTCCCTCAGATGCACGCGATGCACAACGGGCGGAAGCAGCGGGCGCATCGGCAGTTTCCACCCGAGTTTGATCTGAACAGATTCCAACCATTTCGAGAATCCCTCACCGATGCGCTGCGCCGCCCGGTCGACAAACTGCCGAGAAAAGGATCGCGACAGGCTCAACAGGCGGCGTCCCTGTCTCCGCGTCATCAGAGCCATTACGCCGGCGCGGCCGACTTCAAGCACAGCGCCTGTTTCCCTTCCGGCAGCGAGCAGTGCCGACAGTACGTCGCGATCCAGCGCTTCGGTCTCGGTCGGGGTGGCCCGATCGCATTGATCCAGCAGGGTTCGGGCATTCACAAAGGCTTCAGACAGTATCCCATTGCCCCCTTCGCCTACGGCCCCCTGGGCATAGAAAATCACCTCATTCGCCCGTTCCATGTCTTTAGCCATCGCCAGATTCTGTTCTATTGCCTCTCCCAGGCGCATAGCGAACACCGGCCGAGTGGAAAGCCGAAGAGCGTTCCTGTAAGCTTCACGAGGTACTACGGTGCGCCAACGGTTCAGGAACGAGGGACGAGCACCGCGCGGATCCGTGGTTTCAATTTTGTCCGGCAGTTGAATCTGGATAGCTCTGTCAATTCGCGATTGCCAGACATCGAGCCTCTCTTCCAGACTGACGATGCGCGCTTCCGTATCAGGAGGATCAAAGGTTCCTCCCAACCAGCGGTTCATATAGTCTCTGTGGTTACGGAGAGCCCGGCGCAAATCTTCGCGCTCAAACCGCAAATCGTCGAGTGAGCTTCCCGTAATTTCAAGGCTCGCCAGCATCATCCGGACAACACTCTCTTCCGCCTTGAGGCAGGCCGTAACTGCCCGCTGCCGGCGCCACCAGAAAGCCAGGTTGCGCTGATAGCGCATTGTCTGCCGCGGGGACGGTTTGGCTTCCGATCTGACCGGCGGAACTCTGGCAACCCAGTTGCTGTATCGGGTCATTATCCGCTCGGCCGTTCGCTTGTCCTTTTCAATCTCCTTTAACCAAACGTTCCATTCTACGGCTTGCGTTCCGGTTCCGCTTGTGTCTGCTATGTGCCTCTTTTGCGCACTGCAATAAATAATCCATGGATCCCGGAGGCGAAGGCTGGCGCGTCCCAGAAGAAGTTGCATCGCACCGTCAATGCGTGCACGCCGCAGAGCTACTTCAAGTCCCAGAGCCGAATCCAGAGCTTCTATTGCCGATAAGGCCCGGCGGGCAGGTTGGCATCGTTCATACTGGGCAAAAACATCTCGGTAAAGGGTGCGACTGATCTCTTCCACTCGGCGGATGCCATCCTGGAAAGATCTTTCTCCTTGAAGGGATTCCTTTTGCTTTATATATGCGCCGCGAAGAAACTCAGTGAGGGCTACAATATCAGACCATGCCGCAGATTGATCTGCCAGGAAAAGTTGGCAACGGTCTGTGATTTCGGAAGGCTCGGACATATACGCACTCCCTATGTTTGCAATAATCGACAACGCCTACTTAATGCCGATGCGCCCGTGATTTGGCGTCCAAGCAGGGACCCAGGAACAGGAGGAAAAGCTCATTTTCCTCCTTAATGGCGTCTGAAAGCCCCCCGAGATCGGTCCGCACCACCTTTTCGCGTCCCGAATACCCGGCTTCGAAGACGATGCTCACCGGCACGGTCGCTGCGTACACCGTGCTAAAGAACTCCACCAAGCCTGGAATCTCCCGGCGTCCGAGAAAGACGCTCAGCGTCTCGCCTTTTTCCGCTGCTGCCTTGAACAGCGGCTTGTTTTCCAGGATTCCCCGCCCGTTGGCGAGAATGATGGCGCCGCGGCACCCCGTATGCCGCTCCAGCAGCGCACTCGCCACATTGAAAGAACTGAGCCCGGGAATGATTTCAAGCAGGCCTGGATCGAAATTTTCCCTCAGATATTCCGTGGCGCTCCAGATCGTGGGATCTCCGTAGTCCAGCAGGGCGATGGTTTTTCCCTTTTGGATTTCGGACTTGATGGTTTCGGCAATACCCCTCCAGGTTTCCTGCATCTTTTCCTGGAGCCGTTCAGGAGAAAGGTCCGCGTGTTTTTGCCTAAGCCGGGGCGGAAGATACTCATAGAAGTCGAGCAGAACGGGTTTTTCCCCAAGGTATTTTCCAAACCGCTTCCGGATGTCGGGCGTACAGATCAGGGCGTCCGCGCGCGCTATGGCAGTAACCGCCTCTATGGTGATCAGGTCCGTATCCCCGCTTCCGATGCCTATGATGGTCAGCTGAGGCTTTCGCCGCAAGTCGATCACCTCGATTTTCTCCAGCGCTTTGATATCCCGATCACTCATGAGATCCCCGGCGGGGATAAAGGCAAACTTCCCTCCCCAATCCAGCGGCTTTCCGTTCTGTTTGTCGGCGATCAGCATATCGCGCCCACTCCCCTGCAGGTACAGCTCTCCGCTGGACAGCGTCGCACGGTAGCCATCGGGGGAGGACAAGAGATATATGTGGGACAGTTGGAGCGAGACGCCGGTTTTTTCAAGGACAGCGTGAAGCGCCGCACCGGAATAATCATTGAAGCCGTTGAAGCCGCTCCCTTCGCCCATATGTGCGGAACGGAGGTTCCGGAGGGGGAATCCATCGAGGTCTTCGACGACGATACTTCGCGCCACCGCCCCAGTCACTGAAAAAGAGGGCGCGAACAAAGTTTCCATTTTTTTCGTTCCCGCGCCGGGCCGGAGGTTGACAACCTCGATACCGGCCACGTTTTCGATCGAACGGTCGGCGAATTCGTCAGCGGCCGCCACGAGTTTTGGGAAGCCGATTTTCCGATCAAACTGCTCCGCATAGCGCTCTGCGGCGTCCGATTTGTGGCGCGGTTTAATGGGGACGGCAGTTGTGGCGATGATGACGTCGGCCGAATTTCTATAAAAAATCTCTCCCCAGGAGAAGGCGACCTCCCGTCCCTCGCTGCTGCGGACGACGATAGCCAGGTCGATGGCCTTGGGATATCCCGACTCCTCTTTCTCCACCAGCGCGGTCTCCAGGAGCGTTCTCAGAGGCACCCCGTCAAAATACCACGATCCCCGGTAGGAACCGTCCTTCATGATTTCGTTCAATTGCACCCGGACCGTACGGAATCCGGCCAGCGCTTCGATAGAAAGGTTGAGCGGCTGCTTCACGGAACCCCCGATGCTGAGCGACGCTCCGAACAGGCCATCCACCGAAAACAGGATTGCGGCCGCCAATGCCCAAACGCTCTTATTCATAAATTCCATCCTTTAAAGAAAAAATCACGAGAACTCCTCCGGCCGGCATCTGACATGGAGCGATATTATGCGATGTTTGGGGAGTTTTTGGCAAATATAAGAATTCCAGATCCGCGGATTTGCATTAAATCTTCTTGCACCCCGTGGTGCTGCCTTCAAACTTCGTGTTTTTTTAGCACGATTTTTTGTATACGAGATAAAAAGCCTCTTACCCCACCATGTAAGGAGGACAGTGGATTTCGAAGCGCCTTAGCAAGTATAGCTGCGCTTATCAGCAGCGCGACAACGTCGACGAGTCGAATCGCTAAAACTGTGCGCCTTCTATCTGGATTGTGCCTGAATGGTAATCGCCCAAAGGGGCTTAAAAGGCAGTCGATCCTGATGTATTGATCGAATGTATGGACCCAGTACAGTGATATCATATCGCAGGCAGGTTTTTTCCAGAAGCTGATGGCTGATAGCTCCAGCGCGGCCGGCTCATGAACTCACTCCAATTTGGTTGCGGCCGCCGGCCGCGCTGGGTAATTCGTGGCTTGCTTTTTATTTTTGATCCATCTGGCTACTGACAATTCAGGCAGAATATATGTCAAGGGATTTCCGACGCACTACACCAGTCGTATTGAAGATCCCGGGAATCCTGGGCTCATCGGCGTCCTGGATTCCCGGCATAAATTCCGTTCCGGAGAACTCAGGTAAGTTTGCGCGTCCAAAACGGCGGTCGGGCGATGACGCGTGTCCCGATTGAAAACGGCAATTGTTCTCTGTGAGAATATGCCCGAGAGGTTGCATCCGAAGCCTTCAGCCATTCCCGGTTCCTGGGGCAATCGGGGGCCTCATTCCGGATCATCGGCAACCTGCGGAGGAATTATGGAAAAAAAGACCGGATTTAACATCAGCTATGCTCTGGTTGCGCTCGTGGGAATTTTCTTCATTCATTCCCTGATCCTTCAGACAACGCGATCCAAGGAAATCAGCTATGACGAGTTTCAGAATTACCTCTCTTCCAAAAAGGTAAAGGAAGTCGTCATCTTTACAAATCATCTGGAAGGCATCATACAGGAAGGGGAAGGCAAACAATGGTCGTTTACCGCCGCGCGCGTGGAAGGGGATCTGGCGAAAGAACTCGGGCAACACAACGTAAAATTCCGCCGTCGGATTGAGAGTTCATTCCTGCGCGATATCATATCCTGGATACTGCCCGTATTCTTCTTCTTTGGAATCTGGATGCTTCTTATGCGGCGCTTTGCCGGAGGCTTGGGCGGCGGATTCATGACAATCGGCAAAAGCAAAGCCAAAGTGTATGTCGAATCCGATACGAAAGTGCGCTTCGACGATGTCGCCGGAGTGGACGAATCTGTCGTCGAATTGCGTGAAATTGTGGACTTTTTGAAAGATCCCAAAGCGTTCGGCAGGCTGGGCGGGAGGATGCCCAAAGGCGTTTTGCTCGTCGGTCCGCCGGGAACCGGAAAAACGCTTCTGGCCAAGGCTGTCGCCGGTGAGGCGGAGGTCCCTTTCTTTTCGATAAACGGATCTGAATTTGTGGAGATGTTCGTGGGTGTCGGAGCGGCGCGCGTGCGCGATCTGTTCGAGCAGGCGCGCCAGAAAGCGCCTGCGATTATCTTCATTGATGAACTGGATGCGCTAGGCCGCGCGCGCGCCTCCCATCCGATGGCCGGAGGGCACGACGAGAAGGAGCAGACCTTGAATCAGCTTCTGGTGGAATTGGACGGCTTTGATTCTACAAGCGGACTGGTCCTGCTTGCCGCCACCAACCGTCCGGAGGTGCTCGATCCCGCGCTGCTTCGCGCGGGGCGCTTTGACCGGCAGATCCTCGTGGACCGTCCGGATAAGAGCGGACGCATCGCCATCCTGCGCATTCACATGAGAAAGGTGTCGGTCGATTCGGGAGTCGATGTGGGACAAATCGCTGCTCTGACGCCGGGATTCACCGGTGCAGACCTCGCCAATCTGGTGAATGAGGCTGCGCTGCTTGCAACGAGGCGGGGAGCAAGCGACATCACTCTCGGCGACTTTACGGCGGCGATGGAGCGAATCGTCGCCGGGCTGGAGAAGAAGAACAGAATTTTGAATCCCCGCGAAAGATCTATTGTTGCGTATCACGAAATGGGGCATGCCCTGGTCGCGGCTGCAATCCCGGGATCGGATCCGGTTCACAAGATCTCCATCATCCCCAGGGGCATTGGAGCTCTCGGCTATACCCTGCAGAGACCGACGGAAGACCGCTATCTCATGACGCGGGAGGAACTCGAGAGCAAAATGACCGTCCTGCTCGGAGGAAGGGCGGCTGAGAAGATTGCCTTTGATCACCTTTCGACAGGCGCAGCAGACGACATCAGCAAAGTGACGGACATCGCCCGCGGCATGGCTATGCGGTACGGGATGGAGGCGGACCTTGGACATGTGACGTACGACACCGATCCGGTGGGATTTCTCGGACCGGTTGCCGGGGGATTCCAGGCGCGGCGCTATAGCCAAGAGACTGCACGGGAGATCGATTGCGCGGTCAGGAAGATCGTCAATTCGGCCTACGACCGGGCAGTCGGAATTCTAGAAGTCAATCGCGGCCTGCTGGAGGAGGGCTCGAAGCAGCTTCTAGCAAAGGAAACTCTTTCAGAACCGGAACTGATGGCATTGTTTGACCGTGTTCAGCCTGCGGGCGGATAGTCGGGATTGGATTCGGAGATGATGCCTGTGCCTTCGACTGAATTTAGCCCGGTTTAAAAGCAACCTGACGGCACGCAATCACAGCACTGACGAGGTCAATCATGAAAATTGGTTTCCTGATGCTGCTCGACGCGGCTCTTATTCTCCTCGCCTTTATGTTCGTCCGGAAATCCGAATCCGGAGCGACGCTGCTGCTCAAGAACGGCAACATCTACACGGTCAACGACAGACAGCCGACTGCTGACAATCACCAACGGCGAAATCGTATTTGATGACACTGCGGGGGCGAAAACAGATAAGCAAGTTCGCAGCTTAAGACTCGCTGCGTTATATGAAAAGGATCCTCATTCAAGCACTGACGGCACGGTGAGGTAAAGCCGACGATTCCGGCGCACCGATCGGCGAGGACACCCCATTTCCGTGCAATCACTGCCCCTGCGACATCACCCGGCAGAGTCGAAGACCGGGTTTCATGAGCCGCTCAAAGCGGCTTGAATTGCAATGCCCGGGCGCAAATCCAACAGCAATAGCAGTACAATTTTCGGAGACGCCGAATTCAGGATTATGGAGCGCCCCATTGCAGTTAAGGCAAAACGGCAAAGCGCGCAAGGAAAAACATGTTCGAGAAATCCCTGCTATCGATCAACTGGAAACCTGATTTGGTAATCTCCCCTATAACCGTTTTGCTGTCTGCGCGAACGTGGCTCGATTTGTCTTTGAAATCAATGAGGATAAATCTGCCGTTTGGGCGGAGGGCCTTTCTTATGGAAGCCAGCATTTTTATTGGGTATTCGAAATGGTGATACGTATCGGATGAAAATACTAAATCGACAGAAGCAGGTTTTAGATTGCATGAGGCAGCCGATCCGAGGACGCACAGGACATTCCTGATTTCCTTTTCCTTGCATGTCGCCTCAATATGATCGAGAAACTCCTGTACTATATCCACCGCATAGACCTTGCCTGCGGGCAATACTTTTTCTGCAAAAAGGCGTACATGGACTCCACTGCCGGCTCCAATATCTGCGACATCCATTCCCGTTTTTAGTTCGCAAGCGTCCAGTATTTCCTTCTGTTGACTGAGGTCGCGATTCATGAAATCAAATTGCCTGATAGACAGGCTCGGTTGCCGCTTGAATGCCTCGTTAATTCCAGGAGCCAGACTTTCATCCTGTGCCCGCGCGCTGACGGCCAGAACAAACAGGCAGGCCAAGCCTGAAAGAATGTTTTTTTGTGCCGGTCTGCATATATGATTTCTCATAATCCCCTCAATCAAAGGCTAATGCTATATCTGAACCTTATTGCAGAACATGACCTTTTTCCAAAACCCAAGTGAGAGGTTTCTGAAGCTCGGACATTCTCCGACTTTTTCCCCTTCCCCATGATTTACTTTGTTCCCAATCGCCGCAACTCTGCCTGGCTCAACAGGATTCTCGCCGATGCCAGCCTCCTGTAATATTTCCTGATCTTCTCGACATTTCCCGACGCGACCGCCTTTACCAGGTCTCCCTCCAATTCTGCGACTTCCAGAAGCTTGTAGTAGTCGAGGGATTCCTTGAAATGTGCCAGCACAATGAGTCCTGTGAGTATCGGGTGATTATTCGTGACATTGGCATCTTTGAATCGAACTCCATGTTCGAGTTCCACCTCGAGTCCCATGCGGAAATCATCCAGGGCTATCCTCATTTTCGAGGCGTTTACCAGCGGCAAAATGGTTTTTGCTTCTCTGGGAAGCACCTCTGCCTTCTTAAGTCTGGTCCAGTCCCTGATTTTAAGCTCCCTGCATACCCGCTTCACCTCGTCAACGGTGACATATTGAGGCATTTTCATGTTCTTTCTCCGGCTCGAAATTAGAATCAACTGGTCGCGCATCTCAGTTGCGACCTATATTTTTTACTTCGCCCTGCTGTTAAAAGCAAACGGTTGGCAATCCTCCCATACAGCCGCTACAGTTGATTTTGCCGAAACAGCCACCCATGATCATAGCGTTGCTCTTCTTGTTAATCCAGATGCCGATTTAATCCAGATGAATCAAAATACAATCACCTTGTCTGCCGCCTTCGTCCAGGCAGTCAGCTCATCCATTGAGCTACGATGGGTACCTTCAATGAGGGCTTCAGGCTTGATTCCGCGAGCGTCCATGCAGGAACCGCAGACGCCAACGCTATGGCCTTTTGAAGCGACAAATTTCAGCATTCGCTCAATATTGTAATATCCGTTGGGCGTCGTCTGACCCGATACTGCACAAGAGGCCGCATCACCCATTAGGAATACAGCCAGATTCATCGCTTCGTCCTTGGCGAGAGAGTTTGCCAGCCGAAGACCGTTATAGCTTCGTTCAGTTCCGTATGGAGGATCGTTTATAATAACCAGGCAGTTCATCGTTTTCTCCTATTTGGAGTCTGCTCCGGTCATGCATACATCATAAACACAGCAATCGGTGCTTCCCCATCTTGCTGTTGCACCGAAAAAGACTGGCCCCAAAAGCTTTGCATAAGCTTGTTTACACGATCGGCGGCAGCGACAGTCCATGTGAATCAGATATCTTGCCCATGCGGAATCCCATCACGGGGGGCACCGCCTGGCTGAGCGGGCTATGCC
>JAEAMF010001042.1_pt1 | contig 23723 bp, 22 predicted proteins | sample 8958721 | NCBI WGS metagenome assembly JAEAMF01 (sample SAMN16933255, study PRJNA681124) | bioreactor sludge metagenome | isolation source: anaerobic bioreactor treating anionic surfactant - SDBS | place: India: Bengaluru | collected 2019-02-28 | reverse complement strand
CGCCTGTCAGGCACGAGCACGGTCAGCAGGACGGCTCGGGGCAGGAAGAGAACGCTGCACACTTTTGTGCACGTTTTTGCTAGCAGACAGACAGGCATGCCGACCCGCGACGATATCGTCTTATTGGCGTCCTATAACGCGGCCATGAACGGCAGGCTGTATGCCGCCGCCGCGAGCCTGCCGCAGGAGGTGCTGCTTGCCGACCGGGGCGCCTTCTTCGGCTCGATCATGGGCACCCTGAATCACATCGTCGCCGGAGACACCATCTGGCTGCGCCGCTTCATGGGGCATCCTTCAGCCTTCGCTACCTTGCAAGCGATGGCCGACATGCCCGCGCCCAGCGGCCTGGCCTACCGCTACAGCGACGACCTGCCTGTGCTGCACCAGCACCGCGTGCGGCTCGATGCGATCATCACGGCCTTCGCGGCAGAGGTGTCGGACCGTGACCTGGCCCAGCCTCTCTCGTACCGGAACGCACGCGGCGACAACCGGAAGCATTTCGGCAGCCTGCTGCTGCACTTCTTCAATCACCAGACCCATCACCGCGGCCAAGCCAGCACCCTGTTGTCGCAATCGGGCGTCGATATCGGCGTGACCGATTTGCTCGAATGGCTACCCGATCAGCATTAATGCCATTCCGTCCTCGACTATTTCTTGCGCGAAACCCCATCACTCACTAATATCGAATCGGGTTACCAGGTATTCATGAGACTTGGTCAGGATTGTCGAGCGATTCGGATAGGGGGGATGTGCAGATGAAGCTAATTCTTCGGCTGTTGGTCGCGCTGGGCGCTTCGGTATTCTCCCTCGGAGCCAGTGCCCATGGCGGCGGCCTGAATGCGGACGGTTGCCACGTCAACCGCAAGACCGGTGACTACCATTGCCATCGCAGTCCTGCCAGGGCGCCGGCTAACGAGTCCTTTGCCACGGCCCAGGGTCTGGCGCCACTCAAGACAGGCTCGCAGGGAGGCATGCGCAGCAGCGGTGCTTTTAAAAACTGCACGGAAGCGCGGGCGGCAGGCGCCGCGCCGGTACGCATCGGCGAGCCCGGCTATGGTCCCCACCTCGACCGCGACGGCGATGGCATCGGATGCGAGCCTTACCGTGGGCGGCGCTAGCCTTCGCCGGCGCGCCGCCGCAGCCCTTCTCTTGTTCGCTTGTCTGCCCCTGCATACCGGGGCCGGACTGCTCGACGACGACGAAGCCCGCAAGGCCATCGTGGCGCTGGGCGCCAAGGTCGACACCAGGCTGCGCGACATCGATACGCAGATGCGCGATCTCCATGCGCGCATCGATACCAAGGGCGACAAGACGCTTGGCCTGGACATGCTGAATCAGCACGAGCAGACCATACGCGAGCTGGCGAACCTGCGCGGGCAGATCGAGCTGCTGACCAACGAGATCGCCAACGCCCGGAAAAGCCAGAAAGACCTGTACGCCGATCTCGACGCGCGTGTCAGGAAGTTCGAATCGCGCCAGGAAGCAGCCGACGCGCTGTCGGCAGAAAAGCAATCCTACGAGACGGTGATGAACGCCCTCAAGGCGGGGGATTACAAGGAGGCCGCCGCCGGCCTGCAAGCTTTTCTCCGCCGCTTCCCGGATTCCGATCATGCTGCCGATGCCCGCTTCTGGCTAGGCAATGCCTATTTTTCCGTGGGCGACTACAGGAAGGACATCGCGGCGCATCAGGACATGGTGGCGCGCCATGCCGACAGTGCCAACGTGCCGGAAGCGATGCTCAACATTGCCGCCAGCTTCTCCAAGTTGAACGACAAGAAGAACGCCAGGCAATCGCTGCAGCGGGTGATCGCGGCCCATGCAGGCTCCCCCGCGGCGAATGTCGCCAGGCAGCGGCTGGCGCAGCTGAAGTAGCAACATCGGGGTCAGGTCTGACATTCAGACACGACCTCTGCTGTAATCCACGTTTCCACCACGCTTCCAACTTCGGCTTGTTCGACCTTTACTGTTGAGTTTGTGTCCGAATGTCAGACCTGACCCCCATGTGAACGCACATCAAGCCCAGTCCTTGTCCGGCTGCACGTTCAGCCGCTGGGCCGCATCGACAACGTCCTGCAGCTCCACCGGGTCGCTGAACGGATCCTCGTCCAGGCTGGTCACCCGGTTCAGCTCCTTCTGCCAGCGCCGCAGTTCCTCGACATAGGCCTGGTTCGGCAGGCGTTTGAGCTCGCCGCATTCCTCGAGCAGGTCACAGATGCCGTTGCCGACCCACTCGCCGGTGTGCCAGTCCGGCATGTCGACCGCAGGGAACAGGCAGACGCCCTGCAGGTCCATGCCGCGCCGCACCGCGGCCAGCGATTCTCCCATCACGTCGCGCAGCCAGTCCGGCCGCCCGTGTCCCAGGCCGCTGGTCTCGCCGATGATCATCGGCCTGCGGTAGCGCTGCCAGACGGTGTCGAGCATGTCGCACAGCGGCGCGATGCGTTCGTCGCCCGGTTCAAGAGGGGCGTGCGGGCCGCTCTCGCGGTACTCCATCTGGCCGAAGGAATACACGTTGGTGCCGACGATGTCCAGGATCTCGGGCGAGCCGCCGAATTCGGGATGCTCGCGTCCGCAGATGATGTCCCAGGCCAGGAAGCTGTCGACATGGGTTTCGTAGCGCGCCGCTTCCTCCTGGTCGGGGCGGTCGCGCGGCGCCACCACCCGCACCAGCGGGTCGATGTGCACCACGCGCGCCTGCGGATCGACGTCGCGGATCGCCTTCACGCCGGCAATCGCCGCGCGGCACAGCGCCTCCAGCAGGCGCGCCCGGTCCTCGCGGCTGCAGCGGTAGGGCGCGGCCCAGCCCCACTCGCCGGCGCAGAAGGAGAAGAAGGTGATCTCGTTGATGGGCGTGAAGAAATGCGGGCCGCGCAGCTTCGGCATCACGTAGTCGGCGCAAGCGCGGCAATAGCGGGCGAAACGCTCGGTGAAGGCGTTTGAAAACGGGTCGAGGTCGTCCGGATAGCCGTAGTGGCACAGGTCCCAGATCGGCGTGACCTTCGAGGCGTTCATCGCCTCGATGTAGGGATCGATCATGGAAAAGTCGTAGGCGCCGCCGCGGTCCACCAGCGGCCAGGGGATGCCTTCGCGCGCGACGGCGATGCCGAGGCTGGACAGGATGCGGTAATCCTCGGCGGCATGCCGGTCATGGCCGGTCTCCGCGACCAGGTTGCGCCGTACGCCGTCCTTCCAGAAGAAATTCGAGCACTCGAAGCCGGACAGGAAGAAAGTGGGGAAGATACCGGGATGCCGTGCCATGTGATCTCCTCGCTGAACGTGTTTACGCACGAGAACCTAGCACGCAATGCGCAGACCGGTCGCCGCCCACGCTGTCAGTCAGCCCGCCATCCAGTTATAATGCCGTCCTTCAGCGCCACGTTCCACGCCGGCTCTTCGTACAGACACATGGTCGCCAGCCTTCCACGCATCCGCTCCACCCGCTACCTCGTCGCATTCCTGCTGACGCTGGCGATGGTGTTTGCGCACTGGCAGGGCCTGGCGCACCGGATCGCGCACGCCACGCAGTACTCGTCCGTCGCGCTCGATACCGCCGTCAACGGTTCCGCGGCCTCGCACCAGCAGACCGTCCCGCATTCCTGCATCGCCTTCGACGCCGCCACGGTCGCTCCCGCGCTGGATACCCCGGCCTGCACGATCGCCATCCTGCCCGCCGGCCGGGTGCTCGCCCTGTGGACCGCCTTCGATTCCTGGCATGCGCCGTTCACGCCTTACTTCTCTTCCCGCGCTCCTCCCGTCGCCTGATGTCCTGAACCGCTCGATGCGCCTGCGCCGCCCGTCCGCGCAGGCGTGTCCGTCCGTTTTCGTTTTGAGGAATTCATCATGCACGTCCAGCGTACCATCCTGGCGAGCGCGGTATTGGCCGCACTCGGACCATTCTCGTTTGCCCAGACCACCGGCGAGCCCGTCGCGACCGTCGTCGTGACCGCCAGCCCCTTCAATGCCGCCGAAGGCGACCAGATTCTCACGCTGGCCAAGGTGCTGGCCGGCGATGAGCTGCGCAGCAAGCTGGGAAGCTCGCTCGGCGACACCCTGAGCAATGAACTGGGCGTCTCCGCCTCGGCCTTCGGCGCCGGCGCCTCGCGCCCGATCATCCGCGGCCTGGAAGGCAACCGCGTCAAGGTGCTGGAAAACGGCATGTCGGTGTCCGACCTGTCCGGCCTGTCGAACGACCACGCCGTCACCGGCGAAGCGGCCACCGCGCGCCAGATCGAGATCCTGCGCGGCCCGGCGGCGCTGCTGTACGGCTCGGGCGCGATCGGCGGCCTGGTCAACGTCGTCAACGAACGCATCCCGACCGAGCTGCACGAGAAGCCGAGCGGCGTGGTGGAAAGCCGCTACAGCAGCGTCGACCACGGCCGCGCCGTGTCCTTCTCCGGCGACGCGGCGAGCGGCAAGATGGCGCTGCACGTCGACGGCAGCGGACGCGACGCCGGCGACTATCACATCCCGGATGCGCCGGAGGGCGACACCCTGCTCAATTCCTCCCTGCGCCAGCACACCCTGGGCGCAGGCGCTTCGTATATCGGAGAGCGCGGCTACTTCGGCGCCTCGGTCAGCTCGCTCAAAAAACATTACGGCATCCCGGGCGGCGAGGGCGCCAGGATCGACCTCGACCAGACCCGCTACGACCTCGACGGCCAGTTGAACGCGCCCATGGCGGGCTTCGAGAAGCTGCGCTTCAAGGCCGGCTATTCCGACTACGGCCACGTGGAGTTGAATAGCGAAGGCGGTCCGGAGACCATCTTCTCGAACCGTTCGACGGAAACACGCCTGGAGCTGACCCACAAGCCGCTCAAGGGCTGGGAAGGCAGCTTCGGCATCCAGACCGAGCACACCCGTTTTTCCGGCCTGAGCGCGGACAGCGGCGAAGCGGCGACGGTGCCGGTGACAGTGTCCGACACCCACGCCGCCTTCCTGGTCGAGCAGCGCCAGTTCGGCAAGACGCGCGTCAACGCCGGCGTGCGGGTCGAATCGGTGAAACGCGAGCCGGAAGGAGCCGCGCCGCGCCGCAGCTTCGACCTGCTGTCCTGGTCGGCGGGCGCGATCTGGCCCCTGGCACGGGACTACACGGTGGGCGTGACCGCCTCGGTGGCGCAGCGTGCGCCGGGCACCGACGAGCTGTATTCGGGCGGCCCGCACGAATCGACCCTGACCTACGACATCGGCAACCCGAATTTCAAGAAGGAGACCTCGCGCAACCTGGAGATCTCGCTGCGCAAGGTCACCGGCCTGGTGCGCTGGCAGGCGAACCTGTTCGAGAACCGCGTGCGCGACTTCATCTACGGCGAGGTCAACGACACCCTGCTGGACGACGAGGGCCACCCGGGAGACGAGCTGCGCGAGCGCATCTTCCGCCAGGCCGACGCGACGATCCGCGGCATGGAAGCCGAGATCAGCTACAACCGGCACCCGCATACGCAAGGCCTGTCGCTGCGCGCCTTCGGCGATCTGTCGCGCGGTTCGCTGGACGACGCGGGCAGCCTGCCGCTGCAGCCGGCCAAGCGCATCGGTCTTGAGGCAGGCTACCGCCAGGGTGCGCTGCGCGGCGGTGTGTCGGTGCTGCGCGCGCTGGAGCAGGAGCGCCTGGCCTCTTTCGAGACGACGCCGACTCCGGCCTACACCCAGCTGGACGCCAACCTGTCCTACACCCAGTGTTTCCGCAATGCGGACCTGACCTGGTTCATCATTGGCAAGAACCTGCTCGACGAGGACATCCGCATCTCGACCTCGGTCCTGAAGGATGTGGCGCCGCTGGCGGGACGGAACATCACCGTGGGCGTGCGCGCGGCGTTCTGATCGGCGTTTGCGGCCGGCATGATCCGGCCGGCCGGCACGCTGCTATAATCGGCGCATTCCCCGAGGTGACATCTTGCGCCGGTTCATTACCATCCTTCTGCTGCTCAGCCTTCCCCTGTATGGTTTCGCCATGCAGGGCGGTTTGCCGCAGGCCTACGGCGCCGGCGCGCTCGCGCACGCGGTGGCGCACGACGAGAACATCCTCCACCACCACCACGAAGACGACGGCTCGGTGCACTACGACGCTTCCGAAAAGTCGCTCGCCCATGCGCAGGACCACCACTCCTGCGCGCAACCAGCCGACCTGCTCCTTCCCGCGCTCATCGTGCCGCCCGAGCAGCTGCTGTCCAGCGTAGTCGTCCCCGCTGCCCAGTCGCTGCCGGAACCCTTCCTGGATGGGCCACGAAAACCACCCCGCCACGCCCCCGGCCACGCCGCCGGGGGAATGACGCACGCCTGACAGAACCTTGGCGCGAGCTCCTCGCGCCCGTGCGCTTCCCTTCGGTCGATTTCGATACTCACCGATGGAGAACACATGCGCACCCGCCGCCTGTCCCTTTACCTTGTCGGTACCGCGCTCGCCCTGCCATGCTGGGCGCTTGCGGCACCGTCAGTCACACTCAAACACGCCGTCGACAGCGCCTGGCAGCGCGTGCCCGACGCGCGCAAGATCGAAGCACGCCAGCTTGAAGCCGCCGCGGCACGCGCGGGCGCCAGTTCCTGGCTCGCCACGCCGCCCACGCTCGGCCTGTCCCAGCGACGCGACGAGAGCGGATCGGAACGCGCCCAGCGCGAATCCGAGATGTCGGTCTCGTCCTCGTTCTGGCTCCCTGGCCAGAAGTCGGCCCGCGAAACGCTGGCCGCGCGCACGACGATCGAGGCAAGCGCCCACCTGCTTGCAACCCGCCTGGCCGTGGCCGGGCTGGTGCGCAACCGGATGTGGGAAGCGGCTTCCGCCCAGGTCACGCTGGACGAAAAACAGGACCACCTGCACCACCTCGAAGGACTCGCCGACGAGGTAGGGCGGCGCGTGAAAGCCGGCGACCTGGCGCGCAGCGATGGGCTGCTGGCCGACCAGGAAGTGCTGGCCGCGCGCATCGAGGTCGGCAAGGCCCGCACCGCCGCCGCCGAGGCGCTGGGGCGCTTCCAGGTCCTGACCGGGCTGCCGGAACTGCCGGCGCTGGAGCCGGAGCCGCTGCGCGAAGCGGAGGCGCCTGCCAATACCCGCCTGCTTGCTGCCCAGGCGTCCGAGCAACGTGCACGCGCGGCCCTGCGCCTGGCTGAAGCGAACCGTTCCGCGCCGCCCACCATCGCGCTGTCGGTACGCCGCGAAGACGAGCGCGGCTTGCGCGAACCGACGCGCAGTCTCGGCGTGGCCCTGCAGATTCCGTTCGGGAGCGCCGCGCGCAACCGCAGCGTCGAGGCCCAGGCCCAGACCGCGATCGCCACCGCGGCCGCCGAAGCGGCCGAGGCGCAAGCCGCAAGCGGGGCCGAGCTCGCCGTCGCCCGCGCACGCCTGGCGAACGCCGGCACGACCCTGAACGATGCCATCGCACGCGCCAAGGCCTTGCACGAACACACCGCGCTGTTCGAGAACGCCTTTCGCCAGGGCGAGCGCGGCCTGGCGGACCTGCTGCGCTCGCGCGCACTGACCCATGAAGCCGACGTCGCCGTGGCCCAGCAACAAGTCGCAGTCGGGCACGCCCATGCGCAACTCAATCAAGCATTAGGAATCCTTCCATGAAAATCCTGACCCTGTTCTTCGCCGCCATGCTGGCCATGTCGCCGGCACTGGCCGGGCCCGGCGCGCACGGGCCGAACGGCGAACACCTCGACGCCCCGACGGCCGCCGCGGGCGCCATGCTGCCGCGCGTCGAGACCTTCACCGAAGCCTTCGAGCTGGTGGGCCAGCTCTCCGGCGGCGAACTTTCGATCATGATCGACCGCTACGAGACCAACGAGCCGGTCCTGAACGGCGTGCTGGAAGTCCAGTACAAGAACCTCAAGGCGAAAGCCAGCTTCCACGCCGACATGGGCGACTACGCGGTCGACGATCCGGCCTTGCTTGCCGCGATCTCCAAGCCAGGCGCCCATCCGCTGCTGTTCACCCTGGTCGCGGGGGAGGAGAGCGACCTCTTGGAAGGCACGCTGCAGGTGGCGCAAGCGCTTGAAGACGATCACGACCACGACCACGAGCACGCGGCGTGGAGCCCCTGGCTGCTGGTCGCCATCGCGGCCGTCGTCCTGATTGCCGTCGTATTCGTCGTGCGCCGCATGCGCCAACGCAAGGGAGCCTGAACATGAAACATCGCATTGTTATCGGCCTGCTCGCCGGCCTCTTCACGACTTCCCTGCTGGCCTCGCCGGGCGCGCACGGCCCCAATGGCGAACATCTCGACGAGAAGGCAGGCGGCACGGCGAGCGGCCTGGCGCGCCTGCCGGACGGCAGCGTCAACGTGCCCAAGCTGGCGCAGCGCCGCATGGGCGTGCGCACCCTGATGGTGAAGGAAGGCGAGCACGCGCGCACCGTCCAGCTCAACGGCCGCGCCGCCATCGACCCGAACGCGGGCGGCCGGGTGCAGGCGCCGTTCGCGGGACAGATCGCGCCGGGGCCGAAGGGCCTGCCGGTGCTTGGACAGCGCGTCGTGAAAGGGCAGGTGCTGGCGCGCCTGCGCCCGACCGGCGACGCCATCGAGCGCGGCAACCAGGCGGCCGAACTGGCCGGCCTGCGCGCCAACCGCACGCTGCTGGAACAGCGGCTCAAGCGCCTGGAATCGCTGGAAGGCGTGGTGCCGGCCAAGGAAGTCGAGGAGGCCCGCGCCGAACTGGTCGCCAACGCCGGTCGCGAGCGCGCGGTGGCCAGGTCGATCGGCGGCGTGGAAAACCTCGTTGCACCGAGCAGCGGCATCATCGCCAGCGCCGCGGTGCTGAACGGCCAGATGGTGGACATGCGCGAGGTGCTGTTCGAGATCGTCGATCCGCAGCGGATGCTGGTCGAAGCCCTGGCGACGGATGCCGCGCTGGCGGGCAGGATCGGCAGCGCCAGCCTGCTCGACGTGGCCGATGTCCAGCTCACGCTGCTGGGAGGAGGGCGCAGCCTGCGCGAAGGAGCGGTGCCGCTGACCTTCCGGGCGCAAGGCAAGGCGCTCGACCTGGCGGTGGGACAGCCGGTGACGGTACTGGCCAGGCTGAACACGACGGTGAAGGGCGTCGCCCTGCCGGCGTCGGCGCTGGCGCGCAACCAGGCCAACGAGACCGTGGTGTGGATCAAGTCCGGGGCCCAGCGCTTCATTGCGCTGCCGGTGGAGGCGACGCCGCTCGATGCCGGCACCGTGATCGTGACCCGCGGGCTCAGCCCGGACAACCGGGTCGTGGTGGAGGGCACCTCCCTGATCAACCAGATCCGGTAGGCGGCCCATGTTCAACGCTATCGTACGTTTCAGCCTGCGCAACCGCCTGTTCGTGCTGGCGGCGGCGCTGCTGCTGATGGTCTACGGGGCCTACACGGCCTCGCGCACTCCGGTGGACGTGTTCCCCGACCTGAACAAGCCGGTCGTCACGGTGCTGACCGAGGCCGGCGGCATGGCGCCCGAGGAAGTCGAGCAGCTGGTGTCCTTCCCGATCGAGACCTCGCTCAACGGCATGCCGGGCGTGACCCGGGTGCGCTCGGTGTCGGGCGTCGGCCTGTCCATCGTGTATGCCGAATTCGATTGGGGCACGGACGTCTACCGCAACCGCCAGCTTGTGTCCGAGCGCCTGGGCCTGGTGAAGGAAGGGCTGCCCGGCGATATCTCGCCGATGATGGGGCCGGTGTCCTCGATCATGGGCGAGATCATGCTGATCGCGCTGCCCATCGACGTGGCCCGGACCGATCCCATGAAGGCGCGCGAGTATGCCGACTTCGTGCTGCGTCCGCGCCTGCTGTCGATTCCGGGCGTGTCGCAGGTGATCCCGATCGGCGGCGAAGTGCGCCAGCTGCGCGTGCAGCCCGACACCGCGCGCATGGCGCAGTTTGGGGTCTCGCTCGCACAGGTAACGGATGCGCTGCGCGGCTTCGCGGCCAATACCAGCGGCGGCTTCATCGACCTGAACAACCGCGAGTACCTGATCCGCAACCTCGGGCGCACCACCCGCCTGGAAGACGTCAAGGGCCTGTCGGTGGCCTACCGCAACGGCACGCCGGTGCTGCTCGAGCAGGTCGCCAGCGTCGCCTACGCGCCGGCCTTCAAGCGCGGCGACGCCGGCATGAACGGCAAGCCGGCGGTGATCGTCAGCGTGCAGAAGCAGCCGATTGGGGACACGGTGCGCCTGACCCGCGACATCGAGGGCGCGCTGGCGGAACTCAAGCAGGGCCTGCCGGCCGGGATCTCGCAGCCCGTGGTGCTGTTCCGCCAGGCGAACTTCATCGAGGCCGGCGTCGGCAACGTGGTGGAAGCCTTGCGCGACGGCGCCATCCTGGTGGCGATCGTGCTGTTCGCCTTCCTGCTGAGCGCGCGCACTACCCTGATCTCGCTGGTGGCGATCCCGCTGTCGCTGGCGGTGACGGCGCTGGCCTTCCACCTGCTGGGCCAGTCGATCAACGTAATGACCCTGGGCGGGCTGGCGATCGCGATCGGCGAGCTGGTGGACGATGCGGTGGTCGACGTCGAGAACATCCTGCGTCGCCTGAAGGAGCGCGACAAGACCGGCAACTCCGTGCTGGAGACGATCTGGCACGCCTCGGTGGAGGTGCGTTCGGGAATCGTCTATGCCACCGTGATCGTGGTGCTGGTGTCGATTCCGCTGTTCGCGCTGCCGGGCATCGAGGGACGCCTGTTCGCGCCGCTCGGCATCGCTTACATCGTCTCGATCCTGGCCTCGATGCTGGTGTCGATGACGGTCACGCCGGTGCTGTCCTATTACCTGCTGCCGAAGATGAAGCGCCTGCATCGCGGCGACAGCCCGATCGTGCGCCGCCTGAAGGCCTGGGACACGGCGCTGCTCCACTGGTCGCTGCCGCGCATCCGCCCCGTGCTGGGTGCGGCAGCGGTGATGGTGCTGGTGGCGGTCGCCTCGGTGCCTTTCTTCCCGCGTGCCTTCCTGCCGGCTTTCAACGAAGGCTCGCTGGTGATGGGCATGAGCTTCACGCCGGGCACCTCGCTGGCGGAGGCGAACCGCATGGGGACCCTGGCCGAGACCCTGATCGCGCAGGTGCCGGAAGTCGCCAAGGTCGGGCGCCGCACCGGCCGTGCCGAACTGGACGAGCATGCCGAGGGTGTGCACTCGTCCGAGATCGAGATCGACCTGAAGCCTTCGAAGCGCAGCCGCGAGGAGGTCATGGCGAGCATCCGCAACCAGCTCGCAGGCATCCCGGCCTCGGTGGCGATCGGCCAGCCGATCTCGCACCGCCTGGATCACCTGCTGTCCGGCGTGCGCGCGCAGATCGCGGTGAAGATCTACGGCGACGACATCGACACCCTGCGCGGCCTGGCCGAAGACTTGCGCGGGCGCGTGGCCGGCATTCCGGGCCTGGTCGACCTGTCGGTCGAGCGCCAGGTCCTGATCCCGCAGGTGAAGCTGCGCATCGACTACCGCAAGGCGGCCCAGCACGGCCTGGCCGCGGGCGAGGTGCTGCAGGCGCTGCAGTCGCTGTCGGAAGGCACGCGCGTGACCCAGGTGATCGACGGCGCGCGCCGCTACGACCTGGTGCTGCGCCTGGCCGACGCCGACCGCTCGCCGCAGGACCTGGGGCGCGTCATGCTCAGCACACCGGCGGGCCCGATTCCGCTGTCGAGCGTGGCCACGGTGGAAGAGGGCGATGGCCCCAACCAGATCGGACGCGAGAACGGGCGCCGCCGCATCGTCGTGTATGCGAACACGGACGGCTCCAACATGTCGCACATCATCGAGGACGTGCGCCAGGCGGTGGATAAAACCCGGCTGCCGGGCGGCTACTTCGTCAGCGTGGAAGGGCAGTTCCAGGCGCAGGAGCAGTCGCAGCGCCTGATCGCGGCCCTGGCGCTCGGCTCGCTGCTCATGATCTTCCTGGTGCTGTATTCGCGCTACCGCTCCTCAAGACTGGCGCTCATCATCATGGGGAACATCCCGTTCGCCCTGGTCGGCAGCGTGATCGCGATGTGGATCGCGGGCGTGTCGCTGTCGGTGGCCTCGATGGTCGGCTTCATCACCCTGGCCGGCATCGCCACGCGCAACGGCATCCTCAAGATCAGCCACTACATCAACCTGTGCAAGTTCGAGGGCGAGTCCTTTGGATGGCCGATGATCGTGCGCGGCTCGATCGAGCGCCTGACGCCGGTCCTGATGACGGCGCTGGTGGCTGCCTTCGCGCTCACCCCGCTGCTGCTGGCGGCGGATGCGCCGGGCAAGGAGATCCTGCATCCGGTGGCGGTGGTGATCTTCGGTGGCCTGATCAGCTCCACCTTGCTCGATACGCTGCTGACGCCGCTCATCTTCTGGAAGCTCGGACGGCGTCCCCTGGAGCGCCTGCTGGCGGAGAAGGGCAGCGACACCTATTGATTCACGGGCCCGGTGGCGGCGCCCATCCCGAGCCGCCACATGCTTTTCTGGAGCAGGAACATGAAGAAGATCTTTGCAGTAGCAGCATGCGTGGCCGGCCTCGTCCTGTCCGGCCAGGCCCTTGCACACGGGGCCAAGCTAAAACACGGGGGCATCGTGCAGACCGCGGGCGACCTGTCCTTCGAGCTGGTCGCCAGGGATGGCGCTACCACCATCTACGTCGACGACCATGGCAAGGACAAGCCGACCGCGGGCGCGAGCGGCACCATGACCGTCTTGATGGGCACGCAGAAGACCGAGCTGCCGCTGGAAGCGGGCGGCAACAACACGCTGGTCGTGAAGGGCAAGGCTCTACTCGAAAAGGGCAGCAAGGCCGTGGCGTCCGTGAGCTTCGCGGACAAGAAGACCGTCAGCGTGCGCTTCTCGGTCAAGTAAGTGCGCCAGGCTCAGCGGGTCCAGTTGCACTTGCCGCGCAGGATGGCGGTGCCCCAGAAGGGCAGGGCAGTCAGGCCACCGAAGCCGAAGTTCCAGTTCTTGGTGCTGAAGCCGGACGGCTGGTGTCTGGTCGCGTTCGGGCCCAGGCAGTGCGGCTTCTCCGCTTCGGAGAACTTGCGTGCGAATGCCTGGTAGGCTCCGCCGCTCAATACCGTACCGCCGGCCTGCATGGAGTCGGGCGGCATCTCCTCCAGGACGGCGCGCACGGCTGCCTTGATCGCCTCGTCGCTCGGACGTGCGCTCGCCGGCGGCGCCGGCTGCGTTCCGGACGCGCCGAGGGGATCAGCCCGCGCGGTCCCGGGCACCGGCGGCGCATCCGCATGGGCGAGCAGTAGGGGGCAGGCAGCAAGAGGCAGGAGGAGGCGCAGGAGCCAGGCGTTCATCGGTCGTTTCGCGGAGTGGATGAGCAGCCGACTTTACCCGAACGCCTTGTCAGATTCTTAAGCCTGAATGAACGCCTGGATTATTATGTGGGACGGATAATGAAGAGGAGCGCACATGGGCACTGAACGGAGTTTCGTCGACTACGTCACCGAGCTCGCGGGGCTGGGCAGCCGGCTGACGCACAAGAAGATGTTCGGCGAGTACGCCCTCTACCTGGACGGCAAGGTGGTCGCCTTCGCCTGCGACAACAGCCTGTTCATCAAGCCCTCGAAGGCCGTCGCTACCCTTGCGCCGGACCTGCCGCAGGGGCCGCCGTACCCGGGCGCCAAGGACTATCCGATCGCCGACGAACTGCTCGACGATCCCGAGGCGCTGCGCCGCCTGATCGAGGAGACCGCGGCCCTGATGCCGCTGCCCAAGCCGAAGAAAGCACCGGCCGCCAAGCGCGCTTCCTGATTTTTCATGACCGGGCGTACTGATAAGTGCCCCGGATTCATGAATTCCATTCATAAGCCCTTGCATTTTTCACATGCAGTGCGGCCTTCCCACGCCCCTACAATGCCAGGGCTGCACACCTGAACGAACTGCACGCCTCAAAAATTAAAAAAGCGCTATGTTCTTGCATGCGCATTTTCATCAAATTGCCCGTCCAGCCAGCCCCCCTCAAGAAAGGAAGTACGATGCCCGACTTCGATCCCAATCGGCGCCAGCTGCTCAAGGCGTCGACCGCCGCCGTTGGCGGCGTCGCGGTAGCCTCCCAGCTCGCGGCGCCCGCCCAGGCCGCACCCGCCGCCGCCCAGCCGCCTGCCTCCACCACGCCCACGACCATGAGCGTCCGGCTGAAGGTCAACGGCATCGAGCACCAGTTGATGGTCGATCCGCGCACCACGCTGCTGGACGCCCTGCGCGACCGCCTGCACCTCACCGGCAGCAAGAAGGGCTGCGACCAGGGCCAGTGCGGCGCCTGTACGGTGCTGGTGGACGGCCGCCGCGTCACCTCCTGCCTGACCCTGGCCGTGATGCAGGAAGGCCACGAGGTCACCACCATCGAAGGCCTCGGCACCCCGACCAACCTGCATCCGCTGCAGCGCGCCTTCATCAAGCACGATGGCTACCAGTGCGGCTTCTGCACCCCGGGCCAGATCTGCTCCGTTGTCGGCATGCTGGAAGAGATCCGGGCCAGCGCGCCGAGCCACGTCACGGCCGACCTGAACGCAGGCCCGCAGCCGAGCGAGATGGAGTTCCGCGAGCGCATGAGCGGCAATATCTGCCGCTGCGGCGCCTATTCGAACATCCAGGAAGCGATTGCCGAAGTGGCGGGGACCAAGCGATGAAAGCCTTTACCTACGAACGGGCCAAGACCCCGCAGGAAGCCGCAGCCGCCGCAGCACGCATTCCGAATGCGCGTTTCGTCGCCGGCGGCACCAACCTGCTGGACCTGATGAAGCTCCAGATCGAGACGCCGGCCCACCTCATCGACGTCAACGACCTGGCGCTCGACCGCATCGAGCCGGCGCCGAATGGCGGCCTGCGCATCGGTGCGCTGGTACGCAATTCGGACCTGGCGGCCGACCTGCGGGTGCGGCGCGACTACGGCGTGCTCACCCGCGCGCTGGTGGCGGGCGCCTCGGGCCAGTTGCGCAACCAGGCCACCACCGCCGGCAACCTGCTGCAGCGCACCCGCTGCCCCTATTTCTACGACACCAACGTCCCCTGCAACAAGCGCAAACCCGGCAGCGGCTGCAGCGCCATCGGCGGCTTCACCCGCCTGCATGCGATCGTCGGCCAGAGCGATGCCTGCATCGCGACCCATCCGAGCGACATGGCGGTGGCCATGCGCGTGCTGGACGCCCAGGTCGAAACCATCGACCCGAGCGGCGCCACGCGCGTGATCCCGATCGCCGACTTCCACCGCCTGCCGGGCAACACGCCGCACGTCGACCACAACCTGAAGCCCGGTGAGCTGATCACGGCGGTAACGCTGCCGCCGCCCGTCGGCGGGGTGCAGAGCTATCGCAAGGTGCGCGACCGCGCGTCCTATGCCTTTGCGATCGTCTCGGTGGCCACCATCCTGCAGCGCGACGGCAGCGGCCGGGTAGCGCTGGGCGGCGTCGCCCACAAGCCCTGGCGCGTGGAAGCGGCCGAAGCCGCGTTCCCGCAGGGAGCGCAGGCGGTGGCGGGCGGCGTGCTTGCCGGCGCGCGCACGACCCAGGACAACGCATTCAAGGTGCCGCTGGTCGAACGCACCCTGGCCGCCGCCATCGCGGACGCCAAAGCCTAAGCAAAAGGGACAGCCATGAAATTCAACGAACCAGCCACCAGCAACCCGATCGACCAGCTCAAGGTGGTGGGCCAGCCGATCGACCGCATCGACGGCCCGCTCAAGACCACCGGCACCGCGCCCTACGCACTCGACCGCCACGACGTGGTGCCCAACCAGGCGCACGGCTACGTGATCGGCTCGGCGATCCCGACCGGACGGATCGTCTCGATGGACCTGTCGGCGGCCAAGGCCGCGCCGGGCGTGATCGCCATCGTCACCGCCCAGAACGCAGGCAAGCTCACCAAGGGCAACTTCAACACCGCCATGCTGCTGGGCGGACCGCGTGTCGAGCACTACCACCAGGCCGTGGCGCTGGTGGTGGCCGAGACCTTCGAGCAGGCGCGCGACGCCGCTTCGCTGGTGCGCATCAAGTACGAGCGGGACAAGGGCGACTTCGACCTGCGGGCGGTACAGAACAAGGCCATCGCGCCGAAGTCGGAAGCCGCCGAGACCAGGATCGGCAACTTCACCGGCGCCTTCGCATCCAGCCCGGTGAAGCTCGACGCCGAGTACCACACCGCCCACGAATCGCACATGATGATGGAGCCGCACGCCAGCGTGGCCGCCTGGGACGGCGACCAGCTCACCGTGTGGACCTCGAACCAGATGATCGCCTGGGCCAAGGGCGACCTGGCCAAGACACTCGGCATCCCGAAGAACAAGGTGCGCGTGCTGTCGCCCTACATCGGCGGCGGCTTCGGCTCCAAATTGTTCCTGCGCGCCGACGTGGTGCTGGCGGCGCTGGGCGCCAAGGCGGCGCGCCGGCCGGTGCGCGTGCCCTTGCAGCGCGCGCTCATCCCGAACAACACCACGCACCGCTCGGCCACCGTGCAGCGCATCCGCATCGGCGCCACCCGCGAAGGGAAGATCACCGCCATCGGCCACGAAAGCTGGTCCGGCAACCTGAAGGACGGCTCGCCGGAGAACGCGGCCACGCAAACCCGCTCGCTGTACGCGGGCGAGCACCGCATGACCTCCAACCGCGTGGCCGCGATGGACCTGCCGGAAGCGAACGCGATGCGCGCGCCGGGCGAGGCGCCGGGCATGGCGGCGCTCGAGATCGCGATGGACGAGATGGCGGAAAAGCTGGGCATGGACCCGGTGCAGTTCCGCATCCTGAACGACACCCAGGTGGTGCCGGACAATCCGGAAAAGCCCGCGTCTGCGGACCCGCAGTCGAAGAAGCCGGAGAAGGAAAAGCACATTGCGAATCCGCCGTTCTCCAAGCGCCAGTTCGTCCAGTGCCTGCAGCTAGGTGCCGAGCGCTTCGGCTGGGAGCGCAGGGCGACGAAACCCGGCACGCTGCGCGAAGGCCGCTGGCTGGTGGGCATGGGCGTGGCCGGCGCCTTCCGCGACAGCCTGCTGACCAAGTCGGCGGCGCGGGTGCGCCTGGACCGGCGCGGCATGCTGACGGTGGAAACCGACATGACCGACATCGGCACCGGCAGCTACACCATCATCGCGCAAACGGCCAGCGAGATGATGGGCGTGCCGCTGGAACGGGTGCGGGTGCGGCTGGGCGACTCCAGCCTGCCGGCTTCCTGCGGCTCGGGCGGGCAGTGGGGCGGGCACAACTCGACGGCGGGCGTGTACGCCGCCTGTCTCAAGCTGCGCGAGGCGGTGGCGCGCCAGGCCGGCTTCGAGCCGGAGCGCGCCATCTTCGCCGACGGCCTGGTGCGCATGGGCGAGCGCAGCCTGCCGCTGTCCGAGGCGGTCGCCGGGCGCGAGCTGGTCGGCGAAGACCTGATCGAGTATGGCGACATCGACAAGCGCTACCAGCTGTCCACCTTCGGCGCGCACTTCGTCGAGGTGGGTGTCGATGCGGTGACCTGCGAGATCCGCATCCGCCGCATGCTGGCGGTGTGCGCGGCCGGGCGCATCCTGAACCCGAAGACGGCGCGCAGCCAGGTGATCGGCGCGATGACGATGGGCGCGGGGGCGGCGCTGATGGAGGAACTGGCCGTCGACAAGCGGCTCGGCTACTTCGTCAACCACGACCTGGCGGGCTACGAGGTGCCGGTGCACGCCGATATCCCGCACCAGGAGGTGATCTTCCTGGACGAGGTCGATCCGATGTCCTCGCCCATGAAGGCCAAGGGCATCGCCGAGCTGGGCATCTGCGGCGTGGCGGCGGCCGTGGCCAATGCGGTGTACAACGCCACCGGGGTGCGGGTGCGCGAGTATCCGATCACTCTCGACAAGCTGATCACGAAGATGCCCTTGTCGATATGATCTCGCGGGGTGGGTTTCATGCATGGCGTTGACGAATCCCCCACAAGGGCTATACTGGCCCCTGTACAATTCTTATTGACCATGAACCCACCACGCTTTACATCGCCGCGCAATAGCGCCTGCCAGCAGGGCAGGGGCTTTGCCGCGTCCGTCGAGCGTGACTGCGCCGCCGTCTCCCGAGCGGTGCAGCAGTCGTCCCGCAACCTCGCCTGGCTCGTCCGGGCTCGGTGAGGACCCCTGCACGCGCTTCTCCGTCCTCCCGAGCCGCCCCGATCCGCCCAGCCCGCCATTTTTCGTGGCCGGCACCTCACATCACATCGATATTCGCCCGCCATGCCGCGGGCAAGCACAGGAGTACACAATGAAACCGACCATCCTCGTCTCATGGCTGGACATGGACCGCCTCGACCGCATGCTGGACGCCGTTCCGGCCGCCCAACTTGCCGCGCGCGACGCGCTGCTCGATGAACTGGGCCGGGCCGCGCTCGCCGAGCCCTGGGAAATGCCGCCCGACGTCGTCACCATGAACTCGCGCGTGCGCTTTTCCTTCGACGGCGCCGAGGAAGAAGTGACCATGACGCTGACCTATCCGAAAGACATGGCCGGCAATCCCGATCAGCTGTCGATCCTGACCCCGGTCGGCACCGCCCTGCTGGGCCTGAAGGTTGGCGATTCCATCAGCTGGGAGCGTCCCGACGGCGCCATGTTCGAGCTCAGCGTGCGCGGCATCGAGTACCAGCCGGAGCGCGACGGACAGTACCACCGCTAGGCTGCAGCAGCATCACCAGGGCCAGCACGATGGCGCAGGCGATCCAGGCCGACCACAGGGTGTGGGTGAGGAAGTGGGCGCCGCGCATCTGCTGCATCCAGCCCAGCACCAAGCCCGGCGCCAGCGCCAGGCAGGCGGCGCGCCATGCCCCGCGGCCCGGCCCCGGCAGCCACAACACCACCAGCGACACCAGCCACAGCGCGCTCGACGCGTGGCCGGCCGGCATGCAATGGCCGGGCAGGATCCCTGCCGGCAGCGCCTCGAACAGGCGCACATAGGGCTCGTTGCCGCCGTAGCGCGCCAGGTCCCAGGGACAGTGCGCGCTGCTGGCCTGCTTGAGCAGGCTGGTCGCGAGCGGCACCAGCACGGCGGAGCAGGCGATCACGCGCAGCCGCAGCCGCGCCAGGGGCCGGTCCAGCGGCGCCTGCGGCCTGAACGCATCGGTGATCGCCAGCGCCACGAAGCATGCCGCCACCAGCGCCAGTCCCGCCTTGAGTATTTCGTGGCCGAAGGTCGCGGTGAGCCATGCGTCGCGCCATGGGAAGCTGGCGGTGGCGCGGCTGTACAGCCAGTCCGCCAGGACCAGGTCGACGTCGGTCCATTGCCCCAGTGCGGCGATCAGCGGCGCCATTAGCACCAGCGCGGCGGCAAGCCGCCGGCAGCTGCGCATTTCCAGCAAGCTTCCCGCGTGCTGCTCCGCCGCTCCCTCAATTGCGGATGCAGACATGGAACAGGTCGAGTTTCGGATTCAGGACGGCGGTTTCGACATTCAGCATGCCGAGCACCGAGTGGAACACGTTGTCGTGCGAGAGCGGCTGGTCGCGGCGCGCCTGCAGGCAGGCGCGGTCGATGCGAAAGCGCTGGCTGAAGCCCTCCGACATCCACAGCATCATCGGCACATGGGTCTGTTCCTTCGGCGCGAACAGCCAGGGAGCGCCGTGCAGGTACATATTGCCTTCGCCGAGCGATTCGCCGTGGTCGGAAAAATACAGCATCGAGGTGTCGACGTCGGCCTCGAGCGCGGCCTGGCGCAGCAGGTCGATGGTCTGGGCCAGGAAGCTGTCGGTGTAGAGGATGGTGTTGTCGTAGGCGGCGACGATGGAATCGCGGGTGCAGCTTTCGAACTCGCTGGTCTGGCACACCGGCCCGAAGCGGCCGAAGCCGGCCGGATAACGCCTGGCATACTCCGGCCCGTGGCTGCCCTTCTGGTGCAGGACGATGACCAGGTCCTTGCCGCTTTGGCGGATCAGTTCCGGCAAGCCCGCGAGCAGGCCTTCGTCGTAGCATTCGCTGCCGGCGCAGTGGGGTTTGCCGGGCGCCGGCGTTGCCACGTCGACGAATTCGACGCGCTCGCACACGCCCTTGCAGCCGGAATTGTTGTCGCGCCAGAGCACGCGGAAACCCGCATGCGACAGCACGTCGAGCAGGCCCTCCTGGTGCTTGGCGAGGCTGTCGTCATAGCGCTCGCGCGGCAGCGCCGAGAACACGCAGGGCACCGACACCGCGGTCGCGGTGCCGCAGGACTCGACCCGTGCAAAGTTGATCAGGCCCTCTTCGCGCGCCAGCCGCGGATTGGTCTGGCGTGCATAGCCGTTGAGCGAGAAATTGGCCGCGCGGGCGGTCTCGCCGACCACGATCACGGTGACCGTGCGGCGCGCCTGGCCGGCCCAGCGGCTGCCCTTGGCCGCGTCGCGGCCGATCGGCTGCAGCGGGACCTGCCTGCTCCAGCGGTTGCGCAGGTAGCCGTTCAGCGCCTGCGCCACGTTGGTGGGTGTGAGCAGGTAGCGCAGCTCGCGGTGCTCGCGCACCACCGGTGCCAGGGTCTTGAACAGCAGGACCAGCAGCAGCGCGGCCGCGGCGAGCGCCGCCGCGCCCAGGCCGAGGCGCCGGCCGATGCCGCGCAGGCCGCGCGGAAAGGTCAGCTGCGCGCGCGCCACCAGCAGCGCGGGCAGTCCGCCGGTCAGCAGGACGAAGGCCGCCAGGCGCCAGCTCATCAGCTCGCCGGCTTCGCGCGGGTCGGTCTCGAACAGGCTCTGGATGATGGACTTGTCGATCACGACCCCGTATTCGTTGATGAACCAGGCCGAGGCCGACGCGGCGAGGATGCAGGCGACCAGCGCCGGCTTGGCGACGTAGCGGAAGCTGAACGGGGTCAGCAGGGCGTAGAACAGCAGCACCACGATCGCGAAGCTGCCGGCCAGCAGCGGCAGCCGCGCCAGCGAGAAGCCGCCGACGGCGTGGATGAAAGTCGACCAGAAATTGATGTTGGCGGCGCTGGCCAGAAGCAGGGCGACGCCGAAGACGAGCAGGTTGGCGCTGATGCGCCGGGGAGGTGTGTTGTGCACTTCGTATTGCAATCGAAACGCGCGGCCGGAATGGCCACGTCATGCATGCAGGATACGAGGCGCGGCGTGAATCGCCGCTCAAGCGGGCGTTAAGGCTGCGTGAACCTCCGGGCTCAGGCGGTAGGGAAGCTGATCGTGAAGCGGCTGCCGCCCTCCTGGCGTGCTTCGTAGGCGAAGCCGGCGCCGAGAAAATCGCAGATGCGCCGGGCCAGCGCCAGCCCCAGCCCGGTGCCGCCCGATCCGCTCGAGGGCGCGCCGCCGCTGCCGAGGGTGGCCACCACCGCGGGCGGCAGACCGGGGCCGGTGTCCTCGACCACCACCCGGCCCGGCAGCAGGCGCACCAGCACCTCGCCCCGGTCGGTGTACTGGCAGGCGTTGCGCACCAGGTTGCCGATGGCGGCCGCGACCAGTTCGCGCGGGGCGCGCACGGCAAGTAGCGGGCCGTCGAGGAAGCGCAGCGCAACCGGTTTGCCGGCCACCAGCACGCGGTATTTCTCGACTTCGTCCTCGGCCACGGCGTGCACGTCGACCGGCGGCAGCGTGCCGAGCTCGGACGCGCGCGCCAGCAGCAGGAGCACGGTGACCGATTCGGCCGCCTCGCGCGCCGCGCGGTAGATGCGCTTGGCCGGGGCGCGCACGGCGGGCGCGGCTTCCTGCATCAGGATCTCGGCTGCGCCCATGATCACGGTGAGCGGGCTGCGCAGTTCGTGGCTGACGTCGCCGGTGAAGTAGCGTTCGCGGTCGAGGAAGGCGCGCAGTTCGGCGGTGTGGTCCTCGAGGGCGCGCGCCAGCACGCCCAGTTCGTCCTTGCGCGCGGTGAGTTCCGGCGGCGCGCCGCCGTTGCGCACCGACTGCGCCAGCGCGTGGATCGGCGTGACCACGCGGGCGCCGAGGAAGCCGCCGAGCAGGGCGGCCAGCACCAGAAAGCCGAGGAACACCGCGGCGAACATCGAGTACACCACCAGCTCGATCTTGTCGTAGTCGCTTTCGTGGTCGGCCAGCACCCAGCTGCCGCGCGCATCCCGCCCGGCCAGCACGTGCAGGCGGGTGGCGCCAACGTCGATGATGTGCACGCCGTCGGACAGGCCGCGCAAGGGAGCGGGAATCGCCTCGTTGCGGTGAAAGCGCAGGCCGGCCGGCATGTCGACGTCCAGGCCGGCCGCCTGGCGCGGGGCGGCCCAGGCCACGGCCGCTTCCAGGCGCTTGTCTACCAGCTGCACTTCGATGCCCTCCACCGCGATGGCGGCGATGACCGCGAAGAAGCATGAGGCGCCGAGGCCGAACAGGACGAAGGCGACGACGATGCGCCGTTTCAGGGAATCAGCGGGGCGCATCGCGCTGCGTGCCGCCCTGGGAATCGCCCTGCACCAGCTTGTAGCCGACCCCGGCCACCGTCTGCAGCATCGGCGTGGCGAAGGGCTTGTCGATCGCCTGGCGCAGCGCATGGATGTGGGTGCGCAGGGCGTCGCTGTCGGGCCGGTCCTCGCCCCACACGGCCTGCTCCAGGGTCTCGCGGGTGACGATGCGCGGCGCGCCGGCGAGCAGGCAGCGCAGCAGCGTGTAGCCGGTCCGGGTCAGTTGCACCGGTACGCCGGCGCGCGCGGCTTCCTGCGTGTCGGGATCGAAGCTCAGCTCGCCGAAACGCATGGTCGCGTGCACCGCATGGGCGGCGCACGAGCGGCGCACCAGGGCTTTCAGGCGTACTTCGAGCTCCACCAGCGAGAAGGGCTTGACCAGGTAGTCGTCGGCGCCGCTGTCGAAGCCGGCCACCTTGTCGGGCAGGCTGTCGCGCGCGGTCAGCATCAGCACCGGCGTGGCCTTGCCGAGCTCGGTGCGCAGCTTCTGGCACAGCTCCAGCCCGTTCAGGCCGGGCAGCATGACGTCGAGGACGATCACGTCGTAATCGTTCTCGGAGGCGAGCGCCAGCCCGCCGTAGCCGTTGCGGGCGGAATCGAGCTGGTGGCCCTTCGGCTCCAGGAAGCCGTACAGGTTGGCGAGGATGTCGGGGTGGTCTTCGACGATGAGGATGCGCATGCGCTTATTCTAGTGGAGTAGAGCAGGCTCAGCGTAGCGTTGCAGGCGTTAAGAACGCGTTAAAGATGAGCTTCCGGTAGTGACGCTGACTGGAAACGTTGGCAAATGCGCATCTTTGGATTATCGTTGGCGCGTTCACTGCCAACGAAAGAGACCATGAAACAACTCCTCGCCGCCGCCTTCCTGTTCCTGGGCCTGATCGGCATCGCCCGTGCCGAGACCGACGCCCAGCTCACCAAGCAGGTCAATGCCTTCGTCGACGAATGGCACGACGACGCCGCCAATGCGCGCATGGCCTATTTCGACAAGATCGCCCCGGACGGCGTGTACATCGGCACCGACCGCACCGAGCTGTGGAAGCGCGACGCGTTCAAGACCTGGGCCAAGAAGTATTTCGAGCGCAAGTCGGCCTGGAGCTTCAAGGCCACGCGCCGCAATGTGTATGCCTCGAGCGACAAGTCGCTGATCTGGTTCGACGAGCTGCTCGATACCCCGAACATGGGCCCGTGCATGGCCAGCGGCGTGATCCGCAAGACGGCCAAGGGCTTCGAGATCGTGCATTACCAGCTGTCGATGGCGGTGCCGAACGAGGTGGCGGGACGGGTGACGGCGCTGATCGCCGAGCACGAGAAGAAGTAGGGTGGGCGGGTTTCCCGCCCACGCGGTGATAGTTAGCAGCAAGATCATCAGGCGCGAACGCGGAGCCGGTAACGCTCACCGCGTGGGGTAATCCAAGCCAGTGGCTTGGATTACAAGCCGCCCACCCTTGTATTATCCAACCTGAGCTTATCACTCACCCGAGGGGCAC
>JAEAMF010001037.1_pt1 | contig 23785 bp, 22 predicted proteins | sample 8958721 | NCBI WGS metagenome assembly JAEAMF01 (sample SAMN16933255, study PRJNA681124) | bioreactor sludge metagenome | isolation source: anaerobic bioreactor treating anionic surfactant - SDBS | place: India: Bengaluru | collected 2019-02-28 | reverse complement strand
GAGCATGCTACAAACAGAAGAAGCAATGATCTAGCTGCGTGATAAAGAAGGGAAAAATATGACGAAGTCCGAGTTGATCGAACGTATTGTCACCCATCAGGGGCTGCTCTCGTCCAAAGATGTGGAGCTGGCCATCAAGACCATGCTTGAGCAAATGTCCCAGTGCCTTGCGACGGGTGACCGCATTGAAATTCGCGGTTTCGGCAGCTTCTCGCTGCACTACCGCGCACCCCGCGTAGGGCGCAACCCCAAGACCGGTCAGTCTGTCAGCCTTGATGGCAAGTTCGTGCCGCATTTCAAACCCGGTAAAGAGTTACGGGATCGGGTCAATGAAGACGAGGAACAGGCGTGATACTGTCTGGAAAAGGAGATAAACATGCGCAACCTTAAACGCCTGCTGCTGGTGCTGTTCGTTCTGGCGGTGGCTGCGGTTGTGCTGCTGTTCGTGCTGGAAAACCAACAATCCGTGGCGCTGGTTTTGTTTGGTTGGTCTGCACCGGCCTTGCCCGTTGCGGTGATTGTGCTGGTGGCGCTGTTGATGGGGCTCGCCGTAGGCCCACTGCTGGGAATGTACATCGCCCTGCGCGCCAAAGGCCGTGCTCGCCGCTCCAGTGTCTGAGGCCAGCCTGGCTTCAGGCAGCGGAATACTGGAGAGTACTAAAAAATAGGGCTTTTCCTACAACCATCCCCTCCGATTCTGGCACCGTGCCCGCGCGATTCTGTGGAGTAATAGCGCTCCATAAACACGCACGGAACGGGCTCGTATGGTTTTTCCCGCTATTACCCACCACGGCGCCACCCAAGGCGTAACCGGCTCCTGTCACCAGCTTCATCTTGATGTTGCCCACAGCCTGCTGATCGATTGCGGCCTGTTTCAGGGTGACGAATCGAGCCCTGCGGCCAACCTTGAAGTCGACTTCCCGGTCGAGGGCATTGAGGCCCTGCTGATCAGCCATATTCACATCGACCATGTAGGGCGCATTCCCAACCTGCTCGCCGCAGGTTTCAATGGCCCGATCATCTGCAGTCAGCCTTCTGCCAAGCTGCTGCCGCTGGTGTTGGAAGATGCTTTCAAACTCAGCGTTACCCGTGACCAGAACACGGTAGACCGCTACCTAAAGCGCGTAGAGCAATCCATCATTGCCGTGCCCTATGACCAGTGGCATGCGCTCATCAATACCCCGGAGCTGGTCTGCAACATCCGCCTTCAGCGTGCGGGGCATGTGCTGGGGTCTGCTTACATCGAGTGCGATATCCACTACCCGAAAGCCGCGACCAGCAAGCGCGTCGTGTTCTCCGGAGACCTTGGTGCGGCCCATACACCGTTGTTGCAGCCGCCCAAATCGCCGGAGCGCGCCGACATCCTGGTGCTGGAAAGCACCTACGGCGACCGCCTGCATGAAGACCGCACTCACCGCCAGCAACGGCTCGAACAGGCAATAGACCAGGCCTTGGCTGACCATGGCACCATCCTCATTCCGGCATTCAGTGCCGGCCGCACCCAGGAACTGCTCTACGAAATCGAAGACATCCTCCATCGCAAGGCGCTGCTGCCTGCCGAGCCTTGCACAGGCGAGCGGGAAGCGCAGCAAGGGCTGCCCATCGACTGGCCACAACTGCCCATCATCCTTGACTCGCCCCTGGCCAGCCGATTCACACAGGCCTACCGCGAACTCAGCGACTTCTGGAACGATGAAGCTCAACAACGCCTTAGCGAGGGGCGAAAACCGCTGCGTTTCAGGCAATTGATAACCATTGATAGCCACGTGCAGCACCAGAAAACCGTCAACTACCTAGCGAGCACCGGCAGGCCTGCTATCGTCATTGCAGGCAACGGCATGTGCTCAGGTGGGCGAATCGTCAACTACCTCAAGGCAATGCTAGGCGACTCGCGGCACCAAGTGCTGTTTGTGGGCTATCAGGCTAGGGGTACGCCGGGCGCGGTGATTCAGGCCAGCGAGGGCGCCGAAGGCTTTGTGATGATTGATCTCGATGCCGAAATGTACGAGATCAAGGCAAAGGTAGCAACGCTGGGCGGCTATTCGGCGCACGCGGATCAGGCGGGGCTGGTGGGTTTTGTCACCGGTATGCGCGAGTGGCCGACGCGGATCGTCCTGGTGCATGGTGAAGAGATGGCGCGAAAAGGGCTTGAAGGAGCGCTGTGTCACGCCTACGAGAAAGCGGGGCGTCGAGTGGGCGTCCGTCGGCCTGAATAATAGTTGGCCAATGACCGGAGCACTGCTCCGGTCCTATAGTTATTTTGCCGTCACGCCGTTTAAAATCCTGCGCTTGCGATCAGCAATATCTCTCAGCGGGCTTTCTGGAAAGGAAGTCACGACCACTGTTATCTTTTGAAATTGTCAGATCCGTGTATCCTTGTGCTCTTGCCTGCGAGGTGTACTGGCCCCTCGTCGCCTGATCATTCAGGCAAAATGGAGCGCTTGGCTGCGGTTGAGGCCGCTGGGCATACCTTGTTCGTTATGTATGGAATTTCGACCTTTTCATGATGCTTAATTTGAATGATGTGCGCCTCGGTATCATCGGCTTGGGTTACGTAGGGCTGCCGCTGGCGGTAGAGTTCGGCAAGCAACTGCCGGTTGTCGGCTTCGACATCAGTCAAAACCGAATTGCTGCGTTGCACAACGGTCATGACAGCACCCTGGAAGTTGCTGACGGCGAGTTGCAGGAAGCCCGGTTCTTGAGCTATAGCTCGGACTTGGAAGACCTGCGCGCCTGTAACGTTTTTATCGTCACCGTGCCAACCCCTATTGATGAACACAAGAAGCCCGATCTTTCGCCGCTGCTGCGTGCCTCGGAAAGTATCGGCAAGGTGCTCAAGTGCGGCGATATCGTTATTTACGAGTCCACGGTTTATCCCGGTGCCACCGAAGAAGACTGCGTGCCGGTGCTGGAGCGTGTTTCCGGGTTGCTGTTCAATCAGGACTTCTTCGCCGGCTACAGCCCCGAGCGCATCAACCCGGGTGACAAAGAACACCGCCTGCCCTCCATCCGCAAAGTCACGGCTGGCTCGACGCCTGAGGTCGCCGATTTCGTTGATGCACTGTATCAACGCATCATTACCGCTGGCACGCACAAGGCCGCGAGCATTCGCGTCGCCGAAGCAGCGAAAGTGATCGAAAACACCCAGCGCGACCTCAATATTGCACTGATCAACGAACTGGCGCTGATTTTCAACAAGTTGGGTATCGACACCCAGGCGGTGCTCGAGGCTGCTGGTACCAAGTGGAACTTCCTGCCGTTCCGTCCGGGGCTGGTCGGTGGTCACTGCATTGGTGTCGACCCTTACTATTTGACACACAAGGCGCAATCGATCGGCTATCACCCCGAAGTCATTCTTGCTGGACGTCGTTTGAATGACAGCATGGGGTCCTACGTGGTCGCGCAACTGGTCAAGGCCATGCTGAAGCGTCGTCTGCACGTAGAGGGTGCGCGCGTGTTGGTCATGGGCCTGACCTTCAAGGAAAACTGCCCTGACCTTCGCAATACGCGTGTGATCGATATCATCCGCGAACTGGATGAGTACAACGCAGAAGTCGAGGTGTACGATCCGTGGGTCGACAAGGCCGAGGCGCGTGCTGAATATGGTATCGAGCCGATCGATGCACCGGTGGAGGGCGCTTACGACGCGATCATCCTTGCCGTGGCGCATCAGCAGTTCCAGGCGCTGGGTGGCGAGAAGATTCGTGCACTGGGCAAGCCGCAGCACGTGCTGTACGACCTGAAATACCTCTTGCCTGCGGACCAGGCCGACCTGCGGCTCTAACGCTGTTCAATCTCATTATGCGTGCGCCGCTTGTAGCCCTGTCCTGTACACCTGTCGGACGGGGCGGCGCTGCTTACCATGACATCGGGTAAATCTATGACTAAATACGAACATTTGTCTTCTGAGCTCGCAAGTGCACCCCGGACTTGGCTGATTACCGGCGTGGCGGGCTTTATCGGATCGAACCTGCTCGAAACGCTGCTCAAACTGGACCAGACGGTCGTCGGGCTGGACAACTTCGCCACCGGTCACCAGCGCAACCTCGATGAGGTGGAGTCGCTAGTCGGGCCGGCGCAGTGGGCGCGCTTCAGTTTCATTAAGGGCGATATCCGCGTACTGGCTGACTGCGCGCGCGCCTGTGAGGGTGTCGATTATGTGCTTCATCAGGCCGCTCTGGGATCGGTACCGCGCTCGCTGGATGATCCGCTGACGACCAATGCCACCAACATCGACGGCTTCCTCAACATGCTGGTGACCGCCCGCGACGCCAAGGTGAAAAGTTTCACCTATGCCGCCTCGAGTTCCACATACGGCGATCACCCCGGGTTGCCCAAAGTCGAAGACCTAATCGGTAAGCCGTTGTCGCCGTATGCCGTGACCAAGTACGTCAACGAGTTGTACGCCGAGGTATTTGCGCGCAGCTACGGGTTCAGCACCATCGGTTTGCGTTACTTCAACGTCTTCGGCCAGCGTCAGGATCCGGATGGTGCCTACGCGGCAGTCATTCCCAAATGGACCGCCGCGTTGATCAAGGGCGAAGACCTGTTCATCAATGGCACCGGCGACACCAGCCGCGACTTCTGCTTTATCGACAACGCGGTGCAGGCCAACTTGCTGGCGGCCACTGCCGATGACGCGGCGCGCAATCAGGTCTACAACGTCGCCCTGGGTGACCGCACCGACCTCAACGAGCTGTTCCAGTCGCTCAAGCTGGCCTTGGCCGACAGAGGTGTGGCGTATCCGCGTGAGCCGGTGTACCGTGATTATCGGGCTGGCGATGTCAAACATTCCCAGGCGGATATCAGTAAAGCGGCTGAGTTGCTGGGGTACGCACCCCAGTACAAGATTCAGGCGGGGATTGCCAAGGCCATGCCTTGGTATATTCGCAACGTGTGACGTCCCTGCACGTGACACAGCGTTCCGTTTTTAACTGGTTGAAAAAATGTATAAGTTGATCAAGGAATTGATTTCACTGCTTACGCCCGTCCAGCGGCGCAGGTTGTTGCGCTTGCAGTTTCTGGTCATGATCATGTCGTTCGCGGAAATCGCCGGCATTGCCTCCATTGCCCCGTTCATGGCGATTGTCAGTGACATGTCGCGGTTGGAGGGGACCGGCAAGCTGGCGCAAATCTACTCGGCAAGCGGTTTCAGCACGCCATCGGACTTCCTTTTCTGGATGGGCTTGGCGGTGTTGGCTGTATTGGTGTGCGGCGGTGTGTTCTCCATGGTTACCACCTGGCGCTTGTTGGTGTACGGGCAGGCAGTGGGCGAGCAGATCAGCAGTCGCTTGTTCCGCTACTACCTGGGCCAGCCCTGGCTGTTCCACGCCACGCATTCGAGCAGTTTGCTCCACAAACAGATTACCCAGGAGGCGTCCCGGGTTACCAGCGGCATAATCCAGCCGCTGATGCAGCTCAACGCCAAGTTCGTATTGGCTTCGCTGATGAGCCTGGCGATTTTTATCTATAACCCGCTGGTAGCGCTGGCGGGGCTGCTGATTTTCGGCTCTGCTTATGTCGTGCTCTACCGCTTTGTGCGCAAGCGCTTGACGCGCAACGGCAAAGAGATTTCCGCCGTCCAGTCGGAGCGCTTCAAGTTGTTGAGTGAAGGTTTCGGCGGCATCAAGGACGTGTTGCTGCTTGGGCGCCAAGGCCTTTATGTAGATCGCTTCGAGAAGGCCAACAAGCGCTACACACGCAGCCTGGCCGGTAACCAGGCGATGAGCCAGGTGCCGCGCTATGCGATGGAGTTGGTGGCGTTTGGTTCGGTGATCCTGCTGGTGCTGTACCTGCTGAAAGTCAATGACGGCAACTTTGGCGAGGTTGTCCCGGTATTGGCGGTGTATGCCTTGGCGGGGATGAAGCTGCTGCCGGCGTTCCAGCAGATGTACAGCAGTTTTTCCCAGATCAAAGGCAGCATGGCGTCTTTCGAGGCGATCAGAACACCATTGCGTGAGAGTTATCATCAGGCCTTGCAGGAGGAAAATAGAACAGTATCGGCGCCTGTAGCCGAAAAATTACCGGTCAAGCACGGCGTACGGTTAAAGGAAGTACAGTTCTCCTATCCCGGTAAACAGACGCCAGCGCTTCAAGGGCTTGATCTCTACATCCCGGCCCGAAAAATGGTGGGGTTGGTAGGGGCGTCCGGCTCCGGCAAGTCCACGACAATCGACTTGTTGCTCGGTCTGATAGCATCTGACAGCGGTACGTTGCTCGTGGATGATGTGGCGGTTGCGCAAGAAAACGTACGTGCGTGGCAAAATAGCATCGGTTTTGTGCCGCAAAGCATATTCTTGGCGGATTGTAGTATTCGCGAGAACATTGCATTCGGTCTGGCGTCCAAGCAGATCGATAATGACAAAATCGCAAGGGCCGTACGGCTCGCCCATCTTGAGGAGCTGGTAGCCACCCTCCCAGAAGGTCTGGAGACACGCGTAGGCGAGCGCGGCGTGCAGTTGTCAGGCGGTCAACGCCAACGCATCGGTATTGCTCGTGCGCTTTACGAGGATGCCGAAGTTCTGGTGCTGGATGAGGCGACCAGTGCGCTCGATGGCCTAACGGAAAAAATGATTATGGACGCCATCAACGATTTTTCCGGGCAGAAAACGATTATTATGATTGCCCATCGGTTGGCTACCGTTAAGCAGTGTGACGTTATCTATTTCATGTCTGAAGGGCGCGTTGTGGATCAGGGCACATTCGAAGAATTGCTCAAGCGAAACGAAGTCTTCAGGCGTATGGCTGTACATGCATGATTTATTTTCAGGATCGACAGATGTTCAACGATAAAACAATTCTCATTACCGGCGGAACAGGTTCGTTCGGTAAAAAGTATGTTCAGACTATTTTGAGTCGATACACGCCCAAAAAGTTGATCATCTTCTCCCGTGATGAACTCAAGCAATACGAAATGCAGCAGACGTTCAACGCACCTTGCATGCGCTACTTCATCGGCGACGTACGAGACAAGGAGCGCATGGTCCAGGCCATGCGCGGTGTCGACTTTGTGATTCACGCTGCGGCGCTCAAGCAGGTACCTGCGGCCGAATACAATCCGACCGAGTGCATCAAGACCAATATCCATGGCGCCGAGAACGTCATTCATGCGGCGTTGGAAAACAATGTCGAGCGCGTGATTGCCTTGTCAACCGACAAGGCGGCCAACCCGATCAACCTGTACGGCGCCACCAAGCTTGCGTCCGACAAGTTGTTTGTTGCGGCCAACAACATGTCCGGTGGCCACAAGTGCCAGTTCTCCGTTGTTCGCTACGGAAACGTTGTCGGTTCACGTGGCTCGGTCGTGCCGTTTTTCGAGAAGTTGATCGCTGAGGGCGCTGATGCACTACCAATCACCGACGAGCGCATGACGCGTTTCTGGATCACTCTGCAGCAGGGTGTCGACTTCGTGCTGAAGAATTTTGAACGCATGTATGGCGGCGAGATCTTCGTACCGAAAATCCCGTCCTTGCGCATCACTGACTTGGCAGAAGCCATGGCGCCGGGTATGCCGCAGAAGGTCATCGGCATTCGTCCTGGCGAGAAGCTACACGAAATCATGTGCCCATCGGATGATTCACACCTGACGCTGGAGTTCGAAGATCACTTCGTACTGCGTCCGACTATTACCTTCAACAGCCGTACCAATGACTTCACCGTCAACAAACTGGGTGAGAAGGGCGCGCCGGTTGTCCAAGGGTTTGAGTACAGCTCTGGTACCAACCCGCAGTTCCTGGATGTCGAGCAAGTCGCCGAGTTCAACAAGTTCGCAGAGGCCTGAACATGATCCCCTACGGTCGCCAGGACATCACGCAGACGGATATCGATGCGGTAGTCGGTGTTCTTCAATCTGACTTTTTGACCCAAGGACCCATGGTTCCACGGTTCGAACAACGGGTGGCAGACTACTGCGGCGCGGAATATGCGCTGGCCGCCAACAGCGCAACCTCTGCGCTACATATCGCCTGTCTGGCGCTGGGTCTGGGGCCTGGGGATCGTCTGTGGACCACCACGGTCACATTTGTCGCCTCGGCCAACTGTGGGCTTTACTGTGGCGCCTCGGTTGATTTCGTCGATATCGACTCGCGTACTTATAACCTCGATGTACTTGCCCTTGAACGCAAGTTGATAGAGGCCGAAAAGGTAAAAGCGCTGCCGAAGGTCTTGGTTGCCGTACACCTGTGTGGGCAGCCGTGCGATATGGCTGCTATCCAGATTCTGGCCAAGCGCTACGGTTTCAGCGTGATCGAAGATGCCTCGCACGCCATTGGTGGTAAGTACCAAGGGCAGGCCATTGGTAGCGGTACATACAGCGATATCACTGTATTTAGTTTCCATCCGGTAAAGATCATCACGACTGCCGAAGGCGGAATGGCGTTGACCAATAATGCGCAACTGGCCGAAAAAATGGCGTTGCTGCGTAGTCACGGCATCACACGTGACCAGCAGTTGATGACCCATGACGCGGACGGTCCTTGGTACTATCAGCAGATCGATCTCGGCTTCAATTACCGTATGACCGAGTTGCAGGCAGCGCTGGGCGTCAGTCAGATGGAGCGCCTGGATGACTACATCAGCCGTCGGCATTGTTTGGCTGCGCGCTACAACGATTTGTTGGCTGAGCTGCCGGTAGTTACGCCTTGGCAGCATCCGGACAGCTATTCCGGCTTGCACCTGTACGTAATCCGTTTGCAGCTGGAACATCTGAACGTTTCGCACCGCCAGGTGTTTGAGTCACTGCGCGAGCAAGGTATCGGTGTGAACCTGCACTACATTCCTGTGCACACACAGCCCTATTTTGCAGCGATGGGCTTTGACGCTATGGCGTTTCCGGAAAGCATGAAGTACTACCGGGAAGCGATCAGTATTCCGATGTTCCAGACTATGACTGACGCCCAGCAAGATGAAGTTGTTTCTGCACTGGCCAAGGCCTTGCGGGTATGAGACTTGCCGTTATTCCCGCCCGGGGTGGCAGCAAGCGCATTCCGCGCAAGAATATCAAGATGTTCTGCGGCAAGCCGATGATCGCTTGGTCGATTGAAGCAGCGCGGGACAGTGGTTGTTTCGACAAAATTGTTGTTTCTACCGACGACGTCGAAATTGCCGAGGTGGCTCGCCTCTACGGGGCCGAGACACCCTTTGTGCGTCCCGCGCAGTTGTCGGATGACTTCACGGGGACCATTCCGGTGATTGCCCATGCTACCGAATGGTATGAAGAGCATGGCCTCTCTCCCCAACAAGTTTGCTGCATCTATGCAACGGCGCCGTTTGTCAGAGCGCAAGATCTGATTGCAGGGCTGGCGATTCTCGAAAGTGCGGCGAGCGATTACGCGTTCTCCGTCACCAGCTACCCTTTTCCGATCCAGCGGGCGATTCGACTTAGCGAGCAGGGGCGTGTCAGCATGTTTGATGCGCAGCACTTTGCTACCCGTTCGCAGGACCTCGAAGAGGCGTTCCATGATGCGGGGCAGTTCTATTGGGGAACGGCTGAAGCCTGGAGGCAGGGCAAGATGATCTTTAGCCCCGAAGCGGTCGCGGTGCTGCTGCCCCGGCATAGGGTCCAGGATATCGACACGGCTGAGGATTGGTTGCGGGCGGAGCTTATGTTCAAGTCACTACACGCTGCTCCTCAATCACTATGAAAGCTAAAAATGTTGCGTTCAGGGTCGATGCATCGTTTGAAATAGGCAGTGGCCACGTCATGCGCTGCCTTACCTTGGCACAGGCACTGAGCGAGGCCGGTGCAACCTGCATATTCATGTGTGCAGACCTTCCAGGGAATATGTGCAATTTTATAAAAAAAAGCGGGTTTGAGGTCTGGCAGGTTTCGCGACCACACTCAGTCTGTTTTGATGAGGAAGCTTCGTCAGGCCCATTGAACCACTCACACTGGCTAAATTGTAGCCAATTAGAAGACGCGCGACTATGTAAAAAAATTCTGGGCGAAACTTTTTATGAGTGGATTGTAGTAGATCATTATGCCCTGGACGCTGTATGGGAGCGAGAGTTACGTCATTGCTGCAGAAAAATTTTAGTTATTGATGATCTTGCCGATCGATTGCATGATTGCGAGTTGTTGGTTGATCAGAGTCTTGGTAGAAGGCGTCAGGACTATAAGAAGCTGGTGAATTGTGATACCGCATTGATGGTGGGCGCATCCTATGCTTTGTTACGCCCGGAGTTCTTTTATTTTCGGGCCAGCAGTCTTGCGCGTAGAAAAAATACTACCGTCAAACATATATCTATTAATATGGGAGGGGCAGACTCTGCGAATGCAACAGGTCAAATTCTTGAAGCACTCAAAAATCAGAGTTTTTTATCTTCACTCACAGTAACTGTGATTATGGGCGGGCTGTCACCTTGGGTTGACGTGGTCAAGGCGGCTGCTGAGAGCCTCCTTGGCCAAGTGGAGGTTGTCGTTTCGATCTCAAATATGGCCGAGGTCATGTCCAATAGCGATTTGATGATTGGTGCTGCAGGAAGTACATCGTGGGAGCGATGCTGCTTGGGGGTCCCCGCCTTGATGGTCGTACTCGCCGAAAATCAGGAACATATTGCTGCAGCATTACAGGCTGCCAACGCCGCAGTTTCGGTTGGGCGACCTTCTGATATAAATTTCTCAGCCAATGTGTTGAATGCTTTGAAGCATTGGCTCGAACGGCCAGAATTGTTGCGAGAATGCAGTGAGCATGCATCGCATATTACAGATGGGTTAGGGGTCGATCGGGTCGTGACCAAAATGGTGGAGTGTTATGAAAATAACCGTGCTTTGTAGTTCTTCGATACACCCCGTTAACCAAATGCTAACGGAATGGATAGAGGAAAACCAACGTGACCACACGATCGATCTAGTGCGCTCGGTTGGGGAGTTATCTGGTGGGGAGCTCCTTTTTCTAATCTCCTGTAGTGAAATGGTTCTCCGGCAGGAACGGGATAAATACCAAAAGGTATTAGTGATTCATGCAAGCGATTTACCTCAAGGAAGAGGTTGGAGCCCTCACGTGTGGGACATAGTCAACGGCGCTACCTCCATTACGCTGAGTATGATCGAAGCTGAGGATGCGTTGGATACGGGCGATATTTGGAAGAAAATTGTTTTACCTATCCCTGATCATGCATTGTTCGACGAAATCAATACTATTCTGTTTGCTGGCGAGCGTGCGCTCATGGATTTTGCAGTGGCATCGTTTTCCACCGTCGTTCCGCAGTCGCAGTGTAAGAGTATATCAGCGAGCTATCATCCCCGGCGATGTCCAGAGAACAGTAAGATCGATCCGCAGAGCTCGATTGAAAGTCAGTTTGACCTGATTAGGGTTGCTGATTCCGAGCGGTTTCCCGCTTTTTTTGAGTTGCGTGGTCATACCTACAAGTTGACAGTGGAGAAGATGCAGTGAGTACTAAAGGTTTTGCGATTAATGGTCGCCAGATTGGTGTGGGTTTTCCACCGTACATAATTGCAGAAATGTCCGCCAATCACAATGGTAGCCTTGGTACAGCACTCCGGATTATCGAGTCAGCCAAGCACAGTGGCGCCGATGCGGTCAAAATACAAACATATCGACCTGACACAATTACACTTAAATCTAATCTTCCGGATTTTCAAATTCATAGTGGGCTGTGGAGCGGTCATACTCTTTATGAGCTCTATGAGTGGGCGCACACCCCGTGGGAGTGGCATCTTCCAATTTTTGAATATGCACGGAAGATAGGGGTTACAGTATTCAGTTCTCCATTCGATAGCACCGCTGTGGATCTCCTTGAGGACTTGAATGCGCCTGCGTACAAAATTGCCTCTTTTGAAGCAATTGACCATGCACTGATAAAGTATGTAGCGGCCACTGGAAAGCCAATGATTATCTCAACGGGAATGGCGGATTCTGATGAGATTGCTGAGGCTGTTGAGGTCGCATATTCGGGAGGCTGTAAAGAGTTGGCGATTCTACATTGTGTGAGCGGCTATCCCGCGCCGGCTCAAGATTATAACCTTCGGACTATACCAGACATGATTCAGCGTCATGGTATCGTTACTGGCCTGTCTGACCATACGCTCGACAATACAACGGCTATTACTAGTATTGCTCTCGGGGCCTCTATCATAGAAAAACACTTTACATTGGATCGTAGTGCAGGAGGCCCGGATGATAGCTTCTCTCTTGAACCTGCAGAGTTGGTTGCGCTGTGTCGTGATACTAAAACAGCATGGTCGGCGTTAGGGGTGGTTGACTATGGTCGCAAGTCAAGCGAGCAAGGAAATGTGAAATTCCGCAGGTCTCTTTACTTCGTAAAAGACCTCCAGGTAGGTGACGAAATTACTGCCGACGCAGTTCGTAGCATCCGCCCCGGTTTCGGCATCCCGCCTAAATTCTTAGAGAAAATTATTGGGCAGCGGGCAACTCGCTTGATTCAAAAAAACACGCCTGTCACATTTGATGACCTTTAAGGGTTGGGAAGTATGCCGCGTGCGGACATTCAGATGGCTAGACCTAACGCTATGCTTGATTTAAAAAAACTGATGGTTGGTGTTGATGGCCTACACGTTACAGGCCCTGATAAAAAGTCAACGCATACTTCTGTGGTATACCGAGTGTTCGGTAAGGAAATCACCAACTACGGTTTCAACCGCCTGGTCAGAAGCCATCTGAATTGGAAAGCCTGGTTGCCGCTGTCGGTTGAGATACATCATGGTTGGTATATTCGCCAAGCTCCCAGGCAGGCAGATATAAAAAAGCATATTCCGGCTATCCTGGTTTTTAATAGCCGTCAAGCAGATGCCTGGCGTAAAGAAAGTCAAACGCCGGTCTATGTCCTTGGTGCTCCATTTGTGCACTTCAGAAGAAAAGCAAATATTGTGCCTGCTCCCCATGCACAGGGGACTATAGTTTTTCCTGTCCACTCAGGTACGGTGGTTGATGCTGAGTTTGATATTGAAAAATATTGCAATCAACTACTGGCTCTCCCGGCTGAGTTTCATCCGGTCAATGTCTGCCTGCATGAGGATGATATAAAAAGGGGGCGTCATATTGCTTACCTAGAACGAGGGTTTGTCGTTTATTGTGCCGGTGCACGATTGAACCCAGATTTTGCAAGAAATTTCTACGCCATTCTCGCGGCGCATAAATACTCCTCGTCAAACGGTCCTGGGTCTTACGTGCTGTACAGTGTAGAGATGGGAGTGCCATTCTTTCTGCTTGGTCCAGATGCAGTATTCAATGATGCTGGTTTTGAGGGGTTTGAATCAGAGCCTGTTTTGAAGGAAATGAATTCATTGTTTAAAGACTTTACCCCAGTTGTTACGCTGCAGCAAAAACAGTTTGTGTTGTCTGAGACGGGGATTGATGACTGCACTCCGGCGGTTGAGTTGGAGCGAAAACTTCGGTATTCGGTGCTGGTTCATCCTGTTCGTCGTTTAATAAGAATGTTTTTCAGAAATGAATAAACTAATGTTGCGTATTGCCCGGGGCTTGGTTAGACGATTGTTCTACCTCGTTTCTTTTGTTTATGAGTGGGTGTTTTGTTATTCGCGTTCTGCTCGGCAGGGTGAGACGATTTTACGCTCGAAGGGTCACCATGTGTTCTTCGGATATTATGACGTTTCGCCGTTTGGTGCTGACGGGCAGAGGGTATTGGCTACTCGAGTCGATCTGTCGCTTAAAACGCCGGCCGCTGGCAGGATCATGGAGGTTGGTTATTTCAACTTGAATATGCCTGAGCAGTTTATTCCCATCGCTGAGACAACCGCATGGTGCTGGCAGCAAGGGTGTCGACTGCAGTGGTATCCCGCCAATCAGGAAAGCAATCAGATTTTCTATAATTATTATGCAGACGGTAAGTATTCGGGTGTCATGAGAGATCTGGATACGGGTGCGGTTACGAAAACCACATTTTTGCCGCTTTATGATATTTCTAATGATGGCGTATGGGGGCTTTCGCTTGACTTTTCTCGTTTGCAGCGTTTGCGGCCAGGGTATGGCTACAGCGCTATAGCAGATGCAACACAGGACGAACTTTTACCTGCTGACGGTGGTGTGATTCTATATGAGATTGCTACTGATGTTGCATCTGTTATCGTTAGCTATTCTAGCCTGATTAAATTTGAGTCGGTTGAGTCGATGGTGGGCGCGGAACACTACCTAAACCATCTTAGTTTCAGTCCGTCGGGTGATGCTTTCGTATTTTTCCACTTCTGGATGAGTAAAGGTAAGCGGCACAGCCGGCTTTTATGGGTGGAAAGGCATACGGGGGAAATGACCTTGATCAATAATTCTGGGCGTGTTTCTCATTATGCATGGGAAACCGACAAGAATTTACTGGTGTACTGTGCGCTTTCCGCTGGTATGCCGATGCATTATTATCAATATGATTTTAGTCATCCAACGTCCGCGCCTTCTATCGTTGGCAAGGATGTACTTAAAGTAGATGGTCATCCCACTATTATTGACAGTGGCAAGAGGATTCTCACTGACACGTATCCTGATCAGTGGTCACGGCAAACACTTATGCTCTACAGCATCAGCGGACAGTCTATCGAATGGTCCCGAAGGTTTTTTCGTAGCAAAAAATTCACTGGCGAACAGAGGGCTGACCTTCATCCTCGAGTAGATAGAAAACAGAATGTTGTCTGCATTGATGATGAAGCGCGGGGAGAGCGTGTCATGCGCATTATTTCTCTAAGCAAAGCTTCTTTTGAGTCAAGCGAGGCCAGAAAATGAGTTATGCACGTTTTTCCTGGGCCGCCTGCCTACGCCGCTTGTTGGCACCTGTATTTTTCGAGCGCACGCTGTACAAAGCATCGTTGCGCCATATCAAGATCGAACCTGGTGTTGCCTGCAACGACTTTTCAAAGATCGGTGCATACAGTTTTCTAGGCCGTAACGTCACGGTAGGGCCCAACCTTGAGCGAATGGGCATGTTCTGCTCGGTGGGCGAAGGTGCGCTGATCGCCCCCAATATTCATGCCACCGACCGTCTGACGACCTCCATCGCTTATGTCAGCGGTGCCGAGCGCAAGCACACCAAGGGCACGCTCAATAGCCGTCCGGTACGTATCGGCAACGACGTATGGGTTGGCTCGCATGCGATCATCTTGCCGGGTGTCACCGTGGGTGATGGTGTGATCATCGGCGCTGGCAGTGTGCTGACCAAGGATGCACCTGCCTATTCCATCTGGGTGGGCAACCCCGCGCGACTTGTGCGCTACCGGCTGGCGGAGCCGACCATCAAGCGCGTGGAGCAACTCGACATCTTCTCCCAGCCCGCCGATGCACTGTTCGCCTGGTTCAAGCGTTCCCAGGCAATGGACATCAACGATGCTCTGGACCAATTCCCAGGCTGAGGACTTGCTTTGAAAATCTGTTATCTCGCCTCCTCTACGCTGCCGTCCACGGCCGCGAACGCCGTTCATGTGATGAAAATGGGGCAGGCGCTGGCACTCAACGGCCATCAGGTCACCTTGATTGCTCCGGACAAGCCGTCCGATCTTCCGAATGTGAGCGACCTATACGCGTTCTACGGCGTTGCCCGCAATTTCGCAGTGTGCAAGCTCAAATGGCCTAAAATCAAAGGCCGAGCGCACGTGTATGGACTTGCCGCCGCATGGCGTGCACGGTCGCTGGGGGCTGATCTGGTATTCGGTCGTAACCTCAACGGCTGTTTCTGGGCAACACTGCTGGGCCTGCCTACGGTTTTCGAGATTCACGCACCGATTGAAGAATCCGGTCGCATCGCGCAATTGATGTTCGAGCGCCTGATCCGCAGCCGCCATTTCCACCAGTTGGTTGTTATCACTCACTCGCTAGGTGAGCATTTCCTACAGCGTTACCCCGAGCTGGCCGGCAAGATCCATGTCGCCGCTGACGGCGCCGATGCCGTTGCCCCCGGCACGCAGCCGGCGAGCTTTGCCCACGACAGTGTCGGGCGCCTCCAGGTTGGCTATGTCGGCCATCTTTATCAGGGCAGGGGCATCGACCTTATCGAGCAGATGGCGCGCCAGGCGCAGTGGGCCGACTTCCACATTGTCGGCGGTACTGCCGCGGATATTCAGGCCTGTCGCGAGCGTGTCAGCGACCTGGACAATTTCTTTGTACATGGCTTTATGTCGCCCGCTGAGTCCGAGCGTTATCGCCTGGCCTGTGACGTACTGCTGGCCCCGTATCAGGAAAATGTCTCGGTATCGGGCAACAAGGGCAATACGGCACGGTGGATGTCGCCGCTGAAGATTTTCGAGTACATGGCGGCGGGCAAAGCCATCGTCTGTTCGGAGATTCCGGTACTTAGTGAGGTGCTGGTGGAAGGCGAAAATGTGTTGTTCTGCTCGCCTGACGCGCTGCCGCAGTGGGTCGCTGCCTTGACCTTGCTGCGCGATGACAGTGAGCGTCGGCATGCCTTGGGGCAAACGGCATTGGCGAACTTCCAGGCGAAGTACTCCTGGCATTCGCGCGCCGCCAATATTCTCAAGTCCTACTCCGCCACTCGTTGAATATCATGCCAGCGCCAAAAAGAATTGCATTTTTCCTGCCGTCGCTCAGCGGCGGCGGAGCTGAGAGGGTTCTGGTCACGTTGGCCAACAGTTTGGCCCGGCGGGACCACCCGGTTGACTTCGTGCTTTGTTCACGCAGCGGCCCTTACTTGAAAGAACTCGATGAACGGATCACCATCGTTGATCTGCAAACCCGTCGAGTGCTCGCCGCGGTATGGCCGTTGCTGCGTTACCTGCGAGAGGTGCAGCCGCATGCGCTGGTGTCTTCGCTGATGCACAGCAACGTTGTCGCTGCGATTGCCTGCGGCCTCAATGGTCGCAAGCAGCGTCTGGTGCTGCGCGAGGCCAATACGCTGGGCGTGGGCGGGCGTACCGCATCGCTCAAAGGCAAAGTGCTGCTGGAGATGGTGCGTTGGGCTTATCGTCGCGCCGATGCATTGGTCGCAGTGTCGCAAGGTGTGCTGGAGCAGATGGTGCGCGTGGTGCGGCCGTCTTTCCGGGTCGAAGTCCGCGTGATTCTCAACCCGGTCATCGAGCAGAGCTTGCGTGACAAGGCGGTGCTGGCGCCTGAGCCGACGTGGCCGTGGCCGGCTGAAGAACCGACGCTGCTGGGGGCTGGCCGTCTCGTGCCGGCCAAGGATTTCGACACTCTGCTGCGTGCTTTTGCCAAGGTAAATGCTGCCCGGCCAAGTCGCTTGATCATCCTCGGTGAAGGCCCGGAGCGGGCTGCGCTCGAAGCACAGGCCCTGCGGCTCGGCGTTGCCGATCGGGTGTGGCTGCCCGGGTTTGTGGAGAATCCATTCGCACACATGCGCCAGGCTTCGGCCTTCGTATTGTCGTCGCGCCTTGAAGGCTTGCCGAATGTGTTGATTCAGGCCATGGCCTGCCAGACGCCGGTGGTGGCAACCCGCTGCCCGAGCGGGCCGGAAGAAATCCTCGAAAATGGCCGCCTCGGTGCGTTGGTCGAGATGGGCGATGCTGAAGCCATGGCGCACGCCGTACTGAAAATCCTGGATGGTATGGCAACCGCGCAGGGCGTCAGCGATGACCGTTATGACGTTGACGTAGTGACCGATCAATACGAGGCCGTGATTCTCGACGCGGCACACGTATGAGCCAGGTCACTGCCGCGCAACTGCGCATCGCCATGGTGTTCATGACCTACCCGGTGGCGTCGGAAACCTTCGCGCAACGCGATGTCGCGGCGCTGCAAAGGCTCGGCCAGGCGGTTGATATCTATCAGCTCAATCCGCAGGTGTCGCTACTGGCACGGTTGAAGACTATCCCGTCGACACTCGCTGAATTGCTGACGTTCCCGGCGCCGGGCAATCTGTTGGCGTTGTTCTGGCGCTTGTGTGTCAGCCGCGACTGGCGTCCTGCAGATCGCCTGAAATGCTTGGTGCTGCTGCCGGCCGCCGCCCGTGCGGCAAAGCGAATCATTGCCACGCAGCCGGATGTTCTGCATGTGTTCTGGGGGCATTACCCTGCGCTGGTTACCTTATTGGTGAAGCAGCAACTGCCGAGCAGTCGGATTTCGATGTTCCTCGGCGCCTACGACCTGGAAATGAAACTGCCGGTGTCGCGCTGGGCCTTTGCCCTGAGCGACCAACTGTTCACCCATGCACGGACCAACGTAGCCGATATTCGCGCGTTTCTTGGCGAGGATGCTCAGCCGCAGGTGATTCATCGCGGCATCGACCTGCAGCCTTATCCGCTTGATGCGCACACGCGTTTTGCTGTGCGCCCCGTACAGATTTTCACTGCCGGGCGGCTGATCGCCGACAAGGGTTTCGACCGGGTACTGCGCGCCTTCGCCGCGGTTCGCCAGGCAAACCCGGCGGCGCGTCTGGCGATTGCCGGCGACGGCCCGCAGCGCAATTTTTTGCAGCAGTTGAGCCGGAGCCTGGGCGTTGACGATGCGGTGACGTTCCTCGGCTGGCTCAACGAACAGCAGGTGCGTGATCAACTGTTCAGGAGCCGCGTGTTCGTCCTGCTCTCGACCAAGGTGGGTGAGCGCTTGCCTAACGCGGTGAAGGAGGGCATGGCCGCGGGCTGTGTCTGCGTCAGCAGCGCCTCGCCCGGTATCGATGAACTGCTTGAGCCAGATCGGTGTGGCTATATTGTCGCCGCTGATGATGAGCCGGCTGTGATCGCCGCGGTACTCGCAGGTCTGCGTGACGAGGCCGCCCCCCTTGGCGCGGCTGCGGTGGCAAAAGTACGCAGTGGTTTTGACGTAGACGTCTCCGCCAGACGCTATATGCAGTGCTGGCAAGCAAAGGAAATCGCTTCACATGAATGAACCGAGCATCTCTATCGTAATGCCGTCTTACAACGCGGCGCGGTTTATTCTGCCGTCCATCGCCAGCGTCGTGGCGCAAACCTGCGAAGACTGGGAACTGCTGATTGTCGATGACGCCTCCAAAGATGACACCGTTAAACAGGTGCGTACGCATTACGCGCATGAGCCGCGGATCAAGATCATTGCCCAGAGCCAGAATCAGGGCGCGGCGGTTGCGCGCAATACCGCAATCGAGGCCGCGCGCGGTCGTTATATTGCATTTCTCGACTGCGACGACCAATGGTTGCCGGAAAAACTCGAGGTGCAAGTGCGCTTCATGGAGCGCGAGCAGTGTGCGTTCAGTTTTACCGCGTATGAAAAGGTCCGTGAAACCGGTGAAACTGTGGCCGTGGTCGGGGTACCGCAGCGTACGACCTATCGCTCGCTGCTCAAGACTTCGGTGGTAGGGTGTTCCACTGCAATGTACGATACCCACTATTTCGGTAAGGTCTTCATGCCACTGGTGCGCATGCGTCAGGATTTTGGCTTGTGGCTGGCGCTGTTGAAGAAAGTCCCGCACGGCTGCGGTATTCAACAGGTGCTGGTGCGCTACAACGTCCGTGCGGATTCGATTTCTTCCAGCAAGCGCCGGGCGGCGCTCTACACTTGGCGTGTTTATCGTCAGGTCGAGAAACTGCCGCTGCCTGTGGCGCTCTGGTTCTTTGGCAATTACGCCTTGCGCGGTGTGCTGCGTCATCGCTATCCGCAGTTGGCCAAGAAACTGGGCATCATGGACTGACCCGCGCCAATTTCGTTTCGGCATCATGTACATGATGCTGTAGAATTTTCTCGTTTTATTTCAGGAATTTACGAATGAAGATCACGGTTTTCGGCACTGGCTATGTAGGCCTTGTTACAGGCGCCTGTCTGGCTGATACCGGCCATCAGGTCATGTGCGTCGACGTCGATCAGGCCAAGATCGAAGGCTTGAAAAAAGGTGTCATGCCGATATACGAGTCCGGCCTGGACACCCTGGTACGGCAGAATTTCGCCTCGGGCAACCTGCACTTCACCACCGATGCCGCCGAAGGCGTCGCCTTCGGCGAGCTGCAATTCATCGCTGTCGGCACGCCGCCGGACGAGGATGGCTCTGCCGACCTGAAATACGTGCTGGCAGTGGCTCGCACCATCGCCCAGCACATGACCGATCACAAGATTGTCGTCGACAAGTCGACCGTGCCAGTCGGAACCGCCGACAAGGTTCAGGCGACCATTGCTGCCGTACTTGCCAGGCGTGGGGTCAACCTGACCTTTGATGTGTGTTCAAACCCTGAGTTTCTCAAGGAAGGTGCTGCCATTGAGGATTTCACCAAGGGGGCTCGGATCGTTGTCGGGACTGACTCTGCCCATGTACGCGAGCGCATGAGCGAGTGCTACGCACCATACACTCGTAACCACGACAAGATGATCTTTATGGATGTGCGCGCTGCTGAGCTGACCAAGTACGCAGCGAACGCGATGCTGGCAACCAAGATCAGCTTCATGAACGAAATTTCGCACCTAGCCGAGCGCCTCGGTGTCGATGTTGAGCAGGTTCGTCAGGGCATCGGTTCGGACCCTCGCATTGGTTTCCACTTCATTTATCCTGGCTGTGGCTATGGCGGTTCGTGCTTCCCTAAAGACGTTCAGGCGCTGGCAAAAACTGCTGCTCAGTGTGGCTATGACGCCGAACTGCTCAAAGCTGTCGAATCTGTCAACAACCGTCAGAAGACTGTGCTGTTCGACAAGCTGAGCCAGGCGTTTAATGGTGATCTGGCAGGCAAGTGCATCGCGGTTTGGGGTTTGGCATTTAAGCCCAACACCGACGACATGCGCGAAGCACCAAGCCGTGCGTTGATGGAGTCTCTTTGGCAAGCGGGGGCAAAGGTGCGAGCATTCGATCCTGAAGCCCTGCATGAAACCCTGCGTATCTATGGCGAACGTGACGATTTGGCTCTGGTGGAAAGCCGGGAGGCTGCTCTGCAAGGTGCCGATGCCCTAGTTATCTGCACCGAGTGGAAGCAATTCCGCTCAGTGGATTTTGAATGGTTGAAGAACCAGCTTGCCAGCCAGGTCATTGTCGACGGTCGCAATCTGTTCAACCCTAAACAGGTCAAGGCTGCCGGTTTGATGTACTACGCCATCGGGCGCGCTGATTCGATAAAAATCTGATAACGTACCGGTTACCCTATGAAAATTCTGGTTACAGGCAGTGCAGGTTTTATCGGTTTCCATGTCTGCCGCTACTTGTTGGAGCGGGGCGACGAAGTCATCGGGATCGATAATCTGAATGACTATTACGATGTTTCGCTCAAGCAGGCGCGGCTGGATCAGTTGCTGCCTGAAGAGCGTTTCTCGTTCGTCAAGCTCGATATCGCTGATCGGGATGGCATGGCTCGACTGTTCAACGAGGGTGGATTCGATCGGGTCGTGCACTTGGCTGCCCAGGCCGGCGTGCGTTATTCGTTGGAAAATCCGCACGCCTATGTGGACAGCAATCTGACGGGCTTTGTCAACGTGCTCGAAGGTTGCCGCCAGCAGAAGATCCAGCACTTGGTCTATGCCTCGTCCAGCTCGGTCTATGGTGCGAATGAAACCACCCCATTTGCAGAGGCTGATAACGTCGATCATCCGGTTTCACTATACGCTGCGACTAAGAAAGCCAACGAGTTGATGGCGCATACCTATAGTCATCTGTACGGTATTCCTACCACTGGCTTGCGCTTCTTTACTGTGTATGGACCGTGGGGGCGCCCTGACATGTCCCCTTTTCTGTTCACTAGCGCGATCCTCGCTGGCGAACCGCTGAAAATCTTCAACCATGGCAAGCACCGCCGCGACTTCACCTATATCGACGACATCGTCGAGGGTGTAGTCCGGGTGCTGGACCATGTCGCCGAGGGTAATCTTGAGTGGTCCGGGCTGACCCCGAACCCATCCAGCAGTCGCGCGCCTTGGAAAGTCTATAATATTGGCAACAGTAAGCCGGTTGAGTTGCTCACCTATATCGAGCTGATCGAGAAAGCCATAGGCAAGACCACCAGCAAGCAATTGCTGCCGTTGCAGCTTGGCGATGTCGAGCATACCTATGCTGACATTAACGCGCTGACTGCGGATATCGGTTACCGGCCGCACGTGACAGTGGAAGATGGTATCCAGCGTTTCGTCGACTGGTATAGGATGTTTTATGGCGTTTGAGCCCGCCGTTGGGCGCTGTCTGATTACTGGGGCCAGTGGTTTTGTCGGTCGTCACTTGTTTCAGCGGATGGATTTGCTGGGACTACCGGTGCGCGGCGCTTCTCGCCAGGCCCTTGGTGCTACCGGTGATTGGGTACAGGTCGACGTCCGTGGCGGTTCAACGGACTGGCGTGCAGCACTGCTAGATTGTGACAGCGTTGTGCATGCTGCAGGGCGGGCGCACGTGCTCAAGGAGCAAGCTTGCGATCCGTTAGCGTTGTTCCGCGAAGCGAATGTCGATGTAACGCTGGCTCTGGCCGAGCAGGCACTGATGATGGGCGTGAAGCGCTTCGTATTCATCAGCTCGATTGGAGTCAGTGGCAATGTCACGTCGACCGGCCAGCCTTTTACCGAGCAGCAGAGGCCACAACCACATGCGCCCTATGCCGTTTCCAAGCTCGAAGCAGAGCAAGCGCTGACGCGATTGCTGGCTGGAACGTCGATGGAGCTGGTGATCGTTCGCCCTCCGCTGGTTTATGCCAGCCACGCTCCCGGCAATTTCGCTCGCCTGCTTGGTCTGGTGCACCGTCGCTTACCGCTGCCGTTTGGTAGTGTTGAGAATGCACGCAGCATGGTGGCCCTAGAGAACCTGGTGGATTTCCTCATGTGTTGCTTGCGGCATCCGTCGGCTGCTGGCCAGACGTTCCTAGTTGCTGATGGCGAAGATCTGTCGACCGCCGAACTTATCAGGGTACTGGCGGATGGCATGGGCCATACGCCCCGATTGGTACCGGTGCCAACTGCGTTGCTGGCACTTGGTGCCCGGTTGACGGGGCGTATGTCGATGTACCAACAGCTTTGCTTATCCTTGCAGGTCGATACAAGCAAGGCGCGCTCTTTGCTGGGCTGGCGGCCGCCAGTCTGTGCGCGCACTGCTCTGAGGCAAACTTCGCGTAACTGGTACGATTCACGTTCCTGAGGGCATTTGTTTTTCGCCAGTCTGGCCCGAATTCAAAACTCGAAACTGAACATGTAAAAAAGCTCAGACATTGCTCGGGCTATGGAGTGCTGGATGGATCTGAATCTATGGTGGGTGCCCTTGATCGCCTTGACGGCGCTGGCGCTAACCTGGGTATTGCGGCGTTACGCCATTGCCCGTAGCCTGATGGATATTCCCAACGTGCGCAGCTCTCATTCGTTGCCGACGCCACGCGGTGGTGGCGTAGCGATCGTGTTGAGCTTCCTATTTGCGATTATGTTGCTGGCCATTGAACAGGATGCGGACTGGTCGTCGACACTGGTGCTGTTTGGCTCCGGGCTTAGCATTGCCATTCTCGGTTTTCTTGACGACCATGGGCATATCGCTGCACGCTGGCGCCTGTTGGGGCATTTCTGTGCTGCTGGCTGGGGGCTTTTCTGGCTGAGGGGGCTGCCGCCTGTGGATGTCTTCGGTGCGACCCTGAACCTTGGCTGGTTCGGCGTGGTGCTGGCGCTGCTGTATCTGGTATGGCTGCTCAACCTCTACAACTTCATGGATGGTATCGACGGCATTGCCAGTGTCGAAGCCATTTTTGTCTGCCTAGGGGCATGCCTTATCTATGTGTTGGCCGGACATGTGACGCTGATACCTGCGCCATTGTTGCTGGCAGCGGCGGTGGGTGGATTTCTGTTCTGGAATTTCCCTCCGGCGCGCATCTTCATGGGGGATGCCGGTAGTGGGTTCCTCGGCATTATCTTGGGGCTGTTATCGCTGCAGGCGGCGTGGATAGCCCCTGAGCTTCTGTGGTGCTGGCTAATCCTGCTAGGTGTGTTCGTAG
>JAEAMF010001036.1_pt1 | contig 23797 bp, 23 predicted proteins | sample 8958721 | NCBI WGS metagenome assembly JAEAMF01 (sample SAMN16933255, study PRJNA681124) | bioreactor sludge metagenome | isolation source: anaerobic bioreactor treating anionic surfactant - SDBS | place: India: Bengaluru | collected 2019-02-28 | reverse complement strand
TTCAAAACTTTAGTTTACAAGACGGTTGTTAAGTTGGAGATTTCTCACATCCGATGCGCCTCAGGAGCAGAAATGACAAAAAAGGTTAGTGCGAAATACGAAATACGAAATCCGTGGTTCGTAGTTCTTGATTCAATATTCCCAGCCCCCAGTTCCAAGTTCCAAATTCTATGTTCAAGGTTCAGACAATAAGTTATTTCGTCCTCCCATGCCTTAACGGGCGTTTGATCTTGGGTTTTGATTCTTTGTCAGGCAATGGTGTTTTCTTTTTGCGTTTTTCCAGCTCTTTGCGGATGACAGTTATTTCGTCGCGGAGGATGGTGGCGAGTTCAAAATCAAGACGCAGGGCGGCTTCTTTCATTTCGGCTTCTTTGTCTTTGATGACTTGATTAAGCTCTTTATCCTCGGCGGCAAGTTCGAGGGCCAGGATTTTTTTGACGTCTTTGGGTTCGGTTTCAAAGCCAAGTTGCCCGCGGAGATCTTGAATGGCTTTGATGATGGTTTTGGGAGTTATGCCGTGTTTTTTGTTATAAGCGAGTTGTTTGGCACGGCGGCGATCGGTTTCGGCTATGGCCCGCTTCATGCTGCCGGTGATGTTGTCGGCGTAAAGGATGACCTTTCCGCGAACATTGCGGGCCGCACGGCCGATTGTTTGGATGAGTGATGTTTCGGAGCGCAGAAAGCCTTCTTTGTCGGCGTCCAGAATGCAAACCAAAGATACTTCGGGCAGATCCAAGCCTTCGCGCAACAGGTTGACGCCGACCAAGACATCATAAGCGCCTTTGCGGAATTCAGAAAGAATTTCGAGTCTGTCGGCGGTTTTTACGTCGGAGTGCATGTAAACGGCTTGGATGTTTTTTTCTTTAAGATATTCAGTCAGATCTTCGGCCATTTTTTTGGTTAGAGTGGTTACCAATGTTCGTTCTTTATCGGCGGTTACTTTTATGATTTGTTCTATCGCATCCTCAATTTGGTTGAGGTCTTCTTTGTGTTTTGGAGTGATGCGCTTGACTTGAACTTCGGGATCAACCAAGCCGGTGGGGCGAATGAGCTGCTCGATGATCGCACTTGAGTTTTGGAATTCGTAGGGGCCCGGAGTGGCGGACATGAAAACGGCTTGTTGGATTTTTTTCTCGAATTCTTCGAATTTATAGGGGCGGTTGTCGCGCGCGCTGGGCAAGCGAAAACCGTGCTCGATAAGAGTGTCTTTGCGGGATTTATCGCCGGCATACATTCCGCCGACTTGCGGGATGCTGACATGGGATTCATCCATGATCAGTAAAAAGTCATTAGGGAAATATGATAAAAGAGTATCCGGAGGATCGCCGGGTTGTCTGCCTGTAAGGTGGCGCGAGTAGTTCTCGATGCCCGAGCAGTAGCCTAAAGTTTCCATCATTTCCAAATCGTATTTTGTTCTACGTTCGATGCGTTCGGCTTCCAGCAGTAATCCCCTGTTTTGAAAATATTTGATACGTTCGGCGAGCTCTTGGCGGATAGCTTTAAGTGCGCGTTCTTTTTCGGGGCCGGCGGTGATGAAGTGTTTGGCCGGAAAAATCCAAACATCGTGAAGATCGGTTTCAACTTTACGGCTGATAGGATGTATTTGAGTGATTCGATCCACGCGGTTGCCGATTACTTCGACGCGGTAAATTGTTTCTTGGTGCACGGGCATGATTTCGAGTGTTGTGCCGGTTAAGCGAAAAGATCCGCGGGTTAGATCCGCGTTGGTGCGCGTGAACTGCATGTTGATGAGCCTTGCGATCGTATCTTGGCGCGAAAGAGGCTCGCCGGTTGTTATATGAAAGATGATATCCGCGTAAGCGGTTGGAGCGCCCAAGCCGTAGATGCAGGAGACGGAAGCGCAAACTATGACGTCTTTTCTGGTTAGAAGAGATTGTGTGGCATTGTGGCGCAAGCGATCGATCTCGGCGTTGATTTGAGCTTCTTTTTCGATATATGTATCGGTTTTGGGTAAATACGCCTCAGGTTGATAATAGTCGTAATATGAGACGAAGTACTCTACGGCATTGTCCGGAAAGAATTCTCGGAACTCGTTACAGAGCTGGGCGGCCAAGGTTTTGTTGTGAGCGATAACCAATGTGGGTTTTTGAATGTTGTTGATTACGTTGGCGAGTGTGTAAGTTTTGCCGGTACCGGTTGCTCCGAGCAATGTTAATAAACGCTCCCCTTTTTTGAGGCGCGTCGTTAAATTTTTAATGGCTTCGGGTTGATCACCGGCCGGTTGGTACGGTTGCTTGAGTTGAAATGTTTTCATCGGTTGTTTCTGTAATATTTGCAGGCAATGACGCTTGCGGTTCGTAGTTTATAACTTTTTGCCTGCGATTGTACAAGATGCCGTTAATGCGCAGAGCGGTTTCGATGATGTTTGGACCGGGAGAAAGCTTTAAATTGATTTTAAATTGCGAATTCGGCCCCGAGTGAGGCACGATTGCATTATTAACCAGAATTTGCGCATCGGGCCACTTTTCAGCCACCAGTTGACCGTCGTAAATCTGGCCGATGATTGTTATGTTGGGCTCGTTGATCACCGAAGCATGTTTAAGTTGGCGTTCGCCTTGGTAAACCAAGGCATTATAATCTACGTTAGAGAGTTCCAGCGGAGGTGCTGTTTGCAATGCCGTTTGGTTGGGAATGGTGATGTCTACATCCAAAATGTGCAAGCCTACGGAAATAATCAGAGCAAACAGTAAAAACACTATCAAGCTTCCCTGCAAATGAATTATTTTGGATAAAGAGTGAACGCGTGGATCTTCGCAATGTAAAATCAGATTGGGGCTTTTGGCCTCGACTTTTTTGCCGGTTTTTGTTATGCTCGGATTCAGGTTGAAGCGGTTTTTGATGTACGCGCCGATTGATTTTATTTTATTGAACATATGCAAAGATGGATGGATGGTAATAAGCCCATTGTGGCTTTGTCGCCAATGGCGGATTTTACGGATCTGCCATTTTGTCGTTTGGTTAGAGAGTGCAGTGGATCGGATGTGGTTATTTTCAGAGAGATGGTTGCCGCGGAAGCGATAGTTCGAGGAAATAAACGGACGGATAAAATTTGCGTATTGGATCCGATTGAGCGCCCTGTAATACAACAGATTTTTGGATCTAAACCCGAAGTAATGGCAGAGGCCGCGGTTTTTATTGAAAAAAACCATAAACCCGACGGTATTGATATTAATATGGGGTGCCCTGTTCCCAAAGCAGTCAATCAATACAATGGAGCGTCACTTATGAAAAATCCGGAACGAGCGCAAGCGATTGTGAGTGCTGTTAAATCCGCTATTAATGTACCACTTTCGGTTAAGACGCGTCTAGGTTGGAGCAGTGCGGATAACGCACATGATTTTGCGAAGATGCTGGAGCAAGCCGGCGCTGATGCTGTTGAGCTGCATGGTCGCACGAAAGTTCAGGGTTATTCCGGTGTTGCGGATTGGGATGCGGTTGGAAGAGCAATCAAGGGGTTAAAGATTCCGGCTTTGGTGAATGGAGATATCGTTGATGCCGAGACAGCGAAAATTGCATTGAGTAAATCAGGTGCTCAAGGATTTTTGATTGCTCGTGGAGCTTTAGGCAGACCTTGGATTTTTAAGAGAATTAAACAAACTTTGGAAACAGGAACCGATCCCGGAGATCCGGAGCTTGATGAAAGAATGGCTATCATGCTTAAACACGCCGAGTATCAGGTTGAGGTTTACGGCGAGCGCGGATTGATAAAATTAAGAAAACATTTGCCTTGGTATTTTAAAGGCTTTGACGGATTCAGACAGTACAGAGCTGATGCCGTAAAAGTCGCGACGATTGAGGACGTGAGGAGGATCGCAGAATCGATTACGAAATAACAATTACCCCTCGCGAATATCGAACCACGAACTACGAACGATGAACGTCGAACGTCGAACGGCGAACGTCGAAACACGAGCAATGAATCTTGAACATCGAGCCACGAACTTCAATCTTCCGTAGGGATAAACCTCGTGTTTATCCGTACTAAGACGGCAAACGGTTGCATTGGTGCGGATAAACACAAGGTTTATCCCTACGAAGCAATCAACCACTGAACTCGTTACAAGCGTTATGAACGTTATGAGCGTTTAGTAGTTTATAAATCAGTTTGAACGGCGGCAGGGAGGAAGCCCATAGGGTCGACGGGGATGCCGTCTTGGCGGACTTCGAAATGCAAGTGCGGGCCGGTGGAAAGGCCGGCGCCGGGAGTGCCGGGCATGCCTCCGGTGTAACCGATTATGTCGCCTCGTTCAACGTAAGTTCCGGCTTGAGCATTGAATTTTGATAAATGAGCGTAAAGAGTTGCCAAGCCTCCGGCGTGGACTATCATAACGTAATTGCCGTAGGATTTGCCGGTTTTAGTCCAAGCTACATAGCCTCCGCCCGCGGCTTTTATGGGCGTGCCGACTCCGGCGCGCAGATCTATACCGGGGTGCTCAAAGAGATTGCGGAAAGGATAGGTTGGATCGTGGAAAGTAGATGTGATTTTTTTAACCGGAACCGGCCACATGAGCAGTGTTTCACCGCTGGCCAAGGCGCGATCGATGGCGTCGAGTTTGTCTTTTAATTCTTTTTCGATGCGATAGATTTCTTCGCTGGTGGATTGGTTTTGCTGGCGCAATTCATCGATGACACGGCTGAATTCATCTTGTTTGGCATTGGTTTCGGCGAGTAATGATTCTTTGGAACTGCGTTCCATTTCGAGCATGAATTGTTCTTCGGCTAAAAGTTTTTTCTGTTCTTCCAGATCCATGCGCTTGGCCTCACGCAGGATTTTATCATTTTGCAGATTGGCTTTTTCTTGGATTATGCGTTCGAGCTGTTGAGTGAGGTCGCCTTGCAGTTTGGAAATTTCTTCCACATTTTGAAAGTATGACGAAAGACTTGGACGGCTTAAAAAGACGTGCAAAGTATTTACATCATCGGCTTGGCGGATTCTGCGTATGAGGTCGGAGACCAAGGCTTTTTGCGTGGTGATTTTGCCTTCTTGGCGAGTGATTTGCCGGTTCAGTGATTGCAATTCGAGGGTTAAAATGTCGATTTGCATTTTTACGGCTTCAGCCCGAAGTTCTTTTTCTTTAATACGATTTTCAAGTAATACGATTTGATTCTCCAGATTCAATACTTGATCTTCTTGTTGTTTGATTCTTTCTTTATAAGTATTGATTAGTCCTTGCACTTCTTTGGCGCGGTTTTTTTTGGCATCCAGCTCGTTGTTCAGTTGATCGGCGCGACTTTTAAGCTCTTGAGCGTCTTCCGCCAAAGCCGAGCGAATATCGAAAAAACCGGTACTTAGAACCGCAATAAGACAAATGATAGACAGGAATTTCATAATTAGCTTCCAGCCTCTAGCTACTAGCCACTAGCTGTTTATCAAGCAGAAACCCCGTTACGACATTACGACGTTACGACTGTTGATGTGGTTATTATATCACAATGTCTCCAGTGCTTGTCGGATGCGGGCTGTTGATTGTTTTTTGCCAAATACGGCGATCAATTCGAACGGGCTTGGGGATTTTTCTTGAGCGGAGAGGCTGACTCTAAGAGGCCAAAGCGTATCGCCGTTTCCCCAGCCTTGGGCTTGGATAAGATTCTTGATGTACTCTTCGATGTGCTTGGCGTCATGTTCTTTTGAATCATCAATTTGTTCAATCCAGCCAATCGCGGCAGTTAAACGTTCGCGAGCTTCGTCTTTGGAGCGGTCTTTCCATGTGATTGAGATGTTGGAGTAATCGAGTTTATCAACAAAGAGAAAGGCTGATTGTTCGGTAATTTCCGAAGGTAAAATAATGCGTTCGCGGAATAAAAGGGCGACGCGTTGTTTGAATTTCAAATCAGCGTTGTATGAGCTTAAGTGAGGTAATATAAGGTCGAAATAGCTTTGATTGTCCATTTCGCGGAGGTAGTGATTGTTGAGCCAGTTAAGTTTGTCGATTTGAAAGACGGCACCGGCTTTGTTGACCTTGGTGAGATCGAATAGATCGATGAGTTCTTGCTTGGTATAAATCTCGCGATCCGCGGTTGGATTCCAGCCCAAAAGAGCAAGAAAGTTGATCAATGCCTGAGGCAGGTAGCCTTTTTTAAGATAGTCTTCGGCTGCTACATCGCCTTGGCGTTTGGAGAGTTTGGATTTGTCGGGATTCAAGATAAGCGGGAGATGGGCAAAAATGGGTAACTCCCAACCAAAGGATTCGTAGATGAATATGTGTTTTGGCGTGGATGAAAGCCACTCCTCGCCGCGGATAACGTGAGTGATCTCCATGTCATGATCATCGGCCATGGCGGCAAGGTGATAAGTGGCCATGCCGTCAGATTTGATGATGACTTGGTCGTCGATTAGCTTCCACTCAAAACCAACCTCACCGCGAATTGCGTCGTTGATTGTTACGGAACCTTCTTTGGGCAGTTTGAGACGGATGACATGAGATTCCCCCGCTTCGAGGCGTTTTTGCACTTCTTCGGCACTCAAATCACGGCAATGACCATCGTAGCCGGTGGGACGCTTGGTCAGCTCTTGCATTTTGCGGACTTCATCGAGACGTTCTGCGGTACAAAAACAATAATAAGCCTTGCCCATTTCGACAAGTTGTTTGGCGTATTGCTGATGGATGTGTTTGCGTTCGGATTGGATGTATGGGCCATGATCACCGCGTTGAAATATCTTATTATCATCATCGATCCAGACGCCCTCGTTGGGCTCGATTCCAAGTTGTTTTAAAGAGTTACAGAGATTTTCGACCGCGCCTTCAACAAAACGGGATTTATCGGTATCTTCAATTCTCAATAAAAAATCCCCGCTATTTTGTTTGGCGAGAAAATAATCATAAATGTAAGTTCTCAAATTGCCTATATGCATGTAGCCGGTTGGGCTTGGTGCGGCACGGACTCTAAAACGTCGTTCTAACATAATAGGCTGATATTACGTGAAAATATCTTGTTTGTCCAACGGCAAAGGTCGAACATGTAACGTCTAACGTCAAATGTCGAACGTGTAACGTCAATTCAATCAGAATACTGCAAAGGAGATTGATTGGGCTTATTTGTTGAAAATTGCTTTTAGAGGGAAGATGAATACTGCGTTAAATATCCTCGGCCAGCGTTTGGGCTCGATTATGAGTCTATATAGCCATTCGAGGCCCATATTCTGCATCCAAGCGGGTGCGCGGCGAGTATTGCCGGACCAGAAATCGAAAGTTCCGCCTACGCCGATGAAGAGTTTGGCTGTGGGAAATCTGTCTTGATAGCGCTGGATCCAAAATTCTTGTTTGGGGTGGCCAAAAGCGACCAAGATGACATCGGCTTCGTATTCTTGGGTGCGAATTATGGCTGATTCACCCACTTCATCAGCTATGCCCTCGATTGAGATGTTGCCCCCATCTTCGGCAAAGACTTTGAGTTCGGGATGGCGTTTGCGGAGCATCCAAGCGGATTTATCAGCTGCGCCATTTTTGCCTCCAACCAGAACCAACGTCCAGTTTTGCTTAACACAAAGTTTAACAGCTTCATCGGCCAATTTTACGCCCGTAACACGCGATCCGCGGGCTCCTTTAAACCATCCAACCAGCTGTAGGCCGAATCCGTCGATAGAACGGATGTCGGCTTGGCGCAGAGTATCCCAGTAGAGGGAATTTTTTTTGGCGTATAATAAAATTTCGGGATTGGCGGTTACTATCCAAGTTTTCTGCTTCATGCTCGCACGCGTTAAAACTTCTTGCACCAATCGTTGCAGGCTGTAACCGTGGATGATGAGGTTGAAGACGGAGAAACTCATACATTCTACTATACCAAATTATGAATTAAGAATTATGAATTTAAAATGAACGTAGCCTTCGGCATTAATATATATATTCCGAATATCGAGCTGTGCTCGATTCCAACATTCTTAATTTTTAATTCTTAATTCATAATTCTTAATTTGTATTGGTTATTTTAGTTGTTTAGGCGGTATTCATGCAGTGGTGTGTATTTGGGACCGGCGGCTGAAAGTTCGCTAAGAAATAGGGTGGCATATTCGGGAACCCAGCCGATTCCCTCGAGAGACATTTCGTATGGATCCAATTGTTTATTTGAGCGGGCGCGAGCCAGGGTAATGTGCGGCACCCAAGGTTTACGATCTATTTGCGGAGCGATTAACGAGGCCATATCGCGAACATGAGATACGGTTTCCTGCCAAGCAATAGCCTGCTCGGGTTCGCATGAAGCGACATATAGGACGGGGCGCTTGGTTGGGAAAGTTTCGATTTGTGACACGACAAATGCTCCGGCTGGAGGAGTTTCCAATGCTTTACCGATCAGCTGTGATAATTGTAAAAGATTTTTATATTCAACATCGCCAAAAAAAGCCAAGGTAATGTGCCATTGGCCGGGATCGGATAATTTCAATATTTGACGCTCTGTTTCATTGATATGCCAAGCGTTACGAATTTGTTCACGGCAATCGGGTGGAACGGTTATGCCAAGGAAACATCTCATTTACATTACGAATTACGAATCTGCGCGAATTACGAATGGATTACATTTTATTCCATGGAATGAAATGTAAGGTTGATTACAAATTCGTAATTAGCGCAGATTCGTAATTCGTACGTTTATATTTAGACTGTTCCGGTGTCGTCTGTCAAACCGGAGTCGGGGCCCATGTCGATGCGGGGTTTGCCGGCATTGGCTTTGTATTTGCGGGCTACGCGGTAACGAGCCAGCTCGCGCTCCAATTCGGCGGCCGCGCGGGCAAAAGCTTCGTCATCCCCGCGAGCCGATTCGCGCATGACTTGTTCGGCGCGGGCTTTGGCTTGTTCGATGTTTTTGAGATTCAAATCCTCTCCCCTTTCGGCCGTGTCCGCTAGAACGGTTACATTACCTTCGGCATCGACCTGAATAAAGCCGCCGGATACGGCTACATCTTCGGTGTGATTGTGTTCTTTTAACATCGCCACTCCGGGCACAAGTTCCGCAACCAAAGGAATGTGATTCGGCAGTATCGTAATTTCACCATCCATTGTGGGAAGGGTTACTTGGGATACTTTTTTCTCAAAAGCGATTTTTTCCGGAGTGATGAGTTTGAAGTTGAGGAGGGACATAGAGGCGTTTGAAACGTTCATAACGTTTGTAACGTTCATAACGTTTATAACGAGTTCAGTGGTCAATTAAGATAAAAGTTTGTTATGAATCACTTAAGCTTCTCTTGATGAACTTTTTACTTTTAACTTGATGAACTTTTTAGCATGCGACGTTAGCTGGTTACTTCGTCGATGGAGCCTTTCATGTAAAAGGCCTGCTCGGGTTTGTCATCGTGTTTGCCTTCGAGGATTTCCTCGAAGCCGGTGATGGTTTGTTCAAGCGTGACGTATTTGCCGGGGTTGTTGGTAAAGACTTCGGCGACAAAGAAAGGTTGAGAGAGGAATTTTTGGATTTTGCGGGCGCGGGCGACTGTCATTTTGTCTTCTTCGGACAGTTCATCCATGCCTAAGATAGCGATAATGTCTTGAAGATCTTTGTAGCGTTGAAGGACTTTTTGTACACCGCGTGCGACTTTGTAATGACGTTCGCCGACCACTTTGGGATCCAGGATGGTTGAAGAGGAATCGAGAGGATCGACAGCCGGATAAATGCCAAGTTCGGCAAGACTGCGGGTTAAAACCACGGTTGAGTCCAAGTGGCCGAAGGTTGTGGCAGGAGCCGGATCGGTAAGGTCGTCGGCAGGGACATAGACGGCCTGCACGGAAGTGATGGAGCCTTTGTTGGTGGACGTGATGCGTTCTTGCAAGTTGCCCATTTCGGTGGCAAGCGTTGGCTGATAACCCACGGCAGACGGAATGCGTCCAAGCAAAGCGGAAACTTCGGAGCCGGCTTGAGTGAAGCGGAAAATGTTATCGATGAAGAGCAAAACATCTTGATTTTTTTCGTCGCGGAAATATTCGGCGATAGCCAATCCGCTTAAAGCCACACGCGCGCGGGCGCCCGGCGGTTCGTTCATTTGGCCGAAAACCAGTGAGGTTTTGTCGATAACTCCGGATTCGTTCATTTCTTGCCAGAGAGCGTTGCCTTCGCGGGTACGTTCGCCGACACCGGCAAAAACCGAATAACCTCCGTGTTCGGTGGCAATGTTATGAATAAGCTCCATAACGATAACGGTTTTGCCGACTCCGGCTCCGCCAAAGAGGCCGATTTTACCGCCTTTCAAAAAGGGGCAGATGAGATCTACAACTTTGATGCCGGTTTCCAATATTTCGGTTTCGGTTGATTGATCCGCAAATGTGGGCGCAGGACGGTGGATGGGATAGGTTTTGGTGTTGCCGACAGGACCTTTGCCGTCGATAGCATTGCCGGATACGTCGAACATGCGTCCAAGCGTTTTTTCGCCCACGGGAACAGAGATTGGCGCGCCTGTATCTTCAACAGCCATACCGCGTTCGAGGCCATCCGTGCTGGACATGGCAATGGTGCGAACTTCGCCTTCGCCCAAATGCTGTTCGACTTCCAATACCAATTTACCGCCTTCGCGATCGATCGTGAGAGCGTTATAGATTTTGGGCGGTTCGCCATCGAAGCGGACATCCACGACCGGACCGATGACTTGTGTGATTTTGCCTTGCATAAATTCAGTTAAAAGTTTAATGATTAAAGTTTATCAAGAGTTGCTAAGTATTAAGGTATCTCTTGATGAACTTGTTACTTTGATCTTGATGGACTTTTTAGTTTTCAAGCGCGGCTTTGCCGGCGGAGATTTCGGAGATTTCGGCGGTGATACCGGCTTGGCGAGCGCGATTGAACGTAAGAGTTAGAGAATCTATCATATCTCCGGCCGAGTCGGTGGCATTTCTCATGGCCATCATACGGGCGGAATGTTCGGATGCCGTTGATTCGAGCATTGCTTGATATAATCTGGTGTCAATCAGGCGCGGGAGCATTTGATCAAGCACATGCCTGGGAGACGGTTCAAATACAACTTCGTAATCAAGAGGGTGTTTTTCAGCTTTTTTGCGGTCGTAAGCCAAGCGTTCCGAGGGAGTCATTTTTTCGCGGGGATCTTCAGCTTCATCATCGGTGTTTAAATCAACTTTTAACTCGGACTCGGGAATTATCGGCAGTAATTGTACAATCGTGGGAACTTGAGAGATGGTTGAGCGAAAATCAGCGTAGCAGAGAAAGACGCGATCGGCACGATTGTGTAAAAATTCATCATATACCAATTTGCCGGCGCTTTGAGATCTTTCGAAAGAGGGTGCATTGGAAATTGATTCGAATGAAGCCATGATTTCGTAATTCAACCTGCGTATCGGGCCTTCGGATTTTTTTCCGACCGTGATGATTTTTACGGGCTCGGTGCGAGTGTTTAAAAATTCTTTGCAGGATTTTATGAGCTGAGCATTGAATGAACCGCACAATCCCCTGTCGGAGGCGACAATAATCAAAATCGATGATTTCGCTTCTTTGCGCCCGTATAATAGAGGATGAGATTTTTGATTAACCAAAGGCAAAATATCATCAACGATTTTTTTGATATTTTTGCTGTAATTGCGGCTGTCTACCGTCATCTGTACGGCTTTGCGCATTTTGGCTCCGGCAACAAGCTCCATGGCTTTGGTGATTTTGCGCGTGTTCTTGATGGATTTCAGCCGTGAATTTATGGCTCTGGTATTGGATGGCATAATTTATTCAGCCAAATAAATACTGTTCCAATGCTTGATGGTTTCAGTCAATTTGGATTCGATTTCTTCGGTCAGTTTGCCGATTTCTTCCATTTCTTTGAGCAGTTCGGCTGCGTTAGCGTCCAAATATTCGTGCAGTCCATGCTCCCAGGCGGTAATGTTTTCAATTTGAACTTCATCGCAAAGCCCGCGCGTTACGGCAAAGAGTGATGCCACTTGATGAGAGAGTGACATGGGCACGTACTGATCTTGTTTTAATATTTCAACAGTTCTGCGTCCGCGTTCGATTTGACTGCGGGTAGCGTCATCAAGATCGGTGGCGAATTGAGCAAAAGCCTCCAATTCGCGGAATTGCGCCAAATCAAGACGAACCGGGCCGGCGATTTTTTTCATGATGCCGAATTGAGCGGCGCCTCCGACGCGTGAGACCGATAGACCAACGTTAAGAGCGGGGCGAATACCGCGATAGAAGAGATCACCTTCCAAAAAGATTTGGCCGTCGGTAATGGAAATGACGTTGGTGGGAATGTAAGCGGAAACATCACCGGCTTGAGTTTCGATAATGGGTAGAGCCGTGAGCGATCCGCCGCCATGTTCTTTGGAAAGACGGACTGCGCGTTCCAGCAGGCGCGAGTGCAGGTAGAAAACATCGCCCGGATATGCTTCGCGACCGGGTGGACGTCGAAGCAAGAGCGAGACTTCGCGATAAGCCCAAGCGTGCTTGGAGAGATCATCGTAAACAACCAAAGCATCTTGGCCTTTGTCCATAAAATATTCGCCAATTGCGCATCCCGCATAAGGCGCAATATATTGCAATGAAGCGGGATCGGATGCGGAAGCCGTTACGATTACCGTGTAATCCATGGCACCGACTTCTTTGAGTTTGGAGACGATTTTGGCGATTTTGGAATCTTTTTGACCGATGGCAACGTAAATACAAGTAACGCCTTTGCCTTTTTGATTGATGATAGTGTCTACGGCAATGGCGGTTTTGCCGGTTTGGCGATCGCCTATGATAAGTTCGCGTTGTCCGCGTCCAACCGGAATCATGGAGTCTACGGCTTTGATGCCGGTCATAAGCGGAGTATCAACAGGGTGACGAGCCATGACGCCGGCGGCGATTTTTTCGATGGGGTAAACTTTTTCTTCTTTAAAAGTGGGTTTGCCGTCGCGAGGTTTGCCGAGAGGATCCAAAACACGGCCGATAACTCCGTCGCCAACCGGGATGGAAAGAATTTTGCCGGAGGATTGAACGCTTTGACCGGTTTTGATGCCCGTATAATCACCCAAAATCATGGCGCCCACGCGATCGTGTTCCAGGTTAAGCGCCACACCCACGGCGCCGTTTTCAAAAGAAAGCATTTCCATGGATTTGGCGTGCTTTAATCCGCTGATGGAAGCGATGCCGTCGCCCACTTCGCGAACCGTGCCGGTTTCTTCGGTTGTGCTTTTGGCCGTAAATGATCGGATTTGCGCCTGAAGCTCATCTGATAATTTGGCGGCTGCTGTTGCGTTGGTTTTCATATTATTCGGAAAATACAAGGTGATTGTGTAATTGCATTAATTTTGATTGAATGGTTGATTTATATTCCCAGTCTCCGCATTTGACTACCATTCCTCCGATTATTGAAGGATCGATGGCAAAAGTTAAGCGAACCGTGCCTTGGAATTTTTTTTCGAGAGCGTTTTGAATTTTGGTCAGGGTTGATTGATCGGGTTTGATTGCGGTAACCACAGTGCATTCATAATGCGAAGCGTGCTCCCGCGCGGCCGATTCAAGTTGCTGCAGGAAAGAATCCATTTCTGAAAGAGATTTGTTTTGGATTAACAACGCGATGGTATTGGTGGAAAAAGGATGAAAATCAGAGCTCAAAGCTTGGTTCAGAGTCGCCAATCTTTGATCGATCGGAAGCAGGGTATCTTGCAATTGGCGGATCAGATCGGGTTTGGTTTTGAGAATTTCATCAAAAAGATGCAGATTGTCAATAATCCGCAGGACGGCGTTTTCGGATACGGCCGTTTTAATGCAGGCTTCGGCTATTTCTTTAAGATTACGAGCGTTTTTTGACATAATCAAGCTGTTTCCAAATCTTTAACCGCTTCGTCGATGAGTTTTTTATGAGCTTCGGCGTCCAGATCTTTAACGATTCTTCCGGTGGCTTTGGTGATCAGATCGGCCAAGTCGTTTTTTAATGCCGTGTATGTAGCCTGGCGTTCGCCGATTAACATTTCTTTGGCTTCCGTCACTTGCTTGTCGATTTCGGTTTTGGCCATGCGCAATTTTTCTTCTTTCAGTACAGAGGCTTTTTGTTTGGCATCATCGATGATTTTATGGGCTTCTTTGCGCGCTTCAGACAGCACATCGTTTTTTTCTTTTTCAATGCTTTGTAATCTATCTTCGGCGTCTTTGGCATTGTTGATGCCTTTGGCGATTTTCGCGCGCCGGGCTTCCAAGGCCGCCGAAATCGGTTTCCATGCAAATGTGCGCAAGATCAGAAAGAGAATCAAAAAATTGATAAGCTGCGCGATGAAGACGCGCCAATCGATTCCCAATTTTGTTAGCATTTCAGACATAAGCCTTGATTACCTTGTTTAATGGATTTCAGTAATAATTTAACAGTGACAAGTTACAAGCTACAAGAGTTTAACAGCGCTCTTGCAACTTGCTGCTTGGTACCGGTAACTTTTTAGACGAATTTGATGATAAGAGCGACGACCAAAGCGTAAATGGCGATAGCCTCGATAAAGGCGGCGCCGATAAGCATGGCTGTTTGAACCTTGGAAGCGGCTTCAGGATTGCGGCCGATTGATTCCATGGCCTTGGCACCGATTTTGCTGATGCCGTATGCCGGGAGCATGCCTCCGACGGCGATTGTGGCCGCCATGGCGATCAAGCGGATAGAATCGATATTTGACGCTGTTGCGTGTGCGATTTCGTTTTCCATAATGTGTTATAAAATAATAAAGAATAAATAACGAACCACGAATTTCGAATTTCGAATTTCGAATAAGAACAAGCAATTGATTACATTGATTAGCGCTACGACGTTATTGTTTTTTGTTTAGAGTCGTCGTTAATGCATGTAAGGAATTGAGAGGAATCACAACAAATTGCGATTCCATGGCAATGCCTTACTTGTGACCGTTTAAAGGTACAACGCCGCCGGCTTTGCCTCCAAAGGTGGCTTTGGAGTAATCGGCTCGCGGAGCATGCTCTTCTTCGTGATCGGCGTGGCTGATTGTGGCCATGTTAAGGAAGACGATGGTGAGAGTGGAGAAAACCAAAGCTTGTACAAAACCCACGAATAATTCGAGAAATAAAAACGGCAAAGGAGCCAAAAACGGAGCCAAAAAAGCGATAACCAAAAGCAAGACTTCGCCGGCAAAAATGTTCCCGAATAAACGAAAGCTGAAAGATAATATTTTGGAAAATTCGGAAACAAGCTCCAATAGCCCGACAAAACTGCCGATCACGAAGGGTTTGTGCCAAGGCGCTACGAAAAATTTGCTCCAGTATCCAAAAAAGCCCAAATAACGCATACCCATTATTTGGACGGATGTCATGGCGAATAAGGCTACTACGAAAGTGAAGTTTAAATCTGCGGAAAGCGATCGGATGAAGGGAATTAAAGCGACTTGGCCGTGATGCAATCCCCAGATACCGATGGATCCCATACCCGGAACAACTTCGAGCAGGTTGGATAGTAATACGATAAAGAAAATTGTTGCGACTATCGGGAAAAATCTTAAAGCTTTGGCGCGATCATTGGTGATTGATTCAACGAAATCAAGAAAAAATTCCACAAAAATTTCCATCAATCCCGCTATGCCGGTTGCGGGCTTATCAATATCTATATTACGCAATGTTGAACCTATTATAAGCAGTATGACAAAAAACAGCGCGCCGGCCATGAGCAAGGTATTGGTAACCGGAAAGCCGGCGATTGTTGCTATGAGTTCTGGTCCGATGGAAATTGCCAACATAACGTGAAGATGTCAGTTTTTGCTAACTTGGTTGATAATTTTGACGGCTTTCATGCCAACCAGAATAGAGGAAGTGATGATTGACAGCATAATGCCGGTGAGTAAAAAAACGGGCGATGTGTCCAAATAACGATCCAGCAGTCTGCCTCCAAGCGCCAAAGCAACCAGTGGAACCGCCATGGTATAGCCCATCTCCCAAGCAAAACCCAATGCCTCCCAGCCCGTTAAACCGGAGTCGGTTTTTACGGTTTGCGGTTTATCTTCCGTTCTTTGGTTTTGAGCCATATTTTTAAGGACGCCAAGATTTTACGCGGTTGCGCCAAAAATGTCAATGATATTAAAAAAACCGATTAACGGTTTTGTGCGAGTTCGGGTTTGGATTCGGTTAAGAAGGCGAATTCCCAGCAGGTGGCCAAGATATTGGCTGAAATATCCATAAAGGCGGGGATCATGAAGATGCCGACCAATTCGGTATTTTGCTTTAGGATTATCCAGAAAAAGAAGCTGAAAAAGAGTGCGGATACAAGAGCGTTAACATAAGATTCGCGTCTTTTGGTTAAAATTTCCAGCTTCTCCTGCAAGGAGGTTTCGGATTGGTTTAGCAGGCACGTGATTTTTTTGTTTTTCGCAAAGACGAAACGCCATTGAATGACTGTTAGAGTTGTGATGATGCCCAAATAAATGTAGACATAAATCGTTAAAATTTCGTCAAATTTGATGTAAACAGCGTTTTCGCGTGATAAAAAATAAAATCCGCAAGTGACAAGTGATGTTTGCGCCAGCGCAACCAGACCAAGAATAATTCGGTATTGAATTATTGAGTTGATTTTATAATATCTTCCGATTTTCAGCATCATCGATGCCGGAATTTGGAAAAGATTTTCTATGGGCTCCATGCCTTCTCCCCTTTCCTTTTTTGGAATGTGCCGCTGAAATATATAGGATTTTTAGTTGTTTGGCAACCCATGTTAAGTTCATCAAGTATAAAGTAACAAGTTCATCAAGAGTAACTTAAGAGTTTATCAAGTTAAAAGTGACAAGTTCATCAAGAGAAACTTAAGAGTTTATCAAGTTAAAAGTAACAAGTTCATCAAGAGAAGCATGGGTTACTCTTGATGAACTTTAGTCTTGATGAATTTGTTACTTGGTCTTGATGAACTTGTTACTTAGTCTTGATGAGCTTGTCATTTGGCAGTAAAAAAACCGCAGATTGCGGTTTTGGTGAGATTATTTGAGAAGATTCGGGTGAACGATCCATTCGGATTGTTCCGGATGAGTGATGTCGAAGATGACGGCACAAAGGTTTTCGTCGTGCCAGCCACCGGGTTGCATGCACAGTGTGCCGTTGACCGTTTCTTTCCAGACCCCGCCGTTTATGAACGGGGCCTCGTGGATATGGCCTGAAAGCACGATATGCTTGGGGCCGGCTTCGAGCCATTGCCTCATGCCTTGGCTGCCGAAGTGCCGATTTTCAAAACTTGCATCAAGAGCGCAGAAAGCCGGAGGAGTATGAATAACGTAAACCGTGTTTTGCGGATTTACGGATCGGTCAAGTTCGATCAAATCCCGGTAGATTTCACTTTCCGGTTTTTCCCAAGCGTCATAAAATTGACCTCCGCTGTTGCGCACATAGGGATATCCCGCGATTTGTATGCCATCGGCCAGCTCATGTCTGCTGTCGTGGAGTAGTACTATCAACCCTTCTTGGTGCATTTGCCGGGCGACCGGGGCGCAGACGGCCATGTCATCATTGCCGAGAATCAAGTAGACGCGGGCTCCGGGGCGTTGTGTTTTGTAGGATTTTATTTGTTTTGCCAACCAATTTTTGAGAAATCGCATTTGAGCGTTTTCGGTTATGTTTCCCGGCGCTGAAGTTTCGCGAATCTGCAGATTGAGAGGATGATTTTTGGCGGCCGCAAAGCAATAGGATAAAAATTTGTGCAAACCTGTTTGCGGGAGAGTGAATTTTTCCGGCTCCATCCCGTGATACTGCAACCATTGCGCGCATTCACTGCCGGTTTTTTTTATCAGTTTGGCGATTTCATGCAAAAGCATGAAAGCCTCTTGTTTTTGTTCGTCGGTCATAGTCAGATAACGACCGGTACGCAAATTATCTTTGATTTCCGGTGAGTTGACCGGATAATTCTCTTTAATCAGCGCTTCAATCAAATTCCATTCTTTGGCTGATAGAATCGGAGGATTGCTTGCGGTTGCCGATCCTCCGCTTGTCAGTTTGCGCAGTATTTTTTGTTCATCCAACAAACGTTGCCAATCTTTGGAAACGCCGGCGTGAACTTGATAACCGCCGAGTTTTACGAAGTATCGCTCGGCTTCGGTTTTGCGGTTTTTTATTGCGGGTTCGATTTCTTCCAGGTAATCGACCAAAGTTTCGCCGTTGTCATCAAAGCGGAAATTTTTGGGAAGACAAGGCACCAGAGTTTTGTTGAAGTGGATAATTGGCCACTTTGGCGTCAAATCTCCGCCCAGGATGACGTGATCTATCCCCCGCTCGATTGCCAAGGCAAAGAGTTTTTCGAAGGCAAAACGGTTTCCGTGGAGATCGGCGGCAAAGATTGCGAGCGTCATTATACGGCTCCTTCGGTTACATCTCTGTCCATGATCGAACTGAGAGGCAAAAAGTGTCTTGCCTGAAGCTCCGGCAACTCTTGACTCAGATCCAACAGGTATTGAATTGCCGAAACTAAGACGTGCAGGTAATCGGTTTCCATGAATCCTACGGCCGTGTTTTTGGCTATGGCGGAAAACAGCCGAGACTGTTCGGAGCGGATGAATTCATCTTTCAATGCGCACATACGAGTAAGATACTCGAATGAAACCCGGAATATCGGAGCATCCGGATTTTCAAAAATCCAACGTAATTCTCTACCGGACAACCGTGTGCCGGATAGGAATTTTTCATCGAATAAGAATTTTTGATCATAATCGTCGAGGCTGTAGAACAGGTTTAACAGTCCGATTTTGGAAGGCAGTTTCCAATGTTCCGTTATGGAGTCGGCGGTTTTCAATGCGGACATGAATTTTCGTTCGGTGAATGTTCCCTGAGGGAGTAATAAATAGCCGAGCAAGTATTTAGGATCGATATCCAATTGTTTCAGAAATGGGTATCGCGAGTACAGCTCCGCTGCGGCCAATTGCCGGATTTTTTCACCGTCGCAAGTTTGGGCAAGCTCGATTATTTGGGCTCGGCTCAAAAAATTCATGGGAGACCGCCGGACAATTTTTTCCAGGGCGTTTGGATTGAGTTTGAATTTTTTATTCAACCGGCAACAGTCGACATCATCAATTCCTGCGCGTACAGGCAAATAATGGAACAACCGGCCGGCGACAATGTATTCGGGGCTGACGCACCAAACTTGGGTTCCATTGTTTTGACAAAGAACCGTTTCCGAAATATGAGGCGGTGGAAATCCAAAATGGTAATGAGTTAAAAACTCAATACAAAATACTGCCGGTCCTTGATTGTAGGGCAAATTGTATTCACAACGTTCAATGTCATCGGCTGAATACTTCCAATAGATTTCGTGAGGATGTTCCAAAACCAGTTCGGTTTTGCCGGGTGCGAAAACGACAACATCCATGTCTTTATGTTCGCGTTCATCCTCAAGATTTTGAGAATAATGCCTGCCCCCGACAAATTCGGATTCCAGCAGATATTTGACAGCGACTCCGCCGGTCAACGCCCAATTCGGTTTTTTGGCACCGATGGGAAAAATGGCATTCAGATCTTGAATGTCGGCTTCGAGGTTATCCATGCAAGCTCCTTGATTGTGACCTTGTTGGTATTGTCAAAGTACGCGTGCCGTATGCACGATTGAGAAATTTAGCTAAAATTACCGATTTAGTCAATGTAATCGATAGATGTTAACTCGTAAATTCGCAATTAAAACAAATTATTGCGTTATTCGTGGTGATTGAGCGGATTTCCGTATGGGAAAGATTGCGTAAATTAGCGATAAAATCAGCCACATGACGAACATGAGCCGGTTCATTGCGTTCTCCGCGGACAGGGACCGGAGCGAGCCAGGGGCAATCCGTTTCAAGCAGAAGACGGTTGAGGGGCATTTTTTTGACAATGTTGGCCAAAATATCCTCTTCCTGAGTGGATTTGCGAGGTTTGAACGTGACGATGCCACCGATTCCGAGATAGCAGTTAAGATCCAAAAAAGCTTGAGCTTGTTTCCAGGTACCGGTAAAAGAGTGCATGGTGATTCGTAAATTCGGATGTTCGGTGCGTGCTTCCTTAATCATCATTAACATATCCTCTTCAGCATCTCGCATATGAACTATGAGGGTTTTGTCGAGTTTAGCGGCCAGATCGATTTGTTGTTGAAAGACGAGTTGTTGATCGGAAATCCCCCAATCCAACGCTTCGCGTTGAATATCCCCCTTTGACGAGGGGGTCGCTTCGAGCATTGAGTCTAATCTATGGTAATCCAAACCGCATTCCCCTATTGCCAATACGCGAGGTGATGAAGTAGCCAAAGTCTCGAGAGTTTTGATGTCGTACGGTTCATCGAGAGCGCCTTTTTCATCTTCATCCTCATAATCGCTGGTGACATGTTCGGGATGATAGCCCACAGAGCACCAAGTATCCGCATGATTCTCCGCGTAAGCGACTGCATCACGGCTGGTTGTGATGGCTGTGCCGACTGTAATGTTTTTAATATCAAATTCAGCCATGCGAGCATGGACTTGGGCGCGGTCTTCATCAAATTTGGCGAAGTGGAGGTGGGAATGGGTGTCTACCAACATATTGTCTGAACCTTGATTTACCTGATTAATGGATTAACTTGATTGCTATCTTATTGTCTGAACCTTGATTATCAAACTGATTTACAACCACATTGACATGATTACTATAGGTGAGGTTAAATAATATATTCCTAAAGTAATCAAGTTAATTTGAGCGTGAATCAAGTGAATCAAGGTTCAGACAATTATAGCAGTATCCAAAGCAATCCCATGAAGGTTTTGTAGATTAGTTGGGCTATGGGGGCGGAGTCGATGTAGGTGACGGCGGATGGGAGGATGTTGAAGGTTTTGATGAGCCAGATGATTCCGCCGGTTACGACTATGCCTTCGATGAGGCCGACCATGGCGCCGATGACGTGGTTGGCGGAGCGCATGAAAGGTATGCGAGCCAAGAAATCGTAAGTTTTGTCCAAAGCGCCAAATGCCCAGCCCATGATACGATCAACAATGACAAAGATGATTAAAAACATCAGCATCTTGGCCCAGCTTTCGGGAAAGAGCCAGCTTAACAATGGCGACGCGGCTACGTACCAAGCACGAGCGGCCAAAAAACCCAACACGGCTCCGATAATGCGACCGAGAGAGACGATGAAGCCGTCTTTTAATCCGAGGCCAACGAAGGCGAGGAGGATTAATAGGAGGACGATGTTGAAGAGAGTCATACACGACTAAATTACAAATAATAAATAACAAATAATAAAGGTGGAATCGCTTAATAATTCATGCAAAGTGCATAGTGCATAGTGCAAAATGATTGTATCGCATGCCATTAATGCATAATGAATAATGAATAATGCACAATGATTGTATCGCTGGCGCGATATTTATTTATATAATGATCAAATTCCAGTATTATGCATCATGCATTATTCATTATGCATTAATATTGTTAATCAAGTACCAATATCATGCATCATGCATTATTCATTATTAATTAAGTACAGTAATGCCGAAGGCTACCTTCATTCTTAATTCAAAATTGTTGGTTATTAAGTTTATTATAACACAAGAGACGCATTTAGCGTCTCTTTGTGATTGGTGGGTTTATTCCCCCAACCTCGGAAAAAGGATTTTTGGTTCGGGAAGATCGGAGCCGGGTTTTAAGCCTCCCCAGGTTTTCAGTTGGGTGAAGTTGTGTTGGCTTAGCTCGGATTTGGGGTCTTGGCCGAGGCTCACGATTATTTGTTTGGCGATTTCGGGCATTACCGGTTCGATCATCCAGGCGACGTTGCGGAGGAATTCTAAGAGTGTGTAGAGGACGAGGGCGGTTTTTTCGGGGTCTTCTTTGATGAGTTTGAATGGTTTAGTTTCCTCGACCAAGCGGTTGGCAAGCGTTAGAGAAGCATTTTCACCGTTCCAGATTGCCTCTAAGGCGAGGTCGATGCGGGCTGAAGCGTAATATTCCTCTACTTGTTGCCAAAGCGTGTCTACTGCTTCTTTGCCGCCCCAACTTGTACCGGGGACTAGGATCTGGGAACTGGGATCTGGGATATTTGGAACTTTGCCGTCGAAGTATTTGCGGGACATGTTGACGGCGCGATTGAGGAGGTTGCCGAGGGTGTTGGCGAGGTCGGATTGGTAGCGTTCTGCTATGCGGAGGCGGTTGAAATCGCCGTCATTGCCGAAGCCGATTTCACGGAAAAAGAAATAACGCACAACGTCGAACGGATATTCAACGGCGAGTTCCAGAGGATCGATGACATTGCCCAGCGATTTGCTCATTTTTTGGCCTTCAATGGTAAAAAAGCCGTGAGCGAAAATTTGTTTGGGGAGTTTGGGTGAGCCGTCTTCGTTTTGTAAAAGCGGATCATTTTTGGCGGCGCTCATAAGCATGGCCGGCCAAAGAGCGCAGTGGAATTTGATTATGTCTTTGCCGACGAGGTGGAGATCGGCGGGCCACCATTTTTTGAAGAGCTCGTCATCTGTGCCATAACCAATAGCGGACAAATAATTGATGAGGGCATCAAACCAAACGTAAATACGTTGTGTGTCATCTCCCGGAACCGGAATACCGCACGAGACTTTTTTGGCTTCGCGAGAAATGGAAAAATCCGCGAAGCCGTCTTTTACGTAAGAGCGGATTTCGTTGAGGCGTTTGGGCGGTTGGACAAAGTTTTGATTGTTATGAAAAAGCTGGAGGATATCATCTTTATAATTGGATGCTTTGAAAAACCAGTTTTCTTCTTGAACAAGCTCCAAGTCTTTATTGGGATGAAGCGGACATCTGTCGTCTTCGTTCAACTCGGAATCGGTTTTGAAATCTTCACAGCCAACGCAGTAATGGCGCTCGTAAGTGTCTTTGTAGATGTCGCCGGATTTTTCGACGGCTTGCCAAAAACGAGCCACGGCTTTGTGGTGACGCTCTTGGCTGGTGCGGATAAAATCATCAAAAGAGATGCCTAACTTTTTCCACGTATTTTCCCAGATCATAGCCATTTCATCCAAATAAACATTCAGCTCTTTGTCTGCTTTAGCGGCCGCCTCCACGCTTTTTTGACTGTTTTCATCGGTGCCGGTTAAAAAGAATGTCTTTTTCCCTCTTAGACGATGTGATCTGGCTAAAATATCCGCGGCGACCGTGGTATAGGTTGAGCCGATATGGGGCTTGTCGTTGATATAGTAAATCGGCGTGGTTACGTAGTATTTTTCATTCATAGAATAATTTTTCAGTATACAATTTTGACGTTGTTAACTTTTTATGTTAAATTTATATAAAGATTTTCGGCCGTGGTTTATATACCACAAATTGGCGGAGAGTCTTTTTTATTCGTACGGAAAGGTAGAAATCAAGAATTTTTCTCCGCTTCTTTTATCCTCTTTTATTTGCACATGGAATAGTTCATTATTTGCGGTAATTCCGCCAAATCGATGCAAGATTTCAAATTTTTTATTAGGATTTTCTTTAGAGGTGGGTTCAAAGGTGGATTTTTGAATGAGTTCCATTGCACAAGGAAAAAGTTTGATGCGTCTTACTTTGTCCTTTAAATTGGTTTTATTGTATAGATGAGACCAGAATATACCTAAAAATATTTTATCTTTTTTAAAGTATGCCGATCTTATGTATGGTCGTCTTTTTGTTTTTGAGCAGATTTTTTTATACATGATCTCAGCTTTTTTATGCACGTCGCTATAACTTGTTCCCGATAATTGCTTGCTTTTTGTTTTATAGACTTTCATAAACGGCATTATTGGCTAAGTTTACGTTTGAAATGATTTAACGTCAAGAAACTGACATAGTTATAAATTTCTGGAAGTTTGTTTTTGTTTAGTTTTACAATAATAAATCAAGCTACACCTAAAGCAAGATGAACGACGAGGCGCTCCAGTCAACTTTTCAATGCACCACCCAGCCCCCAATAAGTTCTCTGTAGAGT
>JAEAMF010001034.1_pt1 | contig 23806 bp, 20 predicted proteins | sample 8958721 | NCBI WGS metagenome assembly JAEAMF01 (sample SAMN16933255, study PRJNA681124) | bioreactor sludge metagenome | isolation source: anaerobic bioreactor treating anionic surfactant - SDBS | place: India: Bengaluru | collected 2019-02-28 | reverse complement strand
CCGGAGTGGTTTCACCTGTGCCCGGCGTGCCGGGTGGAAAAAACCGGGGCAGCCATAGACAGGAGCGTCAAACATGATTAGTTATGCGATCATGTATATCAGCCTGCTCATGATTGTGACCTCATTGCTGGCAGTGGAATGGCGTTCCCTGCCGGAAGCCGTTTATACCTACCAGGTTCAGTCGGTTCTGATTGCTCTGGTTTTCGCGCTCTACGCCTTTCTGCTGAACAATTCGGCCCTGTACTACTGGAGCGGCACCGCGCTGGTCAGCAAAGGGATTGCCGTCCCGTGGCTGCTGCGCCGCTACGTGCTGCGCGTGCATTCCAAGGAAACGCCGCCGCTGCTCACAATCCTGCCCTCGCAGGTGCTGGGAATCGCGGCAGCGTTGCTCGCCTTTGCCTGGGCATTCAAACACCACGCGGACCTCGTCCTGCTTCCGGATTTGGCCGGCGAACCCTACCGGATGAATTCCGCGGTTGCGGCCGCCGTGCTCATTCTCGGCTTCTATGCGCTGCTGACGCGAAGGGACGCGTTCAAGATCGTCATCGGCTTGTGCTTGCTGGAAAACGGCGTTCACATGAGCCTGATCAGCCTGGCACCCTCCATACCGGAAACGGCGCTGATCGGCGTAGTCACCGACGTCGTGGTTTCAGTACTAATGCTTCTTTATATCGTTACCGGGATTTATCGGTCGGCCGGTTCCCTCGACACTTCTCACATAGCTCAGTTGCGTGGCTGAAAGGGGACTCTCAAGTTGACAGAATCGACGCTTTTAATTTGGCTGTTCGTTGTTCCCGCGATCGCGGCGCTGGTGGAATACGGTCTGGGAAGGAAATTCCCCGCCGCAGCCGGCAAAGTTGCCGTCCTCGGGGCGACTGTGACCTTCGGCATCGCGATTGCCATGGTCGCCTCCGTGTACGGCGGCGCTCGGTTCACCGCCCTTGGTCACCAGCTGCTCGCCGACACCCTGACCGGCTTCGTCGCCCTTATCATTTCGTTCGTGGGGTGGATCGCGACGATTTACGCGTATCCCTACCTGCGTCGCCAGGTGGCCGACGGCAGGGTAGCGGTCGAGCGCATGCCGGTTTTTTTCTCCTGGTGCATGGTTTTTATCAGCACGATGACGGCGGCCACGGTCAACAACAACCTGATCATGATGTATGTGCTGGTCGAAGCGACGACGCTGGCTTCGGCCGTTCTCGTAAGCTATTACTGGAAGCCGGAATCCCTGGAAGCGGGATACAAATACCTCCTGCTGTGTTCGGTCGGCATCACCATCGGATTGCTGGGTTGCGTCGTGATTTACTCGGCCGCTGTGCCGCTCGTCGGCGGACACAACGCCATGTTGATCAGCGAAATCGCCAAGGTCGCGGGACAGCTTCCGCCCATGGCTGTTCTGATGGCGAGCGTTCTGGTCATCGTCGGATTCGGCTCCAAGGCGGGCCTCGTACCATTTCACGCGTGGCTCCCCGACACCTATTCGCAGGCGCCGGTCCCGGTCACGGCACTGCTGTCCGGCGTGGCCAGCAAGGTTGCGATCTACGCGGTGGCGCGCATTGTGACCATATTTTTCCCGGGCCACAGCGCGATCGGAATGTTCGCCATCATCCTGGGCGCGATCTCCATGCTCGTGGGCATCATCGTCGCGTACCAGCAGACCGATCTGCGCCGCTTGCTGGCATACAGCAGCGTCAGCCAGATGGGCTACATCATCCTTGCATTCGGCATCGGCTCGTATCTGGGCTTTTACGGCGCCATTTTTCACCTGCTCACGCACGGCGTCAGCAAAGCCATGATGTTTTTGTGCTGCGGCGCACTGGCGATCTGTTTCGGCACGACGGACATGCGGCGGCTGGGGTCGAAGAAGCACAGCAGGCTGCTGGCAGTCTGCTTTTTCATCGGGGCGCTGGCCATCGGCGGCATGCCGCCTTTGAGCGGATTCTGGAGCAAATTCGCCATCTATGTCGCCGCCGGGCAGGCGCACATGTGGTGGCCTCTGGCCATCTGCCTGTTTACCAGCCTCCTGACGCTTGCGGTTTTAATACGGGCAGGCGCGATGATATTTCTACAGAACAGCGGTCACGGGGATCCCCACGGCAATGCGGCAGTCGCCGCCCCGGAGTACGCCGGACGCCGTTGCCCTCCGGTGATGATGATGGTCATCGTTCTGACGACTTTTGCGGTGATCGTGACCGGATCCAATATAGAGCCGGTGAACAATCTGATCGATTTGTCCGCGAAGGCTCTGCTTCAGCAGATTGTGGGAGGCTAAGGCGATGTCACTCAAGGACATACTCTTTGAAAAGTACTTCAAGCGCTCATTGTGGGTGTATCACGCAAATGCCGGCGGCTGCAACGGCTGTGACATCGAGGAGATCAACGCTTTTACGCCCTACTATGATGCCGAACGCTTCGGGCTCAAGCTCGTGGGTTCGCCGCGGCATGCCGATGTCCTGCTCGTCTCCGGTCCTGTGACCCGAAATGCGGAGCCGCGTCTGAAATTGCTGTACGAGTCCGTACCGAATCCGAAGGTTGTCATAGCTTGCGGATCCTGCGCAGTGGGCGGCGGTGTGTGGTTTGATTCGTACCACGTGCTGGGCGGATGCGACAAGGCGATCCCCGTGGATTTCTATATCCCGGGCTGCCCGCCCAGACCGGAGGCGATTCTCTGGGGGGCCGCGGTAGCGATGGGCCTCGTCAAAGGAAAGGCTCAGCCCATTTACTACCGGCAGCCGGCGGACGAGGCCATTGCGGCAGTTTCCGATCGGGCCTCAGATCGCCTGGAAGAGCTGGTGACAAAATAACTGGCGGGCGGCCGGAATGAGTGAAACGGCGGATATCCGGACGGAACTGAGCCGCCGGCTTAAAGGGAACGTGCTGCTGATCGGAATAGGCAACACGGTCCGCGGCGACGACGGTGCCGGGCCGGCATTGGTTGAGTCGCTTGAAGGAAAAGTGAACGCGGCTCTGCTGAACGCCGGAGAAGTCCCGGAAAGCTATATAGGCCGGATTCTGGACGCGCAGCCGGAAACGATCGTCGTCATCGATGCCGCCGATTTTGGAGCGGCGGCGGGAGACCTGGCTGTCCTCGAACCGGAAGATATCGCCGGACGGAGCATCTCCACGCACCAGATGACGCTGGGGCTGTTCTTCAGGTTTGTCAAAAGGTACAGCCGCGCAGAGGTGTTCGCGTTGGGTATTCAGCCGGCACATATCGGATTCGGCGAACCGATGAGCCCGGAGGTTGAGGCTTCGGTGAAGGCACTCGCGGAGATTTTGCAGGATTTGTTGGCGAAAGAAAAGACGTCTCCCTGAGACAGCGAAAATCGCGATCGTAAGCGGCATTGGGGCCGATCCCGGGAAAAGCCGATACCAACCCCGATGATTGGTTGTGGATGTTTATTTTATTGAAGCAGGTGGAATAATGAACAAACTTGTGATTGCGGATCCGGGAAAATGCATCGGCTGCCGCACATGCGAAGTAGCCTGCGTCCTCGCGCATTCCGCCGAGGACGCATTGTCCAAGCTGGCCCCGGCCTATTTCATACCGCGCCTGAAACTTGTCAAGACTTCGAAAGTAAGCACGCCGGTCCAGTGCCGGCAGTGTGAGGACGCGCCCTGCGTGAAGGTCTGTCCCACGGGAGCGCTCGTTCACAGCCACGATTCCATTCAAGTCATTCAAACGCGATGCATAGGCTGCAAGAGCTGTGTGATGGCCTGTCCGTACGGCGCGATGGAAATCGTGGCCCGCGAAACCACGGTCCAGACCAACCGGCGGCTTCCAGATGGAACCCTCGCGGTGGAAGCGTTCAAATGCGATCTGTGCATCCACCTTCCCAAAGGCCCCGCCTGCATCGAGGTCTGCCCGACAAAAGCGATTTACACGATCGATGCCAAAGTGCTTTCAGATAATCTCCGAAAGAAGCGGGAGCAGGCAGCGGTTGCTCAAATGTAGAAAGACAGCAGTTGGTTATCAGGCTGAGGCTGAAAGTTACTATGTTCTGCTGGCCACTGATGGCTGACCGCTAACGATTGAAGAGGACGAATGATGGCAGAAAAGATATTGACCGTATGCCCCTACTGCGGCGCCGGCTGCATGCTCAACCTGCTGGTTGAAAACGGCACAATTTGCGGCGCGGAACCGGCTCCGGGCCGGACCAACCAGAGCGAACTCTGTTTGAAAGGGTACTATGGCTGGGATTTCCTCAACGACACAAACCGGCTGACTCCAAGGTTGAAAAAGCCTCTTATCCGGCGTCACCGGAACGACAAGTTCGAAGAGGTCTCCTGGTTTGAGGCGATCGAATTCGCTTCCGGGAAACTCCTGGAGATCAAGCACAAGCACGGACCGGACGCGATCATGCTGACCGGATCCGCCAGGGGGCCCGGCAACGAAGCAAATTACGTCATGCAAAAGTTCGCACGCGCGGTGGTCGGCACCAACAACATCGACCACTGCGCGCGCGTTTGACATGCCCCATCCGTGGCCGGTCTGGCCGCAACTCTGGGCAATGGCGCAATGAGCAATTCGATTCCCGAGATCGAGGACACCAAATGTGTGTTCATTTTCGGATACAACGCGGCTGATTCGCACCCGATCGTAGCGCGGCGCATCGTCAATGCAAAGCTGAAAGGCGCCAAGACGATAGTGGTGGATCCTCGCTTGACCGAGTCGGCGCGCATCGCCGATCTCTGGCTGCAGATCCGAAACGGTTCCAATATGGCGCTCGTAAATGCGTTCGGCAACGTCCTGATCAATGAAGGCCTGTACAATAAAGAATACGCAGCCAAATACACGGAAGGTTTCGATGAGTACAAGGCCATCGTGTCCAAATACACTCCGGAGTATGCGGAAAAGATCACCGGCATTCCCGCACAAGCCATCCGGGACGCTATGCGGATGTACGCCGCAGCTCCGAGCGCGTTCATTTTGTATGGCATGGGTGTCACTCACTACGGTCAGGCGGTGGATGTGGTCAAGGGCTTGTCCGGTCTGGCTCTGCTGACCGGCAATTTCGGCCGGCCCAACGTTGGAATCGGGCCGGTGCGCGGCCAGAACAACGTTCAGGGAGCCTGTGATCACGGCGCTCTGCCCAATGTGTTCCCGGGATATCAGCCGGTAACAAATCCGGACATTCGCGCCAAGTTCGAAAAAGCGTGGGGCGTGGGTCAACTGCCTTCCAAGGTAGGGTACATGATTACGGAGGTGCCCCGCCTGGTAAAGGAAGGAAAGCTGAGGGCGTATTACATTTTCGGCGAAGACATTGTCCAGACGGATCCCGACGCGGCCGGTGTGCGCGAGGCTTTGAAAAACCTGGAATTCGTGATCGTGCAGGACATCTTCATGAACAAGACGGCACTGCATGCCGACGTGATTTTCCCGGCTACGTCCTGGGGCGAACATGAAGGGACGTATTCGACCGCGGATCGCGGATTTCAGCGCTTTCACAAGGCGATCGAGCCAAAGGGCGACGTGAAGCCGGACTGGGAAATCATTTCCATGATGGCGACGGCCATGGGATATCCCATGAAGTACAACAACACCCGGGAGATCTGGGAGGAGATGCGGACGCTGTGTCCGGCATTCGCCGGCGTGACCTACGAGAGGCTCGAAAAGCTGGGCACGCTGCAGTGGCCATGTCCGACGGAACAGCATCCGGGGACGCCCTATCTTTATAAAGAAAACCGGTTTAATACTCCGAGCGGCAAGGGGCAGTTGTTTGCGACCGAATGGCGCGAGCCGCTCGAGAAGCCGGATAGCCAGTATCCGCTGGTGCTCTCGACGGTGCGCGAAGTCGGGCACTATTCGGCGCGCACGATGACGGGAAATTGCGCGGCCCTTCAGGTGCTGGCGGATGAACCGGGCTATCTGCAAATACATGATGAGGACGCGGAGAGACTGGGCATCCAAGACCAGGACTTGGTCTGGGTATCATCGCGCCGCGGTAGAGTCGTCAGCAGGGCTTCCGTTACGGATAGGGTAAACAAGGGAGCGGTATACATGACCTACCAGTGGTGGATCGGCGCATGCAATGAGCTGACGATCCATCACCTCGATCCGATTTCGAAGACGCCGGAATACAAATATTGCGCCGTAGCGGTTGAAAAAATCGCGGACCAGAACTGGGCCGAGAAGTACGTCCAGGAAGAATACGGCAAAATCAAAGCTCAAATGCACATATAAAATAAAAAGGTGTCGGGTTAGATTTCTACCAATTTGCCAAACGCTAATGGAGTCGAGGCATTGGGAAAAACTGGAGGGAATCCAGGCTGGCACCCTTTTTTTACCAGACTTCGGGGAACGCCATAGTCGTGTAAATGTCCTCGAGGCGGGCTTTGTGGCCTCTCTCCATCTTTGCCAGCTCAAGAAACGTTTTCTTTTCGTCGGGATCCCCTGCAACATTAGCGAGCTGGCTGTACATTTGCATTGCATCCAGTTCCTTGCGGATAGCGAGGGTAATGCCGTCGATCGGCTTGAGATCCATGGAGAGCGGGGGGGTCGCCAGAGTGTCGGCGATCTTGTAGTCCTGGGCTTCTTCCACCTGCAATGAATCCGGACCCTTCTTGATTATTCCCTGAAGAAACGCCCGATGCTGTAATTCATCACGCGCAAGATCACCGAAAATATTTTTTAGCGTCGCCTCTTTGACTTTTTCGGAGACTGTTCGATAGTAATTATAGGCTTCTATTTCGCCTTCTATCGCCTGAGAGATAATCTGCCTGAAATCCTCTGTCTTCATGTATCCACTCCTTTTAGGTTTCAATGTATCATAACGCCTGGGGACGGACCACGTTAAAGTACTGCTTAATAAGGGATTGCCTATTATTTTAGAACCGGATTAACCCGCATTTCTCACGGGATTTCGTAGCGAGGCGGCGCAGACGCGCATGGATACAAGGCGCGCGACCGAGGGCCCCGCAGGCGTACTCAACAGTACGTCGAGGAGCCCGACGGAGCGCAACGAAGTAGACATGCCCGGATCCGCCGCCGCAGTAGAAAGCCCGTGAGAAATGCGGGTTAAGGGCTTGCGCGAAGATTTTGGGCCCAAATTTTGCACCTGAGAAGCTGTTCTTTGAGGTGCCAGATAAATCTCCATAAAACGATGGTTACGGTCGGCAGATGAGCATGCGGATAATCCGAATACAAAGCCCTTAATGAAGATAAAGCCCCGAAAAAATGGATTAGAGGCTGTAGAGAAACGCCAAAATGATGCATAAGATCAACGAATAAAAGAGTTGTCGTGGCCCATCCCCGATGCTTCCGATGCTCAAATAGGCGTGGTATGCCATTGGTTTTTGGAATACAATATGTACACTCGGTAAATATATAGGCATTAGGAAAAATGTTTCCCCGGTCAGACCTGTTTTCATTTTTGGGCCCGAGTTTCGGAATTTGAAGGGGGCAGGCGTTTTTAAAAAGGAATATAAAACATGAAAGCTTTCATGATTGCCGTATGCATGTGTTTGCTCTTGGCTTCTTCAAGCGCTTTTGGCCAGCTTCAGACATCGTCCCACTCGACACAGATGCGCGGATCATCGATGATGATGAATCCGGATATGAAATCCTTTAACGGCACCGTCACGTTCGGCCCTCCGCAATTTGCCATAATGGCCATAACGGGAGCTCCCTTCTCCGCAGAGGAAGTAGCCTCCCAGACGCAAATTCTGGCAGACGGAAACAAAATAATCCACGCCATGCCATCGGTGTTCCTGTTCAGGGATTCCGCAGGACGGACGAGAACCGAACGACCGCCTATGCCGATGGTCCCAAGTTCGAAAATGGCTGTAAAATTGCCGCTGATTCCCGAGATCTATGATCCCGTGGCGGGCTATCAGTATTTTCTGGATACAGCCAATCGTATTGCGCATCGATACACGATTCCGCCCTCAAAGGCGCTGCAATTTCGTCCGGATAATATGAAGGGTATCAACGTGGTCCATGCCGACCCGAATTTGCAGCCCAATACCCCCGCATCGGTAAGCGAGCCATTGGGAAATCAGATGATCGAGGGACTTCTGGCGGAAGGCCGGCGCACGACAATGACATATCCTGCCGGAATGATGGATAACGACAAGCCCATGACAGGCAACAGCGAATACTGGAATTCCGTGGACCTCAAAATCACGATTCTCTCAAAACAATTCATGCCCCAAGGCGGAGAAAATATCCGAGCCCTTATTAACATAAACAGAGCCGAACCCGACTCGAAACTCTTCCAAGTTCCCTCGGATTACAAAGTTGTGGACGAAACCGGCGTCTTTACGCTCACATTCTCGGCGACTGCTCTAAAGAAGTAGTCCGGAATTCCAGCGGTCACATCGAGTTTGGCAGCGCATTATCTTCTCACGCGCGATGAAACTTTAGCCAGCCTTGCATCATCAAATTAATGTCGGGAAGAAGGGGGCCTTAGCGGCGATTAGGAAAAGGACGCCAAAGTGAAAAAACTGATCCTCCGGAGCGCGTGGGCAATTTCATTAATTGCGTTATTCGCTGCAATTGGCGGAATGCCTCCGGCAGCGGCGCAAACGGAATATGCGCCGTCAAGCCCTGATTTCATAACCATTGCTTCCGGCCAAAAATTCATAATGGAACTCGAAACGCCCCTTCATTCCCGCACAACGCGCAAGGGGGATCGCGTCGAATTCACCACGGCTGCAGATGTGATCGGCGACGGCGAAGTCCTGATTCCGAACAAAAGTCAAGTGCGGGCAACGGTTACAAAAGCCAAGCGAGCCGGCCGTCTGTCAGGTCGGGCCGAAATCCAGCTGCAATTCAACGACATCAGGCTGACGGACGGAACTATCGTTCCCATCAAAGCGACCATCACCCGTATGGGATTCGATGCTGTAGATCCGAAAAACGGTGAGGATCCGAAGCTAAAGGGCGAAGCCGGAGCAGGAGGCGATGCAAAGGCTGTTGCCAGCGCCAGCGCCCAGGGCGCGATTATAGGAGTCATGACAGGCGGCACTCGCGGAGCCATGTACGGGGCCGCAGCCGGGGCGGCCATTTCGGCTATAGGCATGCTATTCAGAAGGGGTCCCGATCTCGATCTCCCCAGAAGCACAATGTTTGAAGCACGATTCGACAAGCCGGTCGATGTTCCCGCAAAATCACTGCAGGCGAGGAGCACGCCCGCAGAATCGGCTGGAGCCGAAACACAAATAGCCGAGGCGGCGCCTGATAGCGAGCACGCCGCAGTCAGGCCCATTTTGAAGGACGTCCGCAGCGAAAAGGCATCGGAAGAAACCTCCGTTTCTGAAATGCCGGAGACTCCCATGGACTCTGCCGAACCGCCGGCTGAGGCGCCTGCCAGGGCCGAAAGCCTCCCGGCGACCGTTCCATCGGCCGCCGCCACCATCAGGGTAAGGGTGCAAATGGTGCAGGTCGATGCCGTCGTGCGGAACCGTTCCGGCCAAATGATCGACAACCTTGCTGTGGATGACTTCAGGGTTTACGAAGACGGCGTGCTGCAGGAAATACAAAGTTTTTCGCGCGATGAGTTGCCTATCGCCGTAGCCCTCGTCATCGACCGCAGCGGGAGTGTTTCTCCATATATATCCGAGCTCCGCAGGATAGCCGGCAGGGCTTTGGATCAACTCAAACCAAATGATGAGGTGTGTCTCTTCTCGTTTTCAGACACGGTCAACCGCCTCGAAGACTTGACAACAAACCGCAGGCGGATAGCGGATGCCCTCGACCGTATTCGGACCGGGGGCGGCACAAATATCACCGACGCGCTCCACGATGCCGTAAGCTATTTGGCGCAATCCGCTCCGGGCCGCCGCCATGCGGTCATCCTGATTTCGGACAACCAGCAGACAGTCAATCCGCAATCGAGTGAAACGGGTACTATTAAAACCGCAATGGAGACAGAAACTGTCGTCTACAGCCTTAAAACTTCAGGCGATTCTCTTCAGCTTGGAGCGCAGCTGCCGTCCTTGATCTTTAGTGGCAATCCGGTCGGCAAAATTACGCAGGAAACAGGCGGCGAAATAATAAACGTAAACAAAGCCTCGTCGCTCGACTCTGCTTTGAGCGCGGTAATCTCCCGGCTGCGCATGCGATATTCGCTCGGCTACTATCCCTCCGGCACCGTGCAGGGAGGCGCATTCCACGAGATTGCAGTCCGCCTGACGGATCGCCACGGAAAGGCGGGCCGCGACTATTTCATGCACGCGAAACGCGGCTATTATGCTACGGGGGGTTCTGCAGCATCCTCGACGACATCTCGCTTTTCAGATCATGGCACGGACAGGTCTACGGAATAGGCCGCCGCGTTTTTCTGCACAATATCCCCGCGGAGTTTTGAAACATGCGCCGGAGAACCGTTTTTGCAGGAATATTTTTTAAGTGCAAAGCGATAGTTTTTGGCGTTCGCTATTTTGCATAATTCATCGCGGAGATTTTTGCGATGCCTGAATATCCTATGGCAAATTCAAATGAAAACTGGTGACATAGGATAAAGAACCATGTAGGCTGTTTGATCTGGAAATACTGATGTCGTGAATCCGGAGGTATATTATGGCGGTGAAAAAAGAGGCTCATGTTATCCTGGCTGCCCATATAACGGACCGTCTGAAAAAGGTCCCGCTGATCCAGGCAACCCTGTCTCAATACGGCGATGTGATTAGAACGAGGCTGGGCCTTCACGAGGTGAGCAAAGACTTTTCGGCCCCGGGCGGCATTCTGATCCTGGACATCGTGAGCGAAGCCAGGGCCCGCCGGCTGCAGAAGGCGCTGGACAAAATCAAGGGAATCGAAACAAAACTTGTACTTTTTAAGCATTAGGGTAATTCTGCTTCAATCCATCCGGACGGAAAGCTTTTTGCCAAGCTCCCTGAATGCATCAACCCATTGCGCGGCGGCTTTATCCCCTTCTTCGGCGGCCGATTTCAGACCGGGATAGCCGTTGTTGAGCAGTTCGTAGAAGATGATCTGCGTCTGATAGTAATTAATATCAAAGGAAAGTTTCGACGCAAGGTCGACGGCCGCTGCAAATTTTCCGAGCGCTTCCAAGTCGCCAGGATTGCAGCGGGATTCTCTTGCGAGCTTTTCTATGGCTGCGCGAAGCGTATCCTGCAGTTCTTTCCTGTTGAGCTCCACTTGCCAGAATCCGGCCTCTTCCAGGAGCCCGGTCACTTCGTCCGGCTGAAGTTGCTCGGCTTGCAGCGCATGCAACAACCGTGAGTTAAGGGCCGATCGCACAATGCTGCAAAAGGATGCCGGGAGTTCGATCCCAAGTTTCTTTAGAGACCGGGCAAGCGGTGCGCTCCGTTCGTATGCTCGCCGGTTCGACGCTTCCCATTCGGACTTTTCCGCCGTGAAAACTGTCTTCAGAACCTTCATCCGCTCATCGAGAAACAGCGAGTCCGTAGAAAACGCCGTTTTTCCGAAATGCTCATCCATGAGACGGTACACTTCGGGCAGATCATTCCTCTCAAAAGCGTCGGTTATCCCACCGACAAACTCCGCCCCAGAAGCCCCTTCCGGAGATTCCTTTGCCTTTCCGCTGATATTGCCGTCTCCGAGGTGCACAACCGCATATTCTGCCTCCAGGGATTCGAGAGTAATTTTGGAGGTCATCTTGCAGCGCCCGACTACCAGCCTCGACCTTCCGCTCTCAACTGTGCGCGATAGTCTCCTGTCTATGACATAAGAATAGAAATCCGACCGTTCCGGAGTATCTTCAAGAACCGACCGGGCGGCGTAATGGCCTGCAATCCTATGCCTGGCAATCATGGCAGGCCTGACGAATTTCCGGTAAATGTCGCGCCCGTTGCCGAAATCCGGATCATTGCTTCGCGCCTTCTGCAAAATCCTCAAAAATTCAGCCTCTATATCATTCCTGCCGGATAATTCCTCTCCCAATTCGGCTGCTCTCCCCGCGTATTGCAGAATCTGGGTTGTCTCAATCCCCGAGATGTCATCGAAGAACCAGCCGCAGCTCGTATACATGAGCATCGCATGTCTTTGGAGTTCCAATAGTTTCAATACCCGGATGCGCTGCTCCTCATTCAGTTCGCGAGTGCCGTGGACAGCCAGAAAACGTTCTACGGTTTCCGGTGATCGATTGAGAATGACGTCGACATACTCGTTGCGCGCAGTCCAGGGATCCTTCAGCACAGCCGCCGCGCCAGTCTCGTACACACTCTCCAGACAATCCCGCAGCCAATCGAGGCTCTCGCGAAGAGGTTTACGCCATTTCTGCTGCCAGCCCGGATGGGTGCCGGTGCTGCATCCGCAATCTTCGGACCATCGTCCTACGCCGTGAGGACAACTCCAGGATCTTTTGTCCCAAATTTCGACTATGTGCGTGGGAGGGTGCTTCTCGAGAAATTCCCCGTAGTTGGTCAGCCGCACCTGGGCATCGGACTCAATCAAACTCAGCGCGTACGCAAGAGCCATTTCACCGAATATATGATGATGGCCGTATGTCTCGCCGTCCGTGGCGATATGGACAAGCTGCGGCCACGTTCTCCCGGAGGAGAACGCGTTCATAAGCCGCTTCACGAAAGCCTCTCCATCCCGGAGCAGCTGCTCGAATCCGACCGCGCTTGAAATGGGACCGTCGTAGAAAAAAAGCGCCATGCTGCGCCCGCTTGGCAGGCGTATTTCGTACGCCATTGTGGGATCGACGCCACGGTTCTGGATATTCAACCAGGAGCGATCTTTCTTTTTGCGCACTCTCCTCGCCTGGTGCGGCGCCAGGATGGCGTACTTGAGTCCGGCTTTCGCCATAAGGTCCAGTGTTTCCAGGTCCGCCGCGGTCTCAGGCAGCCACATGCCCTCCGGCATCCTGCCGAAACGGCTGGAGAAGTCCCTGATACCCCAATGGATCTGCGTCACCTTGTCGCGCTGATTGCAAAGCGGCAGTATGGCATGGTTGTAAGCCTGGGCTATGGCGGATCCGTGCCCGGAGAACTGTTCGAGGCTCTCTTTATCCGCCTCGAGAATCCGGGCGTAAGTCGCCGGATCTTCGGTGGCAAGCCATGAAAGAATGGTGGGGCCGAAGTTGAAGCTGATTCTGGAATAGTTATTCAGAATGCGGTCTATGCGGCCGCCGTTGTCCAGGATGCGTGCCCTGGCGTTCGGATTATAGCATTCGGCCGCGATTTTCTGGTTCCAGTCATGATAGGGATGCGCCGATTTCTGGTACTCGATCGCCTCAAGCCACGGATTCTCCCGCGGCGGCTGATAAAAATGCGCGTGAATACAGATATAGCTTTCCATGGCTCAGGAACACTTTTTAAAAAAGCACACGGACAGAGGGGGCAGCATCAGATTCAAGGAACAGGCTCGATCGTGAAATGGGACCTCTTCCACATGCTTGCCTCCGGCGTTTCCCATTCCACTGCCCCAGTATTCTTTCGCATCGCTGTTGAGGATCTCCTTCCAGTAACCTCCCGATGGCACTCCCACACGGTAGTCAGTCCGCGGCACCGGCGTAAAATTGCATACGACCAGTATCTCTTCGGCGGGATTTGCGTTTTTGCGCAGAAAAGATATGACGCTGTTGTCCGCGTCGCCGCCGTAGATCCATTCGAAGCCGGCCGGATCGGTATCCAGATGCATTGTCGCCTCGTTTTTATACATGCGATTAAGGGCTTCCACCCAGCGCAAAAGACCCCTGTGCATGTCGTATTCCAGCAGGTGCCAGTCGAGGCTGCTGTTGTGGTTCCATTCATGCCGCTGCCCAAACTCGCCTCCCATAAAAAGCAATTTTTTCCCCGCCTGGGCGTACATGTAACCCAGCAAAAGCCGGAGATTGGCAGCCTTCTGCCAGTCATCGCCCGGCATCTTCGATAACAGAGAGCTTTTCCCGTGCACAACCTCATCGTGCGACAGGGGCATCACGAAGTTTTCCGAAAAGGCATACAACGAGCGGAACGTCAGCTCGTTGTGATGAAATTTTCGATGAACCGGATCGAGACTCATGTATTTCAGCGTGTCATGCATCCATCCCATGTCCCATTTGAATCCGAAACCCAGTCCGCCGACGAACGGGGGCTTTGTAGCCATGGGCCATGCCGTCGACTCTTCGGCAAAGGTCTGTATGTCGGGGTATGCGCTGTACGCCTCGTGGTTGAAGCGGCGAATAAAATCCACCGCCTCCAGGTTTTCCCTCCCACCGTGCTGGTTGGGTATCCATTCGCCGTCTGCACGCGAATAATCCAGGTACAGCATAGACGCAACCGCATCCACGCGCAGGCCGTCTATATGGTATTTGTCCAGCCAGTACATACCGCTGCTGGTCAAAAAGCTGCACACCTCCTTTCGCCCGTAATTGAAGATGGACGTGTCCCAATCGGGATGGATCCCCTTTCGAGGGTCTTCGTGTTCATAAAGATGCGTTCCGTCGAAGAACGTAAGACCGTGCTCGTCGTTGGGAAAATGTGATGGCACCCAATCCAGGATAACGCCTATGCCATGCCCGTGAAGACAATCGATCAGATACATAAAATCCTGAGGGGATCCGTAGCGGCTGGTGGGCGCAAAAAATCCGGTTACCTGGTAACCCCACGAGCCGTAAAAGGGATGTTCCATTACGGGAAGGAATTCTACGTGGGTGAAGCCGGTGCGCATGACATGATCCGCCAGCCTGTGAGCCAGTTCGCGATAGGTCAGCGAGCGATGATTGGCCTCGGGCACTCTCTGCCAGGAACCCAGGTGAGCTTCATAAATCGCCATAGGCGCGCTCCGCAAATTGCGCACGTGCCTTTCTCTCATCCATTCCCGGTCCTGCCAGGAATATTCCAGATCCCATACAACGGACGCCGTTTCCGGGGGCACTTGCGAATAAACTGCGAAAGGATCCGCTTTGTCCACTACATAACCGAAATATCTTGTCTTGATGCGATATTTGTACCGGGCCCCTTTTCCTATGCCGGCAATGAATCCCTCCCATATTCCCGAACTCTGTCGAGGCCGCAGAGGATGCCGCGTCCCGTCCCATCCGTTAAAATCACCGATGACGGATACCTGCTCGGCATTGGGCGCCCATACGGCAAAAAACACCCCCGCCTCACCGGAAGCATTTACAGTGTGTGCGCCCAGCTTATCGTAAAGACGGAAGTGGGATCCTTCGTTGAAGAGATACAAATCGTCGTCGGTAATAAGGCTGCAGTCGTAGTGAACATTAATAGCGGTGTCAGACATTGCATACCCCAAACTTCATTTTGGCACTTATCCTTTCGTCAGCGGTAACCCATCCATGTTACAGGAATCCGGGGCCAAGGCGGCAAAATTTCTCTATACACAAATATTTCGACAGGCTACCATTTGTTCAATTTTGAGGTGATTCCATGGAATTCCAGGAGCAGGAACTACAGCGGTATAGCCGGCAAATCATGATCCCGGAAATCGGGCGCGAGGGACAGGAGAAGATAAAGAGCGCGAAAGTGTTTGTGGCGGGCGTAGGGGGATTGGGATCTATTTCCTCCTATTACCTGACCGCTGCCGGAGTGGGCCATCTGACCATAGTGGACAGAGACAGAGTGGACCACAGCAATTTAAACCGTCAGATCATTCACTGGACCGATGATATCGGCGAATGGAAAACGACGTCGGGATCGCGCAAGCTTCGCGGCCTCAATCCGTACATTACGATTCAGGCAATCCAGGCTGAAATTACCGAAGAGAACTGCGAGAACCTTGTCGGGGAATGCTCCATTATTGTGGATGCCATGGACAACATGAAGGGCAGAAGGATACTGAATGCCGCATCGGTCAAGATGGGAATCCCATATGTCTATGGGGGGGTACACCAACTTGACGGACTGACCACCGTCCTGATCCCGGGCAGAACTCCCTGCCTTGAGTGCGTTTTTCCCAGTCACGGTACCGAATCTGCCTCAAGCCCGCCGGGAATACTGGGGCCGGCACCGGGCTTGATCGCCTGCATTCAGTCCATCGAAACGCTGAAGCTGATTCTGGGCCTCGACGGGCTTTTGACGGGGAGAATGCTCTGTTTCTGCGGATACGATATGACTTTCAGAGAGTTCAAGATCAACAAAAATCCGTCTTGCCCGGTTTGCGGAATAAAGGTATCCAGGTGATCTCCGGCCTACCGGCGTCCAATTGGAAAAAAGGGCGCAAAGCACGGCAAGCTTATGCTGACTGCGGCGGCCGCGACGGTATCATGGTATTTGCAGCTTGTTTACTTCGCTTTTGCCAATGCCCGCTGGAATCCGGGCATGGACCGCTCGATCGTCTCGCGCGGCACCGTTAGAGAAAGGCGTATGTAACCGCCGCGGCCGAATCCGCTCCCTGGAACGCAGAGGACGCCTTCTTCCTGGAGGATGCGCACAAACGCGACGTCATCGGCGATGGGTGTCTTCGGAAAAACGTAAAACGCGCCTTCAGGTTTACGTATCCCGTAACCCATCTCGGCCAGGCGATTGCACATCAAATCCCGTTTATCCTGGTACAGCGCCAGATCGGGGTGGACGTCTGGAGCTTCGTCTATCACCAGTTGCCATATCGCCGGTGCGTTGATGAAGCCGAGGATGCGATTGGTGAACGTACAAGCATGGCTCAGGTCTTCGGCATCGGGCAGTCGTGGGGAAATTGCGAGGTACCCGATGCGTTCGCCTGCAAGGGCCCACGTCTTGGAGTAAGACGTAGTGATGATGCAGTTGGATATTATGGAAGCGATTTCGGGAGCCCTGCCGCCGTCATACACGAAATACTTGTAAGGCTCGTCGCTGAGAACCACGATGGGATGATCCGCTCGCCGAAGAACCGCTTCCAGCTCGTGCAGCTGCGCTTCGGAATAAACAGCCCCGGTCGGATTGTTGGGCGAGTTCAGGAGGATCATTCGCGTTTTCGCCGTGATTTTCGACTCGATTGCAGAAACGTCGAGAGAAAAATCCTGCTTTGTTTCAACCGGAACCATTTGACCGCCATGATTGCCTATATAGAACTGATAATCAGGAAAAAACGGCATCAGGACCAATACTTCGTCTCCGGGATCGAGGATGGCTTTCAGAACAGCATTCATGGCCCCGGCGCATCCGACCGTCATGATAACCGAATCCGCCGTGAACGGCACTCCGGTATCCCTGCGAAGCTGTTCCGCGATCTTTTTGCGCACAGCGGTATATCCCGCGTTAGGCATGTAACCATGCGATCCCGGCGCATTTTTCTCGGCGAGCCGGCGCAGGGCCGCGATCACATCCTTTGGCGGGTCCTCGCTGGGATTGCCGAGCGTAAAGTCAAAGATGTTCTCTGCTCCCCGCTCGGCTTTCAGACGTACCCCCTCCTCAAACATTTTTCGGATCCAGGATGAACGTTCCAGCTGTTGATAAATTCTCCTCGCTACCGTCATGAAATGCTCCTGCAATGATTGCCGCCTTGCCGACGCAAAAGTACAGATTTTACCTGCTGCAGCAGCCGCAACGCAAGCCTATAGAGGACACCGGGCGCATCCGATCCTGTCCATGTCTGCTACGAAAGGTATCTGGGCATGAAGGAACGGATCAGGAGCAGCAGCGTCAGGACAATCATTACAATGCAGGTAGTCCACGCGATGACATTGAAGGCGCGAGTATTGCGATAGCGCCCCATCAGGTCCTCGCGATTGCACAGGCGCAGCATGAAGATGAGGATGAAGGGAAGAAGAATTCCGTTGGCAACCTGCGAGAACAGAATAATGGACACTTGTTTTGCTTCAGGCAGGACAAGAACGACAAGCCCTCCCAGAATTATCAGGCCGGTGTACAGCGAATAAAACGCCGGCGCTTCGTGGGGCCGTTTGTTGATTCCGGATTCGAATCCCAGTCCCTCGCACACGGTATAGGCCGTGGCCAGGGGCAGAATACTGGCGGCAAAAAGGGATGCATTTACGAGACCGAAAGCGAACAGCGCTGCTGCGGCATTCCCGGCCAGCGGTCTCAGCGCGAGAGCGGCATCTGCAGCATTTTTGATTTCGCGGCCGCCGCTCATGTGGATAGTGGCGGCGCACGCGACGATGATGAAGAAGGCCACGACATCCACGATGATGCATCCGATGATTACATCCCAGCGGGACTGGACGTAGTGCTTCATCTTGATGCCTTTTTCAACCACGGCAGCCTGCAGGTAAAACTGCATCCAGGGAGCGATTGTGGTGCCCACGAGGCCCAGGATCATGTAAAGGTAACCCGTATCGAAGGCGATCGCCGGCCTTATGGTTCCAAGCGCCGCCTGTTTCCAGGTCGGGTGGGCAATAAAGCCCGAAATCAGGTAGGAGACATAGAAAAAGCACGCCGTCAGAAACACTTTTTCAACGACACGGTAGGTTCCGCGAACGACGAGGAGCCACACCAGCAGGGCACCCAGCGGCACGGAAATAAAGCGGCTCACACGAAATATGGACATCCCTGAGGCAAGTCCGGCGAATTCCGAAACGGTATTCCCCCAGTTGGTCAGCAAGAGCACCGACATCAGTATGAACGTAGTTCGGAATCCGTATTCCTCCCGGATCAGATCGGCCAATCCCTTACCTGTCACCACTCCCATGCGGGCAACCATTTCCTGGACTACGATCAGGGCAACGGTGATGGGAATCAGAGTCCACAATAGCGAGTAGCCGTAGCGTGCTCCCGCCACGGAATAGGTGTAAATGCCGCCGGCATCGTTATCCACGTTGGCCGTGATGATCCCCGGGCCGAGAACGCTGAGGAAGATGAGAGCGCTCATTCTCCAGCGTTTTAAACGGGCCGAATTAACGGGGATCGTAAACATAACGGGCTATTTCTCTTTAATCACCAGTTCCAGCACATCGTCTGCCGTAACTACGCCCAGCAGCCGGACGTTGTCGTCCACGACCGGCAGCGTAAGGAGGTTGTACTTGTAAAACATGTTGATCACGGTCTTCCGGTCCGCGTGAAAAGGCACCGAAATGGCGGGATCGGTAACCAGCGAATGCAGCGGCGCGTCCTTGCCCGAAACAAGGAGGATCGACAGCGGCACGACTTTCGTCAGGACAAGGTTCTTCCCTTGCAGATAAACAGCATGAATGGCTTCCAGCTCGCCCGAAAAATTCTTCAGCGCTTCGATGGCGGCTTCGACGGTTGCGTTCTCATCCAGCACGATGAATTCGTTTGTCATGAAACCGCCGGCCGTATTCTCCTCAAATCCCAACAGCTCGCGCACTTCTTCCGCCTCTTCGGCATCCATGTTTGCGAGCACCTCGGCGCTGGTTTCCGGCGGCAGCTCCTGCAGCACATCAGCCGCTTCATCCGGCGCCATCTCTTCCACGATGCCGGCGGCCTTGCCCGCCGACAGGCTATTGAGCAACGCCACCTGCATGCGCGTGGGGATTTCGGAAACAGCCTCGGCGGCCGTTTCATCGTCCAGGGATTCGATCAGCGACCGCTGCTCATCGCGGCTCAACTCCTCCAAAATGTCGGCCAGGTCGGCCGGATGCAGCTCTGCAAGGCGATTGTAAGAGATCCTCAGTTTCACGCGCCTTGCCGGATCCGGTTCGATGAGGCTGACAAATTCCCATGGAATGGTCTTGGTCGGCAAAACGGACGTGATAGTCCGAATCCTGTATTTTGCGAACAGCCCCTGAAGCAGGCGGCGTGCGGCCGCGGCTGCGCCGACATTTACCGCAACGATGCGCAGTTCAGTGTGCTTGTTATTGGGCTGGATGTCGAAATCCACATCGATAACGCGGACGACCTTCTGGTCGTTGACATCGATAATCTGTTGATCCAGAACATCTTTTTTGATGCAAATCAGCCCTTCGTCGGGGACCGCACAGCATATTTCAGCCGCCGGGACGCTCGTTTGCGCAGCCCGCACTGAAATCGTCGAAATCTGATTGTGCGGGATGCACATGAGCGTCTTCTTGGGAGTCATCACATAAAAGTAGGCTACCTGAAATGAACTCTGACTCGGATTGATTGCCAGGTCGACCAGATGTCCGAGATATTCCCCTTTGGCATCGTGCGTCGGCAGGTTCTCAAGTTCGGTAAAATAAATCATAGGCGCCTCGCATTTTCAGGGAGATCCCCACAGTCATAGTACACCAGTCGTACAGGGAATTGAGGCCAAGAAATTGGGGGAGATCCCGGTATGATGGTCTGCGAGTACAGCCGAGGAAGCAAGTCCGGGAATGCTTTATGCGTGCCTGGCATTCATGCCGGTCCGAGATACCTCTCCGCAAACTTTCAGGGACAATGCGGGCTGCGCCTCCAACCGGCTGCTATTCTTCGAGGTGATCTTGCTGTTTGCCTACGCGTTTCGGTGCCGCAAGCGAATTGCGCCCCAAAATCCATGCCACATACCTGTATTGCGGATTCCGGGGATTTTTTCATATAATTTCGTTTACGGATTTCCGCTGTTCTCTGCCGGAAATCTCTGAAAAATCATCGGATCGATCCGGAGCATTTCAGCATGGCACTTCTATCCACACCGCGCTTTTGCGACTCGTGTATTCATCGCGCTAATTGTCGGATGACGGCTTGATCCTGCTTTCGGCGGCATCACCGCGGGGGATCAATTGCTGAATTTCCTGTATCAAAACAGCGACGAAAGAAACGATCAATGGGCCCAGTAGAATGCCCAGAGTCCCGAAAGCATAAACGCCCCCAATCGCCGCCACCGCGATTAGCATGGGGTGCAGATTATTGCGTTTCCCGACGATCCATGGTCGCAGCACGTTGTCTGCGGACCCCACGATGAGAAAGCCCCAAAGTGCGAGAAACGTAGATTGCCAATAGGCTCCATCCAAAAGATAGGCAATGACCACCGGCGCCCAGATGATGAAAGCACCGACAACGGGAACGATGGACGCCAATCCACCGAGCATGCCCCAGAGCACGGGAGAATGAACGCCGATAATCCAAAAACCAATGCTTAAAAGCAATCCCTGGGCAACCATCACGGCCAACATGCCGCTCAGGTTCGCCAAAACCGAATCGCGTATTGTCCTAAGCAGCCTATTGTTTGTCCGCGGCTCCAGCGGTGTGAGTGCCGCGAGCCTAGCAATCCAGTCGCTTCCGTCCCGAAGAAGAAAAAACAGAAAAATAGTCATCAGCAGAGCGGTGATGACAACGTTTGTCACGCCCCCCACCGCGACGCCTACATTCCTGAGAAGGTAGGCGCTGGCTCCTTTCAAACGATCAAAGAGTTCCGTTCTTATCGCTTCCTTGTCGATCGGAAGCCGCGTTGCCACTGCATCTGCCACACGATCGGTGGCTCGGGCGGCGAGCGATGGCCAGCCGCCTTCCTGCAGAGAACGCTGGCTCAGGGCATTGTATGCATTGTTGAGTTCGCGCGTGAGGCTTAGGCCGAAAACCGCGACAAGTGCACCCAGCAGAAAAACGGCCCCGAGCGTCGTCAGAAGGGATGCTAATCCAGTGCGGCGTGTCCGGATTCGTATCCATTCTTTAACCGGATGCAGCATAATAGCCAGAACGGAAGCAAGGATGAACGGCGTGAAAAACGGCCAGAGGATCTGCAGCAACAGAGGAAGAAGCACTGCCAGTAAAATTGCCAGGAATATGAGAGCGCTTTTTTGCCGCATGTAAACCTTCCGTGTCCGAACCAGGCTGTGTTCTTCTGTGCCTGCATCTCGCAGCTTCGGTTGAGGCCGCGAAGGTCAGCCGCAAGCATGACAACAGAAACGAAAGATGGCAATTCAAGACTTACAAAGCTTATCACGCCGCAGCTACGCGGCAACAAAAATCACGGCAATCGACTGGATCTCCCATGGTGGTTCTCGCTGGTCTCGATCATGGTCCCAAAACACTGAACCGATAAACAGGGAGCAACAGCCGTGGGATGACCATACGTTCTATTCAAGTCGGGGTGGCAATCGGAACGGGCTTGTCCAATTTTGAATGCCGGATAGGAGAAGGGATCCCGGTTCCCTAGAGCGATATCGAATCCACCTGCTCCCTGTCCTCGATTTTGGTTGCGGGGTTACAGGGCGAGGATGGATACTGGTCTACTGTTGGCGACATAAGGGTGCGGCAAAGATCAGCGCGATTTTATTTTCAACTGTTGTTTCGCAGAGGTGGCTATGACAATACAGGAAATACCGGTCTCAAGTCTTGATCCGAAAAAATTTATCGAGGAGCAGGCAGACGTCATTCGCCAGGCCGTAGGCCGGGAACCGGCCATAAACGCATTGTCCGGCGGCGTGGATTCCTCCGCCGTGACGCTTATCGGGCACAAGGCACTGGGCGACCAGCTCAAAACGTATTTCGTTGAAAACGGTTTGATGCGGCAGGGCGAACCCGAGCGTGTCGTCGCCCTTTTTCGCGACCTTGGAGTCCATGTGCAGCTTGTGGACTCGCGCGAGGAATTCATCGGAGCCCTGAGGGGGATCAAAGATCCGGAGGAAAAGCGCGAGGCGGTTACTCAGACTTTTTATAAAAAAGTCTTCGGCCGGCTGGTGCGGGAAACCGGCGCCAAGTGCCTGCTGCAGGGCACGATCCTCACGGACGTGGATGAAACTGTGGCGGGCATCAAGCGCCAGCACAACGTCTTCGAGCAGCTCGGCATAAATCCCGAAGAAACTTTCGGCTACAAGATCCTCGAACCGCTCGTACAGCTGCGCAAAGACGGTGTCCGAAAGGTCGCGGAAGCTTTGGGACTGCCCGCATCTGTCTATAACAGAATGCCCTTCCCGGGACCGGCGTTGGCGGCGCGCATCATCGGCGAGGTAACGTCTGAAAAACTATCGCTCGTGCGCAAAGCAACGGCGATCACGGAGGAAATTCTCGGTTCCAGGGGAGCGTTCCAATGCATGGCCATTTTGCATGAAGACCGCGTGACCGGAATGCGAAACGGCAGGCGCGATTTTGGGATGCAGATCGAGGTGCGATGCTGGGACAGCCTCGACGCACGGCGCGCCATCCCCACGCGCATCGAGTGGGAAACGCTGGAGCACCTAAGCCTGCGCATTCTTGACGAAGTTCCCGGAATCGTCAGCGTTACCTACAATATAGCTCCCAAGCCGCCCTCTACGATGGAAGCTGTCTGAAAAAATGGAATTGCACGCGTCGTTCATGATTCCAGCCGGGCCGGTGCAGCTTGAGGCGAATCTCCGGGAGCCCGACGGTTCTCAGCGGGGTGCGGTGGTGGTCTGCCATCCGCATCCCGTGTATGGCGGCACGATGGACAACCGCATCGTGTACCGCGCAGCCAAAGCCGCCGCCGCCGCCGGATTCGCGGCTCTTCGCTTCAATTTCCGCGGTGCAGGAATGAGTACCGGCCATTTTGATCAGGGCGTCGGGGAAATAGAGGACGTGACTGCCGCAATCCGATGGCTTGAAGACAAATATCCGGATCTGCCGCTGGGATTGATCGGATATTCGTTTGGCGCCTGGGTAGGGTTGCAGGTAGCATATAAAGATCCGCGAGTCGCGGGCATGGTCGGATTGGGACTTCCCCTGGACCTGTATGAATTCGAGTTCCTGATCGAAAATCCCAAACCGGCTCTGTATATTGTCGGAACGAAGGATGAGTTTTGTTCTCTGGCAAGCCTGAACCGGTTTGCCCGCAGGCTGCGCCCCTCTTCATTCGTGCATCAGATCGATGAAGCGGACCATTTTTTCTCCAACGAGGCGGACATTGTTCAAGGCTTGATCTGCGACTTTTTTCTCCAGCTGCGGCTGGATACCCGGAATTTATGAAAAGGGCGATTATCGCGGCGGTGCTCTTGTTTGCCATGTGTTGCGGCGATGGATTTTTGTGCGCGGCGCAACGTTTCAACAAAGTGAGCGACCACTGCTATTACCTGCAACTGGAAGACAGCGGCGCAAATGTGGCCGTCGTTGTGACCGATGATGGCGTCCTGATTGTGAATCC
>JAEAMF010001033.1_pt1 | contig 23842 bp, 17 predicted proteins | sample 8958721 | NCBI WGS metagenome assembly JAEAMF01 (sample SAMN16933255, study PRJNA681124) | bioreactor sludge metagenome | isolation source: anaerobic bioreactor treating anionic surfactant - SDBS | place: India: Bengaluru | collected 2019-02-28 | reverse complement strand
CGTCGACGTTGGCGGCGAATCGACCCGTCCGGGGGCCCTGCCGGTGCCGGCCGAGCGAGTGCTCACCTCGTCCGGGACGACCGCGGAGGATCTCCTCGAACTCCTGCTGAGCCAGCCCCAGCCCCTCGCACGCGCGAGTTCGGCGATCCTGCCGCTGTCGGCGAAGGCCCGATCGGTGCTGCCCGACGGTCTGCGGGCGGCCGGCTGGCAGGTGCACGCCGCAGCCGTCTACGACACCCGGCCACGTGAGCCCAGCGCCGCGACTGTAGCCGGTCTGGCGGCCGGCGACTTCGCCGGGGTGCTGGTGCGTTCGCCCAGCGCCGCGGACGCACTGGCCGTCGTCCCGGTGATCGCCGCCGGCACCGAGATCGTCGCGGTCGGGCCGGTCACCGCCGCCCGCTGCCGGGCCCACGGTTGGCGGGTGGTCGAGATCCAGCGGACCGACCCGGCAGCAGTTGCCCATGACCTGGCCAAGTGCTGGCCAGATCCAGTCGAAGGGAGTGCCTTGTGAACATGGTGGAGCGTCCGCGCCGACTGCGGCAGTCGGTGGGGGTACGTCGGCTGGTCGCCGAAACCCGACTGCACCCGGCCAATCTGGTATTGCCGATGTTCGTGGTCGAAGGGCTCGCCGAACCGCGACCGATCGAGTCCATGCCGGGCGTCGTGCAGCACAGCCTGGCCAGCTTGGCCGAGGCCGCCCGCCAGGCCCAGCAGGCCGGCATCGGCGGGCTGATGCTGTTCGGCATCCCCACCCACAAGGACGCCGTCGGCTCCGAGGCCGTCAACCCCGACGGTATCCTCGCGGCCGGCGTCCGGACCCTGGCTGCCGCGGTGCCGGGCATGCCGATCATCGCCGACCTGTGCCTGGACGAGTTCACCGATCACGGGCACTGCGGCGTCCTCGACGAGCACGGACAGGTCGCCAACGATCCGACACTGACCCGATACCGCGAAATGGCCACGGTGCTGGCTGACGCCGGCGCGACCATGGTCGGCACCTCCGGCATGATGGACGGCCAGGTCGCCGCCGTCCGGGATGCACTTGACAAGGCTGGACGCACCGACACGCTGGTGCTGGCCTATGCGGCCAAGTATGCGTCCGCCTTCTACGGGCCGTTCCGGGAGGCTGTCGCATCAAGCCTGCGAGGCGACCGGCGCTCCTACCAGCAAGACCCGGCAAACGGCGTCGAAGCCCGGCGCGAGGTACGCCTCGACGTGGCCGAGGGTGCCGACATCGTCATGGTCAAGCCTGCCCTCGGCTACCTGGACGTGCTCGCCGAGGTGACGGCGATGGTCGACGTGCCGACCGCGGCCTACGTGGTCTCGGGGGAGTACGCGATGGTCGAGGCAGCAGCGGCCAACGGCTGGATCGATCGTGACCGGGCGGTGCTGGAGGCGCTGACCAGCGTCCGTCGGGCCGGCGCCACCATCATCTGCACCTACTGGGCGGTCGAGGTCGCCGGCTGGCTGAGGGAACGGTCATGACCAGCAGCAATGCAGAGCTTTTCGAGCGGGCCCGGCGGGTGATGCCCGGGGGTGTCTCGTCCCCGGTTCGAGCATTCGGCGCGGTCGGTGGCACGCCCAGGTTCGCGGCATCCGCGCGGGGCGCCTGGATCACCGATGTCGAGGGCAAGCAGTACGTGGACTTGGTGGGCAGTTGGGGGCCGATGATCCTCGGCCACGCCCATCCCGAGGTGGTGGCCGCGGTGCAGCGCACCGTGGGCGAGTCGTCGTCCTTCGGCGCGCCGTGCGTCCCCGAACTGGAACTCGCCGAGCAGATCGTCCGGCTGATCGAACCGGTTCAGCGGGTGCGGTTCACCTCCAGCGGCACCGAGGCCGTGATGGCGGCGGTCCGGCTGGCGCGCGGGGCCACCGGACGCGAGTTGATCATCAAGTTCGCCGGCTGCTACCACGGGCATTCGGACGCCCTGCTGGCCGCCGCCGGCTCCGGGGTGGCCACCCTCGGACTACCCGATTCGCCCGGGGTGACGGCCGGGACGGCAGCCAGCACCCTCGTGCTGCCCTATGGCCGGCTCGACCTGGTCGAACAGGCGTTTAGGGCCCACGGCGACCGGATTGCGGCCGTGGTCACCGAGCCGGTGCCGGCGAACATGGGTGTGATCGCACCACCGCCGGGCTTCAACCGCGGGCTGCGTGAGCTGTGCAGCTTGCACGGCGCGGTCTTCATCGCCGACGAGGTACTGACCGGCTTCCGGCTCTCGCCCGCCGGCTATTGGGGTCTGGCGGGCCGGGCCGAGGGCTGGTCACCCGACCTGTTCACCTTCGGCAAAGTGGTCGGGGGTGGCCTGCCGATGTCGGCGGTGGCCGGAGCTGCCGAGTTGATGGATTTGCTCGCCCCGGCCGGCCCGGTCTACCAGGCGGGCACGCTCAGCGGCAATCCGGCGGCGGCAGCAGCGGGCCTGGCGACCCTGAACCTCGCCGACGACGCGCTCTACGCCCGCCTCGACCACGTCGGCGCCCGGCTGCGCGAAATGGTGTCCAGCGCGCTGGGCCAGGCTGGCGTCCCACACCGGATCAACCATTGGGGCAACCTGTTCAGCGTCTTCTTCACCGCAGCCGAGGTGACCGACTACGACACCGCCAAGACCCAGGACGGCGCCGCCTTCGCACGCTTCTTTCACGCGATGCTCGACCAGGGGGTCTGGCTGGCACCCAGTGCCTTCGAAGCCTGGTTCGTCTCGGACGCACTCGGCGAACGCGAACTGGACGTGATCGCCAAGGCGTTGCCCCCGGCTGCCCGAGCCGCAGCCGGCTGATCCCGGCTGCCCGGCACGCGCCGTCGCTCACCTTGGCATGCCAGACTTGGGGCACCGATCTTGAAGGGAGCGCAGCCGTGAACCTGTACCTGTCCGCCTATGTCGTCTGGCCTGCCGACGAGGAGGCCCGCCCCGCTTTTCTGGCTGAGGTGGCCGAACGAGAGTGGCTCGGCGGTCTGGAACTGGCCTACGCCGATTCCGCCGGCTGGCCGGCCGGCGCCCCGCGCGACCTGCCGGCCATCGTGACAGGTATCCCCGGCACTGCTGGTCACAACGCCAAAGACCCCGATTTCGGCTTCGCGTCCCCTGACGAAGCGGGTCGCCAACGGGCGCTCGACTGGGCGCGCGGTGAGGCGGCGGCCATCGCCGCCATGGTGGGCGAGGGCCACCGGATCAGGGCCGTGCAACTCCACTCCGCCCCGACCGGCAAGGCCGACGCGGACGCTTTCGCCCAGTCGCTGCTCGAGATGGCCGGCTGGGATTGGGGCGGTGCGGCGTTGTGGATCGAGCACTGCGACGCTTGGGTGGAGGGCCAGGAGCCCAACAAGGGCTACCTCACCTTGGATCAGGAGCTCGCCGTGCTCGACGCGGTGTCTGCGCACACCCCTGGTGTCGACTGGGGCGTGGTGATCAACTGGGCCCGCAGCGCGATCGAAGGACGCAACGCCCAGCTCCCGCTCGACCACGTCAAGGCCGCCGCCGCAGCGGGCTGGCTGCGCCATGTCGGCTTCTCCAGCTGCTCAGGTGAGCAGACCGTCTTCGGGATCCCGTGGATCGACATGCACCTGCCCCTGGCGGGCACCACCGGCACCCCGAACGGGACGCTGCTGGGCGCCGCCGAGGTGGCCGACATCGTCGAGGCCGCCGGAGAGGTCACCTACGGGCTGAAGATCGGGCTGCGTCCGGTCGACCAGTCCACCGCCGAGAAGCTGGCGGGCCTCGACGAGAATGCGGCGGTGATCCTGGGGGCGATGGCCTGAGCTGACCGTGGTGGCGGTGGCGGACTGGGGATGTCACCCGCGCGTGTCACCCGCACTGTCGGCGCCCCAGGCGCGCGTGCCAGCATGTGGCAATCGGATTCACCTGCCAATGAGGAGTGAACTGTCATGTGGGCACCGCGTGTCATGGACCTTGGCGAGCTGCGCAAGGTTCCGGGGCTGGAGCAGTTGGAGAACCGTGCGGTCACCGAGGCGAGCCCGCACGTCCACCCGAACCTCACCCATCTGTCGGCGGTGATGGAGCCTGCGATTGAGCAGGTGTCCGACAACGTCTACAACGCGGTCGGGTTCGACGCCGCCAACTCGACCTTCGTCATCGGCAAGGACGGGGTCATCGTGATCGATGCGATGACCGCCATCGAGAACCTGGAAAACGCCCTGCTCGCCTTCCGCGAGATCTGTGAGTACCCGATCGCCGGGGTGGTCTACTCCCACAGCCATGGGGACCACTGGGCTGGATCACCGGCCCTGCTGCATCCCGCCAACCCCGACCGGATACCGGTTATCGCACAACGCCAGCTGCTCGCCGAGATCGGCCGGATCAACGGGTTCAACCAGCCCATCATGGCGGCGCGGGCCAACTACCAGTTCGGCAACGCCCTGCCTGCGTCCCCGCTGGGCCGGGTGAACGTGGGAGCCGGCCCGTTCCTCGCGTTCCACCAGCGGGCCGGGCTCGTGCCCCCGAACACGCTGGTGGACGACCGCCTGGAGATCGAGATCGCCGGTGTGCGGCTCGAGATCGTCTGGGTGCCGAGCGAGGCTCCGGACGAGATCGTGGTGTGGATGCCCGAACTCGGCGTCCTGCAGAGCGCCGAGTGTGTGCAGGGGGAGTGCTACCCCAACCTCTACACCCTGCGCGGTGACGTGCCCCGGCCCGCCGCCCAGTGGGTGGCCTCACTCGACGTGCTGCGCCGATTCCCCGCCGAGGCGCTGGCCAAGAGCCACGGCCGCTCCGTCGTCGGGGCCGAGGCCTCCCGCGACCATCTGCGCAATTACCGCGACGTCATCGCCTGGACCCACGACCAGACCGTCCGGTTCATGAACAAGGGCTACGTCCGCGACCAGATCGTCGAACAGATGGGCCAGATGCCCCCGCACCTGCGGGCCTACGAGACCACGGGGATCGAGGGCTACGGCAGCGTGGCCCACGGTTCCCGGTCGATCTACACCTGGTATCTCGGTTTCAACCAGGGCGAGGCAACCGACTTCACCCCAGCCCCGAACGCCGAACGGCAGCGCCGCTACGTCGAGGCGATGGGTGGTGCGGATCGGGTCTGCGACCTGGCGCGCGAGTCGATGGACGCCGGCGACAACCCGTGGGCGATCGAGGTCCTTGGCTACCTGGTGCGTCATGATCCGTCCAATGGCCGCGCCCGCCAGCTCGCCGCCGAGGCGCACCGCGCCGAGGGTCTGAAGCAGGGTAACGCGACCTGGCGCAACTGGTACCTGATGGCGGCCGAGGAACTCGCTGGGCGGGTCCCGGCGGCCACCGGTATCTCACCCCGCGATGTTCAGCTCGGGCTGCCACTCGGCTCCCTGGTCGGCGGGCTGCCGCCCCGGCTGCGCGCCGAACTCGCCTGGTATCAGGAGTTCAGCCTGGTGCTGGTGATCGGCGGCGCCGAACCCGGTGAGTTCACCGCGCATCTGCGGCGCGGCGTGCTTGAGATCGTTGAGGGCATTGACCCGGACGTCGGCACCACGCTGCGATTCGCCGACAAGGCGGCGTTCGTCGACTATCTGACCGGAACGGGCCTGGCCGACCTGCAGGCGCGGGACCACCTCGAGCTGGTGGGCAGCGCGGAAGTGGCGAACAGTTTCGCCCGTCTCCTCGACGAACCGCCCTCCGCCGACCGCATCCTGGTCACCCTGCACGGCCCGGCGTCCTGATCCGGTGCACCACCTCGCAGAGGAAGGCCACTCCAGATGAACCCCCCCACAGCCACCCGCACTGCCCGCCAACTTCCTGACCGCGGTACGTCCGGACCGGGCGGCGCGGCACGCCGCGGGCTTGGACCGGCGCCGCGAGTACCCGCTGGAGGCCCATGCTGCCTTACCGCAACCGGACGAACGCCGTGACGCCAACGCCTTGCTGCAGGAGCAGGACCAAGGCCGCGAGCCGGGGCTGGTTCCGCTGCGCTACGAGCGGATGGGGGCCAACCCGTTCGCCTATCTGCGCGGGGCGGCGGCCGTGATGGCCAGCGACCTCAGCCTGCTCCCCAACACCGGAATCAGCACGCAGCTATGCGGGGACGCGCACCTGGCGAACTTCGGGCTCTTCGCGACGGCCGAACGCAGGCTCATCTTCGACCTGAACGACTTCGACGAGACCCTGCCCGGCCCCTTCGAGTGGGATGTCAAACGACTCGCGGCCAGCACGCTGGTCGCCGGACGCGATCTGGGGCTGTCGGGCAGGCAGTCACGGCGCGCCGTGCGGGCCGGCGTCCGTGCCTACCGCGAGACCATGGCGCACCTGAGCACACTGTCGACGATGGCGGCGTGGACGGCCCGGGTGGACGCCGAGGTACTGACCGGCCGGTTGCGGCGCACCGGGCTGGGCAAGGCCGTGGTGAAGGCCACGGCGTCCTCCCAGGGACGCACCAGCCAGACCGCGGCGCTGAAACTGACCGAGGTGGTCGACGGACGCCGTCGGTTCCGCAACGACCCGCCGGTGCTGATGCGGGTCCCAGACCCGGAACTGACCGGGCAACGCAGCGGCCTGGCCACCGCCTATCAGGAGTACCTCGGCACCGTGCCGATCGATCTGGTCGCGCTGCTGGCCCGGTTTGCGTTCACCGATCTGGCGCACAAGGTGGTTGGCGTGGGCAGCGTGGGCACGCGCGCGTTGTTGCTGTTGCTGGAATCCGGCGATCAGGAGCCCCTGGTGCTGCAGATGAAGCAGGCCGGGGCGTCGGTGCTGGAGCGCTATCTCGGTCCCGGCCCGTTCGAGCACGCCGGCCAGCGGGTGGTCAGCGGCCAGAAGGCGCTGCAGGCGGCCGGGGATCCTTTCCTGGGCTGGTGCCGCGGCAGCGAGCGGGCGCCGTTCGACTTCTACGTCCGCCAACTCCACGACCACAAGGCCGCCATCGACTTGACCAAGCTGGACAAGGAGTCGTTGCGCTTGTACGCCGCCGTCTGCGGAGGGGTCCTGGCGCGCGCACACGCGAGGGTCGCCGATGCGGCCAAGATCACCGGCTACCTCGGCGACACCGACACCTTCGACCGGGCCGTCGCCAAGTTCGCGGTCGGCTACGCGGACATCACCGAGCGCGACCACGCCCGGCTGGTCTCGGCAAGCCCATCCCAGCCTGAGGCGTAGTCCGGGCAGGACGGCCTCACCCATCCCTGATACGGAGGTTGTGCCATGACCGAGCAGCAGAGCCTGGCCGAAGCCACCGTCAAACGATTTGCCGTCCTCGCGGCTGCCGCCGGGTTGTCGACATGGGCCATCGACTCAGCGGCGACGCAGGTGGGGCTGCCCAGCATGCAGGTGGCACTGGGCATTTCGGTGACGGCGAGCCAGTGGATCTTGAACATCGCGCTGATGGTGCTGGCCGGCTTCGTCACGGTCGGCGGCGCCCTTGGCGACCGTCAAGGCCGCACCCGGGTCTTCCGTTGGGGCTTGGTGCTGATCCTGGCTGGTGCCGCCGTCACCTTCGCCGGCGGCCTGCTGGGTCAGTTCGCCGTCGTCCTGGGCGGGCGTGCCCTCGAGGGGCTGGGCGCCGCCTTCATGCTGCCCGCCTCGACCGCGCTGCTGATCGACGTCTTCTCACAGCAGGAGCGCGGCGGCGCGCAGGGACGCATGATGATGATCAGCATGACCGTCACCGCGTTTGCGCCGACGCTGCTGGGGCTGGTCATCCAGTACATCTCGTGGCCGTTCGCCTATCTGTTCGTGGTCGGCGCGGCGGTCATCGCGTTCTTCCTGGTGGGCCGCGTGAACTACCCGCAGGTCAAGCCGCAGCCGACGTCCTTCGACTACCAGGGCAGCCTGCTGCTGCTGCTTGCCGTCGTCTTGCTCACCTTCGGCATCATGCAGGCGGGCATCTTGGGCTTCAGTTCGCCGAGCGTGCTGCTGCTGGTCGCCGGCGGGCTACTGGCCGGCGTCGCCCTGGTGCTGCTGTCACTGCGCGAGGACAAGCCGCTGATCCAGTTCCGCCTGCTGACCATCCGCAACGTGGCGATTGCGATGTTCGTCTCGCTGATGCGCTTCCTGCCCAATGTGCTGATGGGCGCGTTCGTCGCACGCTATGTGCAGCAGGTGCTGAGCTTGTCACCCACGGTCACCGGCTTGTTGATGATCGTGCCGGTGCTGGCCCAGGTGGTGGCGGCGCCGGTGGCAGGCAAGATGCTGGACAAGGGCGGGCCGCGCCAACCGGTGTCGTTGGGCGTCGGGTTGTTGGTTGCGGGACTGGTCACGTTGGCGATTGGCTTCCCCGCCCAGAACCTCTGGCTGGTGATCATCGGCACGGTCGTGGGCGGTGCGGGTTTCGCCTTCACCAACCCGGTGCAGATTGCCGCGCTCAACCAGACGCCGCTGGAGCAACGCGGCATGCTGGCGGGCTTGATGCCGCTCGCCGGGCAGTTCGGCACGACGCTGTGGGTTGCGCTGGTGACGGCAGGCTTGGGCATCTTCATGGCGCGTGAGCTGGCGGGCGGCGCCGAAAGCGAGGCGGCTGCCCAGGCCAGCGCATTGGGCACCATCACCTGGATCGCCGTCGGCGTCACGCTGGTCACCCTGGTCGTCTCGCTGATGCTACGCAATGTGGACGCGCCCGCCAATGACCTCGCGACCGGGCAGGGCACACAGAACGAGGAACGAGGCACCCCGAAGAGAGGAACCACGACATGAGCGACCCATTGGATACCGTACGCACGCTGGACGCCACGTTTGCGTCCACCGCCAAGGCTGTGCAGGACGTCGTCGCCAAGCTGGACGAAGCCGAGCGCGAGCGAGCGCTGCTGTCGTTGGTGAGCGCCTACAGCTTGGCCCAGGAGATGTGGATCTTCAAGGCCGACCCGGCCCGGCCTGCCTTCACCGACTGGATGGCCCACGGCCGCAAGACAGCCGGCGACAGCCCGTGGACGGTCTATCTGACGACGCCCGTCAGCCCCCGCCACAGCTACCGCGTCCGCGGTAACCTGGGCGACGCCGCCTACTTCGGGATGCAGCTCTACCGCCAGGTGCAGGGCTTCAATGCGCCGTCGGCGCAGTTGGCGCAGGACGGTCTGGTGGTTGATTCGGGCGGGGATTTCGAGATCGTTGTTTCCCGGGAGCGACCGGAGGGCGTCGCCAACTGGCTGGCGCTGACCGAGGGTGACTACCTGCTGATGACCCGCGAGTACCGCTACGACCCGTCGCTCGAACGCCCGGTCACGCTGGCGATCGAGCGCATCGACTCGCAGCCCGGCGTGCCGATTCCGCTGACGGAGCGCGTCGAGAAGGCGGCGCGCTACTTCGAGTCGATCGTCGGTTCCACAATCGAGATCGCCTCGCTGCTGAGCGTCAACGATTACTCACCGCCGAACGCCGAGGTGCGCATGCCCAAGTACGGCGACTCGCTGTTCCCCAACACCGAAACCAGCTACGACGGCTTCTTCGTGCGGCTGCAACCCGGCGAGGCAATCGAACTCCACGGGCGGCTGCCGGCTGTCTGGCGCTACGTCTCGTTCGTCTTCTACGACCGCTGGTATGCCACGCCGGACTACCCCGCGGTTCGCTGCTACCTGACGGCCAAGGACCTGACCTTCAACCCGGACGGGACCTACACGATCTACATCTCGGCCGAAGACCCTGGACACCCGAACTGGATCCAGACCGGCGGCCTGCACGAGGGGCTCTTCTCTTACCGGTACATGGTCGCGAATGACAATCCCAGACCCAGCGTGCGCGTCGTCCGGCCGGGGACGCCGACGTAGCATCCCTTGTCAACTGGTCAATCGCAGTCAGGGGGCGGCGAACCGGACATCCCCCGGCCGCGCTCGCCCGGCTCCTCGCCAGTCTCGATGGGTTCGGGGGCGGGGGCGTCGTCCAAGTTGTCGTAGGGCGACACGTACGCCAGCGGGTAGCGGCGCACGTAGTTGCCGAGGAACGAGGTCACCAGCGCGGCCACCGGCATCGCCATGAACGCGCCCATCGGGCCGGCGACCGCACCGCCGAGCAGAGCCGCACCGAAGGCCACTCCACCGTTGATCTCCATCGACCGGGCGCTGAGCTTGGGACTGAGCCACATGTTCTCGACCTGCTGGTAGAGGATCGTCCACACCACCAGGACCACTGCCTGCCAGGCCCCGAGGGTGCCGAGCACGACCACGGCGGGAATCGCGGCACCCACGTAGGTGCCCACCACGGGGATGAATTCGGCGAAGAACGCCTGGAAGACCGACAGCGGCAACGCCACCAGCCAGGAGACCCCCACGGCGACCATGACGAAGAAGTAGAGGGCCGCGTTGATGACCAGCAGGATCATCCGGGAGTAGAAGTACCCGCCGGTCTGCTTGATGGCGGTGTCCCAGGCCCACCCGAGCCGTTCCTGCTTGGCGGGCGGCAGTCGGACGAGGACTGCGCGACGGATCCGCGGTGCGTCGGCGGCCAGGTAGAAGGTGAACGTTGCCGTGGTGAGCAGCTGGAAGGCCAGGCCCACGCCGCTGCTCGCCAGCCCCACTACCTTGGTGGCATTCTCATGCAGCCAAGCCGTGATCGCCGCGTCCAGTTGGGCGGCCAGGTCCTGATTGGCGCTGCCACCGGAGTCACGCCCGAGGAAGGCCTCGATCGAGGCCACCCAGCCGGGGAGCCGAGCACCGATCTGGTCGGCGACCTGGACGAGGGCCGGAATGAGGACCGTGAACAGCAGGATCACCGAGGCCAGCACGACAGCAAAGACCACCACCGTCGCCGGACCGCGCTTCCAGCCGCGTATGACGTGCAGGGACGTGACCGCCGGGTCCATCGCGATGCTGAAGAACAGGGCGATGACCAGCATGCTCACGATGGAGCGGGCCTTCAGCACGGACAGGACCAGCACGGTCATGCCAAGCCCGATCCACACCACCTGCCAGATCGTCTGCCGGATGATTGCCGGAACCCACGCGGGCGGGGCTGCGGACGTGGCGTCGAGCGGGGCGAGGGGTTGTGACATGGCGTCAGCGTAGGAACGCGCCGCTGTGGGAGACATCGGCGCTGTCACCCACGGTGTCACCCGCCGCGGCGCCCGAACGCCTCCGTGGCGGCCCGGGCGATCAAGTACACCGCGGCGAGTAGCAGCAGCAACCCGGCGGCGAGCTGCAGGTTCGCCAGCGAGAACCGCACCAGCCACAGCACACCGATGCCTGCGGCTGCGGTGAGGGTGACTCGCAGCACCAAACCGACCAGGCGGCGCCGCAGCAACGCCTCAATCGCCAGCATGGCTGCCACGATGCCGACCGACCATGCGAGCAGGTTGGGCTGGTCGGTGACCAACAGCCAGCCCAGCGCCCCCATTAGCAGTCCGGCCGAGAGCGCAGCCCAGGCACCTAGGAGCCGCGAGGCGCCGAGGCTGGCTGCGGACAACGGCAATGCGCGGTGCCGCAGATGCGAGTGGGGATCGGTTTGCGGCAGGGGGCGTCCGCGTAGCCGGCCCGCAGCGTCGAGGTCGGTGCGCAGGCCGGTGGCCTCCAGCCGCAGTTCCGCCACGCGTCGCCGGGCCGCGGCGGCGGCGCTGCCCGGACGTGCACGCCCAGCCGCCAGGTCCGTGACGCTCGCGCCCCGCAGGTCCTCGCGTGCCGCCTGCAGGTCGTCGTCCACAGCGGCAAGGCGACGGCGCACCTGCGCGTCGCGTGCCTGCCACAGCGCGGCGGCGTGTTCGCTGCTGGGCGGGACGCCGTCGAGGTCGGCCCACGCGACGGGCTGGGCCCAGGACGGGCGCACGGTCGCGTCGCGTTCGTACCGCGGGCCGGCGGGGGCGCGTTCACCGCCGAAGCGATCCCGGGTGTCCAGGCCCCACAACCCGCGGTAGTCCCGCACCCATGCAGTCTCGTCGTCGATCAGCTGGGCATCCCACTGGCGATCCATGCCCGGGCCGATGGACAGTCCGTCGCCTCGGTGATAGTCGATGTAGGGGATGCCGATGCCGGTGCCGGCGCCGGTGCCGGCGCCGGCAGACCACGGCAGGATCCGGGCGACGGAGCGGCGGATCGCCTCCAGCGGGCGCGGCAGATCGGGCGCGATCGTGATCAGGAATTCACCCGGGAGGTAGGTCCCCGAGTGCGAGCCGGCCCCCACGAAGACCACGGGGTGCTCGCCGACCAGTGTAAGGTCCGGGTCGTCGGGACGCCGGCGCAGGTCGGCGCCCACCTCGTCATGGCTGGAGAACGCCACCCACGCCAGTTCGGGGTCTGGCTGATCGGTGAGGAAGAGCGTCACCTGCTCCCAGTCCGCCTCGTGGTCGTTCACGCCGCCGAAGGATGACCGCCAGTCATTCATCGGATACAGGAACCAGTACTGCAAGACGAGGTAGCCCCCGTCGCGGGTCACCCGCCCGTAGTAGGTGCAGTGGCCTTCGATGGCGCGCGACAGTTCGGCGGCTGCCGCAGTCCACCCCCCGGGGACTGTCCCGCGGACGATGAGGGTGAGTTGAACCAGTGCGGCGATGAGGCGCGCCACCATGCCGACGGCGGCGGTGCGGCTGACCGGCCGGAACGCAGGCTGGCCGCCGTCCCGGCGCCAGCTGCGGACCTCCCGCCAGGTCAGTGGCCGCTCAACGTAGCGCAGTGACAGCGCGGCATCGTCTGGGGCGTCGCGGCCGCAGGCGGCAAGAGACTCAGGGGTCACCTCACCGCGGTTCAGCAGGACGGTCGCCGGGTCGGAGCCGGCCGCGGCCACGAGTTCGGCAGGGCGCAGGTAGTCCTCCACGCTGACGGGCAGGAAGATCTCTCCCGCGGTCAGGCGCAGGACGGGTTCGAAGCGGCGCAGCAGTGCCAGGTCCGCGGCTCGCGATGAAGGCATCGGCATGGTGTAAGCATCGCCCCGCGGCGCATCACCAGCACGGTATCGCCCCGGATGGGTCACCCGCCGGTCACCCGCGGGTGTCACCCACGCACCCGCCGGCGGTGGCTTCCGTGGAAGCTGGGAGGATACAGCGCCCAGGAGGCCCGGAAGTGACGCAGATACCCACCGCCGTCCGCGGCGAGACGCCCCCCGCCGAATGGCACCTGCTGGAGGCCGCCGCGGTCGCCGTCGCCTTGGGCACCGACGCCCGCAGCGGCCTCAGCGACGCCGAAGCCGCCCGCCGGTTGCGCGAGCACGGCCCCAACCTGCTGACCGAGGACGCGAAACCGTCAGTGGTCGCCGTGGCCCTGTCACAGGTGCGGGATCCGATGAACCTGATGCTCATCCTGGTGGGGGTGATCAGCATCGTGATTCAGCAGGCCACCACTGCCTGGGTGGTGGTGGCGCTGGTGGTGCTGAACGTGGTGCTCGGCGCCAACCAGGAATTGAAGGCCCGTGCCAGCGTGGCGGCGCTGGCGGATCTGCAGGTGCCCCAGGCCAAGGTGGTCCGGGCCGGCAAGCTGCAGATGATCGCCGCCGCCGAACTGGTGGCGGGAGACCTGGTCGCCGTCGAAGCAGGCGACCTGGTGCCGGCGGACGGACGGCTGGCGACTGCCGCGAGCCTGGAAGCTCAGGAGGCTGCACTGACCGGCGAAAGCGCCCCGGTCCCGAAGGCCGCCACCCCGGTCAGCGGTGGGAACGTGGCGCTCGGCGACCGCGCCGACATGCTTTACCAGAACACCTCGGTCACCCGCGGCAGCGGGACGATGATCGTCACCGCGACCGGGATGGACACCGAAGTGGGCCGCATCGCGACGATGCTGACCACCGTGCAGCGCACCCGGTCGCCCCTGCAAGGCCAACTCGACGACCTCACCCGCAAACTCGGCATGGTGGCCTGGGGGACGCTGGCGGTCATCCTGGTGGTGGGCCTGATCCGTGGCATGTCGTTCGCTGAACTGATGTTCCTCGGGGTGGCCATGGCCGTCTCGGCGATCCCCACCGGGCTGCCCACTTTCGTCCAGTCGATGCTCGCCATGGGCGCGCAGCAACTGGCCAAGGCGCAGGCGATCGTCCGCAACCTCACCGACGTCGAGACCCTCGGCGCCACCAGCCACATCAACACCGACAAGACCGGCACACTCACCCTGAACCAGATGACCGCCCGGGCGGTCTACCACGCCGGTTCCTGGTACGAGGTCGACGGCGAGGGTTACGCGAGCGTGGGCGCCATCCGGGGGGTGGCCGGCGCGCCGGCCGCGGACTTCGATGGCCTCGCGTTCGTCTGCGCGCTGGCCAGCGACGCCACGGTGAACCGCCGGGGCGAGATCGTGGGCGACCCCACCGAGGCCGCGCTGGTCGTCCTGGCTGAGAAGCTCGGTGTCAGCGTCGGCGAGACCCGGCGCTGCTACCCGCGGATCGCCACCGTGCCGTTCGACTCCGACTACAAGTTCATGGCCACCTTCCACGTGCTGCCGTTCCGTGGCGCCGAGTCCGTGGTGGCGCTGGTCAAGGGCGGCCCGATGTGATCCTCGACCGGTGCGCCGTAGCCCTGGGGCCCGAAGGTCAGCCGGTGCCGATCACGCAGGCGCGGCGAGAGATCGACATCGCCAACGCTCGCCTCGGCGGGCTGGGGCTGCGGGTGATGGCGGTGGCCGTTCGTCCCATGCCGCTGAGCGCCCAGCCAGACGTGGCGTTGGACCCGATGGGGGCGGTGCGTGACCTGGTCTTCCTCGGGCTGGTCGGCATCATCGACCCGCTACGGCCTGAGGCGATCGAGGCGGTTCGGGTGGCGCACCGGGCCGGCATCACGGTGCGGATGATCACCGGCGACCATTTGGTCACCGCTGAGGCGATCGGCGCCGAGCTGGGCCTGCCGCCCTGCGGTATGACGGGGGCGGAGTTCTCGGCGTCCTCCGACGCCGAACTGCACGACCGCATCCCCTAAACCCAGGTGTTCGGTCGGGTGTCGCCAGAGGACAAGATGCGGTTGGTGCAACTGCTCCAGGCCGATGGCAGCGTGGTGGCCATGACCGGTGACGCGGTGAACGACGCCGCAGCCCTCAAGCAGGCCGACATCGGGGTGGCGATGGGCTCGGGCAGCGAGGTCTCCAAGCAGGCAGCCAAGATGATCCTCACCGACGACAACTTCGCCACGCTGGTGCATGCGGTCGAGTTGGGACGCGGCATCTTCTCCCGCATCACCGCCTACATCGGCTACCAGCTCACCCAGCTGTTCGGGCTGGTCACGATGTTCCTGCTGGCGACGGCGTTCAACGTGAACTCAGGGGTTGCGCTGCTGCCGTTGCAGGTGCTGTTCCTCAACTTCACCCTGGCCGTCATTCCAGTGGTGGTCATCTCCCTGGACGACGTGGAGCCCGGCCTGATGGACCGGCCACCGCGTGATCCTCGGGAGAAGATCTTCGGGCGCCAGAATGCGGTTTGGTGGATTGCCCTCGGCGTCTGGTGGGGTGTGCTTGCCTTGCTGCCGGTGGCCTTCGGCCCCGACGCGCCGTCGGCCGACCACGCCACCGCGTCGGTGACGATGGGGTTCGCCGTGATGGCGCTGTCCACCGCGTTCGCCGGGTTCGTGATGCGCAAGCCTGCTGCGTCCGCCTTCACCGGTGCACTGGTGATGCCGGCCCTGCTGACGGTGGCCGGCGTGGTCATTACGGTGCTGGCGACGGAATTGGGCCCATTGCAGCGGCTGCTGCTGACCACCGGGCTGACGATGGGTCAGTGGCTGGTGGTGCTGGGGCTGTCGTTGTCCTTCGCGGCCGTTGTCGAGCTGGGCAAGGCCGTACGCCGCCGTCGGGGTGAGGCTAGGGCAGCCGCGCCGCTGCCTTGAGGGCAGCCTCCCGGTCATGGACGCCGAGCTTGGCGTACAACCGCCGCAGCCGCGTCTTGACGGTGTTGACTGAGACGCCGAGCGCGGCGGCGGCGTCCACCGTGCTGCCGCCCCGGCTGAGCAACTCCAGCAGTTCGCCCTCGCCGGGGCTGAGCCGGATCGGGGGGACGCCGTGGCCGCCGCCTGACGGCTGGCCTGTCGCCCGGAGCAGGACCGAAACGGCGGACGAGTCATGGTGGGCTGCCACCCGCTCCGCCACGGAGAAGACCTCCTCGGGTGCTGCGGTCAGAATGCGCAGCAGGCCCAACCCGTGGGCCGTTTCGGCGACGTCGAGGAGCCGAGCCTCGGCCTCGACGGGCCGGGTTCGGGCCAGCGCCGCCACCTTCAGCACCTGCAGCTGCAGCACGCCACGACGGCTGGCGGGCCGGATCTCGGGCAGCGACTCGGCCGCCCTGGCGCCATGCCGCGCAACGTGCAACCGGGCGGACAGCACTGCGCGCACCGATCCATCCGGGACGCGACGGGCCGCCCGCTCGGCACGATCCAACTTGCCGAGTTCGAACAGCGCCTCGGCTTCGGCAAGATCCACCACGGCGCGCAACTGGGACTGCGGGGCGCGGGCTGCGAGCAGCGCGCGGGCGTCCTGCAAGGCCGCCTCCGTGCGCCGCAGGTCGGCGCCGGCCGCAGTGGCGCGGGCCAGGGTGACGTGGGCGAGCACGCTCCACGAGACATGTCCGGCTGCGCCGGCGAGCTCCCGGACGCGGACTGCGTCGGCAGTGGCGGCGACCGCGTCGTCCAGGTCGATCAAGGCGAGCCCGCGGGCCAGCAGTGCGTCGCATTCGTCGAGTTTGCTGACCCTGCCGGCGGCCGCGATCCAGGCCAGCGCCTCCGCTGCCTGGCTGGTCGCCTGCCGGGCGCGTCCGTCCTGGGCTGCCAGCAGTGCCCGCAGCGCGGGCACGAAGACCTGCCGCAGGTACTCCTTCGTCCCGGTCCGGGTGATGACCTCCAGCAGCAACTCCCGGCCACGCACGATGTCGCCGGTCCACAGATGGCTGCGCACCTGCAGGAAGGCGGCAACCTGGGGTGCCATCCGGTCCCAATCGGAGCCGAAATGGGCGCGTGCCTGCACCAGCCGGGCCCGCATCCCGGCGATGCCACCGGTCCAGCCGTCCACGTAGGCGGCGATGAGTTCGGTCTCCGCCCGCAGCCACCTGCTGGAGCCCAGCACCGGGCTGGCCGCAACCGAGGCTGGTTCCGGCGGCAGCGATGCCACGATGTCGAGCAGCTGGTACACCCGCGGCTGCGCGCCGACCAGGTCGCCAGCCATCAGGTCGGCCCAGGCGGCACCCAGCAGATGCGCCTGCTCGTCGACCAAGTCGGTCTGGAGGGTGTTGTCAAACCAGGCGCGCACGGCTTCGGCATGACCACCGTCCAGCAGGGCTGGCAGCTGGTTGCGCAGGAGCCCCAGCGCCTCGACCACGTCGCCGGCTCGGAACCGCTGGGTGATCGTGGCCTCGAAGTCGCCGGTCGCCGCATACCAGCGGGCGGCCGCCAGGTGGGCGTCGCGCTCAGCTTGGGGACGCTGCCCTAAGCGTCGCCGCAACAGCTCGCTGAGCAGGGGAGGCGCCACCCGGTAGGTGAGCCGGTCGCGTTCCAGCAGTCCCACTCGGGACAGCCGCGCCAGCGCGTCCGCACTGTCGTGGCGGGAGGTGATGGCGTCGCAGGCCTCCGCGGTCAGCACGTCCAGCACGCTCGTGGTGATCAGCAGGTCGCGGTCGGCGGGAGCCAAGCGATCCACTTCGTCCCCGAAGAGCAACTCCAGGCCCGGCCCGAGCAGCCAGGCCACCGGATCGTCGAGGGGCTGGCTGCCCGCCGCCGCCACCGCCGCGCTGAGGGCCGCCCACCAGCCGTGTGCCGTGGCGACGAGTTCGGCGCGTCTGGGTGTCGGGATAGTGGGCGCGGCCATGGTCAGGAAGTCGCCGGCCTCGTCGGGGGTGAGCCGCAGGTCTGCGGCGCCGATCAGGACCAGGCGCCCCTGGCGGGTGATCCGCGCGAGCTCGAGTGTGCTTCCCGGTCGCGTGCGCAGCGCGAGCCGCACGTGGGCGGGGAGCAGATCAACCAGGTCTTGCAGCACCGGCAGCAGAGCGGCGTGGGTGGCCGGGTCGAGGTCGGCGATGACGACGAACAGCGGTCCGGTCCGGGAGAGCGCGTCGAGTAGGAGCTGGGCCTGGCCGACGGCGCCGTCGGACGTGACACGCGTCGGCGCTCCCAGTGCCGTGAGCAGCCGGGCAGTGAACGACGCAGGGGAATCTGCTGCATCGAGGGACACCCACGCGGCGCGACTCACCCGCTCGACCGCCGTCGCCAGCAGGGTGGTGCCACTGTAACCCGGTGGGCTGGCCGCCAGACAGCGGGTCTGGATCCAGTCGCCGTACTTCGTGCCCGACGAGCCGCTGCTCACCGCCATGTGCGTGGCCGCGACGAGCGGGGTGGACGTGCGCCTGATGATGACCGGAGTCCCCGATCAGAAGGTGCCGTTCTTCGCCGCGCACGCCTACTACCCGCAACTCCTGCGGGCGGGGGTGCGGGTCTACCAGTACACGGCCGGTTTCTTGCATGCGAAGACCGTCACGGTGGACGACGAGGTGGCCATTCTCGGCACGTGCAACTGGGACATCCGCAGCCTGATCCTGCATGACGAGGTGGTGTCGGTCATCCATGACCGCGGGATCGCGGTCGATCATGCGGGCCAGTTCCAGAAGGACCTCGCCGACTGCTCGGAGGTGGTGGCGGACGGACTGGGGTCGCTGAGCGGGGCGGTCAGGTTCCGCAACTCGGTCTACCGTCTGTTCTCCCGGCTGCTGTAGGAGTTGGGTTCTCAGGGCAGACCGAGAGCCGCCGTGATCGTGCGGACAACGCCGTTCTCGGTGTTCGGAGGGGCCACGAAGCGGGCGCGTTCTCGCAGCAGTGGGTGGGCGTTGTCCATGGCGAAGGAGTACTCGGCGGCGTCCATCAACTCCAGATCGTTGAGGAAATCGCCGAAGACCATTGTCTGCGCGGACGTGATACCCAGCGTCCGCTGGATGCGGCGCAGGGCCACACCTTTGTTCGTGCCGAGGCTCTGCACATCCACCCAGTGTTCGCCGGACAGTGCGATCTGCGCTTCTTCTGCAAAGGACGACAGGGCAGGCCAGGGGCCGTGTTCGGCCGAGTCGAAATCGTAGACCGCGACCTTCATGATGGCGTCCTTGGGGCGGTCGAGCACATCAGGCAAGACGGCCAGTGAAGCGTAGTACTCGTCGGTCTGTGCCCGGAACGCCGGTTGGTTTCGCTCAATGTAGGCCGACTGTTTGCCGCACACGACGACGCCTAGGTCAGCGCCGTCGTCGGCCAATGCGCGCACGGCCAGGACGACGCGCCGGACCAAGTCGTCGTCCAGCGCGTCGGCTGCGATCTCTTCGCGGCCTCGCAGGAGGTAGGCGCCGTTCTCGGCGATGTAGATGAGTTCGTCGGCCACGTCACCGAATAGCCTGTAAAGCGTGTGGTACTGCCGGCCGCTGGCGGCGGCGAACGAGATGCCGCGCTCGAAGAGCGCTTCTACCGTTGGCCAGAAGTTGTGGTGGAGTTCCTTGTCGTCGTCGAGCAGTGTGCCGTCCATGTCGGCGGCGATCAGCCGGATGTCCGGCGGCGGGTCGAAGATGGGTGGCTGCACGCTGCCACTGTAGTCAAAGCGGCCAAGCGTCCACGGCGTCTACTCAGCCGATCAGCACTACACCAGTCAAGGCCACCATCGAAACGATCAGTGTTGCCACCAGCCCCAGCAGAAGCGGACGCCAGCCCACGTTGCGCAGTCCGCGCAGTTGCATGCCGAGCCCGAGCGCGGCCATCGCCATCGCCAAAGCTGCGGTCTGGATGATCTTGGCCACGGCAAGGACTGGCGCGGGCAACTGGATGAGGGAGCCCAGCACGACCATCGCCAGGAAGCCGAGCACGAAGCCGGGCACCAGCGCCGGGCGGCGCGTGGGCTGAGTGTCGGCCGGGGCAGTGCGACGCAGCGCCAGCCCGTAACCGGCGACCACGCCAGCCAAGCAGGCCACCCGGGCCAGTTTGACCGGCACCGCGACGGCGAGCGCGTCGGCGCCGATGGTGGCGGCTGCCGCCACCACTTGTGCCACCTCGTGGATGCTCGCCCCGGCCCAAGTGGCGGCAGAGGTGGCGTCCAGGCCGATCAAGGCGGCCGCCGCCGGCACCACGGGGATTGCGATGGTGCCGAACAGGACCACCATCATCAGTGCCGTCCCGGTCTCCTCCTCATCTGCCCCGACCACGTCCTTGGCCCCGGCCACGGCCGCAGCGCCACAGATCGAGAAACCGCAGGCCACCAGCGCGGTCAGCCGGAGCGGTACCCTCAGGAGCCGCCCCATCGCTAGGGTGCTCAGCACACCTGAGGTGACAACGACCACTACCAAGACAAGTCGTTGCCATCCCAGGCCCGCCAAGGTCGAGAGAGTGATCTGCAGACCGAGCAGGACGATGCCCAGGCGGAGCAGCTGCTTCGACGCGAAGGACAGCCCGGGCCGCCAGACTGCCGGAATGGGGCGCACATTGCCGACCACGGCACCAACCACGATGGCGAGCAGCAGGGCGCTCAGCAACGGTTGCCACTGGTTGATCGCCAGCGCGAGCGTGGTGATGGCCGCGGCCACCGCCAAACCCGGCAGCAGGCTCGAACGGTTCGGGGGGCCGGGCCTGACCGGAGCTGGGTTGCCGACGGCGGGGGAGGTGACGGCGGAGGGTCGTAGATCTGGGAGCACGATTCCATCCTCCGCTTGCAGACTTCGGCGGAGAAGCTCATCTTCGACATGGCGGCCATATCATTTCGATATGTCCTGGCCTGATCTGGCAGCTCTCGAGCTGCTCGCGCTGACCGCAGAACAGGGGAGCTTGAGCCGCGCTGCCGCCGCCTGCGGCGTCGCGCAGCCCAACGCCTCGCGCACGATCGCCCGGTTGGAACGGCAGTTGGGCCAGGCGCTGATCGTACGGACGACGACCGGTTCTCGGCTGACCCCTACAGGCGCGCTCATCGTCCGGTGGGCTGAGCCGCTGCTGAAGACGGGGGCGGAGTTCGCGTCAGCCGTGGCGGCATTGCGACACGACCATGCCCATGAACTGTCGATTCTCGCCTCGCAAACGGTCGCCGAATGTTGGGCGCCTGCCTGGCTGGCCGGATTCCATCGGGTGCGAGGTGACACAGCGGTGAAGATGACCGTGCACAACTCGTCACAGATCATGGACATGCTGCTGAACGGCGACGACCGACTAGGCCTGATCGAATCGCCCACGGTGAGGCAAGGGCTGACATCGGTCCCGATCGGACGTGACCAGTTGGTGGTGATCGTGCGGGCTGACCACCCGTGGACGCGGCGACGCCGACCCCTTGAGTTGCGCGATCTGGCGCGCACCCCGCTGGTGGTTCGCGAGGAAGGTTCGGGCACCAGAGAGGTGCTCAGCCTTGCCTTGCGTGAGTTCGACCCAGCAGAACCGGGATTGGTGGTCGGCAGCAATGCCGGCGTGTTGGGCAGCGTCATCGCCGGCGTGGGGCCGGCAGTGATGAGCGAGCGGCCGGTGGCCTCTGCTGTGGCGGCAGGTCAAGTCAAACAAGTACCGATCCGGGAACCGGAGCGGCTCCAGCGGACGCTGCACGCGGTTTGGCCGTCCGGCGAACCGTTGCTCGGTGCGGCGGCGGATCTGCTGGAGGCGATCCTCGGGTTCGCGCCGATCGGGTGAACAGGGTCGCAACACCGGACGGCCCTGGCGTTGCTCGGAGTGGATCAAATCGTCGATGGTGCGGGCCGAGATCAGCTCCAGGCGACCAGGGCGATGTGCCCGAGCGCTGCCGGCGTCCCATGGATTGGGGCATCACGGAGCATCCGGACGCGACGGTGCCGGGGCTGTGAACAGCCCCGGCACCGTTCGCGTCGGTCAGCGTCGTCCGTTGCCGAACCCCATCTCGCCGGCGGCATGCGCTTGCAGCCGGGCATCTGCCTGTTCCTGGGTGAGCCTGCCCTCCTGCACGGCAGTCTCCAGCCGGCTCTGCAACTGCTCGGTTCGCTGGGCCTTGCGGGCCTCGTCCATGCCGTTGAGCGCGTCAAGGACCTGGGTCGCGTCGAGGTTGAGCTTGTCTGCGAGGTAGTTGGCGAGCTCCTCGTGGTGCGCGACTCGCTGGGCGTCGTCCATGCTGCGCCCGGACTGGGTCTGGGCTTGCGAGTTGGCGGCCCGATAGTCGGCGAGCGCTTGGGCCACGTCTGCCTCGGCCACACCGAGTTTCTCGGCGAGGTAGGTGGCCTGGCTCTGAGAACCGTACCCGGCGCCCTGGCCGGCGCCGCGTCCAGCCATATCTCCGCGCGACCCTTGCCCGAAGCCTGCTCCTGCGGCAGCCCCCGGCGTCGGAGCGACGGGATCTTCGGCATGGGACAGTGCACCGATCCCGAAGGTCGCCCCAGCGAGGACGGCGGCGCCGGCCACCCCAAGAGCGATTTTCCGCTTGGTGTTCATCTTGACTCCTTGGTTTGGGAAGGACTTCTTGGCTTCCAGTAGACGGGACTTGCGTGAAGCGGCCACCGCTGCGAATGTGAAGACCCCATGAAGCACTTGCCAGGATGCCGGTTTGCGAACCGCAGCGCTGTTGTGCTACTTTTCGGGCTCTTCACAATCGGGGGTGTAGTGCGGGTCTGAATCCGCCTGTTTCGAGCAGGCTGCGTGCGACATAGTTGGTGAGGTTTCGGAACCCGAGGGCGGATCCACGGAGGTGTTCCAGCCGGCCGTTGATCGCTTCGGTGGGTCCGTTCGAGGTCCGTGGATGGTCGAAGTAGGCCAGGATGTCGCCGGCTCTCTTGTTCAGGGTCCGCCCGAGGGTGATGACCTCTTTCAGGGCTCCGGGGACACCGCTGCTGAGGGACTTGATCAGCTTCACCATGAGGGAGCGGCCTTTGACGCGGTCGGGTTCGCGGTAGGCGGTGATCATCTGCTGGTACACGCCGTAGGTGGCTTCGACCTCGACATGAGCGTCGTCGGCGAACAGCGTATCGAGCCTCGCGGTCTGACGCGGTGTGAGCAGCGCGGCGCCGGTGTGCAGGGTGCGGCGGGCGCCGTACAGCGGGTCCTGGGCCCGGCCCCGATGTCCATGGATCGCTTGTTGGACGCGGCGGCGGGTGGAGTCCAACGCGTCGCCGGCTAGGCGCACCACGTGAAATGGATCCATGACCGCGGTCGCGTCGGGAAGTTCCTCGCTGGTGGCGGTCTTGAAGCCGGTGAACCCGTCCATCGCGACCACTTCGACGTGGTCACGCCACCCCTGCGGTCGGGCGGCGAGCCAGGTCTTGAACGCGTGTTTGGAGCGGCCTTCGACCATGTCCAGCAGCCTGGCCGGGCCGGTGCCGTCGCGGATCGGGGTGAGGTCGATGATCACGGTGACGTACTTGTCGCCGCGGCGGGTGTGCCGCCAGACGTGCTCGTCCACGCCGACGACAGCCACACCGTCGAACCTTGTGGGATCGTTGATCAGGACCCGGTGTCCTTCGGCGAGCACAGCGTCGTTGGCGGTGTTCCACGCCACCCCGAGGCCTTCGGCGACTCGAGCCACCGTCAGGTGCTGAACCACGATCCCCTCCAACGCCCACCTAAGCCCCCGCCGCGACAGCTTCGCCCTGGGTTCCGCTGCGGCGCTGGTGTCTTGCCGCCACACCTTCCCGCAGCCGGTGCACTTGTAACGACGCAGCCGAACCAGCAGCAGCGTGGGACGCCAACCCAACGGTTCATGGGCCAACCGCTTGGTCACCGTGTCCCTGACGATCCCGCGGCTGCCGCAGCTGTGGCACCACTCATCTGGTTCCACGACCCGACACTTGATGACTGCTCGACCGGGTTCGACAAGCTGCCCGACGGCTTGTAGTCCGAGTTCGTCGAGCCGGCAAAAGGTGGTCAGATCCGGGGCAGCGAAGGTAGCGTTGAGCACGTCGAGGTCTTCCAGATGGACAGTTGAGGAACTTCCATCCTTGGGGGACCTCGACCCCTACCCGGGCAACAACACGCCTCCACTCACCACACCCGTGATTGTGAAGAGCCACTTTTCGGGCAAGAGCTTAGCCTCGGGCTTTCATGGGGGTGTGCCCGCGGGTGGTGTGTTGGATAGGTGAAG
>JAEAMF010001032.1_pt1 | contig 23851 bp, 25 predicted proteins | sample 8958721 | NCBI WGS metagenome assembly JAEAMF01 (sample SAMN16933255, study PRJNA681124) | bioreactor sludge metagenome | isolation source: anaerobic bioreactor treating anionic surfactant - SDBS | place: India: Bengaluru | collected 2019-02-28 | reverse complement strand
AGGCGCACGTGGGAAACCAGAAACAGCGCGGCCTGGGTCGCCCCCCAAATGGCCAACGCCAACATCAGGCCCACCGTGGACTGCATGCTCGGCACCACCGCAACCAAGCCTATGACCATCACGGCGCAGAAGCCACTGGACGCCAGCAGAGGATGACGATCCACGGCACGGCCGCCCAGACTGTTGCCGACCAAACCGACCGCACCAAACCCCATCAGGTACCACCCCACCCTGCTGCCATCGAAGCCGACCAAACGCTCAAGCATATCGGCCAGGTAGGTATACGCCGTGAACATGCCGCTGAACACCAGCACCGACAACAGCACATGCCCCTGCAACAAACGGCTGCGCAGGATGCCAAATTGCCCGAGTAGTGACGAGGCCGGCGTCTGACGCGGGGTGCGTGGCAGGTAGCCGTACAACAACAACGCCTTGGCCAGCGCCAGCACGGCCAGCACCGCAAAAGCAGCCCGCCACCCCAGGGCATCACCAATCAAGGTGCCGACCGGAATACCAAACACCGTCGCACACACCACACCAAAGCTGATCTTGGCAATGGCACGTCCAGCGTAAGCCGGGCCGACGATGTCCACCGCCGTTTCACTGGCCAATGCCCAGAACACCGGCAACCCGAGCGCCGGGATCAACCGCGCCAAGCCCATGACATAGATGTTCGAAGCCACCGCCGCCAGCGCATTGGAGGCCGCGAACACCAACAAAATTCCGACAAACAGTCGTTTTCGATCGAAGCGCGCGCACCACGCGGTGAGAAACGGCCCGCAACAGGCCACGGTGAATGCGAACAAGGTCACCAGCAGCCCCGCCTGGGAAACACTGACCTGCAGGTCTCGTGCAATGCCCGGCAGCAACCCGACGATAATGAACTCCGTGGTCAATACAGTGAAGCCGGCCGCAGCCAGCAACAGGATAGGCAGTAACATCCACACTCCAACACAGAAAGCACGCGGCCACAGCCGCGCCAAAAGGGCGGGCATACTACACGCCCGCACCACGCTCCGACACCGTGCAGCGACCCTCGGCTGCACACTGTGCTAAAGTCGCGCCCTTTTTCGCGGCCCTGCCATCCAGACGCCGTCAATGCGCCACGTTTCGGCACTGCCGAAACCCTTGAACAAGACAGAGAAACACCTGCCATGACCCCCGTTCTAAACCTGTTGAATAGAACCAGCCTGGTGCTACAGATCCTGGTTGGCCTGATTGCTGGTATCGCCCTCGCGTTGATCTCACCCGAAACCGCAGCAAACCTGTCCTTTGTTGGCAAGGTCTTCGTCTCCGCGCTGAAGGCTGTCGCCCCCATTCTGGTGTTCATTCTGGTCATGGCGTCTGTCGCCAACCATCGTCATGGTCAGGAAACCCATATCCGTCCGATTCTGGTGCTGTACGTGCTGGGCACCTTTGCGGCTGCGGTGGTTGCGGTAGTTGCCAGCATGGCCTTCCCTTCCCACCTGGCACTGAGCACCTCCGAGGCCTCGCTGAGTGCTCCGGGTGGCATTGGTGAGGTCCTGCAGAGCCTGGTGCTGAGCGCCGTAGACAACCCGGTCAAAGCCCTGATGAACGCTAACTTCATCGGTATCCTGGCGTGGGCCATCGGCCTTGGCATTGCCATCCGCCATGCTGGCCAGACGACCCGAACCGTGCTGGAAGACCTGTCCAACGGCGTGACCGTGATCGTACGAGTCGTCATTCGTTTTGCGCCGCTGGGTATCTTTGGCCTGGTCGCCTCGACCCTGGCAGAGTCCGGCCTTGATGCCCTGGTCGGCTACCTGCACCTGCTGACCGTCCTGATCGGCTGCATGCTGTTTGTCGCGCTGGTGGTCAACCCGCTGATCGTGTTCTGGAAAATCCGTCGCAACCCGTTCCCACTGGTGTTCATGTGCCTGCGTGAAAGCGGCATCACCGCCTTCTTCACCCGTAGCTCGGCCGCCAACATCCCGGTCAACCTGGCGTTGAGCAACAAGCTGGGCCTGCATGAAGACACCTACTCGGTATCGATCCCTCTGGGTGCAACCATCAACATGGCCGGTGCCGCCATCACCATCACCGTCCTGACCCTGGCAGCGGTAAATACCCTGGGTATCGCCGTAGACCTGCCGACCGCCGTACTGCTCAGCCTGGTGGCGGCGGTGTGCGCCTGTGGCGCCTCCGGCGTGGCTGGCGGCTCGCTGCTGCTGATTCCTCTGGCCTGCAGCCTGTTCGGCATCCCCAGCGAAATCGCCATGCAAGTGGTAGCAGTTGGTTTCATCATCGGAGTACTACAGGATTCGGCAGAAACTGCGCTGAACTCCTCCACCGACGTACTCTTCACCGCCGCAGCCTGCCAGGCCAAAGAGCGTCAAGCCGCTCGCGCCTGACCATGCCCCTGCAGCCGGTGCCCGGGCACCGGCTGCTTGTGTTTTACCGTCAACCGCACCTAGGCTAGAGCCTTTCCTCGAATAGAGACAGGGCCATGTCCGCCGAACACGAAACCGCTTCCCCTGCCCGCTTCACCAGCACCGAAGTCCGTATTCTCGGCTCGCTGATCGAGAAACAGGCCACCAACCCCGAAACTTACCCACTGACCCTCAACGCCCTGGTGCTGGCCTGCAACCAGAAAACCAGCCGTGAGCCGGTGATGAACCTGAGTCAAGGCCAAGTCGGCCAGAGCCTGCGCGCCCTGGAAAGCCAAGGCATGACCCGCCTGCAAATGGGCAGCCGCGCCGACCGCTGGGAACACCGTATCGACAAGGCCCTGGAGCTGGTTCCGGCACAAGTGACGCTGCTTGGCCTGATGTTTCTGCGCGGCCCGCAGACCGTCAACGAGCTGCTGACCCGCAGCAACCGCATGCACGACTTTGACGATGCCGAGCAGGTCGTGCATCAACTTGAACGCCTGATTGCACGCGGTTTTGCGCTGCACCTGCCGCGCCAGGCCGGCCAGCGGGAAGACCGGTACACCCATGCATTCGGCGATCCGGAAGACATCGAAGCCATCCTCGCAGCACGGCAGCAAGGGCCGGAACGCTCGGCCGCCAGCGCGGTGTCGCTGGAACGTATCGAAGCGCTGGAAGCCCGTATTGCCGCGCTGGAAGAGCGCCTGGCGCAGCTGGAGTAACACACACGGCCTGGGTGGCCGGGCCGACAACGGCAGGCTCCCGACAATACGCCTACAGCGCTGCAGGCGCCGCCAACACTGGCGATGGCATTCGTGCGTACGCCACTGCCGCGGCGACCTGCTCGTCCGTTGGCCTTACCCCGGTGTACAGCACGAACTGTTCCAGTGCTTGTAGTGCAATCACGTCCAGACCAGTGATCACCGGCTTGCCCAACGCCTGTGCCTGTAAGATCAACGGTGTCTGCACCGGCATCGCCACCACATCGAACACCCACTGTGCAGCCGCTATCGCCTCGGGCGCGAACGCCAACTGATCCGCCTCATCGCCACCGGCCATGCCAATCGGTGTCACATTGATCAGCAACTGTACACGCAGGTTACCAAGCTCGGCTTGCCAGCCATACCCGCACGCCTGGGCCAGTCGCCGCCCCGCTGCTTCGTTGCGCGCGACCAGGGTGCCATTGGCGAAGCCGGCATCACGCAACGCGCAGGCCACAGCTTTGGCCATGCCCCCACTGCCACGCAAGGCAAAGCTCATGTCCGGGTCCAGACGATGGCGCGCCAGCAGTTGGCGTACTGCCAGATAGTCGGTGTTGTAGCCTTTCAGGTGCCCAGCCGTATTGACCAGGGTGTTGACTGAGTCAATGGCCGCAGCCGATGGGTCCAGCTCGTCGATCAAGGCAATACAGGCCTCCTTGTAGGGCATCGACACACCGCAACCGCGAATGCCCAGGGCACGGATCCCGCCGATGGCTGCGGGCAGATCGGTGGTGGTCATGGCCTTGTAGTAATAATCCAGCCCCAACTGCTGATACAGGTGGTTGTGAAAACGTACGCCAAAGGTGCCGGGACGGCCTGCCAGAGACATGCACAAGACGGTGTCTTTACTGGGGGTCATGCGGATCTCCTGAAATGCGCTGAAGGCACAGTATGCCAACCGTGAACAGGCAACGTGCCTCATGTCGCCAAACCCTTCAGATCGCCTGCACCCGTACTACGCTCTACCTACGCACGCTGACTCAGCTCATCAGCAGGTTGGTCGGAAGTCGGGAAGCTGGAGACGCGGCTGATAGGTACACGCATGGGACAAGGTTAAATTTGTTTCATTTTTGGCCTAATGATTCCGGGGCAATCGACAGCCCCTGAGCCATACTCCTAAAATGTAACGGTTTTTTACCGAAAACCTTTGCACAGCCAACGACATACCAACATTCAGTGAGCGCCAACGTGAAAACCTCTCTTTCGATTTTAAGTCTGCTGCTATTGCTCACAGGTACCGCCGCAGTCTCGTCGAATGCTGTTGCCCAACCACCCGCGCAAGTTCAACGTGACCCTTCCAAGCTGCGCCTGGCATCCGGCAGTGCTCTGTTGATCGACGTGCAGACCAACCAGGTGCTGTACGCCAACAAGGCCGACGTCGTGCGCCCGATCGCATCGGTCACCAAGTTGATGACCGCGATGGTAGTCCTCGACGCCAAGCAGCGCATGGACGAGGTGATACCCGTCACGATTGCGCAGACCAAGGAAATGAAGGGCGTCTTTTCCAGGGTCAAACTCGGCAGTGAGCTGAACCGTCGAGAGATGCTGCTCATTACCCTGATGTCCTCGGAAAACCGCGCGGCGGCAACCTTGGCGCACCACTACCCCGGCGGCTACGATGCGTTCATCAAGGCCATGAACAGCAAGGCCCGCGCACTGGGCATGAACCACACGCGTTATGTCGAACCGACCGGGTTGTCGATGTACAACGTGTCGACCGCACGCGACCTGAGCAAGCTGCTGCTGGCCGCACGCAACTACCCGATGCTGAGCGAGTTGAGCACCACACGCGAAAAGACCGTGGCGTTCCGCAAACCCAAATACACCTTGGGCTTTCGTAACACCGACCACTTGGTCAACAAGAGAGATTGGGACATCAAGCTGACCAAGACCGGCTTCACCAATGAGGCGGGGCATTGCCTGGTGCTGCTGACGCGCATGGCTGACCGGCAAGTGGCCATGGTCATTCTCGACGCCTTTGGCAAATACACCCACTTTGCCGACGCCAGCCGCCTGCGCCAGTGGATGGAAACCGGCAAGGCAAGCGCAGCGCCAGCCGTGGCGATGCGCTACAAGTCAGAGCGGACCCAGAACCGGCCAGTCGCCGACTGAAGGGTTACAGGGCCTGCCCGGCGTTATGCATGGCAGGCCCCAAGGCACGTATCAGGCGCTGGTACTGACCAGCGAACCCGAACTGCCGCCACCGATGGTGGTCAGGGCTTCGAGCAAGGCACTGGTCGCCGCCTGAATAGCGGCCATGGTGCTTGAAACGGCGCTTTGGGCGGCCATCACCGCAGCAGCCTTGGCTGTCTCCTCCTGCTTACTGGCCATCGCTTTCTGCAATTGCTTCTGCTGTTCGGCCAACTGCTTTTGTAACCGCTCTATCTGTTCACGCAACTGCTTGATGTGTGCTGGCTCACTGTCGCTTGTGCTGGCACCACTGGCCTTGGCCTCGCCATTCTCCCGCACCTGGGAAAGGTCGGCCTTGACGCCGCTTGTAGCTGTCGCCTCGGCAGGCGCCGCGCCATTGATACTGACGCCGTTGACATTAGTTGCACTTGGGCTGCCGTTGATGCTGATGCCGGCCGCCAGCGTATTGATTCCGACCATGTGCTTATCGTCCTGATGGTATTTGCGTTAGCCCGCTTATCGACCGCACGGATCAAACCTTTAACCCGCCCTGCTTTACCCCCACTAACACTGGCAGCGATCCCCTAACCACGCTGCATGCAACGCTGGTAACGCGCCTCGACCCGATTGGCAAACCAGGCGGTGGTCAGCGTGCGGGTAATCTTCGGGCTTTCCAGCACAATCCCCGGGAGCAGCGCACGGGGTAGTGGCTTGCCCTCGTGCTGCTCGGCAAGGGCATACACGCGTCGATAAAGACGAGTGCTTTCAAATGCCAGGCTGTCGCCTTCCTCCAACTGACTGCGGATCGCTGGGTTGCGCATGTCCAGCGCATCACCCAACTGCCTCACGGCCCGCTCTGTCGCTCCCGGCAGAATCGCACCCGGGGCGATCAGGTCGCCATCGAGCGCCAGACTGACACCTGATGCCCGGCTGACGGCATGCTGAAACGCCGCATTACGGCTGGCGTACCAACCGGCATTGAAATCAGCGAAACGGTACAGTTGCCGATCATAGTTCGCCGGATAAGCGAGCAAATGAGCAATCCCGAAATACAGCCCACCACGGCGACTGAACACTTCCTGTCGGATCGTGCCGGCGTACGTGTAGGGGTAACCCTTGGCATGGCGTTCGGCAAAGGCGATGCTCACCTGCATCGGCCCGCCGGTGCGCACCGGATTGAGACCGCCAAGCAGTGTGCGCCCCATGGGCACGGTGCTGATCAGGTCATCGAAGATTGCACTCAACTGCCGTTCGCTGCGCACCGTTTCCAGGCGCGCGCTGTAGCTCTTGCCACTCGGTGAACGGGTATTGAGCGCCGCATTGACCAGAAACTGCGGGACATGCAGCCTGGCGGCACGACGGTCGATTTCTTCACGGGCGATGCGCCCCAGACCTGGGACGCTGGGGTCGGCCTGGAAGGTGGACTCCTGCTCAGTGACCGCCAGCGCAGCACACAGGTTGTCGCGGGTTGCGGCAATGCCCTGGTGGGTAAAGGCAACTTGAATATCCTTCGCCCAACCCTGGCGATCGGCGAGGTTGGCCGGCAACAGGCGAGCGATCTGAGCCCGCAACTCGGCAGGGCTGGCAGGCTGGGTGGTGCGCGGAGAGGCGCAACTGGCCAGCACGAGCAACACGGCAAGGCACAACAGCAATCGAAGTGAAGTCATGGACCACCCGCAAGGATACCGCCGTGGTTTCAGCAGCCGGGCGTGCTCAGCCCACTACCAATGGTCACGGCCGTCACCTCCACACCCTGGAAATGATGCATCGCCGCCGGGTCGAACGTACGCTCGCAGTTGAAGCGGGTATCGACCACGAAGTCATCCCCCTTGGCCTTGCTGATCGCGTCACGCCAGCTGTAGGCCGCGTTGACCGCCTGATCACCCGCCAATACCACTTCTAGCATCACTTGCGTGAAGTTGACCGCATGTGGCCCCTCCCAAAGGGCATAGACCGACGGATCATAGGCGTTACCACACAGGTCCAGGCAGTCTGCATAGAACGCCATCGGGCCACCTGTAGAGCGGTTAAGCGCACCGAACGTCAGCGGCTCATTGCCCGGCGGAGCAAAAGTACCGATAAAGCTGCTCAAGTCAGCCTTGCAGGTAGGCGACAACGCCAGGCGCAATGCACTGACCTTCCCGCCCGCTGCCGTTGCGGTGACCTCGCACCCTTGCACGCGGTAGCTGTGGGTATCGCCATCCGAAGCCTGGGCAACACCTGCAACCGATTCAAAATAGCCCAGGCTGCTGCCCAGCATCTCGCCATTGAAGACCTGAGCCACCGTTGCCTGGGCCTGTGCCTGGGCCAACAGCGCAACGCTGCTCAACGCCAGGATCGAGCAAAAGGAAACGAGGGCACGCGTGTTCATCGGAACATCCTGTAGAAATCGAGGGTGGAAAAACGCGCACTCTAATTCAGATCAATAGGCCACAGCCATACCTCACAGGCACGTCAGGAGAGAATGATGTAATCGCTGAACTGCGCAATGGGTGCATGTTCGCCCGCGACCAACTGCGCGTAGCGTCCACCCACCTGATCAATCGCGATACAGTCATCGACATCCAGCACGGCATCGGTATGCGGCTTGAGCCAGTCTCGGGCCATCTGCAATTTGCCTTTGAGCCTGGCCTCCGCCGGACTGCACGCGACCACCAGCAGGTAGCGATGAGCCTCGCCAAAACTGCCCGGCTCATACCCCCCAAGATTGATGAAGTACAAGCGTGGATCACCCGCAACTGGCTGCAGGTCGGACCAGTGCAACACATACCCCTCAGCCCCATCAACCTCAAGCCAGGAGTCGATATGCAAGCCCTTGGGGCTGCCAAACCACTGCTCGCGCAATTGCGGATAAGCCGCCTCCAGGCTTGGGGCAACAGCAAAAACCACATCGTGGACTTCGATCTTGGCGCCGGGGTGCTTGCCCCCCAGCATGACAACAAACAACATGATGGCGTTCCCTACTCGAGAATGGCAGGTGCCATGGGCGACACCTGCAACGCAAGGGCCTCGGTTTCAGGGCTGCTCGCCCACCAGGTAGGTTTTACTGATGTGCCGGAACTGCTCGTGACCGGCGCTGCCCAGCAACTCGAACAGCACCATTTCACGGGTGACGATCTGCGCCCCGGCATCACGCATACGCTGCACACCGGCAGCCTGGCTCAGTGGGCTACGGCAGTCGCAGGCATCCTCGACGACAAACACCTGCTTACCCGCCTCGCACAAGTGCAGGACGGTTTGCAGTACGCAGATATGGGTCTCCATACCGCAGACAATGACCTGATCACGGGCGAGCAGGCTGGCCGGTAGGCAGTTGGCGGCCACGCAGGAAAAATGCAGTTTCTCGACCACCTCGGCATTGCGTGCCGCCTCCTTGAGTGCCGTCAGCGTCGAGCCCAGGCCTTTGGGGTACTGCTCGGAGAACACCACCGGCAAGCCAAGCTCACCGGTGGCAGCCAGCAGCCAGCGGGTACGGGCCACGGTGCCCGCCGGGTCAGTCACCGCGCCAATGAGTTTTTCCTGAACATCGATGACCAGCAGCGTGGCCTGGGTGGCGTCGATCAACATCGTGTGAACCCTCTGTTCAATATGGCCGCAAGCCTCGCGCAGGTGCGTTGCGTCGTCAATGCCTGCCCGCAAGCAGCGCAAACCGCTCAGCCCTGCACTGCCTTCGCCCGGGCAATCGCCGCTGCGATCGCCGCTCGCGCCTGCGGGCTGTTCTTCCAGCAACTGGAACCCACCAATGCCGCCGCCTGGGTAACGATATCCAGCGCGTTGGCCTCGCTCAGCTGAGCCAGCGAGTTAAAACCCAACTGCTCCAACCGGTCGACCACGGTGGGGCCAACGCCCTTTACATCCAGCAGCGCAGCGCGCTCATCGTGTGGAAACGCCATATTCACCTCCCTGTGAGTGCGCAGCCGATGGCTGCGCGGTAAACCACAAGTCTAAGCGTCTCTGCGGGGCCTGCACCAGTGGCTGAACAGCCAGTAGCAGCATCGTTTCAGAGGGGCGACAGTCGCACAGCCCCGGGCCGGGCCAGAGCCGCTGCGCGCCGCCCCTGAGCATAGGTAGTCAAGGCCGTCAGCAACGCCGGAATCGCCAGTACGCTGAACACCTGCGCGAACGACCAGCCCAGGCTAAGCATCTGCGCCCCGGCAAAGGCACTGAGGATGGCACCAAAGCGACCCACACCACTCATCCAGCTGGCGCCGGTTGCGCGCGCTTCAGTCGGGTAGATCGACGCGGCCAGGGCGTTCTGGCCAACACTGCCGCCGTTGAAGCAGAACCCCGCCATCCACGCTGCGGCGCACATCAACGCAAAATGCTGCAGGGTCTGACCGATGGCGAAAATCACCAGGCCGCCGGCCAGATAGTTGACGATCAACACCCCGTATTTGCTCCAGCGGTCCATCGCCCAACCCAGCACAAGGGAACCCACGGGGCCACCGATCTGGAACATCGCCGTAACGATGGCTGCGTCGGCCACGCTGTAACCGCCACCCTCCTTGACCAGCGTCGGTAACCAACTGCTGAACAGGTAGACCAGAAACAGACCGAGAAAGTAACCACTCCATAACATCAGGGTACTGAAGCGGTACTGTGCCGACAGTACGATCTGCGGAGCACTGGCATTCACGATCGCAGCCTTCGGCAGGCAGAAGGTTGAGCTGGCGCTGGCTACGCCAGGCGCCAGTTTGTCGACAATGCGACGAATGTGCGCCTGTGGTGCCTGCTTGATCACCAGGAACGTCACCGATTCTGGCAGCTTGAAGAACAGCAGCGGTGCCACCAGCAACGGCGCGACACCGCCGAGTACAAGCATGCTTTGCCAGCCGAAGTTGGGAATCATCCAGGCAGAGACAAAGCCGCCTGCGGCAGCGCCAAAGGAGAAGCCGCAGAACGCCAGGGTAATCATGAACGAGCGCTTGCGATCCGGGGCAAACTCGGAAACCAGCGTACAGGCATTGGGCATCGCTGCACCCAACCCGAGCCCCGTCAGAAAGCGCAGGATCACCATGCTGGTCAGGTCAGGGGAAAAGGCCGTGGCCAGTGTCCATAGACCGAAGAAGAACACGCTCACCACCAGCACAATCTTGCGCCCATAGCGATCAGCCAAAGGCCCGGCCACCAGCGCCCCCAATGCCAGACCAATCAGCGCGGCACTCAGTACCGGGCCCAGGTCCTGATGACTGAGGCCCCAGTCCATTTTCAATTGTGGGGCGATAAACCCCATGATCGCCACATCGAAGCCATCCAGGGCGATGATCAGGAAGCCAAGAAAAACCACCCACTTTTGATAAGCCCCGACGGGCCGGTTGTTGATCAATTCACGCACGTCTATTGCTTGAACTTTATCCACCACGTTCACCTCTATTTTGTAGGGGTGCTCGACAGCCATGCTGCGGCACCCGCTTTTTTATTGTTGAAGCGATTCGCACGGCATTGTTGGCCTGGTTACAACAGGTTGAGGCTCTGGAAATGCACGGGCTTGATGATACGTGTCTCCTGAGCCACGATCAGGTGCGCCGATGCCTGTAGATAGGCCGCGAACGTCTCGTCACGGTCACGCGCCGCGCTACGTTTCTCGAAGTCATCCAGGCTGTCATAACCCCATAGATGCACCACTTGATTAAGCTCCCACATGCAACTGATGTAGAAAGCCAGAGTCGCCCCCAGGTGTTTGAGCAGAACAGGCATGGCCAGACGTTCGAATACCTCGATGAACTCGGCCATACCGCGAGGCTTGATGGTGTAGATGCGGTGATCGACGATGGCTTTGTGGTTCATCATGCAACCTCCTGTTGTGAGGGTTTGTCCGCCTGCGGCCTGAAGCTCTGCGCCAGGTGCTGAGCGGTGAGGTAGCCAAAGGTCATGATCGGCCCCAAGGTAATGCCTGCGCCCGGGTAGTTGCCGCCCATGATGCTCGCGCGGTCATTGCCGACGGCATACAGCCCGGGAATGGCTGCGCCTGCCTCGTTGAGCACTTCACCCACAACGCTGGTCTTGATCCCGTCAAACGTACCCAGGTCACCCATGATGACCTTCACCGCGTAGTACGGACCTTTACCGATCGGCGCCACGCACGGATTCGGCTGATGCTGTGGGTCCGCCAGGTAGCGGTTGAAGCAGGTGCTGCCGCGACCGAATTCGCGGTCTTCGCCCTGTTCCGCGCCGAGGTTGTACTGCCTCACCGTCTGCTCCAGCCCAGCAGCTTCGATCCCCGCCTTGCGGGCCAATTCAGCCAGGCTGTCCCCCTTGAGCAGGTAGCCATTGCGCAGTAGAGGGCCAAGTGGCATCGGCGCCGGCTTGGCATAACCGAGGCCATACTTGGCCATGGCTTGAGCATCACAGACCAGCCACATGGCCGTTTCACACTCATCCGCACAGGCGCGTATGAGCGCGGCGCCGACGTCATGGTAGGAATTGGACTCGTTGGTAAAGCGCTGACCGTTGCGCAGCACACCGATGACCCCAGGCTTGTAGCGATCGAGCAGGTGCGGGAACGCGGTGAACCTGCCATCGCCCATAGGTACCTTGGACACGGGCATCCAGGCGGCGGCATCCTTGAAGCGAATCTCAAGCTGGCCACCGACCGCTTCGGCCATGCGCGCACCATCGCCGGTGTTGCCGCTTGGCACTGGCGAAAAGTGCTCGCTGCCACGTTTGACGTGAGGGTAGGCCTGCTTGAGGCGCTGCAGGTCATGCGAAAAGCCACCACCAGCCAGCACCACCCCACACCGCGCATCAATACGCCACTCACCGTGCACGCTGTTAAGCAGCGCGCCACTCACCCGCCCCCGTTCCTGCAACAGTTGGCGCGCAGCAGTCTGTGTATGGATGGGTATACCCAAGTCCAGCGCAGACTTGGCCAGGCGCGCCGCCAGGGCGTTGCCGCTGGTGACGTTGATGCCGCGACGGTACAACAGCAGCTCTTTGATGTGCGTTGCCAGACGCCTGGCCACATAGATGAACGAGGTCAGCGACTTGGTGGCATTGAAGAAGTGCTTCAGGTCGGCGTTCGAGGAATTGAACATCATGCCAATGAACGTGATGGTCTTCAGCGGCGGACGCAATCTGGCCATGTCGGCCCCAAGCTGACGGATATCAAAAGGCGCGGCCAGGATCGAACGACCGATATCAACCCCTCCAGCCACGTCAGGGTGATAGTCCGGGTACAGCGTCGGCATGAATTTGACGGTCGTCTCACGCTCGAAAAACGACACCATGGCCGGTGCATTGTCGAGGAAGGCGTCAACCGCCTCGGCGTCAAAATAATCGCCGGTTTCATTGCGCAGGTAAGTCCGCGCAGCTTCGCGGCTATCCTGGATACCACTGGCACTGGCCTGCGGGTTACAGGGTACCCACAACACACCACCGGAAAAAGCCGTGGTGCCGCCGAAGAAGGCCTCCTTCTCCACTACGATCACATCCAGGCCCTGTTTCTTGGCGACAATCGCAGTGGCCAGGCCACCCGCACCCGCGCCGATCACCAGCACATCGCAGGTCTGTGTCGCCGTCGAACTCATTCGTGTCATTGTCGTTATCTCCGTGTTCATGTCCCGCAGGCAAGCGCCCGCCGCGCACTGAGGTGCGCAACGTTGCAGGCTCGACTGGGCTAGCGGCGGGTGGCCGGGGATTCGTAACCGGGACGCGGAATCAACGCCATCAACATGCTTTCAAGGCCGCCGTCGACGGTCAGCTCGGTAGCATTGACATAGTTGGCCCGTGGGCTGGCGAGAAACAGCGCGGCATTGGCAATATCGCTGGGCTGGCCAATACGCTGATTGGCCGTCATCGCCTTACGCTGCTGCTCGACCTTGGGATCGGCATAGAACGCTGCAGACAGCGGCGTGTGAATCAGCCCTGGGCAGATCGCATTACTGCGAATACCCTGCGGCCCCCACTCGGCGGCAAGCTGCCGTGAAAGCATACTCACCCCGGCCTTCGCCGCACTGTAGGCACCACTGTGGGTCTGCGGAAAATGAGCGGCGATCGAGGAGATATGAACGAGGCTGCCCGCCTGATTGGCCAGCATCAGCCGCCCGAACGCCTGGGAGCACAACAGGTAACCGGTGAGGTTGACCTCCAGCAACCGATTCCAGCTCGCCAGGCTGATGTCTGCAAGGCTGCCGGGTTGCAGCACACTGGCATTGTTGATCAGCACGTCACAACGCCCAAAGCGCTCGCTGACCCAGTCGGCGGCACGCTGCACACTCTGCGAGTCGGCGATATCGCAGTTCAGAGCCTCCACCTCAGTGGCAGACGTTTCGGACAACGAGGCCGCCAGAGCCTGGCAGCCGTCGGCATCGCGATCGAGCAACACCACCTGGGCCTGTTGCTCCACCAACGCACTGGCGATGGCCGCACCTATGCCGCCGGCAGCGCCGGTGATCACACAGACGGCGGACTCCAGGCCCAACCAGTTGCTCGCTTGATTATTGTTATTCATGACGCTCTCCAGCATGTCTCGAAGGCGCGGCGGCGCAGCAAGCCGCCATCGTTACGCGGCACCGGGCCGCGACTGACGCGAAAGGGAAGCCAGGCAGCTCCTTCACGTGAGCCAGAGCATAGGGGCATCAGGTGCTTGGTCAGAATGGACAAAACCCACAACCAACCAGACTTTTTCGACAATTGCGCACCCGCACCCGGCCTGATGCTGCACCTGGCAGACAGAGTTGCCTGATGCCCTGAAGGTTGGTTAGGGTAAAAGTACCGAGGACCTGACGGTCGAGAGTACTCATAACAACAATGAACAAGATCCCCAACTACGCCCTCTACGGTGAATCACCTCAGCCGGCATGGCATGAATCCTTGCATGTGGAGTCGATTTCCAAGCGCTCCGGCGCCCACGACTGGGAAATCTCAGCGCATCGCCACGAGGGTCTGCTGCAGATCCTCTACCTGCAGAGCGGCGCCGGTGAAGTCCTGCTGGACAATGTCAAAGTCAGCGTCCAGGCCCCCTGCATACTGTTCATCCCCACGCAGATCGTGCATGGTTTCTCTTGGGCCGGGGCGGTCGAGGGGCATGTTATAACGGCCGTGCAACACCCGTTGGAGAGCATCACCCGCATGCTATGCCCGACGCTGTTACCGCAACTGCTCAAACCACAGGTGATAGCCATCCCGCACTGGTCACCAGCGCAAGACCCACTCCTCCCGCTGTGCCTGGCCTTGTACGAGGAGTACCATAATCGCGCCCGCGAGCATGTCGCCTGCAGCATGTCGCTGCTGCTGGCCCTGGTGATCCAGTTCATGCGTTTCAGCGCGGTAGGCGATCCTTCACCCGCAACCGCCAACACCCGTCGCAGCCAGCAAGTGACCAGCTTTCGTGAGCTGGTAGACGTGCACTTTCGCCAGCATCGCTCGCTCAACGATTACGCCGATGAACTTGGCGTCACCGCGGCTACCCTCGGTCGACTGTGCCAGGAGCAACTGGGGATGACACCAATGACCGTAATCAATGCTCGCTTGGTGCTCGAAGCCAAACGCGAGCTGGCCCATTCCAGTCAGAGCGTGAAGCAGATCGCACACGGCCTGGGCTTCACCGATGTCGGGTATTTCAGCAGGTTCTTCCGCAAACACGTCCAGTCCAGCCCCAGAGAGTTCCGCAGCCAGGCGCAGACACCGACAAGGCCGTGATGCCCCCTGCCACGCTCACAGCGCCCATCGTTCTGAATCAACGGTCATCTCAGTGTAGTGTGGATGCGCCTGGCGCAGCACCGCGCAGGGTGCCAGTATGAAGGGGTGCTTGCCGCGCTACACGGGGACGCGCCATGGCCACCACTGATCGCTTGCCGACACAGACCGCCAGCCGCCTGGCAGCCTTGCACCGAGACGGCTTCGTCCTGCTGCCCGGCGTGCTGAACGCTGCGCAAATCGCCACCCTGCGTGCTGCAATCGATAATCTCAAGCCCCAACACTGGGATTACAGCGGCCTGCTTGAACATTACAAATGCGTGTTCAACCGCGACCCACTGTGGTTGCCGTTTCTCGACCTGAGCGGGGTTATCGAACTGGCCGAAGCAGCATTGGGCGAGGACTGTCACATCATTGGCCAGACTGCCTGGCGCTGCCATCCTGGCTTCATCGGCGCTGCACTGCACCTGGACTACCTGGCCATGGCCCTGCCGCAAAGCCTGCTGGCCGACCCTGCGTTCGAGTTGCCAATGCAGATCTGTACCGCACACCTCTACCTGGACACCATCGATGCCGACCTCAGCCCCACACGAGTAATACCAGGAAGCCACCGCGCCGGGCGACCACCGGCAGCAGGTGAAAATGAGTGGCAAGGCCAACCGGCACAGCCGGTGCTGTGCGAGGCCGGGGACGTGCTGATGTTTCGCAGCGAGCTGTGGCACGCGGGCAGCGACAACCGCACCCTCGACCGCACCCGCTACCTGCTGCAGGTGCATTATGGCCGACGCATGGTGGCCCAGAAGTTTTCACCCTACCTGTACTGGCGCTTCAACCCTGCAGTCGTGGACGCGGCCACACCACGGCAACGGCGCCTGCTGGGCGAACATGAAGAAGCCGAGTACGACTGAGCCGCTGGCGTTTACCTGTGCAACCCGCGCACCGGTCAATAGCACTCGATACGATTGCGGCCGTTTTTCTTCGCCCGGTACAACGCCTCATCGCTCCGCGACAGCGCAGCATCGGCACTGGTGTCACTGGCCATGATGGCCGAAACCCCCACGCTGACGGTCAGAGGGATGCGCTGGTCGCCAACCCGCAATGGGACCTCGGTAATACGCTGCTGCAATAGCTGAGCAGAAGCGCTTGCCTGTGCGATGTCCTTGCCACTCAGCACAACGGCGAATTCCTCCCCCCCCACGCGGCCCACCAGGTCCCATTCGCTGAGCTGATCCCGCACGATGGCAGCAAAATGCCTGAGCGCCTGATCGCCGACAGCATGCCCCCATTGATCGTTGATCAATTTGAAATGATCAAGGTCACACATCAACACGGCCGAGCGACGGTCAAGGGCACGCTGCACCTTCATCAACTCAGCCTCGATCTGCATCATGAAATGCCGGCGGTTGGGCAGTTGGGTCAGAAAGTCCACGGTGGCGAACTCATGAAGCTCTGCCTCGATCCGCTTACGCTCGGTAATATCGGTGATGAATCCATGCCAGAGCGTGCTGCCATCGGCTAACCGAACAGGCCGGGCATCACCTTGGCGCCAGCGCAAGCCTTGCCGGGGCAACCAGACGCGGTACTCGAAATGCCACGGTGTCAGGCTTGCCGCCGACACATCAAACGACATCCGGTAACCCGGAAGGTCATCGGGATGAATGAGCCGATTGACGGGCGCATCGTTGGTGGCGACCTGCTCCGGCGTCAGCTCATACATGTCCTGAATACCGGCACTGGCATAAGAGAACGACGAGTCGCCTGCGGGCGTGCGTTGGTACTGGAAGACCAGCCCGGGCACTTCATTGGTCAGGTTGGTGAGCAGGTCGACCGTCTGCTGCAACCGCTCCGACATGCCACGGATGGCTGAAATGTCAGTGGTGGTTCCGATCATTCGTAGCGGTGTACCGTCCGCGTCGCGGCTGACCACCCGGCCCCGACTGGAAATCCATTTGTAGCGGCCATCCTTGCAGCGAATACGGTGTTCGACTTCGTAGTTTGCTGTCTGTTGGTCAAAGTGCGCGCGAATGGCAGCCCTTACGTAATCGACGTCATCCGGGTGGATACGCGTGTAACTGTCTTCAATACGATTGGAAATCTCGGCATCGGTATAGCCCAGAATGGCCTTCCAGCCCGCGGAGTAATAGATTTCACCGGCCTGAATGTCACGATCCCAAATACCGGTTCCGCTACCGGCGATCGCCAGCGTCATGCGGCGCTCGCCTTCACGCAGGGTGTTGACCTCTTCTTCCAGGCGGGCCTGTGTGCCATCACGTTCGATGATCTCGGCAGCCAAACGGGCCAGGTCGCGCAGAAATGCCTGGTCCTCTTCAGTCATGTCCCGAGGGGCATCATTAAGCAGGCAAAAAAAACCAACCGACTCTGCCGCAGGGGTGATGACCCGGCAGCCGGCCAGAAAACGCACCGGCCGGTTGCAGGTATCGTGCAATGGCCTGCGAAAACGCCCGTCTGCAACGGTATCGGGGATGACCAACACCTCATCATGCGCGGAAAAGTATCGACCCAGCGAAAACACATCAGGCAGTCCTGACAGCGCCCTGCCCTCATGCGTGTCCGCCCACAACCCACTTACCGCTTCAGGCAGGAACAAGGCATCGACAACCCCAAAATGGCCGCGGGCAATACGTAGAAGACTGTCAAAACGCTTGTCCGGCAACGTACCTGGCGCATTTGCGGGTCTGCACAGGCCAAGCGCTTGGGATTTCAGATGACTCAGCATGTTCAGCTCTGTCGATACTGCCGAAACGGCGAGCACAATTTATACCGCATATCCAAAGGAATGGCTTTTTGCTTGCACGTCTTGCCGAGCCAATTCAGTGACCCACGGGCACCTCAAGCATCACGCAGAAGGTCGTGGGCATTGAGCAACTCATAGGCAATCTCGGGTCGACGCTCCAATGCCCGGCGGATAGCGGCAGGAATCGATTGACGAGTCTTACGGCACAACCCGGTTTGCGCACCGATATGAATACCGATGCCGCGCATGGTACGCACTTCATTGAAGCCCGGGGCAATATCCAGACGGATGCCCAGTTGTTCATGCATGCGCCGCTTCATTCGCTCAAGGTCAGCGAGGCTTTCAAGGTTTTCCAGGCGCTCGAGCAGGCGCTTTTCCTCCTGGCGGGTCAGGAGCAGAATGCGCTGATCGGCACCAGGGCTGTCCAGCAACTGTTCGCGGTCACAGTCGCAGGCACCGGGTGGACAGGGTTGGCGGATCGGAAAAGAGGCTGTCATGGCGTTCAATCATAGCCATGCGCAGCTGGCTTTGCCTATGACACCTGATCGGACGCCACCCTGCTCACGCGAACTACACTGACTGCGACCTGGTTCATGACAGGGGGCGCTGACATGGCGAGCAAGAACATGATCGTCAAACGCCTCTCGGCGATCCAGGACCTGGGTTCGAAGGACGTCCTGTGCATCGACAAGGCCGGCACCTTGACCGAAGCGGTCAGCCACCTGGAGCGGCATGTCGACCCACTGGGCCAGCCTAGCGACCGCCCGTTGATGCTGGCGTACTTCAACAGCCACTATGAAAGCGGCCCCGATGCCCAGGCCCGCCCCATGAGCGAGGCCGACCGGCTAGCGATTCATGCCCAGTATCACGCGTTGGAACAGGAAGGCCTGCGTTGCGCAGTATCGGTATAACCCCCGGCGGGCTGGGCGTATTTGAAGGCGGCGCGGTCAGTGCCCTGCATTGGGCGGGCATTGCACTGCCGGTGGCACTCTCCGCGACGCTGCTGTTTCGCGGCCTGAGTTTCTGGGCGCCGATGCTGCCGGGCATACTGGTATCGCGTAGCGCGCTGCGCTAATCCATCACCTGCTGCATGATTTCAAATGCGTTCAGCGCGGCGCCACGTAACAACTGATCGCCACTGATAAACAGGTCCAGGCCGTATTCGCCATAGATCAGGTTGTAACGAATACGCCCCACTTCTACAGCGTGCTTGTAGGTAGACGTCATCGGCATCGGGTAACGCCCCTGCAGAGGGTCGTCCACCACCTCGACCCCGGAAGCCTCAGCCAGCATTTTCCTCACATCACTGAGCGAGCGGATCGGCTGGCGAAACTTCAGGCTCAGGCTTTCGGCATGCGAGCGCAGTGTCGGTACTCGTACTGCCGTGGTGCTGATGGCTAACTGCGGTTCGTTGAGCACCTTGCGCAGCTCCCATACCACCTTCATCTCTTCACGGGTGTAACCGTTTTCTTCAAACACGTCGACCTGCGGTATGACGTTGAATGCCAGGTTATGGGCAAAGTTCTCGCTGCTGTTGTCTTGTCCGTAATCACTGAAGCGACGCGCCCGCTCGCGCAACTCGAGCATCGCCGGCTGGCCTGCGCCGCTGGCCGCCTGGTAGGTCGAAATGATTGCGCTCTCCAAGCCAAAAGCCTGGTGTAAAGGCCCAAGCACCATCAGGGCAATGGCCGAGGAGCAATTGGGATTGGCGATCAAACGCTCACCGGCATAACGCCCACCATTGATTGGCGGCACCAGCAAGGGGACCTCAGCGTGATAGCGAAACGCAGAAGAGTTGTCGATGACAATGGACGCCTTGGCCAGCGTCGGCCCGTGCTCAAGGGCAAACGCTCCTGAGACACAAAGAAAGACAATGTCACAAGCAGCACAGGCGGCTACAGAAAACGGCTCGATTCGGTACTGCTGCTGGCCAACCTGCAGAGGCTTGCCCACCGAGCGTGACGACGCCATGCACACCACCTCAAAAGCGGTGTTTTGCAGCAACTCAAGCATCGTCATGCCCACAGCGCCGGTACAGCCAACCACGGCAATTCTTTTCATGTCGACTCCTTGAATGAAAGGACCAGGCACCAACGAGCGACGCCTGGAAAAAGACGTCATACCGCGCGCAACTGATGACCTGATGCAACGCAATTCCGTTACTCAAAGCCCCTGGTGATCAACGCTACGGAGCATGTTCCAGGGCACGGATTGTAGGGAGGCAACGGACTCGGCTACAGTGCGGAAACCGACAACAACCGGAAACTTTTCGCCAAATGCATTCTCCACCTGGCATTGTCGCCATCCTGGCGTATGAAGGGCTGTGTACCTTCGAGTTCGGTATCGCGGTGGAGATTTTTGGGCTGTCCCGTCCGGAACTGAACATCCCATGGTATCGACACCAGGTTGTCGCGGTAGATGACGGACCCATGCATGCCATGGGTGGCATTCGCATCATTGCTGACGCAGGTCTGGAGATGCTCGACAGTGCGCGGACCATCATTGTTCCAGGCTGGCGCAGCCGTCACGACCTACCACCAGCGCCACTACTGGAAGCCTTGCGCCAGGCTCACGGACGCGGGGCACGGCTGCTGTCGATCTGCTCGGGCGTGTTCGTGCTGGCCGCCACTGGCTTGCTGGACGGCAAACGCGCAACCACCCACTGGCAGTTCGCCGATGAACTGGCGCATCGTTTTCCGAAGATTGAAGTCGATCCGAATGTGCTTTACGTAGATGCGGGGCAACTGATCACCTCAGCCGGCAGTGCCGCAGGCATCGACGCCTGCCTGCACCTGGTGGCTCGCGATCACGGCACCCATGTGGCCAACTCGGTCGCCCGACGCCTGGTGATGGCGCCGCAGCGTACAGGCGGCCAAGCCCAGTTCATTCACACACCGGTCAGCACACTGCCACGCAACGAACTGACCCGTGTGCTGCAGTGGGCACGGGAACATCTGCAAGAGCCCATCAGCATCTGTCAGATGGCAAGCCGGGTAGCCATGAGCGAGCGCACATTCCTGCGCCGCTTCAGGGAAACCACAGGCCTTGCGCCAAAAGCCTGGTTACAACAGCAACGCATCTCCCGTGCCCGGGATCTGCTGGAGAGCACGAGCCAGAACATCGCCAGCATCAGCGAGGCCTGTGGTTTTGCTTCGGTAGAAAGCTTTCGTGTGGCGTTCCGCACCGTCGTGGGTGTTTCACCCTCGACCTACCGCAAGCGCTTTGGCAACCCTCGGGCGCAGACAGAACAGCCGCACTGACAAACACAATGCCGGGCGAAACTGAGCACGATTGGTCAGCTCAGAGCACCCTCCGGCCAGGGCGTCAGTACCTCAACGCCGTTCTCAGTCACCGCAACCATGTGCTCCCACTGCGCCGACAACGAGCGGTCGGTGGTGATGACCGTCCAGCCATCGCCGAGGGTGCGCACATGCCGTTTACCGGCATTGAGCATCGGCTCGATGGTGAACACCATGCCAGGCTTGAGCGTCAGCCCCTGCCCCGGCGTACCGTAGTGCAGTACCTGTGGTTCGTCGTGATAGACCTTGCCGATACCGTGCCCGCAGTACTCGCGTACGACACTGTAGCCGGCCTGCTCGGCCACGCGCTGAATGGCGTGGCCGACATCGCCCAGCGTAGCGCCCGGGCGCACGGCGCGAATGCCGGCGTACATTGCGTCATAGGTGGTGCTGACCAGACGTTCGGCTTCAGGCCGGGGCTTGCCGACGAAATACATGCGGCTGGTATCACCGAACCAACCGTCCTTGATGACTGCAATGTCGATGTTGACGATATCGCCATCTTCCAGCGTCTTGTCCGAGGGAATGCCGTGGCAGACCACATGGTTGACCGACGCACAGATGGTTTTCGGAAAGCCGTGGTAACCGACGTTGGCCGGTATGGCCTTCTGTACGTTGACAATGTAGTCATGGCACAGGCGGTCCAGCTCATTGGTCGACACGCCCGGTTTGACGTGCGGCGCAATCATCGCCAATACCTCGGCAGCCAGTGTTCCGGCCACACGCGCCATGGCAATCTCGGCAGGTGTCTTGAGGGTAATTTTCTTGCTCATTGTCCAGCCTCCACGGCGGTTTTGACGCGGGCGCCAGATGCAGCAGCGGCCAGTGCAGAAAGCTGGCCCAAATGCAGGCCACCCGCCTGTTCGGCACGAATCAGCAGGCGACAGATTGCGCTGTGATCCAGTTCCGGGTGCAGCTCAGCCAACATGCCAATGCGCATCCAGTGCTCGGCTTGCGCATTGATCGAGCGGCTCAGTGCATTGCTGGCAAGACGCAGGTCTTCATGCATCTGCTCTGAAATCTTGACGATACCCACGATGAGGCTCCATATATGTAACGTATACGTTTCATACACTAACAAAGGCACGGCAATTTCTGCAATGTTCCTCACTCCACGGCCTATGCTCAAATCGACGCCCCTCCCCCCTCAGCCCGGCTGCACAGCACAAACGCAACCTGCCTCCTGCCCCAGCGTCAAGGGCAGTACCCGGCACGGGCGTACCAGGACACACCTTTCACGTATTTTTTCAAAGACAGGCCCCAGCGAAATGTGGCATTAGTAATGTAACCGCCTGAACACACAGTGCTTTCAGGTTACTGGCAACAGCCCCACGAGGTATCCGCCATAACCTGAACGCACATTTGACGGAGGACCAGAGAGCCGTGTTTGCGTTATCGCCCGAGCGCTTGAAAAGTACCTGCCCTGTGCGGCGACGTTCGGTGTCAACCCTCCGAATGCCACAGGCCACCCCAGGCAGGTTGGCATCGTTTAAAGGAATTACACAATGATCCCAAGAAATGTAATCAACGCGTCGGTAAGTCCCAAAGGAAGCCTGGAAACGCTGTCCCAGCGCGAAGTTCAGCAATTGAGCGAAGCCGGCTCGGGCAGCATCTACCAACTGTTCCGCCAGTGCACCCTGGCCATCCTCAACACCGGCGCCCACGTCGATAACGCCAAGACCATTCTCGACGCCTTCCAGGATTTCGAAGTTCGTATCCACCAGCAGGACCGTGGCGTGCGCCTGGAGCTGATCAACGCACCCGCCGGCGCCTTCGTCGACGGCGAAATGATTGCCAGCACCCGCGAAATGCTCTTCAGCGCCCTGCGCGACATCGTCTACACCGAAAACGAGCTGGACAGCCTGCGCATCGACTTGAGCAGTTCCCAAGGCATCACCGACTACGTCTTTCACCTGCTGCGCAACGCCCGCACTCTGCGCCCTGGGCTCGAACCGAAAATGGTCGTGTGCTGGGGCGGCCACTCGATCAGCACCGAGGAATACCAGTACACCAAGAAGGTCGGCCACGAGCTGGGCCTGCGCAAACTGGACATCTGCACCGGCTGCGGCCCCGGCGTGATGAAAGGCCCGATGAAAGGCGCCACCATTGCCCATGCCAAGCAGCGCATGAACAGCGGACGCTACCTGGGCCTGACCGAGCCCGGCATCATCGCTGCGGAAGCCCCCAACCCGATCGTCAACGAACTGGTGATCCTGCCGGACATCGAGAAGCGCCTTGAGGCCTTCGTCCGCGTCGGACACGGCATCATCATTTTCCCGGGCGGCGCCGGCACGGCCGAAGAGTTCCTCTACCTGCTCGGCATCCTCATGCACCCGGACAACCAGGACCTGCCATTCCCGGTCATCCTCACCGGGCCAAAGAGCGCCGAAGCCTACCTGCATCAACTGCATGCGTTCGTCGGCGCCACCCTGGGTGAAGCGGCACAGCGTCACTACCAGATCATCATCGACGACCCGGCCCAAGTGGCGAGGCAAATGACCGAAGGCTTGAAGACCGTCAAACAGTTCCGCCGCGAACGCAACGACGCCTTCCACTTCAACTGGCTGCTGCAGATCGACGAAGGCTTCCAACGCCCGTTCGACCCAACCCACGCCAACATGGCCAACCTGAAACTGAGCCGTGACATACCGCCGCACGAACTGGCGGCCAACCTGCGCCGCGCCTTCTCCGGCATCGTCGCGGGTAACGTGAAGGACAAAGGCATTCGTCTGATCGAAGAACACGGCCCGTATGAAATCCACGGTGACGCGGCAATCATGCAGCCGCTGGACCGCCTGCTGAAGGCCTTCGTCGAGCAGCACAGGATGAAACTGCCGGGCGGAGCGGCGTATGAGCCGTGCTACCGGGTCGTGACCTGAC
>JAEAMF010001030.1_pt1 | contig 23880 bp, 19 predicted proteins | sample 8958721 | NCBI WGS metagenome assembly JAEAMF01 (sample SAMN16933255, study PRJNA681124) | bioreactor sludge metagenome | isolation source: anaerobic bioreactor treating anionic surfactant - SDBS | place: India: Bengaluru | collected 2019-02-28 | reverse complement strand
AACCGGCAGGCAGCTCCCCGGGTGTGGTGTTCTAGACCCCGACTTGCGCGGCAATGTGTTGATCTGGCTGCGGTTACCCGCGTGCAGTGCCAGGTGGCGGGATTGTACTCATAGAGACAACCCAACCTGGCCCAGGCCGCAGGCTGCAGCCCTGTGGTTTTGGAGCCTGCGTCCGGTTCAGTTCAAGCGTCGCCTCATCCGTGCCAAGAACGATTCTGTCGGTGTCCTGCAGGCGCTGCAGCCTGACAGTCCTCAGCACGGCAGTCTGACTGCCTTGCGGCCTCGGTGTTCTGTTGTCAAAATGTCCTATGTCGGTTGTGGGCGAGATCGACCACGTTGACAGTCGAAGGCCCGATTCTATAATCACTTATCGCCGCGGTTACCGAGCGAAACGTACTCACAGTCTCCCAGGTGAACCGACTGGTCGCCGGGATGCTGGGTGAGTACTTCGGCAACATCTGGATAACAGGCGAGGTCTCAAAACCCACAACATCCACTGCCGGGCACTGCTACTTCACTCTCAAAGACGAGTCCGCCCAGGTGTCGGCAGTGTGCTGGCGCAGCACGCTGTCGGAGTTGAGTTTCAAGCTCGTCCAGGGGCTTAAGATAATCGGGCACGGTCGACTCAGTCTCTACGAGGCCGGTGGGAAGTATGAACTCGTCCTTGACCGGGTTGAGCCGAGCGGCCGAGGGGCACTGCAGGAGGCATTCGAGCAGCTCAAGGCGAAACTCGAAAAAGAGGGGCTGTTTGCCGCCGGGCGGAAACGGGCGCTTCCACTCCTGCCCAAGGTCATTGGCTTGGTCACGTCGCCGGCTGGCGCGGTACTGCACGACGTGACGAGCACGCTCGCCGAGCACCAGGCGCGCCTCCTCGTGCGGCTCTTCCCGGCCCAGGTTCAGGGCGAGGATGCCGCCGCGCAGATAGCTGACGGCGTGCGCGTGCTCTCGGCCCAGGCCGACGTCGAGCTCATCATCGTGGCCCGGGGCGGTGGCTCGATGGAGGACCTCTGGCCGTTCAACGAGGAGGTCGTGGCCCGTGCGATCGCCGCGTCGCGCGTGCCGGTAGTCTCGGGCGTCGGGCATGAGACCGACTTCACAATAGCGGATTTCGTCGCCGACGTGCGCGCCGCGACGCCCACCGCGGCGGCGCAGCTCGTTGCGCGCGGCTGGGACGAGCTCGCGGGTCGACTCAGTGACAACGCGGCTGCCCTGGTCGAGGCGGTGGAGCGGATGCTCCTTGAGCGGGAGCGGGAGATTGAGAACCTGGTGCAACATCGCTCGTTCGAGCTGGTTCGCCAGCGGTTGTCCGAGGCCGGGCACCGGCTGGAACGCGGCCTGCTGCGCTCCGAGGCCGGCGTCCGGGGTCGGCTGCGGCAGGGCCGTTCGGCCTTGAACGCCTTGGACCGAAGGCTCGCATTCCAGCACCCGTCGGCGGTGCTCGAAAGGCAGCGGGCCCGGCTGGGACAACTGGGGTCCAGCCTCGAGGCCGGACGGCGGGCACGCATGGAAGGTACCAGGAGTCTGCTTGTGGCGCTGCGCGCCAAGCTGGATGCCCTGAGCCCGCTGGCAAGCCTTGCGCGCGGTTACAGCATCTGTCGCAAACCGGACGGCACGATTGTGAGCCGGGCGGGCCAGGTGCAGGGTGGCGATGACCTGGACGTGCGCGTGCGCGACGGTGTGCTCGAATGCCAGGTGAAGACGGCGCGTGAGTTTGGAGGCTAACGTGAAGAAGAACGATGAAGGCAGTTTCGACTTCGAGAAGGCTGTCGTGGAGCTGGAGGGAATCGTGAAGCAGCTGGAGTCCGGCAACCTCCCGCTCGAGGAATCTCTCAAGTTGTTCGAACGTGGCGTGGAGCTTGCGCGGGGCTGCAAGAGCCGGTTGGACGCGGCCGAACTGAGGATTGCCAGGTTGGTGAAGGACAAGGACGGGCTGTTCAGCGAGAACACAGCCCAGGAGTAGACCGAAGCGGTGTGACTACCCCAGGAGGACGCGAATGAGTGCGGCGAACATCAAGATCGGCGACGTTATCGAGGTACATGGCGAGAGGTGTGTTGTTGAGTTGTCGGTTGACCCGACAGTGTCGATATGTGAAGGCTACTTGCCCGGCCAGCCGGGGTCAAACGTCAGGATAGCCACCTGCGGTGAGTCCGTGGTGGGTATTGTGACGACCGCGCGACGGGCCGGCAGTCACAGTATCGCGGACTGCGTGCTGGTCGGCACGCTGAGCGACCAGGGCCGGTTCATCCGAGGAGTTGTGACCTACCCGAACATCGGTCAGCGGGTCGATATGGTTGGCACGGCTGAGCTGTCCTCGGTGTTCAGCGGGTTTCAAGGCTATGACTTCGCCTTCGGTCGTTCGGCCCAGACGGCGACACAACGGGTCTACCTCAATCCGAACCGGTTCTTCAGCCAGCACGTTGCCATTCTGGGCACCACCGGCTGCGGGAAATCCTGCACCGTAGTCAGCATCCTCCAGCATGCACTTGCCAAGTACCCGGATACCCACATCATCGTCCTTGACCTGCACGGCGAGTATTCGGCCGCATTCCCGGGCGACGACGTCCTGCATGTTGAAGGCGACAAGCTCGAACTGCCCTACTGGGTGCTGAACTTCGACGAGTTCCAGGACATGTCGATTGACCCGACCGAGGATACTGCCCGGAACCAGGCAACGGTGCTGCGTGATTCGCTCCTGCGTGCCCGACAGAGCAATGTGACCAAGGAGATCGCCGGCATCATCAAGTCGGTAACCGTGGACTCGCCCGTGCACTACGAGGTCGAGGAGCTTATCGGTCAGGTCCGGAACTGGAACATCCAGCTTGTGCCCGACGCCTCGGGGCAGATGCAGCCCGGGCCGCTGTACGGCGTCTTCGACAAGTTCCTGATCCGGCTCGAGAGCCGAATAACCGACCCGCGTTTCGGTTTCATGTTTCAGCCGGCGAGGTACAAGGATAACAAGAGCCTGGTGCAGCTCCTGTCCGACTACCTGTCTATCGATACCGGCAAGCGGATGGCCATCATCGACCTGTCGGGCGTACCGTCTGAGGCGGTGTCGGTCGTGGTCGCGGTGGTCTCGCGCATGGCGTTTGATTTCAATCAGTGGAATCCAGACCGGACTCGATTCCCGATACTGCTGGTCTACGAGGAAGCCCACAACTACGTGCCGAATGCACCCGGCGCCCGCTACACCAGCGCCAAGTTGGCGGTTGAGCGAGTTGCCAAGGAAGGACGCAAGTACGGGCTGGGCGCGATGTTCGTCTCGCAGCGGCCCAAGGAACTATCGGACACGGTACTGGCCCAGTGCAACAACTTCGTGACGATGAGGTTGACGAATCCCGACGACCAGGCCTATGTCCGGCGGCTTGTGCCGGACGCGATGTCAGGCCTGATGGGCATGCTGCCGGCGCTCCGGACAGGCGAAGCACTGCTGCTGGGTGATGCGGTGGCGATGCCGACCCGGACCATGATTGACAAGCCGGAGCCGTTGCCGGCAAGCTCAGACATTGAGTTTGGAACCTGGTGGAGCGACGGGGTGAAGGGGATGGACCTGGACCGGATTGCCAAGCGCTGGCGAGCCCGCAGCCGTTCGTTCTGATGAATGCTTGACACCCGACTCTGACATGGTATGTTTCAGTGCCCGGAACGCGGGCGCGCTGCTCGTAAAACGCGGGCGGGCCTGACAGACGTCCCGACCGGGGCTCTCGTCCAAGTTAGACTGCGTTTGGCCTTGGACGTGAAGAAGCAAGGAAGCCAAACGAAAGGAGAGGACTGAATGAAAGCCAGCACTATACTGGTGCTCGCGGTGACCTTTGCGGTCACACTGGCCGGCGTACCGGCGGCCGACCTCGCCCAGCAGGGCCAGGTGAAGCTGTACTACGGTACGATCGGCTCCAACGACTACATCCTCGGCACGGCCGGTCCGAGTCAGCCGACGGATGCCTGGGCGCAGCACAGCCTGATGCCCCAGATGCTGATGGACAACGCGGCGTGCGCGGATGCCAACAACGCCTACGTACTGTCCGGCTACAACACCTCGCATCCCAAGTACCTCTTGTCGCACGCGACCGGCGGGACGACGTGGAGCACCAAGGCGGCGCCGCCGATCGAGGTGTGCAACAGCGCCTGTGCCATCCTCGGCGACACGCTCTACTACCCGAGCGGCTATACCTACGGCGGCACGCCCGCTCTGCTCGACACGCTGCAGAAGTACTCGATCTCGGGTAACACCTGGACCACGGGGCCCGGGCCGTTCACCAGCCCTGCCTACAACTGGCAGCCGATGGTTGTGGCCGCCGCCGGGAAGATCTACCTGATCAGCGGCTGCGCCGCGCCGGGCGCTTCGGCCCCGAGCGTGCAGACCTGGGCCTACACTCCGGGCGCCGGCTGGGCGCGGAAGAAGGACATGAACTCGGGTAGCGTTTTCGCCGCTGCGTGGAACTACCACGACACCATCTGGGTCGCGGGCGGCAACAAGGACAACCTCGGCATCACCCGGACCGAGTTCTACGTGCCGAGCGCGGACACCTGGATTATCAACAACTCCGTGTTCCCGCAGTTGCCCCAGGGCCTGTGGGGTATGGCGAGCGGCTGCGTCGCGAACGCGGGTATCGGCTATGTGGCCGGCGGCGTGACTTCGGCCGGGGCGTTGACCGATACGGTCTATTACTTTGACCACGCGGCCCACACCTGGTCGGTCGGCGGCGAGCTGCCGACGCGCGTCTACCGGACCGCCGGCGCGGGCAATGCCGACGGCAAGGCCGTGGTCTACGGCGGTTCGACCGGCGGTTTCACGCCGACCAATATCTGCCAGTATGACCAGTTGTCGTCCGGCAATACCAACGATGTCGGCGTGACGGCGATCAACGCGCCGGGATTGTCGATGACACCCGGCTCGGTAGCGCCTAAGGCGCTCATCAAGAACTTCGGCACTGCTGCACAGTCCAACATCCCGGTGACCTGCTGGATCGACTCAGGTGCCACCAGGATTTACAGCCAGACCGCCACCTACGCGGGACCCCTTGCCCCGAACGGCACCGCCGAGGTTACGTTCTCGCCGAACTGGAACGCCCACGTCGGGACCTACGCGGTGACGATGTTCACCAACCTGTCGGGCGACGAGCAGCGGGCCAACGACACGATGAAGCAGACGACCATCGTCTTCTCAGCGGCATGGGAGACCATCCCGAAGCCTCCAACGTCTCAGGACCGGGTCGTGCACGCGACTGCCTATGACCCGGGCACCGACCAGATCTTCCAGATCGGCGGCTGCCCGGCCGGCGCGTCCGGCACCTACGACGGCCTGAACCGGGCATATGACCCGGTGGCCAGGACCTGGGCGACGAAGGCGGTGCAGCCGACGCCCCTGGGCTGGAGTGGGTACGGGGTCGTGAACGGCAAGATCTACATCATCTGCGGCCACAACAATGCGGGTTCGGTCGTCAACACGAACCAGGAATACGACATCGCCGGCAACACCTGGGCAACGAAGCTGGCCCGGCCCGGCTCTGCCAGTGCGGCGCCGAGCTCGGTGACGTGGCGGGATTCACTGATCTATGTCATGGGCGGGCTTGCGAGTGCAGCGCTGACCAACGTCGACATCTACAACCCGGCGACCAACACCTGGGCTACGGGCACGGCGCTGCCGTCGGGCTGCTACATGGGCAGCGCGGCGTGCATCGGCGACACGATCTACATCGCGCAGGCCTACAACACCGCCTGCTGGCCTAACTTCTACAAGGGCGCGATCAACCCGGCTAACCCCACGACCATCACCTGGATTCAGGGCGCAGCGCTGGCCGAGCCGGTGTTCAACGGCGCGACGGTAGCGGTAGGCAACGAAGTGTACTGGATTGGCGGTTTCGTCAACGCGTCCACTCCGACCAACCACGTGTGGAAGTACAGCCAGGCGACCGGCCTGATTACGGCATTCGCGCCGGCCTACCCGATTACGAACACGCGGTGCACCTTCGCTGCGACGCGCACGGGTGTGGACGGCTGGGAGATCTACGGCATGGCCGGGGATATGAACGGTGACTGGTCCGTGCCGAACCAGACGTACGTGAAGATCGCCCTCGGCGGGACCGGTGTCGAGGAAGGTCAGCCGATCCGGCTGGCACGGATCGAGTCGGTCCGCCCGACGCTCGTGACCGACCACGCCGTCATCAGCTACTCGGTGCCGCAGTCGGCCCGGGTCCAGCTGGGCGTGTACGACGTCGCGGGCAAGCTGGTCCGGACACTTGTCGACGGCCAGGTTGCCGGCAACCAGACTTCGGTCTGGAACCGTACCGACAACAATGGCAGCCGCGTGTCTGCCGGGACCTACTTCTACCGCCTGTCCGTAGACGGCAAGTCGGTTTCCAGCAAGTCCGTTCTGCTCGACTAGTCACAGACCTCTCCTACGGAGCCGCCCTGACGGGCGGCTCCGGTCTTTTTGTGAGCGCCATTGCTGGCCGTGCCTGCTTGACAGTGAGCTTCCGGATGCTATGTTTGCTCGAAGGATGCGCCGGTGTCGGGCGGGTAGTCCGCACCGAGTCGTGTTCGGATGACCTGCGTGACGCAGTGGCCCGGCCGCACGCAGGTCACAGGCAAAGGCCCGGGCAAAAGGAGACAGCATGAAGGCAAGGTTCGTGATGATGGTGCTGGCGGCGAGCGTCGCGCTGGCGCTGGCGGCGGGAGTGTCAGACCTGAGCAACGCCGGCCGGCCTGCCGACCGGACGACTGATGCCCTCGGAGTGCCGGGATCTCCCGGGCGACCGACCGATGGCTTCACCTACACCGTTGAATGGGCGTTCGGCGTTAACCAGATCGGGTCGGTTGGTCTGACTGGAGTCCAAGACACGCTGGTCTGGGTTTCTTCCGGCGGACCGGCGGGCGGAACCGCGGATACCAACTGGATACTGGTCTACGACGCGCGTACCAGGGTGAGGCTTGACTCATTCAAACAGTACGTTCAGGCGCCAACGTCCAACTGGGGCTATCGGGACATGTACTATGACGCGGCTGAGAATGCAGTCTATGCCGGCTGCGAGGGCAACCGGATGGACAAGATAGACGCGACAACCCACGCCAAGATAGCGACCTACACGCTCACCGGCAGCCCGACTCCCACACTCGTACGAGGGCTGACCGGCGACGGCGATTCGCTCTACGTCTGCAACTTCGCCTCGACGATCATTAAGTGCTCGAAGACCGGGACTAACTGTCACACCGTTGCGCCAGCCGCGCACGCCGGGTTCTACGGCTTGGCGCTGGCCAAGAATGAAGGCAAGGTGTACGGCACTACCGCATCTTACGACTTCTCCTGCGTGCGCTACAACTACCCGGCCTGGACGGTCGCCGATACCACCCTGATCAACCAGATCACGGGCGGGACCATGGGTGGCTCCGAGATGTTCCACGGTGACACGTTCCTGCTGGTGCTAGGACAGATGAGCCTGGACTCGGTGTTCTGCCTGCGCCGGATTGCATCGGCGGCTATCGATGTCGGTGCTGCAGCCGTGCTGGCTCCGCCGCCGACAATGGCCCAGGGCGCGGTCGCTCCGAAGGTGCTGATCCAGAACTTCGGTGCGGCGGCGCAGTCCAACATCCCTGTTACCTGCTGGATCGACTCGGCGGCGACGCACGTGTACAACCAGACGGTGACCTACGCCGGTCCGTTGGCGCCGGGCGCTTCGGACTCGATTGCCTTCCCGACCTGGAACTCGGGACCGGGCGGCAACACCTACAACGTGACCATGTACACCGCGCTGGGTGGTGACGTCAACGCGGCCAACGACACGGTGAAGAGCACAACCCAGGTAATGAGCTACAACCTGGTGTGGTATGCCCGGACTGCCGGGCCGGCGCCGGCGCGCTACTGGTGCCCCGGTACGGGCGTCGTGCGCGATACCATCTACTACCTGGGTGGACGGACGGCGGCCTCGGCGTCTATCCGGCAGATAGTCGCCTTCGATGTGGCGAGCGGCACCTGGATTTCATCCGGTCTGCCGGTCCTGCTCACGCCCCGGCGTGCGGGCGTCGGCGGGAGGATCGGCAACAAGATATACGTGGCGTGCGGCCGCGACTCCAGCAGCGCGACTCTGAACACCTGCCAGGAGTTCGACGTAGACACCAAGACCGTGACTACCAAGGCCAACTGCCCGGCTGCTTCGTGGGCCAGCTGCGGCGGGGTCGTCAACGACAAGCTGTACGTCGTGGGCAACGAAAGCCGGACGGGCGCGACCTACGAGTACGATGCGGCGGCCAACACCTGGGCCACCAAGGCGACTCTGTCCGCTGGCCGCGGCTGGTCCGCGGCGACCGGTGCCGCCGGCAAGCTGTACGTCTTCGGCGGGTCGGGGACGACGGAGCTCAAGGATTGCTGGGCGTTCGACCCGGTCGCGAATACCTGGACGCAGAAGGCCGACATGCCCGGCATACGCGAGTATCACACCGCCGTGTCCTATCGCGACTCGGTGATATTCGTGCTGGGCGGGTCGGTGACGGGTTCGACGCCGGCCGACAAGTTTGTCTACAAATACGACATCGCGGCGAACACCTGGTCTGTCGAGACGCCGATGATCACCGCCCGTGGGTGGGAGATGGCGAACGTTGTGGACAACTCGATCTGGGTGGCCTACGGGTCAGACTGCACCACGCCGACCTACCTCGTGAACATGGAAGAGGGCGTGCTGCCGTTGACCGGCATGGAGGAGTACAAGCTGGTCCCGGATAACGGCGTCAGCCTGAGGGTGGCGAGCCCGGCACGCGGGCGGCCCTCGGTGCGTTACAGCCTGCCCAGGGCCGGAGTGGTCACGTTGGGTGTCTACGACATCGCCGGCAAGCTGGTGCGCACGTTGGCCAGCGGACCGGTTGCTGCCGGTACCCAGACGACCTCCTGGGACCGCAGCGACAACAGCGGCCACCAGGTTGCGAACGGCACCTACTTCTTCAGGCTGGCAGTGGACGGCAAGTCGGTCTCGAACAAGTCTGTGTTGCTCGACTAGTCCGGCCAGCAGTAATTGGAGCCGCCCTTCGGGGCGGCTCCGCTCTATAAGAAGGTTCGCTAAAGCGCGATCCGGCCTGCGGTTGCAGGCCGGACCATCTCAAACTCCAGCGACAGGAGTCGAACCTGTAACCCTCCGGTTAACAGCCGGATGCTCTGCCGTTTGAGCTACGCTGGAATCACAGGCGGCGAAATGTTAGCCCGGTTGCCCCGTGAGTCAAGAATCTCTCGCGGGCAGACTAGCGGACCAGCGCGAACTTGGTGACAGCGTTTCCGAATGTCGTATGCAGGACCGCGACGTACATGCCGCCGGCCGCCGGGCTGCCGGACGAGTTTGTGCCGTCCCAGAGCGAGCCTATATCGTCGAGTAGAGCGACATCCTCGTATCGGCCCGGCCGACCCATCGGCGCGGTGTTAAGCCGCACGGTGTCGACGATGGCGCCTGACATCGTGTAGATGTAGAGCAGCGCCTTGCTGGTCGGACGGGTCAGGTTGATGGCGAATCGAACCTGGCCGTCGGACCCGGCATTGAACGGGTTCGGCAAGGCCCATATCTCATCACGAGACGCCGCCGGTCCGGAAGCGGGCGGGAAGCGCCCAAACGCCGAGTCGAGCCGGGGAACACCGAAGCCGGTCGTGCAGCTGTGAACAGGGGCGTTTGTGGCGGTGGCAAAAAGCACGGCCTTGAGGGATTCGGCGGTCCAGGCCGGGTGTGCCTCCTTGAGCAGGGCGAACGCGCCGGCAATCAGCGCGGTGGCGCAGGAGGTGCCGACGCTGCCTTCCAGGCCGTTGACCGAGTCGGGCGCCGCAACGGCGACCGTGTCGGACAGCGCGACCAGTTCGGGCTTGCTCCGGCCGTCGGCGGTCGGGCCGGTGCCGGTCCCCCGCCAGGGCAGCAGGTTGCGCTCGACACCGCCGGCCGCGACGATGCCGTCGGCGTCGGCCGGTGCGGTGATATACGGGTTGGGCCACGGATAAGTGAGGGTATCGCGATTGCCCATGGCGGCAACGACGACCAGTCCCCGGCGCGCGGCGAGAGCGGCGGCCCGCGATATCGGCGCGGTCTTGCCGTCGAGCTGGCTGTCGGCGTACCAGCCCCGGTAGCCGAGCGACGTCGAAACGATGTCCGCACCCAGCCGCTCGGCCCACTCGAGTGCTTCAATGTAGGTATCTTCCTCGAGGATGTACTCGTAGTAGCGCCCGCTGGCCGTCTTGTGAAACTCGGTCTTGGCAATCATCAGGTCGACGCCCGGCGCGATGCCGACGATGCCGCCGGGCTGGTAACCGGCGATGATCGAAGCCATGCGCGTGCCGTGGTCGGGCTGGTCGCGGGAGAAACGCAGCGTGTCCGCCGGTTCCCAGGCGGCGTTGTCGTCGCCACGTTTCACCCAGACGGTAGTCGTGCCCGAGCCCAGTGCGGCCGCAGTCGGCTGGCAGGCGAATCCCGAGCTGTCGACGGCAGTCGAATTCTGCCAGGCCTGGCCGCCGTCTGCCGATGCCACCCGGAACAGCTGGCCGCCGATTTCGTAGTAGACCACGAGGCCAGCCGGTGAGGATGCCGCCGTGAACGCTCCCAGGGCAAGCTGGTCGGCCACCGGCGCGGTCCTTGGTTGCCAACTGGCGCCGAGGTCGTCGGAGTAGAGCATCTCCACGCGGCCGGCCACCGGGACCGCGAAGTCCTGGAAGAAGAGCGCCAGCCCGTCGCCGGACGAGACGAGGACGGCAGAGCCAGCATTGGACGCGAGTTCGACCGGGTTCGCGAAGGAAGCGCCAGCGTCGGTCGAATGGAAGGCCAGCAGGCGGCCGGTGTCTATGGTGTGGCAGATGAGACTGACACGGCCGAGGTTGTCAGCCGCCACCAGCGTCTGGTCGGTACGTTCCGGAGCTGTCACGGTCGTCTGCAGGACCCAGGCCGGCTGCGGACTGGCTATGTTGGCCTTGCGCAGCGTGATCAACGTGTCGTCGTTGACGTAGACCAGGTAGAGCGAGTCCGCGACCGTGGCCAGGGCGGGCCACCGGCCCAGGGCGAGCCGGGTAGTGTCGTACCACGTCGTCCCGTCGTAGTACCTGAGGTAGACGTTCGAAGTCGGTCGCGCGCGGTAGTTGGATTTGAGGTCGTTGTAGGCAAGGTAGCTGGCCTGCGGGCCGACGGCGGCCTGGAGGTTTTCGAAGGTGTGCGAAGAAAGCTGGGTGGCCTGCTGCGAGAGTGCGACGAGCCCGGGCGCGGACCAGGTACCGCCCTGGTCGATTGAGACCGAGTAGTAGACCGCGCGGCGGGGCGGGCTGTAACCGTAAGCGAAGCTGTCGGCGACGTAGGCCAGCAGGACCAGGTCCGGCATGCACGCCAGCACCGGGTCTTTGGCCAGGCCGAGGTAGCGGAGCTGTTCAGGCAGGACCGGTTCGGGGCTTGCGGCCGTATCGAGGAAGACCGCCAAGTTGTCGCCGGACAGGAAGTCGTGCTGCTGGTCGACGCGCAGTCCGGTGACGGCAACGTTGTTCAGTTTCAGCCCGGTGTCGAAAATCGCCAGCTTGACCCCGGACCCGAAGAAGCCGGAGTAGAACAGGTCGGGCACTCCCATCATCCGGGCCTGGTCGTAGGACGGTCCGTAGAATCGATGGGCTTCGGCGGTGTCGACCGATTGGCTGCGCACGCGACTGGCGCGCAGCGGCAAGGCCACGGCCGGCTCGCGCCGGACCTCGCTGAGCGCGGGCCTGAGGTCGAAGACAAAGGGCAGTGCGTAGACCGGTGCGTGGAGCTCGCGGGGCAGGTCGAAGCACGCCGCGTTGAGCCAACGTGAAACCGAGCGCAGGCGGCCGCCCAGTTGTTCAACCCGGCGCACGTAGTCAAGGAGGACCGGCAGGTCATCGTGGTCGAACCCGCCGATGGGTGCGTCGAAACGGCGACGCGACTGCTCGGGTAGGGCGGCCAACTCTACGGCGTCGAGCGCCGAGCGATACTGGGCGTCGGACGTGACGCCTTTGTCGGTGAAGTAGACCCAGACTCGCTCGGTCGGGAGTTCCGGCAACGCGGACTTGTCCGGCGCGCGATAGAAGCCGGCGCCGATCAGAACGAGCAACGCGAGCAGGTTGGCAGCCATCAGTCGTTGGCGATGCCCGCCAGCACGCCGGTCAGGGCGAGGACGAGGAATGCGATGCCGGCGACGAGACACAAGCCGAGGTTGATGATGCCGAGGATCAGGCAGAGCCGGCCGATTTTCTTGGTCTTGGGCGCGACTCCGCCCGCGAGCAACAGGATTCCGTAAATCAGCCCCATGAACGGGTAGGTTGCCGAGAAAACGTAGAGCGTGAAGAGCTGGGAAAGATACAGGATGTCGACCAGCGCCTGCCAGCGTTCGGCCTGGCGGGGCAGGATGTCAGGGATGGCCGGTTGCTCGGAGGGAATCCCGGCCTGGTTGGTTTCGTTCATTCTAGACTTCCTCCGACGTGTCGGTCAGTTGTAATACCCCGCACAGGAATTGAACCTGTAGCCCACGGATTAAGAATCCGTTGCTCTGCCAAGTTGAGCTAGCGGGGCACAAGCCAGTCAAGTTTATTGAAAGGCGTGGCCGGGTCAAGCACCGCCGGTATCCTGCGGCGGCAGTGCGCCCGGCGCGACTCGAACGCGCAGCCTACGGGTTCGAAGCCCGGCGCTCTGTCCAGTTGAGCTACGGGCGCATGCTGACAGGGAAGCGGCGACCAGGGTGAGTGAGGGGACTTGAACCCCCAACATCCGGAGCCACAGTCCGGTGCTCTAACCAAGTTGAGCTACACTCACCGTGTTTCGCGGTCAGTATAGCCGGCGCCGTCACGGTTGTCCAGTTACGACCCCGCTGCCTTTGACGCGGCGGCAAAAAAGCGGTATATTTCTCGCTCTAACCGAACAAAGGAGCAGAACGTGAGTAAGATAAAGCGCATTCTCGTTACCGGCGCAGTCGGCCAGATCGGCTCGGAACTGACACTTGCCCTGCGCAAACGGTACGGCAACGACAACGTCATCGCCACCGGCCGCAAGACGCCGCCCAGTGAGGCGCTCAAGAACTCGGGTCCATTCTACTTCACGGATGTTACCAAGCGCGACCTGCTGGAAGAGGTAGTGAAGAAGCACGACGTCGATACCATCGTCCACATGGCGGCCATCCTCTCCGCGGTCGGGGAGAAGAACCCGCAGCACTGCTGGGACGTCAACATCAACGGCACCATCACGGTGCTGGAGTGCGCGCGCGAGCACAACATGACCCAGGTGTTGATACCGTCGTCGATCGCCGCTTTCGGGCCCGAAACTCCCCGCGACAACACGCCCAACGACACCATCCTCAAGCCCAAGACGATGTACGGCGTGACCAAGGTGGCGGGCGAACTGCTGGCCGACTACTACTTCCACCGCTACGGCCTGGACGTGCGCGGCCTGCGCTACCCGGGCATCATTTCGCACGAGACCCTGCCCGGCGGCGGCACTACCGACTTCGCGGTTGCCATCTATTTCGAGGCGGTCAAGCACCAGCGCTACACCTGCTTCGTGCGCGATGACACCCGGTTGCCGATGATGTACATGCCCGACTGCCTGAAGGCGACGATGGACCTGATGGAGGCCGACGGCAGCAGGTTGAACCACCACTCGGACTTCAACGTCGGCGCAATGAGCTTCTCCGCCGGTGAATTGGCCGCGAGCATCAAGAAGTACATCCCGGGCTTTGTGTGTACCTACGAGCCGGACTTCCGGCAGAAGATTGCCGACTCCTGGCCGATGTCGCTCGATGACTCGGCGGCCCGGACAGAGTGGGGCTGGAAACCGGCCTACGACCTGGACGCGATGACCCGGGACATGCTCGAGGTACTGGGCCGGCGCCACAAGGAAGGCAAGCTTCCCTGATTGACAGGACGGCTTTGTCGTCCTAGTATCTACTGTCCTTGCTGCACTATCCAGAGCGCGACCTGTCGCAGGTCATAGACGCGGCCCGGGTTTTCTACGGCGAAGGCCGTGGGGAGTTCGGGACCTGCCTGCATATGCCGCTCAAGGGGCACATGGCCGGCGCCGCGCCCTCTGAGGACTACATGCTGATGATCAGCGTTGCCAACCACCTCGTTAAGTACCTGAAGTACGAGCGTATTGTCAGGGGCAGCGAGGACTGGGACTACGACCCGGAGAAGGCGGCCGAGCAGTACGCCGTGTGCGGTGACAATCCCAGCTCGAGCGGCGTGATAATAATAGACAAGAGCTACAACGCCGGTCCCAAGGTGCAGATTTTCCTGGACAAGACCTTCGGCTCGAACGAGGTATCCATCCGCTGGAAGAACCAGCATGTCGGCGACGAGCGTCTCATCAGCGACTACGAGAACCACGTCAAGACTACCCTGAACAACGACCACTCCGAATGACCGGGCCTGAGCCGTCGGACCCCGCATTGCCCGAGGTCAGTTTCCGCACTGTCACCAAGGACCCGGAAGTCATGGCTCTGGTCAAGGAAGCGGACCGGCAGCTCGCCACGCTGGGCTACACCGAACACGGCCAGCGTCACGCGCGGCTGGTGGCCAAGGATGCCCGGATGGTGCTGACCGACCTGGGCCGGGACGACCGGGCCGCCGAACTGGCGGCCATCGCCGGTTACCTGCACGATATCGGCAACGTGGTTAACCGCGAGCAACACGAGCGGATGAGCGCCCTGCTGGCGCGCGAAGTGCTCGTCCGGCTGGGCATGTCCTATGACGAGACGGCGCAGGTGATGGCCGCTATCGGCAACCACCACGAGGAAGGCGGCAACCCGGTCTCCGACATCTCGGCGGCGCTGATTCTCGCCGACAAGGCGGATGTGCACCGTTCGCGCGTGCGCAATCCGGCGTTCGTCAAGTTCGACATCCACGACCGGGTGAACTACGCGGTGCGCAGCTCCAACCTGACGGTCGACAAGGCAGCCAAGTCGATACTCTTCAAGCTGGTGGTCGACACCAGCATATCGCCGGTGATGGAGTATTTCGAGATATTCCTGTCCCGGATGCTCATCTCCCGGCGGGCCGCTGACTTCCTCGCCTGCCAGTTCGAACTGCGCATCAACGGCACCCGGCTGGTCTAGGCCGGCCGCCTGCTTGACTTGAAGTAGCCCGCTTCTAGAATCCTGCCGCCATGCCTGCCCACAATGAAATGGTGCTGCTGTACCACTCGGAGCGCATGAAGTACCTGGTCTGCGTGCCGAAGACGGGCCGGTTCTCAACTCACCGCGGGTACCTCGAATTCGCCGACGTCCAGGCCCGGGACTGGGGCGACAAGGTGAGTACCCAGTACGGCTGCGACTTCTGGCTGCTCAAACCCACGCTTGCCGACCTCGCGCTCAAGGTCAGGCGCACGACGACGATCGTCTATCCCAAGGACACCGGCTACGTGCTGCTCGAGACGATGGTCTTTCCCGGCGCGCGAGTGGTCGAGTGCGGTTCGGGTTCAGGCGCGATGACCACCATCCTGGCCAGTTTCGTGCGGCCGGACGGCCGGGTGTACTCCTACGAACGGCGGCCCGAGTTCAGCGAGAACGCGCGTCAAAACGTGACACGGCAGGGACTAGAACGGTACTGCGAGTTCTTCGTGCGCGACCCGGAGTCTGAGGGGTTTGACCAGGAGGATGTCGATGCCGTCTTCCTGGACGTGCCTGAACCCTGGACGCTGGTCCGGTCGGCGCGCCGGGCGTTGCGGGGCGGTAACCCGCTGGCCGCGATCATCCCGACCGCCGAACAGCTGGCCCGGACCGTGGCCGCCCTCGAAGTCGAAGGTTTCGCCCGCATCCGGGTGAACGAACTGCTGAAGCGCGAAATCCTGGTACGCTCATCCGGTGTCCGACCGGCGGACCGAATGATCGGTCACACCGTCTACATCGTGCTGGCGCACAAGACGAACGCGCCGGCCGGCACAGGCGCGGAGCCGACGGAGGAACGGGCCGACGGCCCCGTAGAACCCTCTGAGACGGCGTGAAAAGCCGGTGCTAGCGGTCCTCACCCGGGCCGGCCGACCGGCCGCTCTCAGACTGGCGTATCACCTTCCCGTGTGGCTCGGCTGCTGTGCGTTTGCCATCCTCGCTGCCTGCCCGAGCCAGCAGCCCCAGACAGCCGGCACGCGCGTCGTGAGCCTGGTGCCGAGCATCACCGAGACCATCTATGCCCTGGGCGCCGGTGACCGGCTGGCCGGCACTACGACCTACTGCGACTACCCGGAGGCGGCCAGGCTGACCTACAAAGTCGGCGATTTTGCCAACCCGGACATCGAGCGTATCCAGGCATTGCGGCCGGCGCTCGTGTTCCTGACCCTGCCGGTGCACCAACTGGTCGCGGAGAAACTCAAGGAAGCCGGCATCCCGGTCTACGTGTCAAGGCCCGACCCGAAGGAATCAAGGGTATTCTGGCGGAGGTTGAATCGGTCGGAGTCAGATTGAAGCTTGAGGATGCCGGCAGGGCGCTGGCCGACAGCCTGCGCGCCGAGCTTGAATCATTGCCGGTCTATTCCGACAGCCCAAGTATCTATGTCGAGATATCCTCCTCGCCGCTGGTCAGCATCGGCGCCGGCAGCTACCTGGCTGAGGTGCTGTCCGCTGCCGGCGGCCGCAACATCTACTCCGGGGCCGCGCAGGACTATCCGCTGGCCGACCCCGAGTTTGTGGTGCAGCGGAACCCGGAAGTAATCGTCCTGCTGCATGCCGGCCCGGGCGAGGACGTGCGGGCGCGGCTCGGCTGGCAGGACATCGCTGCTGTGCGGGACGGCCGGGTCATCACCGACCTTGATGAGAACGTCGTGTCTCGGCCCGGCCCGAGGTTCGTCGAGGCTATCCGGGTGGTGGGGGCGAGGCTGCACCAGGGCAAAGACTAGGGCAGGGCAGATGTCAGAAGTCAGAAATCGGAATCCGAACTGTCTTCCGTCACTCTGCCGCGTCCTGTGTGCATCCTCCGTCGTCTGTCCTCCATCCTCCGTTTCGAGGGTCTTATGACCTCACGCAGGGCAGTGTTCTGGCCTGTCTTGGCAGTGCTGTTCCTCGGCGCGTGCGCGCTGTCGCTGCTTGTCGGCCCGGGCGGGGCGGCCGGCCTGGCCGACCCGCGTATCGCCTGTATCCGGTTGATGAGGTTGGCCCTGGGCGTGCTTGCCGGCGGGGTGCTGGGCATCGGTGGCGCGGCGCTGCAGGCACTGCTGCGCAACACGCTGGCGGACCCCTACACGCTCGGCACCGCGAGCGGCGCGACGCTGGGCGTGAGCGTGGCCATCGCGCTGGGAGCGGGCACCAGCCTGCTGCTGCCCGTGGCCGGGTTCGCCGGCGCGCTGGTGACGACCGTGGCGGTCTACCTGCTGGCGCGGGTCCGTTCGCGCGTAACCGCCACCGGCCTGGTGCTGGCCGGGGTCATTGCCGGGTTCTTCATGACCGGGCTGGTGATGCTGGTGATTGTGCTGAGCCGGCGGCCGCTGGGCCAGGCGGTCTTCCTGCTGATGGGACACCTGGGCACGCCGTTCACCGGCGCCTCGGCGCGGCTGTTCGCCGGCTGCGCGGCGGTGGCGGTCGCGGGTTGTGGCGTGCTGGTGAGCCTGGGCCGGGAACTGGACATCATGTCCGGCTCGGCCGAAGCCGCCGAAAGCCTGGGCGTGGACACCGGGCGCCGGACCCGCGACGTGTTCGTCCTCACCTCGCTGCTCACCGGCATCGTGGTGTCCTTCACCGGCGCGGTCAGCTTCGTCGGGCTGGTAGTCCCGCACCTTGTCAGGCTCGGTATCGGGCCCCGTAACTCTACGCTGCTCCCGGCCGCGTTTGTCGCCGGTTCGGCCCTCCTGGTCCTGGCCGACGTGCTGGCGCGAAACATCGTGCCGGGCGGCCTGCCGCTGTCGGTGGTGACCGCGTTTCTCGGCGTGCCATTCTTCGTCTACCTGCTCCGGAGCCGGCTGTGAACAGCGTCGAGCTGCTCTCGGTCAGCTTCAGCTACGGCCGGGAGTCGCTATTTGACTCCTTCAGCCTCGCGGTCGCCGAGGGCGAGTTCTTCGGCATCGTCGGGCCCAACGGGGCGGGCAAGTCAACGCTCCTGCGCCTGGCCGCCGGCCTGCTGCGCCCCACGGCCGGCGTGGCCCGGCTGTTCGGGCAGGACGCGGCCCGCATGTCGCGCCGGCAGGCCGCCCGGCTGGCCGCATTTGTTCCCCAGGAGAGCTATTTCGCGTTCGACTACACTGTCGAGGATGTGGTCCTGATGGCCCGGCACCCTTACCTGGGCCGGTTCGAACAGCCGTCACGCTCGGACCGGGCCAAGGCCCGCGGCTGGCTAGAGTTCGTCGGCCTGGCCGAGCGGGCGTCCGCAGGCATCAACCAACTGTCCGGCGGAGAGAAACAGCGGGTGGTGCTGGCCCGGGCGCTGGCGCAGGAGTCGCCGCTCTTGCTGCTCGACGAGCCGAGCACGCACCTCGACCTCGGCCACCTCCAGTCGGTCTGTGCCCGGCTGGTGGCGCTCAACCGGGCCGGCAAGACACTGGTGATGGTTTCCCACGACCTTAACCTCGCATCCGGTCTTTGCTCGCGGTTACTGCTGCTCGACCGGGGGAAGCAGGCGGCACTGGGTGCGCCGGCCCAGGTCGTGACCGAGAGTCTCATCCGGCAGGTCTACGGGGTGACGCCGATGGTGGACCGGCACGCGCAGACCGGCCGGCCCCGGGTCAGCCTTCCGGCATTCAGCGACCGGTAGTATCAGGGGCCGCGGCCGAGTCCGCGCCCAGCAATCGCCGGGCAAAGTCGGTCGCGCTATCCGGGTCGGACAACCACCGGGCGCGGGCGCGCAGGCTGTCGATGTCGGTTTCGAGCCGGCGGTTGGCGATGGCTAGCTGCCGGGCCCGGAGGCGGCGGCCGAGCACCCGCACCACGCCATTAGGGCCGGGCAGGAACAGCACCATCAGCAGCGCCAAGGCGGCCAGCGCCGCGTAGAGCACGCGCCGGCGGCGAGTCTGCTGGCGTTCCTTCACCGTTCGAAGGGCGCAAGGCCGGCATACTCCAGCCGGTCGTCTTCCTCGATGCGCAGCAGCCGGTTGTACTTGGACACACGCTCGCCACGACAGGGGGCGCCGGTCTTGATCTGGCCCGAGCTGGCGGCCACCGCCAGGTCGGCGATGAAGTGGTCGCCGGTCTCGCCCGACCGATGAGAGATGACGGTCCGGTAGCCGTTGTCGGTGGCGAGCTTGATGCAGTCCAGTGTTTCGGAAATCGTGCCGATCTGGTTGGGTTTCACCAGCACCGCGTTGGCGACGTGCTGGTCGATGCCGGCGCGCAACCGCCGGACGTTGGTGACGAAGATGTCGTCGCCGACCAGCTGGATGCGTTTGCCCAACCGGCGGGTCAGCGCCTGCCAGCCGGCCCAGTCTTCCTCGGCCAGGCCGTCCTCGATGGAGATCAGCGGGTAGTCATTAAGCAGCCGCTCGTAGAGGTCGACCATCTCGTCCGACGACGCCCGCCACTCCTCGGGGATCGTCAGCACGTACTTGCCGTCACGGAAGAACCCGCTGGCCGCGACGTCGAGCGCGAGGAACACCTGCTCGCCGGGGCGGTAGCCGGCCTGCTCGATGGCGCGCAGGGCGAAGTCGAGCGGCTCGCGGTTGTCCTTGAAGCTGGGCGCGAACCCGCCCTCGTCGCCGATGGTCGTTGGCAGGTGCGCTTCCTCGAGCAGGAGCCGCAGGTGCTGGTACACCTCGCAGGCCGCGCGCAGCGCGTCCGAGAAGCAGGCGAACCCGGCGGGCACGATCATGTACTCCTGGACGTCGAGGTTGTTGGGCGCGTGGGCGCCGCCGTTGATGATGTTCAGCAGCGGGGTGGGCAGCACCTTGGTGCCGACGCCGCCGAGGAAGCGGTAGATGCACAGCCCGGACGCGACCGAAGCCGCCCGGCACACCGCCAGCGAGACACCCAGCACCGCGTTGGCGCCGAGCTGGTTCTTGTTCTCGCTGCGGTCCAGTTCGCGCAGCACCCGGTCGATGTGGTACTGGTCGGTGACCTTCATCCCGAGCAGCCGCTCGCGGATGGTGGTGTTGATGTTGGCGCAGGCCTTGAGCACGCCCTTGCCCAGGAACCGGGCCGGGTCTCCGTCGCGCAGCTCAAGGGCCTCGAACCGGCCGGTCGAGGCGCCGGACGGCACCGAAGCCCGGCCCATCGTGCCGTCGCGCAGGATGCAGTCCACTTCGAGCGTGGGCTGACCGCGTGAGTCGAGAATCTCCCGGCCGCGCAGGTCGACTATCGCGTTCATACCGACTCCCCTGCCAGCACGGCGTACTCGGCGCGGCGCTCGGCGTAGAGCGGGAACGACTCGGCCAGCTCGGCCACGCCGGCCTTGACCGCGGCCAGCTTCGCCTCGTCCTCGCCGGCGGCGATGCCCGAGTCAATCAGCTCGGCAATGCGCTTCATCTCCGGTTCCTTCATGCCGCGCGTCGTCAGCGCGGGCGTGCCCAGCCGGACGCCCGAAGCGACGAACGGCTTCTCCGGGTCGAACGGGATGGTGTTGCGGTTGACGGTGATGCGCACCTTGCCGAGCGCGCGCTCGGCGTCGCGGCCCGTCACCTTCTTGGACCGCAGGTCCACCAGCATCAGGTGGTTGTCGGTGCCGCCCGAGACGATGCGGAAACCCAGGGCAGTCAGCGCCTCGGCGAGCGCGCGGGCGTTGGCGAGGGTCTGGCGCTGGTACTCCTTGAACTCAGGGGCGAGTGCTTCCTTGAACGCTACCGCCTTGGCCGCGATGCAGTGCTCGAGCGGCCCGCCCTGGATGCCCGGGAAGACGACCTTGTCCACTTCCTCGGCCAGCGGGGCCTTGCACATGATGATGGCGCCGCGCGGGCCGCGCAGGGTCTTGTGGGTCGTCGAGGTTACGATGTCGGCGTAGGGGATGGGCGTGGGGTGCAGGCCGGCGGCAATCGGGCCGGCGATGTGGGCGATGTCGGCCAAGAGGCTCGCGCCGACCTCGTCGGCTATCTCCCGGAACTTGTCGAAGTGGATGGTGCGCGGGTAGGCGGAGGCGCCGCAGACGATGACCCGGGGCTTGTGCTCGATAGCGAGCTGGCGGATGGCCGCGTAGTCGAACATCTCGGTCTTCGGGTCAACGGTGTACTGCACCACCTTGAAGTACCGGCCCGAGAAGTTGATGGGATGACCGTGGGACAGGTGGCCGCCGTGGGACAGCGACAGGCCAAGGATGGTGTCGCCGGGCTTGGCCAGCACCAGGTAGGCGGCGATGTTGGCCGAAGTGCCGGAATGGGGCTGGACGTTGGCGTGGTCGCAGCCGAAGAGCTGTTTCGCGCGGTCGCGGGCCAGGTCCTCGGCGACGTCCACCCACCTGCAGCCGCCGTAATAGCGCTTCTTCGGGTAGCCCTCGGCGTACTTGTTGGTCAGCACCGAGCCGAGCGCGGCCAGCACCGCCTCGGAACAGAAGTTCTCCGACGCGATGAGTTCCAGATTGTTGTGCTGGCGCTCGGTCTCCCGGCGCACGGCATCGAATACCTCGGGGTCGGCATGCTTGAAAACATCAGGCTTCATCTGGGGTCCTCCTTGGGACAAATGACGCTAAAGGGTATCAGCAAGGCGCGGGAAATCAAGGGCCGGGCCAACCGGTCGCGCCAGGCGAGGGCCGGTCAGCGGCGGGACGTCTTGAGCTTGTGCTGTCTTCCGTTCTCCGCTACTTCTAACATCTCACAGCACTAATCTGACATCTGATATCGTCCTCACGCTTCCTTCGTTCGACCGCTTGCGCTCGGGCAGCCTTCAGTCCGAGGCCTCAGCGGCCTGTTCTTCTGCGGGGTGCCCGGCCCGCGGGCTTGTCTGATGCGATGAACTCGCACGTACCTGTCCCTCCTACCTCGTCCCAAGCGATGCCCTTGCCGGCGCGAATGCCGGCCCGGGTTTTCTCGATTCGCTCCAGGAAGCGAGGGTCAATCTCCAGCCGGTAGTCGAACCAGGTCTTGCTGGGGACGCTACCCATATTTCACACCCCTTGGCCAGCGCGGGACATCGGCATCTTCGCCGCAGTAGTGCAGGTTCCCGCCCGGCTGGTCAACCACACGGCAAAACTACTATCCGAGACAGGGCCGGTGTCAAGTCGCGGCGTACGGGCGGAACTCCGCGTGGAGGTATCAGGGAAGAACCCGGGAGGCTCTACCCGTAGCTATCAGGGAAGAGTCCAGGAAGGTGTCAGGGATCGTATCGGCAACGGTGTTCGGAAGGACTGGGCCGTGGTTCTTGTCGAAGCACAGGGAAATGGGGGGGGTGAAGGGACAGAGTGGCCATCTGCGGCCAGGAATCGGGGATTCAGACGGCAAAACGGGCCAGAGAACAACGCTGCGGTTCTATGAGCTCTTTTGCGTTCTTTGTTGCGCATTGTTTCCCGGATTCTTTCCTCGATTCTCGTCTGGATTCTTCTCTCGACCGTCTTCTCTGCTGTTTTCTGGACTGTTTTCGCTACTGTTTTCGCTGCTGTCTTCTGTGCTGTTTTGACCGCTGTTTTCTCGACTGCAAAGAGTACTGTCTTTTGTACTGTCTTCTGAACTGTTCTCTGGACTCTCTTCTGTACTGCTTTCCGTACTGTTTTCCGTACTGTTTTGAGAACTGAAATCAGAACTGAAATCACCAGTGACCCCCTCAGCGACGTCTGGGCAGCGGAGTCCGCCGCTCACTCCGCTGCCCACTGGGCTGCCCACTCCGCAGCGGGGGTGCCTCTTGGTCCGTCCTCCCGGAATTCCACTGGGTCGTTCCATCGTGGTATACATCGATGGAACAAGGATGCGGGCGGTAGATACTATAGGTTGACTGTGTAAGTGGGTTCTATATAAGCAGTTAAGCTGGAGATTGGTTTTGCTGTCCGCAGACTGGCAGGGTTTGCGCGCAAGCCCCGAGCTACTGGCCCGGCGTCAGGTGTGGAATTCGACGATGTCCTGGTCAGCGAGGACGTGGCCGCGCTCGACGCGCAGGCCGTCGAACCCGGCCTTGTTCCAGAGCCTGGCGAACTGCATCGAGGCGGCTATCTCTTTGTGCAGGTGGTGGGCGGCGTCCATCACGGTCGAGCCGGTCTTGAGGATGACCGGGTCTTCCATTACCGGCGGCTTGCCCGGCTTCTTGGTGTACACCCGGATGATGTCGAGCAGCTTGAACACGCGGCGCTTGAGCTCTTCCAGCCCGGCGCCGGTTTCGGCCGACACCGGCAGGATGTCGATGCCGGGCATGAACTCCCTGAGTATCGCCAGCCGGTCGTTCGCATCCGGGGCGTCGGACTTGTTGCCGACGACGATGGTGAGCTGGTGCCGGAGTTCGGGGTGGGGCACGACCGAGATGCGCGCGGCCTCGACCAGCCGGCGGGTTTCTTCAGTGGACTCGATGAGCCCGTCGTCGGCGAGGTCGATGACCCAGAGTATCATGTTGGCGGTGCGCATGATGTGGTACACCCAGGCGGGCGTGTCCGGCGACACCGGCGGGGTGTCGACGAGCTGGACCTGGATGTCCTCGAACGGCATCATGCCGGCTGCGGGCGCGGTGGTGGTGAAAGGATAGGCCGCGACCTGGGTCTGCAGCCCGGTCAGGGTCCGGACCAGCGCGGACTTGCCGACGTTGGGCGCGCCGCAGAGCGCGACCTGGCCCGCGCCCTGGCGCTCGACGTGGAACCAGTCGCCGCGCTTGGCGCCGGGCTTGCCGCCCGAGGACAGCTCCTTGCGGGCCGTGGCGATCTTGCTCTTCAGGTCGGCCTGCATCTTCTCGGTGCCCTTGTGTTTGGGGATGGCGGCGAGCATCTCTTCGAGACCGATCAGCCGCTCTTCCGGGGTCCTGGCGGCGCGGAACCGCTCCTCGGCCTGCTTGTATTCGGGCGAGAGATTGGCAGGCATCTCAGGAAGGGACTGGGGGCCGGGGATTGGGGGCTGGGGGAGGACGGAACA
>JAEAMF010001028.1_pt1 | contig 23904 bp, 23 predicted proteins | sample 8958721 | NCBI WGS metagenome assembly JAEAMF01 (sample SAMN16933255, study PRJNA681124) | bioreactor sludge metagenome | isolation source: anaerobic bioreactor treating anionic surfactant - SDBS | place: India: Bengaluru | collected 2019-02-28 | reverse complement strand
TGATTGCCACCTCCTGCTCCAAGAGCCGGTGCACCGCCTTGTACACGATGCCGAACCCGCCCTTATCGGAAATCAGCCCGGTTACCCGGTAGTCGCCGATGACGGAGCCAATCATGGTCTGCAACCCATAGCCCACTGCACCTGAGTTGAGTCGGCTGACCATGTTCTGTAGGTCTCCCCAGCCGTCAACATCATCCCTAGTAACCCCAAAGCTCGATCTCAGAAATGCACATGTCGTCCCACTTGGACCCCGGGTAGTATCCTGTAACTGTCAGTTTCACCCAGTCCGCGGCGACAGACGGCTTGATGTCAAAGTATTGTGTGCCCTTGACGTCATCCAGCGATATCTCCTGTACGGTTCCCTCGGAGAACTGGAGTTCAGCGGTGCGCAGTCTATTGTTGAGTGAGAATACATCTCCATACTGGGGATGAACTCTCTCATAGCCACCGCGAATCCCGATTCGACCGATCCTCGATTTGGCAGGCAAGTATACCCTGACGAACTGCCCGATCCTTGGCTCTCCATCTTTCTCTGTCCAACAGGTGTAGGGCTTGCCGTCTATGGCGTTTGAAGGTGTGTACGGAGCGTTGCTGCCAGTTGTGCAGAAGGATGACGCATCGGCATGCGACGCGGCGAGTTGATGCATGGGAACACGAGACCCAGGCACCTTCCGTGCGATGGCCCAGATCAGCACGCCAACCACTACAACACTGACCCCGAACACAAACGACGCAACTAGCCCCCTACGACTCACGCTTTTCGGGCTCGTCGCGTGCTCCTGCTCCTGCAACTCCGGCTGCGTCCTGTCCAATGAGGTTGGCTGGCGGCCGCGGCTGATCACGACCATGACTGTTGAGCCAGCCCTACACAAGGAGCCCGGAGCCGGCGTCTGTCTGACTGCCTTGCCTGCCGGCACTGTCTCCGAAAAATCATCGCCTTCGACCTCAAGTTTCAACCCCGCTAGCTCCATGGCCTGCTCAGCATCTGGCCGGAACCTGCCCAAGACCGAAGGCACCTCGACCTGCCTTGGCACCGATGAAGGCTGGTCCCCGACACAGAAGTGCCTGAGCGCCGAGGCAAGTTCCTCACAGGTCTGGAACCGGTCCTCCGGCTTCTTTGCCAGCGCCCTAGTGATGATGCCAGCGAGCTCGGCCGAAACCGACGGGTTCACCTCCTGCACCGGTGGCGGCGGCTGGAACAAATGCTGCTCCTCCATCGACGTCGTCGAGGTCGCCTTGAACGGCAGCTGACCAGTCGCCATCTCATAGAGCGTTACGCCCAATGCGTAGATATCGGAGCGGCGGTCCAGCGGCCGGTTGAGCACTTGCTCCGGCGACATATAGCCCGACGTCCCGACCCGCGTGCCGGATACCGACACGCTGGTCTCGCCGCCGACGATCTTGGCGATACCAAAGTCAGCAACCTTCCCCAGGCCGGACTCGGCGAACAGGACGTTCAACGGCTTGATATCACGGTGAAGCACGCTGTGCTTGTGAGCACAGGCCACCGCGTCGAGCACCTCGTTGAAAACCAAGGCAATCCGGTCCTCAAGCATCGGCCCGAGCCGGACCAGGTCGGACAGGGTTCGAGCCCTGCTTCCGCCCGGCAGCTCCATCCCTTCAAGGTACTCCATCGCTATGAAGTACCGGTCATCGTGCTCGAAGAACCGGTAGATGGTGACTATGTTGGGATGGACCAGTTTCGCCTGCACTTTGGCTTCAGCGAAGAACCGTACCTTGAACTTCGCATCTTGGGCCAGCGCCGCGTCCATCGTTTTGAGCGCGACGACCCGGTCGAGCGACAGTTCGGTAGCCTTGTACACGATGCCGAACCCGCCCTCGAAGAGCTTCTCGGTTATCCGGTATTCTCCGATGGTCTGGCCAATCATGTGAAAGAGAAGAGTAAAGAGTGATGAGTAATGAGTGACGAGTGAGTAGTGATGGGTGACACGCAAGGAAAAAGGAACAAGGCGCCGGCAACGCGGAATTGGGAACGCGGAACTCGTAATGTCGGGCAGAATAGAGACTCAGCGTTCATCACTCAACGTCCCGCATCGCGCCCATCACTCCGCATAGCCATTGGCATCCGTCTTGATGACCCAGGCATCGCCCTGGCCCTCATCGAAAGACTCGGTGTAGCCGGCGATGATGAACCCGCCGTCGCCGGCCTGGCGCAGGGCATAGCCCTCGTCCCGTTCCTTCCCGCCGTACGTCCGGGTCCAGAGATGGTTGCCGTCTTTGTCGGTCCTGATGAGCCAGACGTCGGCCTTGCCGCCCCCGGAAGAACACGTGAACCCGGTGATGGCAAAACCGCCGTCGGGTGTCTGCACGATATCCCGCGCGTGGTCCTCTCGTATGCCTCCGAACGTCCTGGACCAGAGTGCTTCGCCGTCGGAATCGAGCCTGAGCAGCCAGGCGTTGCCCAGCGGGTCGCCGAAAGACTGCGTCCGGCCGACGACCGCGAAGCCGCCGTCCGATGTCTGACAGCCGCCGCGGCCGTAGTCAACCAGGCTGCCGCCGAAGCTCCTCTCCCATACCAGGCTGCCCGCGCTGTTCAGCCTCCAGACGTGCACGTCGGACATGTTGCTCCAACCGGGCATGGGCTCTCCTGTGTAGCCCACGAGCAGGAAGCCGCCATCAGTGCAGGGCGCCAGGGCACGTGCCCGGGCACCTACGCCATTACCGGTAATGCACTGCTCCCACAGGGGATTCCCGTCAGGCCCGAGCTTCAGCAGCCATGCCGCCGTCAGATACCGTTCGCCCACCAGCGTGGATGCCCGTCCTGCCATGACGAACCCGCCCTCGGGGACAGCCACGGCGTCCTGAAGCCACGATGTCCTGCCCGTGCTGGCTGCATAGGCCTCTTCCCAGAGGCCATTGCCGGCCGCATCGGTCCTGATGACCAGTCCGCTGTCGTGGTAGATTCCGGCACTGGTGGTCCCGACAACCAGGAAGCCAGACCGACCCGCCTTGACAACGGCGTGCCCATAGTCTTCGCCCGCTCCGCCCAGCGGCTGTTGCCATTCCAGTCGGCCATCAGAACCAAGCTTGACCAGCCAGGCGTCGCGGTGCGGCCCGCCGCTGGTGTCAGCCACGGCGGCCGCGAACGACTCGGTCTGCCCGACGACCACGTACCCGCCGTCGACGGCGAGCTCGACGTCGTAGGCGATGTCGAAGAGAGCGCCGCCCTCGGCCCGCTGCCACCTGTTTGCCGTAGCCTTGGGACGGGCCGACGCCGGCTGGACTGCCGCGTGCGACTTCAATCTCACCGGCCCGCCGCCCGGCGCGACGCAGTCCGCGCAGTAGTTCTCCGTGTCCTCGTACGTCTTGCCGCAGTCCGGGCACTTCTTCAGGCCGAGAGAGAGAAGAAGAAGAGTGAAGAGTAATGAGTGAAGAGACAGGCGGATGAGACGGACGCCGGGCCGCTTCAAGAACCCATCTCCCGGCGCTTAGGGCCCAATGCCACTGCTGCTGTGAACAGCAGGAGGGTAACGCTGAGTGAGGAACGATGAATGCGGTATGATAAGGAACAGATGGCAGAACGCGAAGTGCGGGCGGACCTGTGCCTCAACGTTGCCCTTTCTGTTGGCCTCATTCTGGCGTGACCGCGCAGCGAAAACCCATGCTGGGACTGCTCGTGGCAGAACCGCAGCTTCCTCTCATTGCGCAGCGAGTGAACCACGGTTCCGCCCACGAGTAGCCGCGCCACACCCGGTTCTCACCACCAGTCGGACCTTCCGGGTTGCTGTCCGGACTCAGCTCGTAGTAGTTGGCGTCGAACCAATCGGAACACAGCTCACTGACGTTACCAGCCATATCCATCACGCCGTAGACCGAAGCTCCGGCCGGGAAGCAGCCGACCGGCGCGCTAGCTGGATAGCCATCATCATAGCCGTCCATCAAGAGTTCCCACTTCGGATATTTCCGACTCAGGGCTTCGTCAGCGCAGTTAGCCAACAGCACCCACGCGAGCGTATCGTCGCCCCACGGGTACTTCCGTGCGTCCGTCCCCCGCGCCGCCTTCTCCCATTCTGCCTCGGTCGGCAATCGCTTGCCCGCCCAGTCGCAGTAGACCCGGGCGTCCTGCCACGTAACTAGGCCCACAGGATGCCGCTCGGTCGAATTGGTGTAGTGTGTGCGCCAGTCAACGCCCTCTTGGTGCACCCACCTGCCGGAGCCAGCATCGTACCACTCGCCGCGACCGGCTCTTTCGGCCTCTGTCACGTACTTCGTAGCCGCCACGAAACGGGCGAACTGCTCATTCGTGACTTCCAACTTGTCAATGAGATACTCGTCCAAGTACACCTGGTGCTGGGGGTACTCGGTGTAGTCGCCTCCCTCGTTCTCGGACGCACCCATCCAGAACTCGCCGGCCGGTACTCTTATCATCACCGAGCTGTCCTTCAGCCAGAGGAACTCCTCGTACCCCTGCGCGTTCTTGCCCAATGACCGCATACCGCTTGGAGCAGACCGCACACCGCTGTCGGTAACGACCGGCTGGGGCTTGGGTTTCGGGGTCACCGGCTTGGGCTTCTCCACTGTCTTCAGCTTCACCGGCCCGCCGCCCGGCGCGACGCAATCCGCGCAGTAGTTCTCCGTGTCGTCGTAGGTCTTGCCACATTCCGGGCACTTCTTCATTCCGAGAGAAAGAATGAGAAGAGCAAAGAGTAATGAGTGAAGAGACAGGCTGATGAGACGGACACCGGGCCGCTTCAAGAACCCATCTCCCGGCGCTTGATGTCCAATGCCACTGCTGCTGTGAACAGCAGGAGGGTAACGCTGAGTGAGGAACGATGAATGCGGTATGATAAGGAACAGATGGCAGAACGCGAAGTGCGGGCGTTCCTGTGCCTCAACGCTGCCCTTTCTGTTGGCCTCATTCTGGCGTCACCGCGCAGCGGAAACCCTGGTCGTGTTCCAACCACGTCGGTGGGTATCCCTGGTGATTCCACGTGGGCAGCTCTGAAGCCCAATCCTCCCACGACCCACCTCGAATCACTCGATGTGTCCCGGAAGATGGCCCTTGAGGGTTGTTCTTGGGACTCGAGAAGTAGTAGTCCTTGCCATGCCAGTCGCTACACCAGTCTGCGACATTGCCCGCCATATCCATGCAACCATAGGGAGATGCACCGGACTCAAAGGACCCGACCGGTGCGGTTCCCTCGTATCCGTCCTTGGCCCAGCCCTCGCGCGCGCCATAGTTCGCCCGGTACAGCCCTTCGGCATCCGGTTCTGCGTTGCCCCACGGATACTTCCGAGCGTCTGTTCCCCGCGCTGCCTTCTCCCACTCCGCCTCGGTCGGCAGCCGCTTGCCTACCCAGTCGCAGTAAGCCTTGGCGTCGGCCCACGATAGATTCAGCACCGGGTATGACGGACAACTGACTATGTAGTTCGACAGACCGAGGAAATCCGGGTCTCCAGGGTAAGGCCGATGCGTAGCATCACAGAACCGTCTGTACTGCCGGTTGGTGACCTCGTACTTGTCAATACAGAACTCGTCCAAGTACACCGAATGCTCCGGACCAGAGAACCTGGCGATCTCATTCGACCCCATCGTGAACGTCCCGGCCGGGACCCTGATCATCACCGAGCTATCTTTGAGCCAGAGAAACTCCTCGTAGCCTTGCGAGTTGAGTCCCAACGGTCGCATCCCCGACGGCGCCACTGGGGCTTTCACTTCCACCTCGACCGAGTATGACGAATGGCCTGGAAGACTCAATCTTACAGTGTGCCTGCCGATCGAGGTGCCGACGACTCGGTCCGGCGTGTTGCCAACGTAGTAGTCGTCTAGCTTGATAGCCGCACCCGGCGGCGTTGAAGTAATGACCAAGGTGTCGCCGTGCACTGCCACATCGCCCCTTACTCCGCTCGGTGTGGGTTTCGGTTTGCCTGTCTCTACCTGCTCCAGCCGTACGGGCTTGCCCGCCGAATCGGTGCAGTCCGCGCAGTAGTTCTCTACGTCCTCGTACGTCTTGCCGCAGGAAGGACAGCGCTTGAGCGCAAGCGCTCCTGCTGCGAGGAGCAGCAGGAGAAGAACGATGAGTGCGGAACGCGGAGCGCGGAATGACAGCCGGCGAACGCGGAATGAGCGGAAAGCAGCACCGAGCGCTGTTTTCCGAGTTCTGAGCAAGAACCGAATCATCCCCTGCTCCTGCGTTTCACTGTCCGGGAACTGGCCACGAGCATCGCCATCAGCTCGTCCGCCTCCCTGGTCAACGGCACAAGCCGGACTTCCGGTGCAAGACGCTCGGCGGTAATGAGCTCCAGCCAGTACATCGTTTCTTCGAGTTCCTGCTGGGCGCCTTCCAGTTTGCTGACGAATTCGGCGTCGGAACGGCTCCGGACCGCCTCACGGTAGTGCGCACCTACTGATGTCCCGGCGCGGAGCATCTGCTTACCGACGACCTGCGCGACCGTAGTTCTGGGCAACGCTGCATACAGCCTGATGACCTGCAGGGCGAACGCACGGGTCCGGGCACCCAGCCCAATCACCCGTTCCATACCTCTCATCCTAGACTCCGCATTCTCCTCGACTCCGCCTTCCGCGCTCTTCTCTACTCCGCGTTCAGCACCCCGCACTCCGCGCTCTTCTCCATTCCGCATTCCGAACTCGTCTTCTCTCACCACTCCTCTCTCATCACTCATCTAGAACGCATATCCGCACCTCGTGCAGAACCTGCCCGCCCCTTTCCGCGGCGTGTGGCACTCGGGACAGGTCCGGCGGCCCCAGCACCAGGTCACGCGCACGGTGTCGCCCCGGCGGGCGGCCGTGCCGGCCGGGGGCACGGACGAGACCACCGTGCCCTTCTGCGCGTCGTCCGACAACACGCTGTCAGAGCGGTCAAATGCCAGCCCCCGGATCAGAACTCGGCCGCGCGCGGCGCCGACAGTCGCGCCGGCCAGTTCGGGCACGCGGAGCTCGCCGGCCGCGGCCACGGCCGGGCCCCGGCGCAGCGCAAAGAACATCCCCAGACCGAAGGCGACGACCGCGACGGCGATGATGGCGACGACCCAGCCGGCACGACGAGGAGAGCGCGGAACACGGGGCTCGGCATGCGGAATACCCTGCGCCGCCCGCTCACCGCCGTCCACCTTCCGCTTGCCGCTGACCGCTTCCCGCTCCGGCACAGTCTCTTGGTCATCCAGCGGTCGGCGGTCGGCGGTCGGCGCCCCGCGCTCTCCTGCTCCTTTCAGCGCCGCGGCGAACTCCGCGCAGGACTGGAACCGCTTCTCCGGCTTCTTCTCCATCGCCCTGAGGATGGCCCGTTCCAGCACCACGGAAATCGCCGGGTTCACCTGCCGGGGCGGCCGGGGCGGCTCCTGCAGGTGGGCCTCGAACACCGACGTCGTGGCCGACTCCTTGAAGGGCAGGCCGCCGGTCGCCATCTCGTACAGCATCACGCCCAGCGAGTAGATGTCGGTCGCCCGCGTCAGCCGCTTGTCCAGCACCTGCTCGGGCGACATGTAGGCCGGCGTCCCGACCCGGTGGCCGGACACAGACACGCCCGACTCGCCGGACAGGATTTTGGCTATCCCGAAGTCCGACACCTTGGCGAGGCCCTGGCCGGTGAACAAGACGTTGAGCGGCTTCAGGTCGCGGTGGATGACGCCCTGCTCGTGCGCGTAACCCACCGCGGCCAGCACCTGCCGGAAGATGCCGGCCAGCCGGTCTTCGGGCAGCGGGCCGGCGCGCAGCAGCTCGGCCAGCGTGGTGGCGCGGCCGCCGTTCGGCAGGGGCAGGCCGTCCATGTACTCGACCACGAGATGGTACTGCTCGTCGTGCACCAGGAAGTTGAGCAGGGTGACGATGTTGGGGTGCCTGAGCCGGGCCTGGGTCTTGGCCTCGGTGAAGAAACGCTCCTGGAACTCCGGGTCCGAGGTGAACTTGGGCTTGAGGACCTTGATGGCCACTTCCTGCTCCAGGAGCCGGTGCACGCCCTTGTACACGATGCCGAACCCGCCCTTGTCGGAAATCAGCCCGGTTACCCGGTAGTCGCCGACGGTGGTCCCAATCATAGAGAAGTCAATAGTGAATAGTGAAGAGTGAATAGAACGAGAAGCGAAGAGTGAAGAGTGATGCGTGAAGAGAACGCAACGCGGCATCGGAAATGCGGAGTTCGGAGCGCGGAGCTCGGAATGTCAGGCAGGACAGAAGCTCATCGTTCATTGCTCATCACTCCGCGTTCTTCTCCATTCCGCATTCCGCGTTCATCGTTCAGCGTTCTCCGCTCACCGCTGTCCGCTCATTTCACTATTCACTATTCACTCCTCTGGCCAGCGTGTCGGATGGTCAGAGAAACCACTGTCAGGTACATACTCACTAATGCGAGGAACGAAACCCGACGTCGTCGTACCGGACCGATGGCTCGTTCCTGCCGCGGTCCGCACAACGCAGCAGCCTAGCGGTGCTGCCCCAGGAACCGCCGCGGTACACGCGGTTGGAACCAGATTCAGGTCCCTTGGGATTGCCCTCCGGACTGCGGCCATAGTAGCTATCGTCATACCGGTCATTGCACCATTCCCACACGTTGCCGGCCATATCCAGGCAACCATAGGGCGACGCGCCCCGTGCAAACGTCCCGACCGGCGCGGTGAACTCGTAGCCGTCACGCCGCCAGACGCTGCGGTCGCTCCCTTCGCCCCAGTTGGCGCGGAAAGAACCGCCTGCATCCGGCTCGTCGCTTCCCCACGGGTACTTCCTCGCGTCCGTGCCCCGCGCCGCCCTTTCCCATTCCGCCTCGGTCGGCAGCCGCTTGCCCGCCCAGTCGCAGTACGCCTTCGCGTCGTTCCACGACACAAGCACGACCGGGTGGTTCTCGGTGCCGTAGCCGTAGTAGGTCCGCCAGCTCACGCCCGACTTCGCCACCCATTTCGATGAGTCGGTGTCATACACCCCGCCGGAGCCTTCTTTCTCCGCATCGGTCCGGTACCCTGTGGCGCGCACGAACCGCTCGAACTGTCGGTTGGTCACCTCGTGCTTGTCGATGTAGTACTCACCAAGGGTCACCTTGTGCTGCGGCCGCTCGTCAGTTTCGCCCTCGTCCGCCCGGCTGCCCATCCAGAACTCGCCCGACGGGACCTTGACCATCACCGAGCTGTCCTTGAGCCAGAGGAACTCCCCGTACCCCTGCGCGTTCTTGCCCAATGACCGCATACCGCCTGGAGCAGGCCGCACACCGCTGTCGGGAACGACCGGCTGGGGTTTGGGTTTCAGCTTCACCGGTCCGCCGCCCGGCGCGACGCAATCCGCGCAGTAGTTCTCCGTATCCTCGTACGTCTTACCGCAGGAAGGACAGCGCTTGAGGGCAAGCGCTCCTGCTGCGAGGAGCAGCAGGAGAAAAACGATGAATGCGGAGCGCGGAGCGCGGAATGACAGCCAGCGAACGCGGAACGCGAACCGCGGAATGCGGAATGAGCGGAAAGCAGCACCGAGCGCTGTTTTCCGAGTTCTGAGCAAGAACCGAATCATCCCCTGCTCCTGCGTTTCACTGTCCGGGAACTGGCCACGAGCATCGCCATCAGCTCGTCCGCCTCCCTGGTCAACGGCACAAGCCGGACTTCCGGTGCAAGACGCTCGGCGGTAATGAGCTCCAGCCAGTACATCGTTTCTTCGAGTTCCTGCTGGGCGCCTTCCAGTTTGCTGACGAATTCGGCGTCGGAACGGCTCCGGACCGCCTCACGGTAGTGCGCACCTACTGATGTCCCGGCGCGGAGCATCTGCTTACCGACGACCTGCGCGACCGTAGTTCTGGGCAACGCTGCATACAGCCTGATGACCTGCAGGGCGAACGCACGGGTCCGGGCACCCAGCCCAATCACCCGTTCCATCCCTCTCATGCCCGACGCCGCATTCCTCGCTCTTCTCGATTCCTCGCTGCGCACTCGTCAATTCGCATTCTCCTCGATTCCGCGTTCCGCGCTCTTCTCTACTCCGCGTTCCGAACTCAGCGTTCCGCGCTCTCCTCGCTCATTCCTCCGTCTTCGGCGGCTTGCTGAAGATGGCCTTGAGCAGCGACTGCGCGGTGAACTCCTGCTCGGACATCGCCGCTATCGAGTAGGAGCCGCGCACCTGGTACTTCACGCTCTTCTTGGCCAGCGACGATTTGACCGACGTCAGCACGCTGCCCGGCTTGACCGACAGCGGCACCGACACGACCGTACTGCCTTCGGGGCCGACCGTCACCGGCTCGGCCTGCTCGCCCGAGGCCACGACCCCGCCCTCGATGATAACCTCGTAACGGATGTTGGTGACGCTGACCGTCAGCTTGGACGGGTTCTTGACCTTGAGTTCAAGCTTGGCCGGCAACGAGAACAGGTCCAGCCCAACCGGCGCGAGTTGCAGCAGCACCGCGCCGGCGGTGCTGTTCAGGAACGTCGCGCAGCCCGTGAACAGCAGGGCGCAGGACGCGGCCAGCAGCACGGCGCGCGCGACTTGGGACCTTGAATGCTGTCTCATCTGAACTCCTCTCTCCTCACTCCTCACTTGTACAGCCGCTCGAGCATCGGGCTGAGTTTGTCGGCGGCGTTGAAGGTGCCCGACACCGACACCGGCTCGATGGACCGGCCGCCCTCGGCCGCCAGGATGTAGTAGCCGCGCACGCGGTAGTCGACGTTGCCCCGCTCCAATAGCGCGGCCGCGGCGCGACCGAGCCGGTCGTGGCGGATGTTGACCGCCAGCGACATCACGCCCCGGCTGTTGGGCTGAAGCGGCATCTCGCAGTACTGCTTGGCGCTGGCCAGGTAGAAGGTGTCGACCTCAAGCTTGTAGTAGAACCCCTTGACCTCGCCCGGCACGGAGTTCGGGTTGGTGGCCGCGATGCCGACCACGATATTGAACCCTTCGCCGCTCGGTTCCGCAACCTCGACCGACGTCATATCGAGCGACGGCCGCTGGAACGACAGCGGCACCGGCGGCGGCGGCGGCGCGGTGCTGATGACCATGTTGACCGGCTGGCCCTTCATCAGCTTGCTGCCCGGGGCCGGGTCCATCCGGACGATGCGGCCGGGCGGGAATTCCGTGGACACCTCGGTCGTGACGCTGCCCGGGACCAGGCCGGACTTGGGCAGCTCGGTCGCGGCGTCGCCCCGTTTGAAACCGGAAAGCTCGGGCACGACCCGGGTGGGGCCCTCGCTGACCCGCACGAGCACGGTGTCGCCCTTCTTCATTGAATCGCCCGGCTTCTGTAGCTGTATCACCACCGCGCCGGCCGGCACCGAATCAGATGAGACCTTGTCCTGTTCCTTGAGTTCAAGGTTCACCTTGGCGACTTCGGCCGCCGCCTGGTCGAACGGCTTGCCGACCACGTCCGGCACCTTCACGGTCTTGGGCCTGGCCATCAGTGCGATGACGACGATCACCGCGACGACGACGACCCCGACGATGGCGTACATCGCGGTGTTGCGGCTGCGCTTGCCGCCGGACTGCTCTCTCACTGTCTGTTCCATCGAGCCTCCTTATAGGTTGTGAGCGCAGGCGAAAACGCGGAACGCGGAAATGTGAATGCGGAATGAGAGACCATGGCCGACACGGCGGCGCGTGGCGACGCCCGACGCCACCTGCGCCCGGGTCGGGCGACGGGCGGCGGCAGACGGTCGGCGGTGTCGGTTGTTCCCGGCTCGGTCATAAGCATCGGGTGGCCTCCGGTATCCGGTGATTATAGTGACAGGCAGACGTAGTCAAGAAGAAAATCGGACTCCGGAACCGAAGTGGAACCACGGGGCTTTTCTGTGTCGGTTCTTCGGACCGCCCGATCGATTGACTGGACCTGTTTGAGGGTAGGATGAATTCTTTGTCGACCACACATTGACAACGGCTGTGGCGGTCGCGGTATGGCACCGAGTATGGGCCATCAGGATGTTCCAAGAATGTTCCACGGCCATCAAGGCAGTGGAACACTCCTGGTTCTCGGTAAGCGACCTACCTATGTGACTTAGAAGCGCGCCTGGCAGGATTCGAACCTGCGACCATCGGATTAGAAATCCGATGCTCTATCCAACTGAGCTACAGGCGCCAACGTTCTCCCCAAACCCCGCTCCTCAGGGGCTCCGCCCCTCAAGGCGGCGTACGCGGCTCCTATCGTCGCCGCACGTGCACCTGTCACCCCTTGGGGAGAACCTGGCCGCGTTCGCCAGAACGCGGACGGGTTCCCACCCTCAAATCGGGGAGACAGGATTCGAACCTGCGACCCCCACGTCCCAAGCGTGGTGCGCTAACCAACTGCGCTACTCCCCGTAGAGCAAGGGTTCCAGGGTTCAGGCGTTCGAAGGGACGAGTGACCAGAGCCCTGTTCCGCAGGCCCTTGCGCAAGTAATATAGACCGGAAGGCGGAAAAGGTCAACTGAGGAGTAGCGGCCTAACTAGAAATCAGAGAGCAGAGCGCGGAAACCGTCAGGCCCTGGACCGCAGGTACTCGACAGCGAGACCCATAGCTTTGGCGCGGTGACTCAGCTTGTCCTTGACCGCACTGCCCAGTTCAGCAAACGTCTGCGCGTAGCCTTCGGGTATGAATATCGGGTCGTATCCGAACCCGCCGCTTCCCCGCGCCTCACGGGCGATACTGCCTTCGCAGGTACCCTCGAAGACCCGCTCGATGCCACCCGGGCCGACAACGCACACCGCGCAGCGAAAACGCGCAGTCCTTTGGCCGTCCGGGACCGCCACCAACAGGCGCAGCACCTTGCCGTACTTCTCCTCGTCGGTCGACTGCTCGCCGCAGTACCGGGCCGAACGTACGCCGGGTTCACCGGCCAGGGCGTCAACTTCCAGGCCGGAGTCGTCGGCCAGCGTCCAGAGCCCGAATGCGGCCGCGGCCTGACGGGCCTTGTGACAGGCGTTTTCGCTGAAGGTCGCGCCCGGCTCGTCCAGGACGATGCTGCCGTCCATCGAATCCAGGTCAACCGCGTCCCAACCGGTGTCCGCCAGCATTCCCCGCAACTCGGAGAGCTTGCCCCGGTTGCGGCTGGCCAAGAGCAATCTCACAGCGAGCACGCCAGGTCTTGCCGCGCCCGGACCTCGGCCAGGAGCTTCTTGATGCCGCCCAGCCCGTCCTTCCGCGCAACCAACACGGCGTCACCGGAGCGCACGACGACCAGGTCCGAGCACCCGAGCACCGCGACCACGCCCGCGTCGGCCTGCACGATGCAGTTGCCGCTGTCAGTCGCCACGCACCGCTCGCCGATGATGTTTCCCTGCTTGTCCGACGGCAGGTGGCGGTCGAGCGCCAGCCACGAACCCACGTCGTCCCAGTCAAAGGTGGCACGCACGACCGCGATGTTGTCGGCCTTCTCCATCACCGCGTAGTCGATCGAGACCGAATCCGCTTCCCTGTACAGACGCTCAAGCTCGCTGCGCTCGCGCCGGCCGCCGACTGCGCGGGAGTAACGCGCCAGGCTCTCGTGGAACGCCGGCATGTGCCGGCGAAACGCTTCGAGGATGGCATCGGCCCGCCAGACGAACATGCCGCTGTTCCAGCAGTAGTCGCCGCTGCGCAAATATCTCCGGGCAGTGGCGAGGTCGGGCTTCTCGCGGAAACCCCGGACTTCGTACCCGGCCACCCGGCCGTGCCGGGCGACCGGCGCACCCACCTGCACGTAGCCGTAGCCAGTGTCGGGCCGCTCCGGCGGAATCCCGAAAGTGACGAGCCGCCCCTGGCCGGCGAGCTTCGCCGCGAACCGCAAGCACGAGACGAAGGCCGCGCGGTCCTCGACCAGGTGGTCAGCAGGCAGCACCGCCATCGTCGCGTCCCGGTCGCGCAGCAGCAGCCGGGCCGCGGCCAGGCCGATGGCCGGCGCCGTGTTGCGGCCGTAGGGTTCGAACACCAGGTTCTCCCTGGGCACGGGCAACTGCCGGCGCAGCACCGGCGCGAACTCCCGGCCGGCGACCAGCAACTGCCGGGAGAGCGGACAGAGCGACCGGACGCGGTCGCTCGTCGCCTGGAGCAGCGACCGCCGGCCGAACAGCGTAATGAACTGCTTGGGCTGGCGCCACCGGCTCCTCGGCCAGAACCGCTCGCCGCGCCCGCCGCACAGGATCACTGAGTAGAGTTTCACTCGACCTCCCGTAGAAACGCGCTGACCGTCACGCCGGCTACCCGGGTGCGGATGACGACCGGGACCCGGCCCTGTTCATCGAGGTACACCATGCCCAGCGGCCCGGCGGTGCTGGGCACGACCACCAGGCACCGGAACACGCCGGCCGGGACCCGCACCTGCTCGGAGCGCGCGGCCCTGACCTTGACCCGGTAGTCCTGCCGGTCGACGTGGGTGTACAGGCTCATCACCTCGCCCGGCTCCAGCTCCACCAGCCGGAAGTAGTACCACAGCGTCAAGAGGTCCCGGCACGGCCCGGCCAGCGGGTAGCGCTTGCCGTCCGAGTAGCGAATCTGCCCGGCATCGTAGTCGAAGTCGGCCCGGACAAGGGCCTCGTAATTCCGCTCTTCGGTATGCTTGTACGACCGCAGGGTCGCGAAGTCGCGGCGCCGCACCCAGGAGGCCAGCTCGTAGCGCGCGGTAAACAACAGCGAGTACGAACGGCTGGTCTCCAGCACCGCGCTGAAGCGGTGACAGGTCTCGGTGCCCACCGTCTCCGGCTCGAGCACCGCAAGCTCCATCCGGCCGAGGGCCACCGGGCCGTAGCGCACGTCGTACGTCAGCCGTTCGCCCGGCTCGAGCACGGCCAGCAGCAGGCAGAGCAGCAGCACGGCCGAATGTTATTGGCGTCCCAAGTCAAGTCAAGGACAGGGCGGCTCGCTTGACTCCCACGAGCGTCATAATAGAATCGCAACATGCCGATTACCCCGCTCGACATCAGAAAGAAGGAATTCGCGACCCAGCTGCGCGGCCTGGCGCCGAAAGAGGTCAAAGGCTACCTCGAACTGGTCGCCAAGGAGATCGAGGAACTGCGCCGCGAGCGCGCCCAGCTCGCTGAGAAGGTCGACGAGCTCTCGGCCCGCATCGAGACCTACAGCCGGACCGAGGGGCTGGTGAAAGAGGCGCTGGTCGCCGCCCAGCAGGCCGCCGCGGAGAAGCGCGCGGCGACCGAACAGGAGTGCGCCGCCCGCCAGGACCAGGCGCGGCAACGCTCCGGCGAGATCGTCGCCGACGCCGAGCGGCAGGCGCAGCAACTGCTGCAGCAGGCCCGGGCCGAGGCCGACGGGCTGCGCGACCAGCTGCGTGAGCTGGCGACGCGCCGCCAGACGATGCTCGACCAGCTGCGCGGCATCGCCCACTCCTGCCTGGCCATGGCCGAATCCTGGGACAAGAAGAATGACCGGGACCCCGCTGCGCCGGCTGATTAGCGAGAGCTCGGCGGCCGTCCGCGGCCGCACGAGCTTCGAGCCGGAGATCGGCATCATTCTCGGCACCGGGCTGACCCGTTTCGTCGATTCGGTACGGGTCGAGGCCGAGGTCCCCTACGAATCCATCCCCCATTTCATGGTGCCGACGGTCGAAAGCCACCACGGCCGGCTGCTGTTCGGCACCGCGGGCGGCCGCAAGCTGGCAGTCATGCAGGGCCGCTACCACTACTACGAAGGCTACGAGCCCTGGCAGATAGCCTACCCGGTGCGGTTGATGAAGGAGCTCGGCGTCCGGACGCTGGTCGTGTCCAACGCCGCCGGCGGCACGAACCCGCAGTTCGCCGCCGGCGACATCATGGTGATTACCGACCACATCAACCTGACCGGCCTCAACCCGCTGCGCGGCCCGAACGACGAATCGCTGGGACCGCGCTTCCCGGACATGTTCGAATGCTACGCTCCCCGGCTGGTGGCGCTGGCCGAGCAGACCGCGCTCCGGCTCGGGATGGCGCTCCGGCGCGGGGTCTACGCCTGGACGCCCGGCCCGAACCTCGAGACCGCCGCGGAATACCGCTACATGCGCCTCATCGGCGCCGACGCGGTCGGCATGTCGACGGTGCCGGAGACGATCGTCGCCCGCCACGCCGGCCTGGCCGTGCTCGGTTTCTCGGTCATCACCGACATGGGACTGCCCGACGCGATGAAGAGCGTCGACCTGCCCGAGGTGCTGCGCGTGGCGGCCGCCGCTGAGCCCCAGCTTAACCGCCTGCTACTCGAGGTACTGAAGGGCATATGAGAAGATACCTGCCGGCGCTGCTGTCGGCGGTCCTGCTGTTCGGTGCCGGCTGCCCGAAGAGACAGACGGTGCGGCCGCCCCAGTCGGCCCAGGAGGGACTCGAGTCTGCCCAGGCGGCGTTCGAAGCCAAACGCTACAAGGAAGCGGAAGAGGCCTTCACCTTCGTCATCTTCAACTTCCCGGGTTCGCGCCAGGCCGCGGACGCCCAGTACTACCTCGCCGAGACCTACTTCGCCCGCCGCGACTTCACCCAGGCCCAGACCGAGTACGACTTCTACCTGAAGAGCTTCCCCAACGGCCGGTTCGAGGAGGACGCCAACTACAAGCTGGGCCTGGCCTACCTGAACTCCGCCCCCTCCGGCGCGCGCGACCAGTCGCGCACCCGGAATGCCAAGGAGATTCTCGAGGATTTCCTCGTCCGGTTCCCCGAGTCCGCGCTCCGGGCCTCGGTCGAGCAGTCGATCGCCGACATCAACCGCCGGCTGGCGGCGCGCGACTTCGATGTCGCGCTGCTCTACTACAAGGCGGGCGAGTTCCGCGCCGCCCTCACCTACTACGACTACCTCACCGAACGCCTGCCCGCCAACCAGTGGCCGGAGCTCGAGCAGTTCCGGCTGGCGGTCTGCTACGCGGAGACCGGCAGCACGGAGAAGGCCAGGACGCTGCTCGCTGCGCTCGGCACCACGGCCGCCGACCCGGCCGTCAAGCAACAGGCGCTGGAGCGGCTCGCCCGCATCAAGTAGCCGGTCATGCGCACCGGCGTGTTCGGCGGCAGCTTCGACCCGGTCCACCTGGGACACCTGCTCGTCGCCGAGGACGCCCGGCGCCGGCTCGGGCTCGACCGGGTGCTCTTCGTTCCCTGCCCTCGCCCCCCGCACAAGCGTCGGCGCCTGGCCGGCTTCCGGCACCGCGTCGCGATGCTCAGGCGCGCGCTGCGCGGCCGGCCCGGCCTGGAGCTGTCGCTGGTCGAGGACCGCCGGCCCGGGCCACACTTCACCGTCGACACCCTGGCGGAGCTGCACCGGCTGTATCCCGGCGACCGGTTGTTCCTGCTGCTGGGTGCCGACCAGTACGCCGGCATGGCGTCGTGGCACGAACCGGACCGGCTGGCGCGGCTGGCGCGCATCGTCGTCATGACCCGGCCCGGCACCGCCCGCCCTCCGCTTTTTGCCGGCCACCCGGCCGGCCGCGTGCGGTTTCTCAGCGTGATCCCGGTCGACGTCTCGGCGCGGCTGGTTCGCGCCCGGCTTGCCAAAGGCAGCTCTGTCGAGTATATCTTACCATCATCGGTTCTGGCATACATCAAACAGCACCGGCTCTACGTCTAGCCGGCAGGAGGTCCCGTGTTCTCAGTCGCATTCGCCCAGAGTAGCGCAGCCCAGCCCGCGGCACCGGCCACGGGCGGCGGCCTGAACTCGTTGCTCGGTTTTCTGCCCATCATCCTGATATTCGTGGTGCTCTACTTCCTGATGATCCTGCCCCAGCAGCGCAAGCAGAAGAAGCACCAGCAGATGCTGACCGCGCTGAAGCGCGGGGACCGGGTCGTGCTCGGCTCCGGCATCCACGGCATCATCTCCAACGTCAAGGATGACACGTTCCTGGTCAAGATCGCCGAGGGCACCGAAATCGAGGTCGACAAGGCGGCGGTCTCGTACAGGTTCGGCGCGCAGTAGCATGGCGGAACCGGCCGGCGCCAACCGCCGCATCGTGCTGCTCGGCAACCCGGCGCTGCGCGGCGCCTGCCGGCCGGTGGAACAGCTGACCCCGGACGTCCGCAAGCTCCTCGCCGACCTCAAGGCGACGATGCTCGAACAGGACGGGCTGGGCCTGGCCGCCAACCAGATTGCCGAGCCGGTCCGCGTCTTCGCCGTCAACCCCCGGGGCGCGGACCAGGACCAGGAACCGTACTGCGTCATCAACCCCCGGCTGGTCGCGTCCGAGGGCGCCGTCGAACGGGAGGAAGGCTGCCTGTCGATCCCCGGGGTGTACGACGTCGTCACCCGGCCCGAGCTCGTGCGCGTCACCGGCATAGGCGAGGACGGCGTGGAACGGACGTTCGAAGTCCGGGGCATGCTCGCCCGCGCCTTCATGCACGAGATGAACCACCTCGAAGGGGTGCTGTTCATCGACCACCTGAGCCCGGTCCGGCGCCGGATGCTCGAATCCCGCCTGGCCGAAATCGAAGCCCGGGAGCGCGCCGCCAACTAGCCCAGTGCGTATCGCTTTCTTCGGCACCCAGGAATTCGGCCTGCCCGCGCTGGCGTCCCTGGCCGCGGCACACCCGGTCGTCGCCGTGGTCACCCAGCCGGCCCGGCCGGCCGGCCGCGGCCGGAAGCTCGAACCCACCCCGGTCGAACAGGCGGCCCGCGCCGCCGGCCTGCCGGTGCTCACCCCTGAGAACCCCAACGCGCCGGACTTTCTCGCCGCGCTCTCGGCGCTGGCGCCCGAGCTGGCGGTGCTGGTCGCTTACGGCTCGATACTGGGCTCGGACCTGCTGCGGCTGCCGCCGTCCGGCTTCCTCAACCTGCATCCTTCCCTGCTGCCGAAGTACCGCGGCGCCGCGCCCATCCAGCGCTGTCTGATGGCCGGCGACGCCGGGACAGGCGTGTCAATAATCAGGATGACGCGCAAGGTCGACGCCGGCCCCATCCTGCTCCAGCGACCGGCCGACGTCGGCCCCGCCGAGAACGCCGCCGAACTCGGGGACCGGCTGGCACGCATCGGCGCGGAGCTGACGGTCGAGGCAGTCAGCCAGGTCGCGGCCGGCCGGGCAGCGCCCCGGCCCCAGGACGAATCCGAGGCCACCGCCGCGCCCAAAATCACCGACGCCGAGCGGCGGCTCGACTGGCGCCGGCCGGTGCTCGCGCTGCACAACACCGTCCGGGCGCTCGCGCCCCGGCCCGCCGCCTGCGCCGCCTTCCGCGACGAGCGCGTGCTGGTGCTGCGCGCGCAGCCGCGGCCCGGGCCGGCGCGCGCGCCGGGCACGGTCGCGCTCGACCTCCCCGGGCTGGCCGTCGCCGGCGCGGACGGACTGCTCGAACTGCTCGAGCTCCGGCCCCAGGCCGGCAAGACCCAGACCGGGGCCAGCTTCCGCAACGGCCGCCGGCTGACCGAACAGGACCGGTTCAACTGATGAAGACCCGCGCGCGCCGCAAGGGCTCGGTCGGCCGCACCCTGCTGCTAGTCTTTGTCGGCATACCGGTCGCGGCCGTCGTCCTGCTCCTGATTGCCAACTTCATCGTCATGCCGCTCATCACCCGGCAGAGCCAGCAGACCCAGGTGCCCGCGCTCGTCGGCCTGAGCCGGGCCGAGGCCGAGTCAACGATTGCCCGCACCGGGTTCAGGCTCGGCGACGTCCGCACCGTGCCCAGTTCCGAGCAGACGCCCGACCACGTCGTGGCCCAGAACCCGGCCCCGGGCCGATTGTCCAAGCCCGGCCGGCTGATTCACATCGACGTCAGCCGCGGCGCCAACCGGGTCGTGGTGCCGGACGTCACCGGCCTGACCATCGACATGGCGCGCCAGCTGCTCGAGGAAACCGGGCTCGTGGTCGCCGAGGTCGAGCCGCTGCGCATGCCCGGGCTGCCGCCCGGCCAGGTCATCGCGGTCCGGCCCGGGCCCGGCACCGAGGTCGACGCCGGCGCGGCCCTCACCGTCGCGGTGTCGGCCAAGGTCGGCAAGTTCCCGATGCCCGACCTGTCAGGCATGAACCTCGAGACCGCTACCGGCATCATCGCGTCCCAGGGCCTCGTGCTCGGCGAGGTCAAGCACGCGCCCTCGGCCGAGCCGTCGGGCATCGTCATGGTCCAGTACCCGGAAGAAGGCATGGCGGTCAGCGAAGCCGACACCGTCCGGATGATCGTGTCGGCGCCGGTGCCGCCCGACTCCCATCCCTGATGCCCAAGGTCTCGCCTTCCATCCTGGACTGCAACTTCCTCAAGCTCGAGTCCGAGCTGCGCGCGGTCGAGCAGGCCGGCGCGGACTCGCTGCACCTCGACGTCATGGACGGCCACTTCGTGCCTAACCTGAGCTTCGGCGTGCCGCTCGGCTACGCGGTCCGCAAGGCGGTGACCGTCCCGCTCCACTCCCACCTGATGGTGAACGAACCCGAGAAGATGATTTCCTGGTTCCTGCCGTTCTCCGACATGGTGGTCTTCCACGTCGAGGCGACGCGCGCGCCCGGCGACTGCCTAAAACTGATTGCCGACGGGGGCCGGCGCGCCGGGGTCTCGCTCAACCCGGACACGCCCCTGGCTGCGCTCGAGCCGCTGCTCGACCAGGTCCACGACGTGCTCGTGATGAGCGTCTTCCCGGGCCGGGGCGGGCAGAGCTTCATCCCGGAGTCGCTGGAACGCATCAAGGCGCTGCGCGGGATGGTCGACGGCCGCTGGCGCAAGCCGACCATCTCGGTCGACGGCGGGGTCAAGCCGGCCAACGCCCGCAGCATCGTCGAGGCCGGGGCCGACGTCCTGATAGCCGGCAGCGCCATCTTCCGCTCCCCTGACTACGCCGCCGCCATCCGCAGCCTCAAATCAGCCTGACGTGGAACGGCGCTTGCCGCTCGCCGCTTACCGCCCTCTGCACTTTGTCACTCTGCCACTCTGTCACTTTGTCACTTCATCCCTCTATCCCTTTCTCCCTTTCCTAGATGTTTGATTCCCTGACCGACCGCTTCACCAAGCTCGCGCGCAAGCTTCGCGGCTACGGCCGGCTCAGCCCGAAGGAAATCGCGGACTCGCTCAAGGAAATCCGCGAGCTGCTGCTCGAGGCCGACGTCAACTACAAGGTCGTAGGCCACTTCGTCCGCTCGCTCGACGCCCGGCTCAAAGAGAAGGACATCACCAACGCGCTCAAGCCCGGCGAACTCATCAACTACACACTCTACCAGGAACTGGCCCGGCTGCTGGGCGAGAAAACCGCCAAGCTCGACCTGGCCGGCGCGCCCGCGGTCATCAGCCTGGTCGGGCTCCAGGGCACGGGCAAAACGACCTTTGCCGGCAAGCTCGCAGCGAAGCTCAAGTCGCGCGCGCCGATGCTCGTCGCCTGCGACCCCAAGCGGCCGGCGGCGTCCGACCAGCTCAAGCTCGTCGCGCAGCAGGCCGGCTGCGCCTTCTACCCCTCAAGCCCGGACGTCGTCGCCACCTGCCGCGCAGCCCTCAAGGAAGCCAGAGCCCGGGGCAACAACCTGCTCATCCTCGACACCGCCGGCCGGCTGCACGTCGACGACGAGATGATGGCCGAGCTGGTGGCGGTCCAGGACGCAATGTCGCCCCAGGCCACCATCCTCGTGCTCGACGGCATGGTCGGCCAGGACGCGGTCAACCAGGCCCAGGAATCCTCCGGGAAGCTGAAGCTCACCGGCTGCTGCATCACCAAGCTCGACGGCGACACCCGCGGCGGCGCCATCGTCTCGGTCCGGCACGCCACCGGCCTGCCGATTCTCTACATCGGCACCGGCGAGAAGCTCACGGACATCGAGGAGTTCCACCCCGACCGCATCGCCTCGCGCATCCTCGGGTTCGGCGACATGCGCAGCCTGGCCGAGAAAGTCCAGTCCGCGACCACGCCCGAACAGCAGCAGGAGACCGCCAAGAAGTTCCTCAAGGGCAAGTTCGACTTCGAGGACTTCCTCGCCCAGCTGCGCAGCATCAAGAAGATGGGCAACCTGTCCAAGCTGATGGCGATGATACCGGGCGCGCAGGGCCTGAACGTGGACGAAGGCGAGCTGGTCACGGTCGAGGCGATGATCCAGTCGATGACCCCGCAGGAGCGGCACGACCCGGACATCATCAACGGCTCGCGCCGCCGCAGGATTGCCGAAGGCTCGGGCCACACCGTGGCCGACGTCAACCGGCTGCTCAAGGAGTTCGAGCAGTCCCGCGCCCTCGCCCGCCAGCTCTCATCGGGCAAGATGCCGAAGATGAGACTCAGATAGACCACAGATCAGATATCAGAAACCAGAAAGCAGAGATGTCGCAACCTGCCCGGCTTTCTGGTCTCTAGTCTCTGGTATCTGGTTTCAGATCTATCCGCCGCCCTACAGCTAGCACCCTCGCCCCTCTCGCTCCCTTCTGCCTCAATTCGAGAAGCGCCCGGTTCGCATCCGCCAGCGCATACTCCGTCACCTCGGGCCTGATGCCGGCCTTTGCGGCCAGAGGCAGAAACTCCCGGATGTCCCGGCGCGTAACATTCGCCACGCTCTTCACTTCCTTCTCAAGCCACAACTGCTTCGGGTAGTCGAGCCCAAGGAGCACGTCCTTGTCCGCCTCCTCCTTGCGAATCGCGTTCACCACCAGCCTGCCGCCCGGCGCGAGCCTTTCCAAAGCGGATAGCACCGGCTTCCACACCGGCGTCGTGTCAATCGCCGCGTGGAGAGGAGGCACGAGGAGAGCGGATTTTGGATTTCGGGTTTCGGATCTTGGGTTGTCCGAACCCTTTGTGCTCTTGGTGCCAGAAACCGGTTCGGGGTTCGGGGCACGAGGTCCGAAGGGCGTGTCCGTGCGCTCTGTAATGTTCAGGTCTCCACGGTCAATCCCGTCTTCGTGCTTTCGTGCCTTCGTGGCTTCGGACTCTGTGTCTCTGTGGTTCACTTCCGGTCCGAAATCCCCTGCCCACGCCGCGCCAAGCGCGAGCGCGAACTCCCGCTCCTCCCTGCTCCGGGCAAACACGAACACCCTTGTCCTTGGGTACAGGTGCCGGGCCAGCTGCAGCACGATATGCGCCGACGCGCCGAAACCGAACAACCCGAGCCGCTCGCCGTCCTCGACGCCCGCCAGCCTGAGCGACCGGTACCCGATTGCGCCCGCGCACAAGAGCGGCGCAGCCTGTATGTCGGTGAACTCTTCCGGAATCCGGTACACCGACTCGGCCGGCGCGGTCAGCAGCTCGGCGTACCCGCCGTCGACGTCCCGGCCGGTGGCGCGGAACTCCGCGCACAGGTTCTCCTCGCCCCGCCGGCAGTACTCGCACCGGCCGCAGGACGAATGAATCCAGCCGATACCCACCCGCTCGCCCAAAACGAACCCGGCCGCGCCCTTGCCCAGCTCCTCTACCCGGCCGACGACCTGGTGCCCGAGCACGACCGGCAGCTTCGGCGGAGCGGTCCGGCCCTCGATTTCGTCCAGCTCGGTATGACAGACCCCGCAGGCCGAGACCCGGACCAGCACCTCGCCCGGCCCGGGTTCAGGCACGGGCAACTCGACTGACTCCAGCGGCTCGGGATTGTCAGCCAGAGGCCCAAGCCGCCTCAATACCATCGCCTTCATGGCTTCAGAATAGACCGGCACGCGCTCAAATCAAGACGCGGACTGGGCAACTACCCGCTGAAGCACCAAGGGGAAAGGACCCAACCACGGAGACCACCGAGTCCGGTCGAGGAATCAAACACCAAGCGCACCAAGAGCACAAAGGGTGCGGACGCGGAGTAGAACCACAGAGACACAGAGTGCTCGGGCCCAGACCCCGGAACCCGGACTTTCGCCACTAAAACTCAAGGGAGCGGAGCAATCCAAAACCTAAAATCCGAAATATGCCCCTCTCCGCTGCGGAGTGGACAGCGGACTGGGCAGCGGAGGGTGGCCAGACGACCCTGGACTGCGGAATGGGCAGCGGACTGGACAGCCCAGTGGGCAGCGGACTGAGCAGCGGACTCCGCAGCCCAGACGTCGCTGAGGGGGTCACTGGTCAATTCAGCGCTGATTTCAGTTCTGAAAACAGTGCCGAAAACAGCACGGAAAACAGTACAGAAGAGAGTCGAAAGAACAGTTCAGAAGACAGTACAAAAGACAGTACTCTTTGCAGTCGAGAAAACAG
>JAEAMF010001024.1_pt1 | contig 24040 bp, 19 predicted proteins | sample 8958721 | NCBI WGS metagenome assembly JAEAMF01 (sample SAMN16933255, study PRJNA681124) | bioreactor sludge metagenome | isolation source: anaerobic bioreactor treating anionic surfactant - SDBS | place: India: Bengaluru | collected 2019-02-28 | reverse complement strand
ATGCGGAGATCACCCAGAAGACCGGCGTGGCGATCTACTTCTGCGACCCGCACAGCTCCTGGCAGCGCGGTAGCAACGAAAACATCAATGGACTGATCCGGCAGTACCTGCCCAAGGGTACGGACCTGTCGGTATATAGCCAGGAGCAGTTGGATGCGATTGCCTACGAACTGAACATTCGGCCACGCAAGCGCTTCGGCTTCAAGTGCCCCATCGAGGTCATGACCGAACTGATGGCCAAGCATCATGAGGCACCTGCTTCACTCCAATAGCCGTGTTGCACTCAGCTCCTGCAACCGCCCTCTATTTCGAGTTTTTCTTGTACTTCTATGAGAAGTGGGTCGCCCTTGGAGTTTTTGACTGCATGCTTCGTCAGTTCTAGGGCTTTTTGTCGCTTTCCTTGGTTCCAGCTGGCCAGAATTCGATTGTAGGCATAAAATTCGGCAAGGATTGAGTAGCCGGCAAGGTTATGGGCTGCAACCAGTGTGTCGAAGTTCTTGTCTGGAGTTTTCCAGTCGCCATAGACTTCCGTAAGCCATGTTTCTGGATCGCTGAGGAACCAGGAGTCTTTGCCCGAGGGGTTTTTTTTCTTCTCCATATCGATGCTGCTGAAGCTTACGAACCAGTTCCATTCTTTGGGTGTGGTTCTGCGCCAGATCCCTGTGCAGGGGCGGGAGTCATCGTTTCTTATGATGAACCCGAAAAGGTCAATGCTGACTGCCAGTTCGGGGTGATAGAAGGCGCGCGGGTTCAGTGTTAGGGGGTTGCCGCTGGGTTTCCAGCCATTTCTTTCCATGCACTCGCTGGCGCGCTGCATTTCCGAAAAGGGCAGGCCTAGGTCAAGATCCTTGTCAAAGGGAAGAAGGTCGCCGTCGCGTACAAGTCCGAGCAGGGTGCCAAAGGCCGGGAATGCGTGCACGCCAGACTGCGCAAGTCGGGTAAGCGTTTTCCAGAGTAGCGATCTGGTACTTGCTCGGTTGAAGTCTTCTGCAGTCTTTTCTGGTGTCGTGAATGGCGACTCCTTGGCTTTGAGGCGCAGGGCGAGGGCTGTTTTCTCATGTTCCAGCGCTTTGGTTAGCTCCCCCATTTCGAAAAAAATCGATGCAAGGATGCTGTGTGCGACAAGGTCTGCCGGTGCCAGGGTTACGGCCCTTTGGAGAAGCAGATAGGCTTTCTCCACTTCCTTTCTCTGATGATAGGTCTCGCCGAGTCGGAGCAGGGCTGGAACGTGTCCGGGGGCCGACTGCAGAACGCCTTCAAGAAGCTGGATGCCGGCATCAAACTGTTTGTTCAGACATAGCAGATAGCCGATCCCGGCCTTTATGTCGAGATTTTCAGGGGTGAGCTTCGAGGCTTCATGCAGAATGGCGATGGCCGACTTGAGGTCGCCCTCTGCGCGCTTGGCGTCCGATTGTGCTATCAGACTTTGTACGCGCTTCGAGTTGGGCAGGGCGTGCATGGGCTTTCTTTTCATGAGTATGCTGTCCGTTTCGTGGCCTTGGGTTTCAAGAGTGCGGCCAGATGTCGGGGCTATATTCTGCAGTCAAGGTGAAGTGGTGCTCTTGCTCGTCGACTTCCCAGAGTAGGCCTTGCTTGATCAGATATTGCTTTCCTTTTGACTCATCCATGTGGGTGAGAAGTCGGTAGGTCAGGTCATGGATCTTGTAGAACGTGCTCAACAGGAAGGCGAGTTTTGTCAGTCGCTCATGGGGAAGTGCGTAAAGGCGCTCCCGAGAGGGGACGAATACTAGGTCGGCTGTGAATATTTCACTGCCCTGGATTTCCCACGGGAGGTCTTCCGGCAGCAGCGACCTGTATTGGGTGTTGCGCATGCAGTGAAGCTGGAAGCCATGCATGCTCATCCAGCCGAGCAGGCTGGCGAGATCGCTCTGGTTGCGATAGATCGGCTGAAAGGCGACTCGAACCTGGATCAGCAATGTTTGCTGCAGGGTCCGTTCGCCATGGCGAAGAATGGACAGGTTGTCGTTGCACTCGTCGAGCAGAAGCCAGTCGAGATTCTTGATGCCCTCGATCTCGTCCAAGGCAAGACTGGGTAAGGGTAGCTTGGCTAAGACCGTTCGTGCGTGTTGCTCGGAAATCGTCAGCTCGGGGGAGGGAAGTGGCTCCAGGGTGCCGCTGAGCTGCGGGTCCAGGCAGGCGAACAGCGAGGCTGCTTCACCGTTCCCGAGGGTGGCGTGCGGGACGAGCTGGAACTCTTCGATCCCCTTCAGCTCGTCCTTGCCGTGTAGCCTGCTCACCGGATCAAAGGTGATGACGGCAAGGCTGTTCAGTTGCATCAGGCTCTCGAAGTTCTCGAGGCTGGCCAGGCTGGCGCCGTTATCGATAGCTACGATGCGGCCTTGCAGATGCCAGGAGAATGCCTCTAGGGAGAGGTTGCTGTCCTGTGGCTCGGGCATGCTCAACTCCTTGGATTGCGATTGCTGTGTCGAGTGGCTGAGATGCGCTGCGCTAGGGGTGTCTGGCAACAATGCGGGCGACGACAGGGTCTTCGTCGCCGAAGACAGCTAGCCCATCGGATTCGACGAAGTGCAGTATCTCCCAGCCCTGGGCAGTCAGCTGTGCTCTGAAGTGCGATGCATCGATGAAGCGGCGGTAGTGGTCGGTCCAGCGCTCGTTCGCGCTCAACGCTCTGCCTTTCTGCATGAGCGGATCGCGGGTGGTGCGGAACTCGTGCAGCATGATTCCACCGGTCGGCAGATGTTTCTTGCAAAAGGCGAGGATGTTCTTTTCCGCCTCTGCGGGAATGGCATGCAGAAAAAAACGGGAGTAGATAGCGTTGATCTTCCGGGGGGGCTCGAACCAGGCTCGACAGGCTCCTCTCAGCTGTTCTATCTGGCTGAGATCCTGCTTGACGAATAGCGCATCGGTTTCTCCGGGGATGGCAGAAAGTCGGGATCGATTGTCCGAGATTGCGACTTCACAGCCGTCGACGGCCAGGACGCCGATGCCACTCTTGAGAAAAGTGAAACTGTCACGGCCATTGCCACAGCCCAGTTCCAGCAGGCGATGTTCCGGTGACAGGTAATGGGACAAGCACCATTTTGCGAAGGGTGAGGCTTCGTGGCGGAGGGTGTGGCGAGCGTAGAATGCCTGCCAGAATGCCCCGCTGTCGTGCCCCATATGTGGGGCAGTGGTGATAGTTGCTTCCATGGGTCCTGCATTCCGCAATCGGATGACATCGGGCTAGAAACGCTGGCTATGAAAAACAAAGCGCCCCGGGAGGCGCTTTGTGGTGAGCAGGGGTGACGGGTTGCCGGTCGCCACCATGCTGGCCGACGGATTAACGCAGCAGCGACAGCACGCCCTGCGGGACTTGGTTGGCCTGGGACAGTACGGAAGTGCCAGCCTGCTGCAGGATCTGCGCACGGGTCATGTTGGAGACTTCCACGGCATAGTCGGCGTCCTGGATGCGCGAACGGGCAGCGCTCAGGTTGGTCTCGTTGGTGCTCAGGTTGGTGATAGCCGACTCGAAGCGGTTCTGCACGGCACCCAGGGCGCTGCGCTGGTCGTCGACGGCCTTGAGGGCGGCGTCGATGGTGGCGAGGGGGTTGTCGGCTGTTCCGCCGGTTACCGCAGCGGCCATAGCATCCGCAGTTTCGGTGCCGGAAAGCACATCGAAGCCCTTGGCTTCGACGGTGCGCTGCTCGCCGTTGACCAGCATGGAGGCGCTGCTGCCGGTATTGTCGACAGTGTCGGTAATGTCGAAGCGCCAGCCGGTCGCCGGGGTGGTCGAGTTTGTGCGTGCGACGAAGCCCGGAGCATCGATCTCGATGTCGATGGTTTCGCCATCGTTGGCGCCGACCTGGATGCTGAAGGTGTCTTGGGCGTCCAGCACCTTGATGCCGTTGAAGTTGGTTTCCTTGGCGACCCGGTCGATCTCTTCCAGGCGAGCGTTCACTTCGGTCTGGATGGAGTCGATGTCGGAGGCGGAGTTGGTGCCGTTCTGTGCCTGCACGGTCAGTTCGCGGACGCGCTGCAGGTTGTCGTTGATCTGGTTCAGCGCGCCTTCGGCGGTCTGTGCCAGCGAGATGCCGTCGTTGGCGTTGCGCTGGGCCTGGGCCAGGCCCTTGACCTGGGCGGTCATGCGGTTGGCCACGGCTTGGCCGGCGGCGTCGTCCTTGGCGCTGTTGATGCGCAGGCCGGAGGACAGGCGCTCCATGGCGCTGGTCAGGCTGGCCTTGGAGGAGGACAGGTTCTTCTGCGCGATGACAGAAGTGATGTTGGTATTGATGACGGACATGGAGTGACTCCTTGCATGTTCAAGTTGGTGCCAGTGGCGAGCTGTGCTGCGCGCGTGCTGCGCCTGGCGACAACGGCGCCGTTGGCCGTTACCTCAGATATCGACGGGGAGCGGGGAAGCTTTAGGGCTGACGACGATTTTTTGTGAGTGGATCGGCATTTTTTGATCTGCCTCAATCCTGCGAATTGCCGGCAGGCCGGAGCCCGGCTGCGGGCTGGCGGCTTGCGTGCCAGCTTGCGCGGAGCCGATCCGGCCTGCGTTCAGGCCATTTCCAACTTGCGTGCCGCGCAGAACTCGATGAACTGCTCCACCTTGAGCGGCGGCGAGTACCAGTAGCCCTGGGCCAGTTCGCAGCCCATGCCCCTGAGCATTTCCGCCTGTTCGGGCTTCTCCACGCCTTCGGCGACGGTGATGCAGCCGAAGTTGCGCGCCATGTCGATCACGGTCTCGGCCAGGCGGCGGTCCTGGGGTTCGGTGTCCATGTTGCTGACGAAGGCGCGGTCGATCTTCAGTACCGAGACCGGCAGGGTCTTCAGGTAGGCCAGCGAGGAGTGGCCGGTGCCGAAGTCGTCGATGGCCACCGGCACGCTGTGGCGGGCGAGCAGACGCAGCTGTTCGCGGGCCAGCTCGACGTTCTCCATCAGTCCCGATTCGGTGACCTCGACCTCCAGCGCGCCGGCCGGCAGGCGGCTGCGCAGCAGGCGGTTGAGCAGGTTGCGGGCGAAGTCCGGGCGGGTCAGCTGCTGCACCGAGACGTTGACTGCCAGGCGGAAGTCGGGGGAGACCTGCCTGGCGGTCAGCCATTCCTCGAGCTGGCGGATGGCGTGCTCGATCACCCATTCGCCGATGCGCAGGATCTCGCCGCTGTCCTCGGCCATGGGGATGAAGTCGGCCGGGGAGACGAAGCCCAGGGTCGGGTGCACCCAGCGCAGCAGGGCTTCGGCGCCGACGACCCGGCCGCTGGGCAGTTCGATCTTCGGCTGGTAGACGAGGAAGAACTCCTGGTTGTCCAGGGCGACGCGCAGCGCCTCGTGCAGGCGGATGCGCTTCTGCAGGGTGTCCTCGATGCTCGACTGGTACAGCCGCCACTCCGCGGCGGTGTCCGGCAGGGCGAGGGCGGCCAGGCGCAGCAGGTGGTCGGCGGACTGGTGGGGCATCGCGGTGTGGCTGATGCCGATGCGGGCGTCGAGGCGGACCTGGACCTGGTCGATGCTGAAGGGCTGGGCGATGCAGTGCAGGATCGCCCGCGCCTGGTTGCTCAGTTCGCCCCTGGCCAGCGGCTGTTGGGTGATCATCAGCCACTTGTTGGTGTTCCAGACGCCCACGGTGGCCTGGGTGGCGAAGTGCTCGAGCAGGCGGTCGCGCAGGTGCAGGCTGAGGGCCTCGCTGGTCGCATAGCCATGCAGGCGGGCGATGTCGTCCACGCCTTCCAGGGCGATGAAGTACAGCGCCGCCGGCGCCTTCTCCCGCAGGCGGCCTTCCAGCTGGGCGAGCAGGGCGCGGCGGTTGGGCAGGGCGGTGACCGGGTCCTCGAGGGACAGGCGGGCGATGGCGGCGGTGCGCTCTTCCACCAGGTTCTGCAGGAGGATGGCGCGGTCGTTGCGCTCCTTGAGCAGGAAGTGCACCTGCAGGGCATTGCGGATGCGCTGCATCACCTCCTGCTGGTCGAACGGCTTGGTGAGGAAGTCGCGCGCGCCGAGGTCGAGGGCCTGCATGCGGGTGTCCCGGCTGGTCTGCGCGGTCAGCACGATGACTGGCGGCGCCTGCTCGCCCCAGCGGGTCTTGAGCCAGGCGAGGATGTCATGCCCGCTCAGGTGCGGCATGTTGATGTCCAGCAGGATCAGGTCGGGCAGTTGCTCCTCGAGCATGGGCTCGACCCAGCGCGGGTCGTTGATGCCCTGGCAGTTGCGGTAGCCGTAGTGCTCCAGCAGCGCCAGCAGCAGCTTGACGTTCACCGGGCTGTCATCGACCACCAGAATGTTGGCGTCGGTGTGGAGCGGTGCGGTTGACTGCACCGGACCCTCTGGCGGACAGCTTTGGGCGACGGGCGCGGCTGCCAGGTCGGGGCCTGCGAGAGTGCCGTGATTGCTGGTGATCATCGTGGTCCCTGTGGGGCGGCGTGGTTCCTCAACGGAATAACGGCCCGGGCAGCGAAAACTTTATGACGATTTGTCGGTGGCGCTGCTCGACGGGGGCGGTTTTGTGCGGTGCTGCACGCCGAGGGCTTCAGAAATGCCCGCGGCTGCCGATAGTTGCGCAGAGGCCCGCCCGGGAGGCGTGCCGTCCCGTCCCCGGTATGCATACGGAGTCCGCATGAATCCCTCCACGCTTATCGGCATCCTCTCCAGCGTCGTGCTGCTGGCGGTGGTGCTGGTCTTTTCCGCCGAGGATCCGTCCCTGTTCCTCGACCTGCCGAGCCTGGGCATCGTGCTGGTGGGCACGCTGGCGGCGACCTTCATCAGCTATCCGCTGGGCGAGGTGCTGCGGGTGTTCGGGCTGTTCGCCACGGTGATGCGCAACGAAAAGCTGTACACCCGCGACGACATGGAGGAGCTGGTGAACATCTCGCGGCTGTGGATGTCCGGCAACCTGCGCCAGGTGGAGGAGGCGCTGCAGCACGTGCGCAACCCGTTCCTGCGCACCGGGGTGCAGCTGGTGGTCGACAACACCCCCGAGGAGGACATCATCGAGCTGCTGCAGTGGCGCATCTCCCGTCTGCGCGCCCGCGAGCATGCCGAGGCGCAGCTGTTCCGGGTGATGGCCAGCTTCGCGCCGGCGTTCGGCATGGTCGGCACCCTGGTCGGCCTGGTGAACCTGATGTTCCTGCTCGGCGATGGCGACATGACCGCCATCGGCCGGCAGATGGCGATCGCGCTGATCACCACCTTCTACGGCGTGCTGCTGGCCAACCTGGTGTTCAAGCCGGTGGCGGTGAAGCTGGAGCGGCGCACCGAGCAGCGGGTGGTGGTGATGAACATGGTGGTGCAGGGCATCTCCATGATGTGCAACAAGCGCAGTCCGGGGCTGATGCGCGAGACGCTGAAGTCGTTCATGGCCCAGTACCAGGACGAGATCAACGATGGCGGCGCCGGGGCGCGCGGCCTCAATGGCGGCCGGGCCTGAGGAGCGCCGAGCGATGAGCGAACAGGCAGCCGAGGGCGCCGCGAGCGACGCCGGCACGACCACGGCGATTCCCGCCAGGCAGGCGCTGCTGATGCGCCAGCGCGAGCTGGAGGCCGAGCTGGCGCACGCGCGCCAGGTGGCAGGGCGGGCCAAGCGCAAGATGGGGGAGGGCGAGCCGCTGGCGACCGAGCCCGAGGAAGAGTCCTGGCTGATGACCTACCTGGACATGATGACCCTGATGCTGGTGCTGCTGGTGGTCATGCTGGCCTTCGCCGGCAAGGGCGCGCTGGAAGGGCTGCGCCAGGCGGCCAGCAACCTGCGGCCGGCCCATGAGGGCGTGCTGCCGGCCACTGACGGCCTGCTGCCGCAGTCCGCCCTGCAGGTGCCGACGCCCCTGCCGTCCAAGGCGCCCGTCGATCCGCTCAAGGGCCTGCCGCTGGACCAACTGGGCGACGACATCGACGTGGTGGTCAACGAGAGCACGGTGAGCTTCCGCATCAGCAGCGAGATCCTGTTCAGCTCCGGCCAGGCCGATCTCAGTCTGGCCGGCCTCTCGGTGCTCAAGCGCCTGGTGCCGGTGCTCAACAGCACCAGTCACCGCATCGCGGTGGAGGGCCACACCGACTCGGTGCCGGTGCGCAGCGGCCGCTATCCGTCCAACTGGGAGCTGTCCGGCGCGCGGGCGGGGGGCGTGGTGCGCTATCTGGAAGCCAACGGCGTGGCCAGCGGGCGCCTGCGCGCGGTCGGCTACGCCGATACCCGGCCGCTGGGCGACAACGCCAGCGCCGAGGGTCGGGCGAGCAACCGGCGCGTCGAGCTGATCATGGAAGCGCCGGGTTCATGATGGTGCACTGAGCTGCTCCGTTGTGGTGCGTGAGCCCGGCAGAGGTGCGCGGCGGTTTCCCCGTGCCTGCAATATGACGCCATTTTGATGGCATGCTTCTTGCTGTGACGCAGTCATCACTTTTGTTGCACGGAAGAACCCCGATGTCGTCACAGCAAAGCAAGCGCATGGACCTGTCGTCGGCCGAACGCCGCTGGCTGCCCTGGCTGGGCAGGACCGGCAAGCTGGCCATGGGCTGGTCGTGCTGGCTGAACCGCGATACCTGCGCCGAGGTGGAGAAGGTCTTCGAGGGCATCGCGCAGACCCGCAGCCACCTGCTGCACAACTGGGCGCTGACCCAGTGGGCCTGGCTGGCGGAGCTGGCCGACGGTCTGGCGCGCGACTTCACCTGGCTGGACAACCGCCTGCTGCAGGAGCGGCTCGCCCAGTCCGCCGACTGCTCCGAGCTGTTCGTGGTGTCGCCGCAGGGCGTGGTGCTGGCATCGAGCTGGCCCGGGCACTGCAACGCCCGCGATCTCGACCCCGCCGCCCTGGCGGCCGGCCTGCGCCAGCCGTTCCTGCACGGCCCCTATGTCGACCCGCTGACCTTCGACATCGGCCCGTCCAGCTCGCGCTTCCACGACGAGGTGACGCTGATGTTCTATCAGCCGATCCGCCGCGACGACCAGTTGCTCGGCTGCCTGTGCGCGCGGGTGCCCAACGACGTGCTGGGCGACCTGATCCAGCGCGAGGCCGGGCACGTGTACGCCGAGTCCGGCGACAACTACCTGTTCATGGTCGAGTCGCGCTTCGATCCGCGCATCCGGGCGGGCACCGCGCTGTCGCGCTCGCGCTTCGAGGACAACACCTTCAGCCACGGCGAAAACCTCAAGACCGGCGTGCACACCCGCTGGGGCACGGTGCGGGTCCGCCGCCACACCGAGCTGGAGCTGCGCTTCGTCGACCCGGCCACCGGCGAGCTGCACCCGGGCGTGCGCGAGACCATCCGCAAGGGCGCCAACCTGTTCGTCAACTATCCCGGCTATTCCGACTACCGGCACGTGCCGGTGGTCGGCAAGGGCGTGACCTTCCAGTTGCCCGGCTCGCCGGATCGCTGGGGGATGATGTGCGAGGCCGACCTCGAGGAGGTCTACCGGCGCCGCTCGCTGACCTTCGGGCTGATGCGGACCTTCCTCTTGGTGATGGGCGGCTGGTACGCCGCCAGCACCGGCCTGCAGCACTACAGCGGCCTGCCGCAGGGCGTGCTCGACCTGCTCGACCTCGGCCTGCTGGGGCTGTGCGGGCTGCTGTTCGCCGCCCTGGGTCCGCGGCGGCTGGCCAGCCGCATGGGCGAGATGACCGCGGTGATCCGCACCATCGCCGAGGGCGGCGGCAACCTGAGCCAGCGCCTGGACCGCGGGCGCATGGCCAACGACGAAAGCGGCGACATGGCGCGCTGGATCAACAGCTTCATCGACAACCTCGACGGCATCGTCGGCGAGGTGATCCGCGCCTCGCACAGCGTCGGGCAGACCAACGCGCAGATGCTGGCGCACAACAACGCGGCCTGCAGCACCTCCACGGCGGTGGCCGAGTCCATGGGCAGCATGCTGGCGCTGGTGGAGGCGCAGCTGACCGAGATCCAGCAGGCCTCACTGACCGCCGAGGAGATGAAGAGCGCCATGGAGGCGGTGATCGGCAGCGCCCGCGAGAGCACCCAGGCGATCCGCAACGTGGTGGACCGCTCGGCGCGCAGCGTGCAGTCGCTGGACAGCCGCATGGGGCAGATCGGCAACATCGTCTCGCTGATCAGCGAGATCACCATCCAGACCAACCTGCTGGCGCTCAACGCCGCCATCGAGGCGGCGCGGGCCGGCAGCCACGGCCGTGGCTTCGCCGTGGTGGCCGGGGAGATCCGCACCCTGGCCTCGCGCACCGCCAGCGCCGCCGCCGAGATCCGCCACGTGATCGAGGGGCTGCAGGAGGAGACCCGCGACGCGGTGGCCTTCATGACCCACGGCGTGTCGAACGTCGATGCCAGCCTGCGCCAGGCCGAGCAGGGTTCCAGCGAGAACCTGCGCCTGCAGCAGGCGGTGCAGCGCATGTTCGAGCTGATCAAGCAGCTCGACCAGCGCAGCCAGCACTACGGGGACACGATCCGCGGCGTCGACCAGGTATCCCAGAACATGCAGCAGACCCTGCGCACGCTGCAGGGCAGCACCTCCCGGGTGCGGCACACCACCAGCAAGCTGCAGCAGCTGGTGGGGCAGTTCGCCGTCACCCAGGGCTGAGCAGGTCTCAGGCCGACATGGCCGCGACGAGGGAGGAGGCGAGCTCGCTGTCCTCCGCGCTGTCTACCTCGCAGTCGAGGCCGAGCTTGGCGAAGGCGGCTACCTGGCCCCAGTCGACGCCGGCCAGCAGGTGGTCGGTGTCGAGATAGCTCTGCAGCACGGCGACCTGGACGACATCGGCATAGTCGACATCGTTCGTGTCGCGGCTGAAGTTGAGATGCTGGGAGGGGATCGAGGCGATCGACTCGGGGAAGTTCCACTGGTGCAGGATGCGGTCGCCGATCACCGGGTGGACCTCGTCGATGATGAAGGTCAGGCTCTGCGGGTCCTGCAGCAGCTCAGGGTGGTTCTCGGCATAGGTCAGGATCGGCAGCGCGCCGATCTGGTGGACCAGCCCGGCGAGGGCCGCTTGCTCCGGAACCAGGGTCGTGTAGTTGCGGCTCAGCACATAGCTGATGCTCGACACCTCGAGGCTCTTGCTCCAGATCTCGTGCATCTTGCGCTCGATGATGGGCGACTTGGCGCGGAACATCTGCTCCAGCGCCAGGCCGATGGCCAGGGTGCTGGTGTAGTTGATGCCGAGGCGGCTGATCGCCATCTGCAGATCGGTGATTTCCGTGCGCGCCCGCAGCAGCGGGCTGTTGGCCACCCGGATCAGGCGGGCGGTCAGCGCGGTGTCGCTGCCGACTTCCCGGGCCAGTTCGGCGATGCCGATGTCGGGCTGCTGCACGGTCTGGCGAATCCGCAGCGCCGCCTCGGGCAGGGTGGGGAGGACCAGCTGGTCATTGCGAATGGCCTGTAGCAGTTCCCGGCTGACCGTCTCTGCAAGTCGGCTCATGGCTTGGTGTTCCTTGTCGATTCTGGGTGTGACACTGGCGGAGCGCAGGGCTTGCGCCTGGAGGCGGCAGTATTGCCGATCTGGCAGGCAAGAGCGAGCCGGCCGCCTGTCCCGGGCAATGGACAGCGCCTGCCGGCGCCCCTCCATCGGGTATTGCCGCAGGGGCTCGACGCCGAAGGCGTGGCCGATGCGCAACCTGGCCAGTTTGCCGTCCGCGTCCTCGCTGTGCACGCGGAAGCCGCCATCGCGGTGCTGGAAACGTGACCTGATCCCGTTGTGCCACAGGGCCCGGGCCGGCGAGACGGGCAATCAGGCCCGCCGCTGCCCTGGCCGGCGCGTCTCGTCCGTCAGAGCAGCATGACCGGCCAGCCGTGGAGGTAGGGCATGGCGCAGCCATGGAGAGACAGCGCTGCCGGGCACCCATCGGCCGGCTGGCTGCTCGTGCTGCCTTCGTAGTCGCCGCCGAAAACCATCACCAGGCTGACGACCAGTGCGCCGGCCAGCCAGACATAGCCATCGATGCTCATGACACGACTCCTCTGTCTGCTCTTGTTGTTGGCGGAGGCTGTGCGGTCCGTGCGTGTGCAGGAAGGCGCCATTGGCCGGGCGCCGGAGTCCTGCAGGGTCTTGCCACACGGTTCCTGTCGAGGCTCAGCTTAGCCCGCACCCGGCGGTGGTTGTATTCAGGAAAACCGAATGATCCGTTCGCTTTATCCGGATCGTGGCGGGCCATGCCGGCGGGTATCTGCGCCAGTCTCCCGGGACCCATGGCGGGAGTCCGGCAAGGAAGGCGGCACCCGTCATCTTGCAACTTAACTGAACAACCCCTTCGCCCCGGCTGCCTGTCATCCCCGGCGTCCCCTGCAAATAATCCGCCCCAACAGGTCAGCGGATTCGAGGAAGGGGACCATGCAGGATTTCGACGTCATAGTGATCGGCGGGGGCAATGCGGGGCTGTGCGCGGCGCTGTCGGCCCGCGAGCAGGGCGCGCGGGTGGCGCTGCTGGAGCGCGCCCCGGAAGAGCTGCGCGGCGGCAACTCGGCGCACACCGGCGGTGCCTTCCGCGTCGCCTATCGCGGCGTGGACGACCTGCGCCGGCTGATGCCCGACCTGCTCGACAGCGAGATCGAGAGCAGCGACTTCGGCAGCTACACCCAGGACGACTTCTACGGCGAACTGGCCGCGCAGAGCCAGTACCGCGCCGACCCGGAAGTGCTCGACACCGTGGTCAGCCAGAGCCTCGACACCCTGAGCTGGATGACCCGCCAGGGCGTGCGCTTCATGCCGATCTACGGTCGCCAGGCGTTCAAGGTCGACGGCAAGTACAAGTTCTGGGGCGGCCTCACCGTCGAGGTGTCCGGCGGCGGTCTGGGCCTGGTCGAGGCGCTGATGCGCCGTGCCGAGCGCAGCGGCGTCGAGCTGCACTATGCTTGTCGTGCGCAGCGGATCGGCCGCGCCGATGGGCGCTGGCAGGTCGAGTGCGCGGACGGCCGGCGCTTCAGCGCGGCCGGGCTGATCCTCGCCACCGGCGGCTTCCACGCCAACCTCGAATGGCGCGCCAAGTACCTGGGGCCGGGCTGGGACCTGGCCAAGGTGCGCGGCTCGCGCTTCAACACCGGCGACGGCATCCGCATGGCCATGGACGTCGGCGCGGTGGCCCACGGCAACTGGTCGGGCTGCCACGCGGTGTTCTACGACGTCAACGCCCCCGAGCTGGGCGATCTCGACCTGCTCAACATGCAGAAGAACTACTTCCACCTCGGCGTGGTGGTCAACGCCGACGGCAAGCGCTTCGTCGACGAGGGCCTGGATTTTCGCAACTACACCTACTCGGGGATGGGCGCCAAGGTGCTGCAGCAGCCGGGCGGCGTCGCCTGGCAGCTGTTCGACCAGCACAGCGAGCACCTGCTGCCCGACGAGTACCGCGTGCGCCACGCCACCCGCATCCAGGCCGACACCCTCGAAGAACTGGCGGCCAAGCTCGAAGGCGTCAACGTCAACGCGCTGCTCGACACCCTCAGGGAATACAACGCCGCCGTGCGCCGCGAGGTGCCGTTCAACCCGTCGATCCGCGACGGCCGCTCGACCCAGGGCCTGGCGATTCCCAAGTCGAACTGGGCCAACCCGCTGGAACGCGGCCCCTTCGTCGCCTACGCGGTCACCTGCGGCATCACCTTCACCTTCGGCGGCCTCAAGGTGAACAGCGGGGCGCAGGTGATCGACGAGGATGGCCAAGTGATTCCCGGCCTGTACGCCGCCGGCGAGCTGGTCGGCAACCTCTACTACGTCAAGTACGCCGGCGGCGCCGGCCTCACCTCGGGTTCGGTGCTCGGCCGCATTGCCGGCGCAGCGGCTGCCAGCCAACAACAATAAGGAACCACCATGACCATCCGCATCTGGCACCAGAGCTTCACTGTGCTCAGCGACCTCGGCGCCTACGACGCCGCCCTGCGCGCCCACTTCAGGAAGGTCGCCCGTCCCGACACGCTGATCGATATGCACGGCATGCAGCCGGGCACCTACCGCAGCAACTACCCGGGCGACGACATCAAGTACGCCGCCATCCAGTACCTGCACGGCCTGCAGTTCATGGCCGCCGGCATCAACGCCGAGCAGCAGGGCTACGACGCCTACGCCATCAGCACCCTGCCGGAGCCGGCGCTGCGCGAGATCCGCAGCCCGCTCGGCATCCCGGTGGTCGGCTACGGCGAGGCGGCGATGCTCACCGCCTGCACCCTCGGCCGCAAGTTCGGCGTGCTGGTGTTCATCGACGAGCTGGCCGAGCTGGTCACCGACAACGCCCAGCGCCACGGCCTCGGCCAGCGCCTGGCCGGGGTGCGCCACGTCGGCTTCCGCTTCGCCGACGTGCTGGCCGCGTTCAGCGATCCGGCCTCCCTGATCGACCGCTTCCGCACTGCCGCCCGCGCGCTGATCGCCGCCGGCGCCGAGGTGATCATCCCCGGCGAGGCGCCGCTCAACGTACTGCTCGCCACCCACGGCATCAGCGAGGTGGACGGCGTGCCGGTGCTCGACTCGCTCGGCGCCTGGATCAAGCAGGCCGAGTCGATGGTCGACCTGCAGCGCGCCAACGGCACCCGCACCTGCAACCGCGGCTACTTCTCCGCCCAGCCCGACCCCGAGCGGGTGCGCGAGATCTTCGCCTTCTATGGCCTGGGCCAGCGTTTTCTCGAGCCGCACTGAGGAGTGACGAACATGAGCGAGATCCTGAATACCCAACTGCTGGTGATCGGCGGCGGCCTGGCCGGTTTCGCCGCCGCCCTGAGCGCCGCCGAGGCCGGCGTCGAGGTGCTGCTGCTGGAGAAGACCGCCGCCACCGGCGGCTCCTCGGCGATGAGCGGCGGCTGCCTGGCCTTCGCCGGCACCGACCTGCAGGAGGAGCGCGGCATCGAGGATTCCTCCGAACTGCTGTACCGCGACTTGGTCGAGGTCGGCAAGGGCGAGTGCGACGAGGCGCTGGTGCGCGCCTACGCCGATCACCAGCTGGCCACCTACGAATGGCTCAAGGCCCACGGCGTGACCTTCCAGCCGGTGATCGAGACCGCCTCCGGGCAGTCGGTGCCGCGCGTGCACAACGTCGACCCGGCCGACATGGTGCGCCAGCTGGAGCTGGCCGCGCTGAACACCGGCAAGGTCGAAGTGCTGCGCAACACCCGCGCCCGCCGCCTGCTGCGCAGCGCCGGCGGGCGGGTGATCGGCGCCAGCGCCGAGCGCGACGGCCAGCCCCTGGAAGTGCGCGCCGCGCGCGGGGTGATCCTCGCCTGCGGCGGCTTCGTCCACGACCGCGAGCTGATCCACCGCTTCGCCCCGCTGTACGACAACGCGGTGTTCATCGGCGGCGAGGGCAACGAGGGCGACGGCCTGCGCATGGCCTGGGCGCTGGGCGCCGACCTGCGCGACATGGTCCACATCAAGGGCACCTTCGGCAAACACCCGATGGGCGAGAACAACCACCACGCCTGCCTGGCCGTCTACAAGGGCGCCATCGCGGTCAACCAGGAGGGCCGCCGCTACGTCGACGAGTCGCTGTCCTACAAGCTGCTCGGCGACGCCTGCATGCAGCAGTCCTACGGCGTGACCTACCAGATCCTCGACCGCGACATCATGGAAAGCGGCGACGACCGCGTGCGCATCCTCGACTTCGAGCGCCGCCTGGAGGAAGGCCTGTTCGTCGAGGCCGACAGCCTGGAACAGCTCGCCAAGCTGCTGGAGCTGCCGGTCGACGACTTCCTCGCCGAGGTGGCCGCCTACAACGCCGCGGTCAGCGCGGGCGAAACCCCGGCCTTCGGCCGCCGCCACCTGGTCCACCTGCACGGCGCGCTGCGCACCATCGCCCGCCCGCCGTTCTACGCCTATCCGTCCACCGCCGCGGTGTTCGGCACCTACTGCGGGGTCAAGGTCGACGCGCAGATGCGCGTGCACGACGTGTTCGGCGCACCCATCGACGGCCTGCTGGCCGCCGGCGAGATGGTCGGCGGGCTGCACGGCGCCGCCTACATGACCGGCTCGGCGCTGGGCAAGGCGGCGATCTTCGGCCGTCTGGCCGCCGCCACCGCCTGCCACGGCTGAAGGAGGAAGGGCCGATGAACATCCTGGTACTGCTGGCCGGCGTGGCCGACGTCCGCTACCCGCTGCACGACATCCGCATCGACGCCGCCGGGCTGATCGAGGAGGGCGGCCAGTCGCGCCGCCAGCTCGGCCCGTTCGACGAGGGCGCCCTGGAGCTGGCGCTCAAGCTGCGCGATGCCCGCGAGGACTGCCGCATCGAGGTGCTGGTGCTCGGCGGCAGCAACAACGACAACCTGCTGCGCAGCGTCGCCGCCTACAAGCCCGACCGCCTGCGCCTGCTCGACCTGCAGCCGTGCCGGCCCTGGGACGCGCGCCTGAGCGCGGCGCAGATCGCCGGGCTGCTCCAGGCGGAAGGCACTCCCGACCTGCTGCTGATCGGCCGCGAGTTCGGCGACCTCGACGAGGGCAGCCTGCCGGTGCTGCTCGCCGCGCGCCTCGGCCTGCCGCTGTTCGCCCTGGCCCAGTACGCCGAATGGCAGGGCGAGCGGGTGCGCCTGCTGCGCGAGCGCGGCATCCGCCAGCAGTGGCACGCCGTCGCCGGCCCGCTGCTGGCCACGGTGACTAACGACCGACGCAACAAGCTGCGCCACCCGCTGATGAAGAACGTGATGCTGGCCAAGAAGATGACCTTCGACAGCGTGACCGCCAGCGTAGGGGAGGACAGCAGCGTCCAGCTCGACAACCTGGCGCCGGCCCGCGCAGTGCAGCGCGGCGGCCAGTGCCGGATGCTGCACGGCGATGTGCAGAGCCAGGCCAGCGCGCTGGCCGGCTACCTGCGTGGCGAGACTGAGGAGAACGCGGCATGAGCGCAGCACACGAGATTCTGGCCCTGATCCCCCTGGCTTGGGGCGAGGACGCCATCGACATGACCCTCGGCGCCGCCCAGCGGGTAGCCGCCGACGCCGGCCTCGGCTTCGCCGCGCTGCTGCTCGGCAACGTCGGCGCCGAGGAGAGCGCCCGCTGCGCGGCCGCCGCCGGCGCCGCGCGCATCTGCCTGGCCGTGCATGCCGGACTGGATATGGATACCGAGCCCGCCGCCCTGGCGCTGGTTGGCGCCGACGCCGTGCGCCAGCAGCCCGAAGCCGCGCAGCGCCTGCTGCTGGTGCCGCCGGGCGCCGACGGCGAGGAACTGGCCGCGCACCTGGCGGCGGCGCTGGACGCCCAGCCCCTCGGCCGCTGCAGCGCACTGCGCTGGACCGAGGCAGGTATCGAGGCCGAACGCGCCACCTGGGGTGGCCGCCTGCGCCTGGGCATGACTCAGGCCAGCGGCAACGCCGTCGCCTGCCTGCGCCTCGGCAAGGCCGAGTTGAGCAGCGCCGCCGTGCGAACGTGTGGAGCTGGACACCGTGCTCCCGGCACCGCTGGCGGTGGAGGAAACCACCAGCGGCCAGCGCCTGCCGCCGGTGGAGAGCGCGCGCATCGTGGTTTCCGGCGGCCGCGGGGTCAACGAACAGGGCTTCGCCCTGCTCGAGGAACTGGCCGAACGCCTGGACGGCAGCCTGCCGGCGGTCGACGCCGGCATGGTCCCGGTGGTACGCCAGGTCGGCGTGTCCGGAAAGTTCGTCAGCCCGGACATCTACCTCGCCGTCGGCATCTCCGGCACCCCGCAGCACCTAGCCGGCATCAGCCCGGACACCCGCATCGTCGCCATCAACAAGGACCCGGCGGCGGACATCTTCAAGGTCGCCAGCGTCGGCGTGGTGGGGGAGTGGGAGCAGGTGTTGCCGGAGTTGTTGAGGGTGGTGGGGGAGGGAAGGGCTGCGTCTTGAGACTTGAGATGTTGGTGGGGACGCAGGGAGGCGTCTCCACCGAGTACTTGCCATGAATAGATCCGGCGGCCGGCATTGCTCCGTGTTTGTGAACGCTAACAAATCATGGATTGGGTGCAGTCACTTTTTAAGAGTTTATTTTGTTTGCCATGCTGCTCAGCAGATCAGTATCGCTCCACACAACGGCCATCTTATGGATGTGCAAATGTGCGGCGTAGATATCCCGAAATCGCTCACTTTCGCTGTGTGAAAACGCCCTGTAATGCTGTCCTCTCTCCCCCCAGAGTAGCCAAACTAAATCTTGTTCCGTGGAATTCAAGTAGTGAACAAGGAGGTCAGCGCGAAGATAGCAAAGCTGCCCATTCATCAGCGTAGGCTCGCTGCTGATTTTTCTATACAAGGATGCAATAGAGTCATTGTTGTAGAGGTCCCATTTTTCACCACGGTACGTGAGCCCAAGAGCTTGACAAATAGCCGTCGAAGGAACTACTGCGCCGCTGCACTGATTTAGTTGGCTGTGGTGGTGCTCCCAGTTATAGCTTTGGGTTGGTAGCTCGACATCAATACCGGGGTACTCATTCCATCTATAGCCTACAACCGGATTATTACCTTCGCTGTGCGCTGACTCGCTGAAGCTTTCAGGGGGAGCAGCCCAAGTCATTTCACCTGCGAAGGTATAATAATGCTCCGGAGAGTCGGGGATCGCACTGTTTCCAGGGTATTCCAATTCTTTGAAGATTTTGAGAACTTCTTGCGTCTTATTTTTTTTGACAAAAACTCCCCGTAGGAACGTGAAGATCTGCCGATCATCGTTGGGTGCGTTCTCCTCAATGAAGCCATCGAGTAATACCCATTTACCATCGATACCATCAACCTCTTCCGAGCACAGCAGACAGTTGTAGTCAGGAATTGGCCCTTTTTCCATCCAATCTTCAATGGTCTTTGGGGCGTCGAGAAATACGTCTGCAAGCTTAAGATCCCAGTGACGAGCTTCCTTTGGGAAGGTGGGGTCGATGTCAGTATCAGATGGCCGTTGACCAAGCCGATAGTCTGGCAGCATGTGGTGGTCATCTCGCCACCCCCACATTTCGAAGTACGCAATCCAGGCGTACTTCTTCCCATATCGATCGACTCGCGCATCGTCCTGTCCCATACGCCCCACGGACCCAGTGGTGCGGTCGACTGCCTCAAATGCATCCGGTGAATAACCTAGCTCCAGCATACGCTGAACGATTTCTCTACGAGTTTTCTTGTAGTCCCCATTGTTGTAGTCGTAGTTGGAGCGGCTTGGGATTAGCCTTCCCATAGTGTAGTTGCCGAAGTCCATGCGGATTGCCGCCTCGTCTGCTCGCTCCAAAATGGCTTCGTCGACTGCTGGCATGTTCATGAACGGTGAGGGCATATGAGAATATGGTGGGGAAAGATAACGTAGTTCGTCCACCTGCACGCAGTTATCATCCACCTTCCGCCCCAGCTCTATTAGCCCCCGGCAGTACTGACGCAACAGTGCATGTCGAGTCGGTGTGGGGGCGTCGGGCAAAAACATTGACTCTAGTAGAGTTCGAGCAACCTGAGGTAGCTGCTCTCGCATCTGTACCGCGCTGGGGTCGGCCCAAGATGAAAGCGCAGCCCCATAGGCGGCGGCGAGCATACGTTCCGGCACGTAGATATCAGGAATACTGAGTGAGCCAATGGCAAGGTCGAAGTACGCTTCTGGGGTCCGAAGTGCCAGCGTATATAAGGCGCGCGTTGATGTGTCTCGCAACCTGCGGACATTCGTGGTAAGTGTCCACATGACCCAGCGAGCGCGCAGCATCTCTCGCTTATCAAGCTGGCCGTCGCGCCATCGCTCCTCAATGGCTTGCACGTCGCTAAGTACGGACTCAAAATTTTTTCGCAACCACTCCGACCAAGAGAGATCTCGGTGCAGGTTACTCATCTGTCGGAGCGTACTGTCGAGAAAGAGCGTGTCGAAAGGATGTGCAATGGCTGAGCGCGTAGCGCGTAGGCTCCAAAACGCTTGACTAGCAAAACTCACCGATTCAACCATGTTCTTACACAAGGCATCAGTGGTCTCACGGTCAATGAAGTCAGGATCTGTCGAGGGGGCATATAGAAGCGCAGCTTGTTGGAATGGAGCAGGCAGGGACCGCCACAGTTGCTTGCGCCACGCCCTATGCGGGTAAAGCCCCACCAGTGCAATAAATATATCTTGCGCTAGTGGGTGTGCATTTGGATCAGGATATCCCCGCATGAGTTTCACCTTTTCATCACTGTTGAAAAGGCTATCGATGTTGCCCTGCTCGACCAAGTGCTCCGCAATCAAGTACCCGGCGATGCGGTCGTACACAACAGCGAATTCTGGCCTGTACCCACCGTGCGGAGTATATCGAATAAGGATACCTTCTGACTCTAGAAGGCGAACAATGCTCTGGTCCCACGTTCCTGTGTCGCCGAGGTGTTCGCGTAGCTCCTTTTCTCCTATGGCCCGCCGATTCATCGTCCACAGCAGTTGTCCAATCTTCAGAAGTTTTTCTCGGACTTCACCCGTGTACAAGCGGTTATGTGCTGGCGAACCCTCAGCGATTCGGGTTGCCACTCCATTGATGTGCGCCTCAAACAAGGAGACCATGGACGTGGGCATGGCTTCGACACCCACCTCGTGCTTCCTGCTGTGATTAGTGATATCACAGAAAATTCGCAGCATCAGCGGGTGCTGAAGCATCTCCGGTAGCTCTGCATCCCGCGCGTCGATCTTGTAGTAGTCGAAGTAGCGTTCGACCGCCTGCGTCCAATCACCATTCCGGAACCCATTGATCTCAAGCTGCTCAGTCCCTTCTGGTAGCGCATACTCTGCAAACTCTCCACGCAGTGTAACAATAAGAAGAACGTGGGGATAGCTCTCGATCTGAACTTGAGCAACACTCAAAGCATTCTTCCATGCCCTCGGATCCTCGGCTTCATTCAAACCGTCAATTACGATGGGAATACGCCGATTTTCGCGTTGCCCAACTGCATCCACTGCCTCCAGTAACCGCTCAAAGGTGCTTGCCGGACGGCCTGAGATGGAAAGCCGGCTGGCGAGATCATCGAGGCCCTGTCTCGCTCCGAGCTTGCTGCCAAGGAGTAGCACGCCCCCTGTATTTGGAGCGATTGGATGGGTTAACTCAATGGCAAGCTCCGACTTGCCATCTCCTGCATCAGCGACTACTGCCACCAAGCGCGTGTCAACTGCACGCTGAAGATCCTGTATCTGACCACGGGCTGCATGCATGTCTGCCAACAGGTTGGCTGCCTCAATTGCTGAGGGCGATTGCCAGGCCCTTAGTGCTGACAGCAGTCGTCTGTGTCTGTCCGGACTACCAAGGTCAGTGTTTGCGATCTGCCTCACTGCTTCAAAATCGGTGCCTTCAAGCGCCCTCATGGCCTCGCGTAAGAGGTCGGCTGTCTCTTCTACATGCCGTGTAAAAGCAAGAACTAGGGGTTGCAGCTTATCGGGCAGACCAGTGACCTCACGGAGGACATATTTGGAGCCCTCAAGTAGCCGATTCGCACACTTTTCAAGATGTCCCCACGCGCCTGCTGTGCATAGATACAAACGAACCCTCCGTTCAGTCTCCATGACTTGGTGCACTTCATGCTGCCAACGGCTACGAATCGGGGCGATTGCTTGTGCATGTAGTTGAGCAAGTGTGTCTGGGGTAAGGACGAGTTCTCCAAAGTAAGACTCACGCAGCAGCGCAGCTGGCCCTACCAGCAACGTTTCCACATCCGCCAATGCATTCGCCTGCAGCGTCAACATTGGATACTTCTCCTGCAGCCCGAAGAACCACTCATGGTCATCCTTGGGCAGGACGTACCGCGTCCAGAGTATCCAGTCTGTCAACCCGGGAAGGTACTTGAGGCTTTTTTCTATGCCCTCTTGGATTTTCTTTCGCCGGTTTGCCCCAAGGGCCTTGGAGCTCGAAGCGTCGTACCATTTGCACTGCCAGCCAAGCCATCGACCAGCCGCTCCAAGATCGCAGTCTTGAGTGAGCCGGAGATGGAACTCTACCCCTGCCTGATTCGCAAGCTCCTTGAATTGGCCAAACCGCCCGTAGTGACGGCGAATCAGCGCGCGACACAGCTTTTCAAAGTTGATCTCTGTCGCTCCGGGAAGCGCAGAAAAGACGTCCCAATTGGCTGCAGTCATTGTCAGTTGTCCTCGGCTCCATCTTTCACTAAGTTAGCTGAGTACACCTCCACGCGAGCCCCGCTCTGGATCAATATTTTTATAAAGGCCGACACGTCAGCTTCATCCGTGCTCAATGTCATAGTCATTCCGTTTAGTTCAATATGGTGCTCCAGTGCGAATTGCTCCTGTTCAGTAGGAGCGAGTGAGTAGATATTGTTCGTCATCAGCAGTTGCTTCATGTCCTCCGAAAAGCGTTCATGCTCCGGCGAACCATGGGCCATGCCAAGTGCATCGTCACGAGACGCCTGCTTTGCCAGATTTTCGAACAAGTTTTGTACACGCTTCGCGTCCTGTGCGTTCCCGAATCTTCCGATGAGTCGTAAATTCATCGAATGCTCAGAACCGTATCCATGCCAAATCTTCACACTTCACCTCGGCTTTAGTTATTTCAATCGACGCAGCGCTGAAATTATTCCGCTCTCTGAAATTTGCACGCCTGTCTTATCAAAGGAGCTTGCCTTTACGTACCCTGATGCATCGATATGGGCATATCCCCGCAAGCCCGCTTCCTTGGGCAATGGATCGCATGTGGGAAGTCCTTCTCCGCCAGCAACACTTACCGCCAGTGGCACAGTTCCTTGGTAGTCTCTGACCCACTGGTGCAGAGCCTCACGAGCATGTGGGCTCAATGTGGCAGCCGATAAAGTTTGCTGTTGCGGCAGCAGAAGCAGCTCTGAGGCATGGACTTCATCCGCAAGAGCAGCCACTTGATCCAGCTCCAAGACCGTATGGTCGTTAATTACGACGTTGATGCCTAAGCCGCAGATCTGCCTGGCCTCGGCGAGGCGCGACACGAGAGCTGCGTAACTACGGCCCCGAAGCTTCTCATAGGTGCTGCCCACGCCATCCACACTAATGCGCATAAAATGGACATTGCCAGCTAGGCGCTCAAGCAACTGAGGCCGCAGCCGATGTCCGTGAGTTGTGAACGTGACGGCCAGCGCAGTATTTGCAGCGGTGTAGGAGCAGATATCAATGAACTCTGGATGCAAGGTAGGCTCCCCGCCGCCGAAGCCCACGCCGAAACAGCCGCCTTCGTCGAGCTCTTTCAGCCAGTATCTGAGGTCCTCCATCGCTAATGTCGCTTTGTGTTTCGGAGCGTAACAGTATGGGCAATGTAGATCGCAGATGTTGGTCAATGCGATAGAGACCTGTCTAGGCGCTGGGGACCACTGATCTACAGGAAGAGCCATCTCATCGAGCAATATATTGAGGCCACTCTTACGGTCAAATAGGTGAAGCCCGTCGGGGCCTCTGCGCAACTTCATTGAGAATATCCAGGATTTGGTGAGTTCCTCCGGGCGTGCCTATTGCTAAAGGCTTGGGAAAAAAGGTGACACTGCCTTGGAGTGTAGGGGGCGAAGTCATTTTCTAGCTGGACTCCGATAGATTGAGCTTAGCGCGAGTCTTGAAGTAGTAACAACCCGGAGGATGGTCTCGGGGCAAACCTCCGAGGCTTGAATGTCGGCTTCTGGCCCATGCCTGATATGACATTGACGGGGCTGGTCAGTGGCTCAACTTCCTAACCCAGAGCCCTCACCCCCGCTCCCGTGCAACCCCAAGCTCGCCTTGGCGCCGGCCTGCGCCGGGCTTCCAGACTGCGCCAGCAGGAACTCGATGAAGGCGCCGGCGCGTGGGGAGACGGTGAAGAAGGTGCGGCCGTAATCTGTCAGCCGGGAAACAGTTCCACCAGCTTGCCCTGAGAGAGTGCCGTGTTGACTCAAACGTCCCGCACGAGGATGCAGCCCAGTTCGGCCAGTGGGCGCCGTAGGAATGACACAGGCGACATAGTGAGCCTGGTATAGCGGTCGGTGAGCAGGCCCGGCTATGCCGCCGCCCTGCGACAGTCCTCGATCACCTGGGCGATCTGCGCCACCGTGTTGCGCCGGATCGGGTGTCCGCTCGCCCGCTGGCGGAAATGCCCGGCCTGTTCGAGGATGCGCTCGATGATCGCGTTGGCTTCGGCAGGTTCCACTCCGCCCTGGCTGGCGAGGGTGAGCAGGTGGGTGCGGGTGATGCGGCGTCCTTCTGTAGTGGTCTACTGATCCCGGACACCGACTTAGGCGAAAATCATCGCCATTAGAGAGGTGTTCGATGAGCAGACAGCGACGTAC
>JAEAMF010001022.1_pt1 | contig 24090 bp, 22 predicted proteins | sample 8958721 | NCBI WGS metagenome assembly JAEAMF01 (sample SAMN16933255, study PRJNA681124) | bioreactor sludge metagenome | isolation source: anaerobic bioreactor treating anionic surfactant - SDBS | place: India: Bengaluru | collected 2019-02-28 | reverse complement strand
TTCGCCTCGACCGTGGACCTGGAAGACCTGGAAAACGGCCAGAAGGTGAGCTACCAGATCGTCGGCCTCGATGAAGCCGACATCAAGCTGAACAAGGTGTCGGTGACCTCGCCGATCGCCCGCGCCCTGATTGGCAAGTATGCCGGCGACGTGGTGGAAGTGCAGGCCCCGTCGGGCCCGCGCGAATACGAAATCCTCGAAGTCCGCTACGTCTGATGCCGGACAGCCGGACCGCAGTGCCGTCCCCTTCCACTTCCCGCGTGTCCCGTGTCGCAGCAGCCCGGCTGCTGGTGGCGGTGCTGTGGGCTGGGACGCTGTGGACGCTCGGGTATATCGCGGCGCCGGCGGTGTTCGCGGCGGTGCCGAGCACGGTGGCTGGCGATGTAGTCGCCGTCCTGCTGCACCGCCTGGGCTGGGTCTCGCTCGGCTGTGCGGCCGCGATGCTGGCGCTGGTGCGCTTGTCCCGCGATCTCGATGCCGGGCGGCGCCGTTTCCTGAACCTGCTGGTACTGGCGATGCTGGCCTGCGCCCTGGTGATGTGGATCGGCCTGCAGCCGGGCATGGCGCAGATGCGCGAACTGGCGGGCCCGGGCGGGGTGAGGGCCTCGCCGTACTGGACGCAGTTCGCCGTGATGCATGGGGTGTCGCAGCTGTTCCACGTTATTGAAAGCGTGCTCGCTGCGGTGCTGGTGCTCAAGAGCCGCGGACCTTCAGCGTAGAAGGCTGAGGCCCGATCCGATCCGGCACGCGTAAAAAAACCGGGTTACCCCGGTTTTCCGCTCGGCGCGTGCCATCACTTGTTCAGTGAATTTTTCTTGGTGGAAGTCTGACGCGGCTTGGCGCGCTTGATGTTGCCGCCCGCCGTCACGCGCTCGTTTCCTTTCAGCATGACCTTGGTGACGCTCGGCTTCTTGGTGCCGCTGGCGCTGGCCTTGACGATGGTAACTTCGCGCATGCCCTTGCCGGCCTTGCTGCTGCGTTCCTTGACGGCTTCCTTCTTCGGACGGTAGAGCACCAGCAGCTTGCCGATGTGCTGGACAGGCGCCGCGTCGAGTTCCGCGCAGATCTGTTCGTACATGGCGATGCGGGCTTCGCGGTCGTCGCCGAACACGCGCACCTTGATCAGGCCGTGCGCGTCGAGGCTGGAAGCGATTTCCTTCATGACCGATTCGGTCAGGCCGGATTCGCCGATCATGACGACTGGATTGAGTCCGTGGGCTTCGGCGCGCAGTGCGCTGCGCTCGGCCGGAGTGAGTTTAAGCATAATAAATTTTGAATTACCTTTAAAAGCAGTATTCTACGCGAATGGCCAAGAACAAATTAAACAAAAACTGGTTGCACGACCATATTAATGACCCGTACGTCAAATTGGCCCAGAAAGAGGGCTACCGCGCCCGCGCCGCCTACAAGCTCAAGGAAATCGACGAAAGCGAAAAGCTGATCAAGCCGGGCCAGGTCATTGTCGACCTCGGCTGCACCCCGGGCAGCTGGGCCCAGTATACCCGGCGCAAGCTGGCCGGCGCGGACGGTGGCGGTATCCACGGCACCATCATCGGGCTGGACATGCTGCCGATGGAGCCCATCGCTGATGTTCAGTATATCCAGGGCGATTTCCGCGAAGAGGAAGTGCTGGCCCAGCTCGACGAGCTGCTGGAGGGGCGCAAGGCGGACCTGGTGCTGTCCGACATGGCCCCGAACCTGTCGGGAATTCCGACCGCCGATGCGGCGCGGATGGAACACTTAATCGACCTGGCAATTGAGTTTTCGCAAATGCACATGAAACCAGGGGGCGCATTGCTGGTGAAGTGCTTTAAAGATATGGGATTTACCCAGATACTGGAAAAGTTTCGTACCGAACTCAAGACCGTCAAGCAGGTCAAACCCAAAGCCAGCCGGGACAAATCCTCGGAAATTTTCCTGCTTGGACGCGGTCTGAAGAATCCAGCGGGATAAAAAGCGCGTCGGATGTGCGGTTTGCCCTTGATATTCGGCGCGGCAACCGCACATCAGCCGCGTGAGGCTGGCTGCGCGTACCCATGCGTAGCCAGTCTGGCATGAAAAAATGGCATTTCAGCACTATTCCCGTACGTCGCGTGGCGGCGTCGGCTTATTGCGGTTAAAATCGTCATACTGAAATCGGTAGAGATGCAATCCGCATCGGAGGAGTTTTCGTGAATAATATGTTTTCCAAATCCGCCATCTGGGTGGTCGTTGCGCTGCTGTTGTTCATGCTGTTCAAGCAGTTCGACAACCACAGCGTCGCCGGCGGCAGCAAGACCATCGCTTATTCCGAGCTTCTCGATGAGGTGAAGGCGCGTCGCATCAAGGACGTCGTGATCGAGGGCTCCAACATCACCGCGACCCGCAGCGACGACACCAAGGTCCGCGCAACCGCGACCATCCTCGACCGCGGCCTGATCGGCGACCTGCGCGAAAACGGCGTGCGCTTCGACGTGAAGCCGCCGGAGGAGCCTTCGTTCCTGCAGCAGGTGTTCATCTCCTGGTTCCCGATGCTGCTCCTGATCGGCGTGTGGGTCTTCTTCATGCGCCAGATGCAGGGCGGCGGCAAGGGCGGCGCGTTCTCCTTCGGCAAGTCGAAGGCGCGCATGCTCGATGAAACCAACAACACCGTCACCTTCGCCGACGTCGCTGGTTGCGACGAAGCGAAAGAAGAAGTGTCGGAAATCGTCGACTTCCTGAAAGACCCGACCAAGTTCCAGAAGCTGGGCGGCCGTATTCCGCGCGGCGTGCTGATGGTCGGTCCGCCGGGTACCGGCAAGACCCTGCTGGCGCGCGCCATCGCCGGCGAAGCCAAGGTGCCGTTCTTCTCGATCTCCGGTTCCGACTTCGTCGAGATGTTCGTCGGCGTCGGTGCGTCGCGTGTTCGCGACATGTTCGAGAACGCCAAGAAGCATTCGCCCTGCATCATCTTCATCGACGAGATCGACGCCGTCGGCCGCCATCGTGGCGCCGGCATGGGCGGCGGCAACGACGAACGTGAACAGACCCTGAACCAGCTGCTGGTCGAGATGGACGGCTTCGAAGCCTCCTCGGGCGTCATCGTGATCGCCGCGACCAACCGCGCCGACGTGCTGGATAAAGCGCTGCTGCGTCCGGGCCGTTTCGACCGCCAGGTGATGGTGGGCCTGCCGGACATCCGCGGCCGCGAGCAGATCCTGAACGTGCACATGCGCAAGGTGCCGATCGGTACCGACGTCAAGGCCGACATCCTGGCGCGCGGCACCCCGGGCTTCTCGGGCGCCGACCTGGCCAACCTGGTCAACGAGGCAGCGCTGTTCGCGGCACGCCGCAGCAAGCGCCTGGTCGAGATGATCGACTTCGAAGACGCCAAGGACAAGATCTACATGGGTCCGGAGCGCAAGTCGATGGTCATGCGCGAGGAAGAGCGCCGCAACACGGCCTACCACGAGTCGGGCCACGCGGTGGTCGCCAAGCTGCTGCCGAAAGCCGACCCGGTGCACAAGGTCACGATCATGCCGCGCGGCTATGCCCTCGGCCTGACCTGGCAGCTGCCTGAGCACGACAACCTGTCTGGCTACAAGGACAAGATGCTCGAAGAAATCTCGATCCTGTTCGGCGGCCGTATCGCCGAAGAGATCTTCGTCGGCCAGATGTCCACCGGCGCCTCGAACGACTTCGCCCGCGCCACCAAGCTGGCCCGTTCGATGGTGACCCGCTTCGGCATGTCCGAGAGCATGGGCGTGATGGTCTACGAAGACAGCGAGAACGAAGGCTTCTTCGGCGGCGCCACCAAGACCATCTCGGAAGCGACGCAGCAGAAGGTCGATGCCGAGATCCGCAACATCCTCGACACGCAGTACGCCCTGGCGCGCCGCCTGCTCGAGGAGAACCGCGACAAGGTCGAGATGATGACCAAGGCGCTGCTCGACTGGGAAACCATCGACGCCGAGCAGATCAACGACATCATGGCCGGCCGCGAGCCGCGCCAGCCGAAGGCCGGCCTGCTGACCAAGCGTAACCCGCCGAGCGACAGCGGTGGTGGTGTGGCGCCGAACGCCACCGCACCGGCTTGATGTGATCGCCTAGTTTCCCCCCCAAGCAAAAGGCATCCGCTGGATGCCTTTTGTACGTTAACGCTTCCCCATTTCTCACCATGTCCAAGAATTTGCAATGTGGCCAGTACAGCTTCGCGCTGGAAGGCCCGGATGCCGTCCGTCCGGTCGTGATGGGCATCCTCAACGTCACCCCCGATTCCTTCTCCGACGGCGGCCGCTACCAGGGGCTCGAATTTGCGCTGTCGCATGCCGAGGAAATGATCCGCGACGGCGCCACCATGATCGATATCGGCGGCGAATCGACCCGTCCGGGCTCGCCCAGCGTGCCGGTGGCCGAAGAACTGGCGCGCGTGCTGCCGACCCTGTATGCGCTGCGCAGCCTCGATTGCGCGCTGTCGGTCGATACCTGCAAGCCGGAAGTCATGGCTGAAGCGATCATCGCCGGCGCCGACATGATCAACGATATCAACGGCTTCCGTGCGCCGGGCGCCATCGAGGCGGTGCGCGACAGCGACTGCGGGCTGTGCGTGATGCACATGCAGGCCACGCCGCAGACCATGCAGCAGGCCCCGGCGTACCATGACGTCGTGCGCGAGGTGATCGATTTCCTCCGGGAGCGCGTGGACATCCTGGAGCGCGCTGGCATCGCCCGGGAACGCATCTGCATCGATCCGGGCTTCGGCTTCGGCAAGACCGTCGAGCACAATTACGCGCTGCTGCGCCAGCTGGGCCGCATCCGTGACGAGCTCGGCCTGCCGGTGCTGGCCGGGCTGTCGCGCAAGTCCATGGTAGGGGCCATCACGGGCCGGCCGGTGGAAGAGCGCATGGCGGGCAGCGTCGGCGGGGCATTGGCTGCGGTAGCGCATGGCGCTAAAATTGTGCGTGTGCATGATGTAGCAGAGACGGTTGATGCCTTAAAGGTATGGCTCGCTGGAACTCAAGATTAAAACGCTAAGGTTAAAACCTGGAAAGAGTAAAAGAATGGCACGGAAATATTTCGGCACGGACGGTGTTCGCGGCCTCGTGGGGGTCGCGCCGATTACCCCCGAATTCGTCATGCGCCTCGGCTATGCTGCCGGCACGGTGCTGGCCAAGGGCGGAAAGTCGACCAGCGGCCGTCCGGTCGTCCTGATCGGCAAGGACACCCGTATTTCCGGCTATATGCTGGAAGCTGCGCTGGAAGCGGGCTTCTCGGCGGCGGGCGTGGACGTGATGCTGGCCGGCCCGATGCCGACCCCGGCCATCGCCTACCTGACCCGTGCGCTGCGCCTGCAGGCCGGCGTCGTGATCTCGGCGTCGCACAATCCTTTCCAGGACAACGGCATCAAGTTCTTCTCGCAGCACGGCACCAAGCTGCCGGACGCGGTGGAACTGGAAATCGAAGACGCGATCGACCAGCCGATGGGCTGCGTCCCTTCGGAGAAGCTGGGCCGCGCCACCCGCCTGCGCGACGCCCAGGGCCGCTACATCGAGTTCTGCAAGAGCACCTTCCCGAACGAGCTGGACCTGCGCGGTCTCAAGATCGTGGTCGACAGCGCCAACGGCGCGGCCTACAACATCGCCCCGCACGTGTTCCACGAACTGGGCGCCGAAGTCGTGTCGATCGGTGCGACGCCTGACGGCTTCAACATCAACGCCGGCGTCGGCGCCACCGCGCCGAAAGCGCTGTCCGAAGCGGTGGTGAGCAACAAGGCCGACCTCGGCATCGCGCTGGACGGCGACGCCGACCGCCTGATCATGGTCGACGCCACCGGCCGCGTCTACAACGGCGACGAGCTGCTCTACCTGATGGTGCGCGACCGCATGTCGACCGGTCCGGTGGCGGGCGCCGTCGGCACCCTGATGACCAATATGGCGCTGGAAGTGGCGTTCAAGCAGATGGGCGTCGGCTTCGCGCGCGCCAAGGTCGGCGACCGCTACGTGCTGGAAGTGATGCAGGAGCGCGGCTGGCTGTTCGGCGGCGAAAGCTCGGGCCACCTGCTGGCGCTGGACAAGCACACCACCGGCGACGGCATCGTGTCGGCACTGCAGGTGCTGTCGGCGCTCAAGCGCAGCGGCAAGTCGCTGGCCGAATGCTGCAGCGAACTCAAGCTCTATCCCCAGACCCTGATCAACAAGAAGGTCACGCCGGGCTTCGACTGGACCAAGGACGGGGCGCTGGTGGCCGAGAAGGAAGCGGTCGAACGCGAGCTGGGCGAGTCGGGCCGCGTTCTGATCCGCGCTTCGGGCACCGAACCCTTGATCCGCGTCATGGTCGAGGCGAAGGAAGCCGACCTGGCCGAAAACATGGCGCGCCGTATCGCCGACAAGCTGGCCGCCTGAGCCCGAACCCCCGCACGGGGCAGCGCAATTTGACGCGCCCGCGTTGCGGGAGTATCATCAGCCCCACATCGGAGTGTAGCGCAGCCCGGTAGCGCACCTGGTTTGGGACCAGGGGGTCCAAGGTTCGAATCCTTGTACTCCGACCAAAGCTTCCTCCGCGGGCTGTCGTTCGACAGCCCGTTTCATTTCCGGCCGCTTGCGCGTGCCGTCTGAACTGCCCATAGCTCAGTTGGATAGAGCATCAGCCTTCTAAGCTGAGGGTCGCTGGTTCGAACCCAGCTGGGCAGGCCATCGGTCGCGTGACTACTTTTTTTCGGATCGCATGCTTTTCCTGACTGTTCCCTATGCCGAGAAGGATGACGCGAAGGCGCTCGGCGCCCGCTGGAATCCCACCAAACGCCGCTGGTATGTCCCCGACGGCGTCGCCACCGCCGCCTTCGCCAAATGGGCCGGGCAGGGCGTCGACAGCCCTGCTGGCGGCGCACCCTCAGGCCGCGTCGACAGCTACCAGGGCAAGACCGTGACCGGCACCAATTACGTCGCGCTCGAGCACGACTGCAATCCCTTCGAAGCCTGCCCGCAGTGCACGGCGGCCTTGCTCGGCACCGAGTGGCAGAAGGCGCGCCAGCACCTGGCCGGCCTGGTCGCCAGGCTTTAAGAAGCTATCCCAGCAGGGAATGAGTCGCTTGCGGCGCGCCTGGCAAGCGAACGCCGTCCGCAGCGCTGCCGTGTTAACGTTCCGACAGCAGCGCATGCCGTCCCGGGGTGCGCGCTTCCGGAGACCGACCATGCCGTTCGCTCGACTGTTCCAGCACCCACTTTTCTGCGCCCGCCTGTCGATCCTGCTGGCCGCGCTGTGCGCCATGGTCCCGGCCGCCCACGCCGACGCGACCGCCACGCCGGCCCAGGGCGAGACCTTCAGGCTGCAGCTGGCGGCCGACGGCGCCCCGGCGCCGGAAGCCGCGGATGCGAGTACGGGTACCGTGCAATTCATCGGCACGGCCACGGTCATCATCCGCTACCAGGGCTTTACGATCCTCACCGATCCCAACTTCCTGCACAAGGGCGACCACGTCCACCTCGGCTATGGGCTCACCTCGGAACGCAAGACCAACCCGGCCATCCGCTTCGAAGAACTGCCGCCGATCGACCTGGTCGTGCTGTCGCATTTCCATGGCGACCATTTCGACCAGCTGGTGCAGGAAAAGCTCAACCGCGCAACGCCCATTGTCACCACCAAGGAGGGCGGCGAGCGGCTCAAGCGCCTGGGATTCACGCGCGTCTATGGCCTGAGCAGCTGGGACCGGCTCGAGGTCGGCAAGGGCGCCTCGCGCCTGCGCGTGACCGCCACGCCCGGACGCCATGGTCCGGCCGGCGTGGCGGTGCTGCTGCCCAAGGTGATGGGTTCGGTGCTCGATTTCGGCGCAGATCCCGCCGTACCCGACTACCGCATGTACATCAGCGGCGACACCCTGGTCTACGACGACATCCGCGCCATCCCGCAGCGCTTCCCGAACATCGACCTGGCCTTGCTGCACCTGGGCGGCACCCGCATCCTGGGTGTCGTCAAAGTCACGATGGACGGCAAGGACGGCGTGCGCATGATGCAGGTGGTGCGCCCGAAGAAGACCGTGCCGATCCATTACAACGACTACGACGTGTTCAAGTCGCCGCTCGAGGACTTCGCGCGCGAAGTCAAGGCGGCCGGCCTCGAGAAGGACGTGATCTACCTCGCCCACGGCGAAACCTACACCTTCAGCCGGGTACAGCGCTAGCAGGGCGGGCCGCGCGGGCCCGACCTGCTTCAATCGTGCGCGCTCGCCTTGCTGCTGAGTAAACGCTATGATGCCAGCCTGACAATAATCGCTTCCCGGCCACGGCATGCATCGAGCGCAAGACTCCAGCCCGAACGACCCCCTTGCGCAGCGCGACCGGCGGCTGGCCGCCGGCATCGCGGTCTCGGCGCTGCTGCATGGCCTGCTGTTGTCGCTGCAGTTCGGCGTCCCCGGCTTCGATGCCGGTCCGGGCGGGCCGATCCACGTCACGCTGGCGCCTGCGCCGCCCCCGCCCGCTGGTCTGCCGGAGACACCCCCTGCGCCGCTGCCGGAACCCGGCGCCACGCCCCCACTGCCGCAGCCTGCGCCTCCCGCTGTCGTCGCGCCGCCTGCCGGCGGACTGCGGCTGGTCGACCCGCACCCCCAGCCGGCCCCGCCCGTGCAGCCGGCCCAAGTGGCCAAGCCGAAGCCCAGGCCGAAACCGGCGCGCCGGCCGCCCAGGCTGCGTACGCCGCCGGCGCCGCCCCTGATCGCCTCGACGCAGGATGACGCCAGTTTCGAGGTGGCGCCGCCGCCATTGCTGGACATCGAACCGGACCTGCAAGCGGGTGTGCCTGATGGCGAGCCGGACGCGAAGCCGGAGCCGGACGAGACGGCGATCGCGGCGCGTCTGGAAGAGGAAGCCAGCCAGGAAGCCGAGCGCCGACGCCAAGCAGAGGCCGAGGCGGCCCGTCTTGCCGCCGCCGAGGAGCAGCGGCGCCTTGATGCCGAGGCCGAACGATCCCTGCGCGAAGAGCAGGAACGGCTTGCGGCGCAAGCGGCGGAACAGGAGCGGCCCGCAGCCCAGCGTGAGGCCGCGCAGGCGCAGGAACAACGCCGGGCCGAGCAGCAACTGGCCGACCAGCAGCTGGCCGAGCGCCGCCAGGCCGAGCAGCGCGCCCTCGAACAGCGGCAGGCCGAGCAACTGGCTGCCGAGCAGCGGCAGGCCGAGCAGCTCGCGGCCGAGCGGGCGCGGATCGCGCGCCAGCAACTGGAAGAGCGCCAGCGTGCCGAAGCCGAGCAGCAGCGCCTGGCACAGCTGCGCGAACGCGACGAGGCATTGGCCAGGCAGGCCGAGCAGCAGCGCGCGGCCGAACGGCTTGCCGCCGAGCGCCTGGCGGCGGAACAGCTGGCGCGCCGCCAGGCCGAGGCAGCCGAGCGCCAGCGCGCCGAGGAACTGGCGCAGCGCCAGGCCGCCGAGGAGGCCGCGCGGCGGCTGGCCGAGGAGCGCGCCCGGTCCGACCGGCTGGAGCGCGAGCGCGCCGAGGAAGCGGGACGCCGGATCGCGGCCGAGCGCCAGCAGGGATTGCCCGGGCCGGGCAGTGGCAGCCCTGGTCCGGGCGGCCCGGGAAGCGGGCGAGGGGATGGGGCTTTGCCGGCGGGCAGCGTTCCGGGCAGCGCCATGGCCACCCGCGCGCGCGAACTGCTGCGCGGCCTGAACATCCCGAACGTGGCACCGCCGCCGGCGCGGCCGGAGGACGCCCCCGGCGCGCGCCGGGTGCTGGCCGACGGCGCCGAACGCGACGTCCCGCTGCGCCTGTACGTCGACAGCGTACGCCAGAAGCTGGAACGCACCGCCGTCCTCGGCGGCGCCCGGTTCTCGCAGCGCGAGGTCCGGATCGACCCGCTGGTCAGCCTGACGCTGCGCAGCGACGGCAGCGTCGACGACGTGACCATCGTGCGCTCGAGCGGCCGCGCCGACATGGACGATGCGGTACGCCGCTTCGTCCAGCTCAATGCGCGTTACGCCGCCTTCCCGCCGAACGTCGCGGCGCGCTTCGACATCATCGAAATCCGCCGCGTGTGGCGCTTTGCCGACGGCCTGAAGTTACTGGAGGAAATTCGCTGAGCCTTTGCGCAGCCGCTGTTTGATCAGCTACAAAGCCAAGCCTGATGGACACCGTACGCTGGACTGGACCGTTCAAGTATGACGTCTATTTTTGATAGGCAACAATCATGGCTGCGATTTGTTCAGTTGCAATATCGGGTTACCGGCACCTTGTGCTGGTACTGAGCTTGTTCATTCTCCTGCCGGGTTGCACCACCGGCATCCAGTTCGCCGGTAGCGGCAAGGACGGCAGCAGCGATGCGCCGCCCACCGAGATCATCACCGAGCAGCTGATCGAGAGCGAACGGCGCGCGCTGGCCGAGCTGTCCCGGCAAGACCTCTCGCCGCTCATCGTGGCCGACCCTGCGCCGTACACCATCGGCCAGGGCGACGTGCTGTCGATCGTCGTGTGGGACCATCCCGAGCTCGCCGGCAGCGGCATGACCGCCGCCACCGCCGCCCTCGACAGCGGCACGGCGTCGCCCAGCGCGGTCCAGCCCGGGTTTGCGGTCGATCACATGGGACGCATCCAGTTTCCGCTGATCGGCCTGCTGCACGTCGAGGGCCAGACCGAGGAGCAGGCCAGGGCGCTGCTGACCAAGAAGCTGGCGCGCTACATCGCCCAGCCCAGCCTCACCCTGCGCGTGCAGTCCTACCGCAGCAAGCGGGTCTACATCGACGGCGAGGTCAAGGCCCCCGGCCTGCAGGCCATCAACGACATCCCCATGACCCTGGTCGAGGCGCTGAACCGCGCCGGCGGCATGCTGCCCAGCGCCGACCAGAGCCGCATCATGATCGAACGCGGACCCAGCCGCTACATGATCAACCTGCGCGACCTGGTGCAGAAGGGCGTCAACCCCGGCACCGTGCTGCTCAGGCATGGCGACGTGGTGCGCGTCCATTCGCGTGACGAAAGCAAGGTCTTCGTCTCCGGCGAGGTCGTCCAGCCGCGCGCGCTCACCATGCACAACGGCCGCCTGACCCTGAACGAGGCGCTCGGCGAGAGCGGCGGCGTCAGCCCCTTGAGCGGCGATGCGCGCCAGATCTACGTGGTGCGCAAGACGCCCGAGCGAACCCGCGTGTTCCAGCTCGACGCGCGCGTGAGCGGCGCGCTGGCGATGGCCGAATCCTTCGAGCTGCGGCCGAAGGACGTCGTCTACGTCGCCGCATCGCCGCTGGCGAACTGGAACCGTCACCTGAGCCTGTTGTTCCCGGGCGCGCTGACCAACGCGGTCGGCGTGACGACCCGTCCCTGAACATCCGATCCCGAGCAAGGCCGCTACCATGAGCAATCCTGCCGACGCCCACCCGCTGACCCATATCTCGCACAGCCCGCCCGTGCTGTCGGTGCCCTTCGACCCGCGGCCGTCCGAGCCCCTGCCGGAAGAGTCTACGGTCGACCTGAAGGGCTATTTCAACACGCTGTACGACAGCCGCTGGCTGATCGGCAGCATCACCGCCTTCATCACCGTGGTGGCGGTCCTGTACGCGCTCGTCGCCAAGCCGGTGTACGAGGCCAACCTCATGATCCACGTCGAAGAGGAAAGCCCGAACGCGTCCAAGAACATCCTGAGCGAGGCCTCGTCCCTGTTCGAGACCAAGAAGGCGGCCATCGCCGAGATGGAGCTGCTGCGTTCGCGCATGGTGGTGTCGCGGGCGGTGGACAACCTCCAGCTCTACATCGAGGTCCAGCCGAAATACTTCCCGGTGGCCGGCTTCTGGTTCGCCAACCAGAACGCCGGCAACCTGTCCAACCCGGGCCTGTTCGGCTACGGGGGCTACGTCTGGGGCGGCGAGAAGGCCGACGTCTCGGTGTTCGAGGTGCCCGATTCCTGGCTCAACCGCGAATTCGTGCTGACGGCGCGCGCCGGCAACCGCTACCGCTTTTCCGGCGGCGGGCAGCGCCTGGCCTTCGACGGCACGGTGGGCCAGCGCTACCGGGTGCCGCTGCCGGACGGCATGCTCGAGATCAAGGTGGACAGCCTGTACGCGAACCCGGGTGCGCGCTTCCGCATCAAGCGCAAGTCGCGCCTGAGCACGATCCAGGCCATCCAGCGTTCGATGGTGATCACCGAGCAGGGCAAGCAGTCGGGCGTGATCGAAGTCAAGCTGCAGGGTGAGAACTCGGCAAGCATCAACAACCTGCTGAGCGAGATCGGGCGCGAATACATGCGCCAGAACCTGGCGCGCAAGACCGAGGAAGCCGAGAAGTCGCTGGCCTTCCTCAACCAGCAGCTGCCCATCCTCAAGCGCCAGCTGGAACAGTCCGAAGACCGCTACAACCAGTTCCGCAATGCCCACGGCACCGTCGACCTGCGAGAGGAAGCCCGCATGAGCCTGGCGCAAGCCGCGGCGGCGCGCACCCGGCGCATGGAACTCATGCAGAAGAAAACCGAGCTGCTGGCGCGCTTTACCGAAGACCATCCGGTGGTGATGGCGATCAACCGCCAGCGCAAGGAAGTCGACGCGGAGATCGATGCCATCGCCAGCCGCATCCGGACCTTGCCGGTGATGGAACAGGACGAAGCACGCCTGACGCGCGACATCAAGGTCAACACCGACCTGTACACCGCGCTGTCGAACACGGCGCAGCAGCTGCGCCTGATTTCCGTCGGCCGGGTCAGCAACGTGCGCCTGGTCGATGCCCCGATCGCACCGGAAAAGCCGATCAAGCCGAACCGCCCCCTGATCGTCGCGATGGCGGTCGTGACAGGGATGTTCCTCGGCACCCTGATCGCCTTCACCCGCAAAGTCATGCGCGGCGGGATCGACGATCCGCAGAAGATCGAACGGATGCTGCGCGCGCGGGTCGTGTACGCCTCGATCCCGCACAGCGTCAACCAGGAAAAGCTGATGCGCAAGTCCAAGCCGGACGGCGTGCTGCCGCTGCTGGCCCAGATCCTGCCGGAAGACCCGGCGGTCGAGAGCCTGCGCAGCTTCCGCGCGGCGCTGCAGTTCTCGATGCCGCACTTCAAGAACAACGTGGTCATGATGGCGGGCCCGACGCGCGACCTCGGCAAGTCCTTCATCGCCGCGAACTTCGCGGCGGTGATGGCGGCCAGCGGCAAGCGCGTGCTGCTGGTCGATGCCGACATGCGTAACGGGCACCTGCACCGCTACTTCGGCGTCGACCGCCGCAAGGGGCTGTCGCGGGCCATCGCCGGCGGCGCTACCGTGGACGAGGTCATCCACCATAACGTGCTGGAGCGGCTCGATTTCATCGCGACCGGCGAATTGCCGACCAACCGGGCCGAATTCCTCCTGCACCTGAACTTCGGCACCCTGCTCGAGACGGTCAGCCCGCAGTACGACCTCGTGCTGATCGACGCGCCGCCCTTGCTGGCGGTGGCCGACGCCCTGATCATCGGCGCGCACGCGGGGGCGGTGTTCCTGGTGACGCGCTCCGCCGTCACCACCGAAGGCCAGATCAACGAGTCGATCAAGCGCCTGAACCACGCGGGGATCTCTCCACGGGGCGTGCTGTTCAACGACATGGCGCTCCGGCTGGGCGACTACAGCTCCCAGTACGGCAACGGGCCGCAGCTCGCCTACGTCGCCTGAGCGGCGGCAGCTGCCTGGCGATCGGGATCGATGGGCGCAAGGCGCCCATGGGCATACTCTCGTCGTCATGTCGGCGCCTGCGTGCCTTCCACGGCCGCCGCTTCCGGCATGCTGCCCGCGCCATCTGATGTCGGAGACCTGACGCGCCTGAGCAAGCGCGAATCACCAGGCATGCACCGGCCCGGCATGAGGTCCTCAACACCCCAGGTAGAGCAAGAGGAGCCAGGCTGGCAGGCTAGCGTCTGGCCCGCGCAATCGCCTTGAAGCAGCGTCGACAAGAGGCGCGCAAACGCGATACGACAGCGGCTAGCTGCGTTCTGCGCGGCTGGCGGGCCAGCTCGGCCAACGTGGACCGTCGTCGAAAAGACAACCGGCAGAGGAGCCGCGTGGATAAGGACGGATGGGATCGCTTGTTCCGGCGTATCAGCGGCTTTGCGGCGCGCTGCCGCGCGGAGATCTGCCGGTGGGCTGGCGAGCCAGCCGAGGCATCGACTCGCCGCATGACAAGCAGGGCCGGCCACGCGCGTGGTCCAGGTGACGGGAGCTTGCTGGGGTGGCCGCAAGCTAGTCAGGCGAACCAGGCTAGCTTGCGGCGGCCGGGCGCTTTGCCTGTCGCGGTATGACGCCGCCGCACTGCAGGCTGCAGGCGGCCCCACAGCCATTACTCCGACCTCTTCAGTCCGGCGACAAGGCGACCCGCACCGGTTTCGCGCGCGGGCTCAAGAGCAGGTTCTTCAGGGCATTCCGGATGCGGATGGTATGCCGTTCGAACAGCAGGTAGAACATGTACGCGGCCAGCACCAGGGCGCAGAGGAGTACGACATACCACAGGAAGTCGGTGGCGGCGTTCGGGTCGAGCTGGCCGCGGCCGAGGAACTGTTGTCCGAGGTGGCGCATCAGGTAGATGACCGGAACGTGGACCACGTAGAGCGAGAACGAAAACTCCGAGAAGAAAACGGCAACCCGGTTGGTGCGGACGTAGGCCGGTGCTGCGGTGTCGACCGGCTGCTGGAACGAGGCCAGCAGGAGCAGGAAGGGAATGCTGCAGATGATGTCCTGCACAAAGGAGGCCGGCACCAGGTCGTCGTTGCTGCCACGCAGACGGTAATAGACGAACAGCGCCAGCGTCAGCACCAGCAGCAGCGCCTGGAAGGCCTTGCCGCAGTCGATACGGATACGCGAGAAGGCGGCGCCGAGGAGCCAGACGGTGAAGTACAGCGAGATCATGTCGCGCAGCGTCGCCAGCAGCAGGATCAGGGCCGCGGCGGCGGCGGCGCGGCGCAGTACGCCGCCGCCGGCGATCACGAGCAGCAGCAGGGGGAACTGGATGTAGTACCAGGTCTCGTGCGCCAGGCTCCACAGCGGATAGTTGCCGCCGAATTCAGGCACGGTCACGGTCTGCAGGCCCAACAGATTGCCGGCGAGCGCGGCCGCCGAGAATTCGTTGCCCGGGTTGAAGTCGATCGGTCCGGGCGCGGCAGCGCCGATGACCAGGCCGACGCCCAGGCTCAGCAGCAGGGTCGGCAGCAGGACGGTCCAGAGCCGGGTGAAACGGTCGATCGCATAATGGGCGAGCGCCTGCGGTTTGCCCATGCGGTTCATCAGGCTGCCGCCCACCAGCCAGCCGCTGATGAGGAAGAACACGACCACGGCCTGGTGGGCGAAACCGGTGATGAAGGCCAGGCCGATGTAGGCAAGCGACGGGTCTTCGAGCGTGCGCAAGCCGGGATAGAGTTCGGCGCGCAGGTGCGCGGCCGCGACCTGCAGGGCGGCCAGGCCGCGCAGGGCGGAAATGAGCAGCGACTGCATCGCGTTCTCGCCGAGGGGCGCCCGTGCTTGCCAATGCATCGAGGGGAAGGAAACCATGTGTCTCTCCATTGGTAGAAAATTGCTAAGTACTCGACAAGAAATAAATGTGAATTTTGGCGAACAGAACCGGATGCGATGCAAGGCGGCGAGCGCGCCGCAGTGCGAGCACTGCAAGCAGGAGCCAACGCAGCAGCGCGCCGGTTATGGAAGCCAAAAACACATTTATTTCGGGGCGAGTACTTAGCACGTGTCCCAGGAATAGGGCTGCGCCTTGCCGGACAGCGCCAGCGCGACCTTGATCATCCAGTAACCGACATGCGCTGATTGCATCAGCGAGGCCGACGCGAAGAACAGCAGTACCGCACACCAGGCTGCGACCGGGCCCGGTACGACGCCCTGTGGCTCGGCCTGGTACACGGTGCCGAGGCTGGCGCAGGCGCCGAGCAGCCAGCCGGCGGCCGCCTCCGCGACCGCATGCTCGTCATGCCGGACCAGCGCGACGGCCATCACGAGTCCCAGCGCCAGCCCGGCGCCGGCGGCCGCCAGTCCGGCGCGGCGTCCGGCTGGACGGCACAGCAGGTAGCCGAGCACCGGGTACACCGCGGTCACGCCCGCCGCATGGCCGCTGAACGCCTTGAAATCGAGCATCGCAATGTCGATGCCCCAGCCCATGTAGGCGATCTTGCTGCCGCCGACGAGCGCGATGGTGCCCCCGTACAGGAGCGTCCAGGCCGCCGCGGCGCGCCAGGCGCGGGCGGCCAGCAGCCAGGCGCCGGCCGCCACGGCCAGCGGCAGCGTCAATTCGATGTCGCCGAGGTGCAGCAGCTGCATCGCAAGCCCGCCGCTTCAGCGCACGATCGCGGCCAGCGTGTGCGCCAGGATGCGCACATCGCCCCAGAACGTGCGTTCTCGTACATAGCGCACGTAATAGTCGAGCTTGACCGGCAGCACGGCTTCGACGTAGGCGCGTTCGGGATCGGCGGCGCGCGCCAGGATCGCGTTCTCGTCCTTGTAGCGGATGGCGGCCCAGTCGGTGATGCCGGGTGCGACCGACAGCACCACGCGCCGCTGCTCGGGCGGATAACAGTCGACGTAGCGCGGCACTTCCGGACGCGGCCCTACCAGGCTCATGCTGCCCTGGACGACGTTCCACAGCTGGGGCAGTTCATCGAGCTTGTAGTGGCGCAGTAAGCGGCCGGCGCGGGTCACGCGCGGATCCGCGCCGACGGTCAGCTGGGGGCCGTCCACGGGACGCTGGCGCATGGTGCGGAACTTGTAGATCGTGAACAGCCGGCCGCCGCGGCCGACACGCTGCTGGCGGTACAGCACCGGTCCCGGCGAATCGAGCCTGATCCAGAGTGCGATCAGGAGCAGCACGGGGGCCAGCAGGAGCAGGCCGGCACTCGCGCCCAGTAGGTCGAAGGCCCGCTTGCTCATGACAGCAGCTCGTGCAGCGCCGCGACCACCCGGTCCTGGTCGGCATCCAGCATGCGGGTGTACAGCGGCAGCGAGAGCATGGTTTCGTAGCTGGCCTCGGCGACCGGGAAGGCTTCGGGATTCAGGCCGCAGCTGTCGCGCCAGTAGGGCTGTCGGTGCAGGGGAATGAAGTGCACGCTGGTGCCGATGCCGCGTTCCGCCAGTTCGTTGATGAGCGTGTCGCGGTCGATGGGGGCCCCGTCCTGCAGCCGGACCACGTACAGGTGCCAGGCATGGGTGCTGCCGAATGCCGGATGCGCCGGCAACTGCAGCGGCAGCCCGGCCAGGGCTTCGTCGTAGCGGTGCGCCAGCCAGCTGCGGCGCTGCTGGAAGCGATCGATCTTGCGCAGCTGCTCGATGCCGATCGCCGAAGCGATGTCGGTCAGGTTGTACTTGAAGCCGGCCGCGACCACCTCGTAGAACCAGGCCGGCACCCGCGAGGTGTAGCGGTCGAAGGCGTCGCGGTTGATGCCATGCAGGCGCATGGTGCGCATGCGTGCGGCCAGTTCGGCATCGCGCGTGACCACCATGCCGCCTTCGCCGGTGGTCATGGTCTTGTTGGCATAGAAGCTGAAGACGGTGATGTCGCTGTCCAGGGTGCCGACCAGCCTGCCGTCGAGCCGGGTGGGGAAGGCGTGCGCCGCGTCTTCGATGACGCGCAGGCCATGGCGCGCCGCCAGCGCCAGGATGGCGTCCATGTCGCAGGCCAGGCCGGCGTAGTGCACCGGCATCACGGCGCGGGTGCGCGGGGTGATCGCCGCGGCGACGGCGGACGGCGAGATGTTCAGGGTGACCGGATCGACGTCCACCAGCACCGGACGGGCGCCGAGGTAGCGCACGACTTCGGCGGTGGCGGTGAAGGTCATGGTGGGGACGATCACCTCGTCGCCCGGACCGATGCCAACGCTCTCGAGCGCCAGGTGCAGGCCGGCGGTGGCGGAATTGACCGAGATCGCCTGCACGTCGCCGCCCAGGTAGGACTGGAATTCCTGTTCGAAACGGCGCGTGGTCGGCCCCGTCGTCACCCAGCCGGAACGCAGGCAGGTTTCGACGGCCCGGATTTCTTCGTCGCCGATGTCGGGTAGCGCAAAGGGAAGGAAGGTCCGCGGAATGTTGTCGAGCGGATCAGGGTTCAATTGCGCGACAGCCTGTGCCGGTTCAGCCATGGGAAACCTCGTGTGCGAAAGTGGTCAGGAAGCGTTGTCCGAGGACGGGATAGGTCAGGTTGGCCAGGGCGTGGGCGCGGCCGCGCTCGCCCAGCGCGCGCCGCTCGCTCCTGGGCAGGGCCAGCAGGGATGCCAGGCCGTCGGCGACGGCGCGCGGATTCTCGGGCGCCACGGTCAGGCCGCAACTCGCCTCCAGCACCGGGTCGTTGCCGGCTTCCACCGCATGCAGCACCGGGCAGCCGCCCATCATGTAGTCGATCAGTTTGTTCGGCGCGATGCCGAAGCGGTACAGGGGCTGGCGTTGCCAGCCGAGGTAGGCGATGTCGATCAGCGCCATCAGGGCCGGGATCTGGGTCTTCGGGATGGGGGGCGCGAAATACAGGTGCGCAAGGCCGAGCTCGCGTGCGCACCGCTCGAGCCGGGCCTTCTCGGGACCATCGCCCACCAGCACGAAGGCCAGCGGCTTGTCCTTGAGGAGGGCGGCGGACTCGAGCAGGGTGTCGAGCGCATTGGCCAGCCCATGGCTGCCGGCGTAGCCGACCACCGTGCGGCCCTGGGCGCGCAGGCCGGCGAGCAGGGCGTCGAGTTCCTCGGGCAGGGCCGGCGGCGCGGCCAGCCATTCGCTTGGGTCGGTGCCGTTCGGGATCACGTGCAGCTTGTGCGGCGCCATGCCGCGCGCCTCGAGGTGCTCGCGCACCTTGGGCAGGATCGATACGATCGTATCGGCGTGGCGGCAGGCGTAGTCCTCGGCCGCCTGCAGCAGCCGGATGAAAGGATGGTGGCGCGAGAAGCCGCCCAGTTCCATCGGCGACAGCGGCCACAGGTCATGCACCTCGTGCAGCAGGCGCGCCCGGGCGAGGCCTGCGATCCGGTGCGCCGGCCAGATGTCGAGCGGATAGGTGCTGGAGGCGATCACGACCTGCGGCGCCACCTCGCGCACCAGCGCGGGCGCTTCACGCCACAGGCGCGCCACGAACGCGGCCATGTTGCGCACCCGCGCCAGGCCGTTGCCGCGGTAAGGCGGCGTGGCGAACCAGGTGTAGTCGATGCCGTCGATGGTTTCGTCGCGCCGGCTGCGTCCCGCCATGCCTGGGGCGCAGGCGCGCACGTGGGCGTGGCTGGCAGCCACGATCCGTACCCGGTGCCCGAGCCGCACCCACTCGCGCGCGAGGTAGTAGGGCCGGTATTCCATGCCGTGGTGGACCGAGCCTGCGTAGTGGTTGATCAGGAGGATGTTCATGGTGGTGTCGGGTAGTGCGTCTCAGGCGCGCCAGGCCATTTCTTCGACCAGCCGGCGCACGTTGCAGCGCGTGCTTTCGACCCAGTTGGTCTCCCACTGCACCGGATGGGTGAGCAGGCAGATGTGCTGGTACTTCCCGAGCGCGTCGAACGGCGACAGCGGGTAGTAGTAGACCGGGTGCTTGCGATCGCTGATGTAGAGGTCGAAGCAGCGCAGCAGCTCGGCATCGTAGGATTCGCATTCGATGCCGCAGCGGCGCCGCAATGCCTCGTCGCGCAGGAGTTCGTGGTTGATGACCTTCAGGCGGCGGTTGGCGAAGTCGCCGTGGCTCGCCACCGTCGTGAGAGGCAAACCCAGGCGCTCGACGATCCGGCTGACGTTGCGGGCGAACAGTTCGCGGATTTCGGGGAAGCGCTGGCGCACCGCCTCGGCACTGCGCAGGCGGTGGCGCTTGGCGAAATCGGCCACTTCTTCATAGTGGTAGCTGGCCTCGCTGCCGGCCGCCTCGATCTCGCGCATGAAGCCGTAGTCCAGTGTGCAGAGCCGGAAGTAATAGCTCGCATGGACGCCATGGCGCGATTCGATGGCGAACATCTTCTTGGCGGTGCGCAGGTCGCTGTCGATGTCGTGCCGGTGCACGAAGCTGCGCGGCATGGGGTGGCCCTGGGCGCGGTCCTTGTCATGCGACTGGCGGAAGAATTCGCGCACCGACAGCTGGGCATAGCCGGCGTCGGCGACCTCGCGCACGAGGGTGTCGTATTCGCCGAGCCGGCTCGGCATCAGGTAGTCCGCGTAGACGCGGTTGAGCATGGCGTTCATTGCGGGCTCATTGCAAGTGATAGCTGGCGCGGTAGGGGCGAAAGCCCAGGATGGTCTTGAAGTTGCGCAGCCCGGGCTGGGCGCCGAAAAACGTGTCGTACATGACGTAGCGGACTTTGCCGGCGTCGATCAGCTGGCAGATCGCTTCGCTCAGGAGCAGGTGCATGATGCCGTCGTTATTGCGGATTCCCATCATTTGGGAAAACGAGGCGAAATTCCCATAAACGCCCAGGGTGGCATAGGCGACGAGTTTTCCTTGCGGGTTCAATACGCCCCAATAATGGAAATGTTGTTGACGGTCGAAACGTTCCTGTTTTTCCAGGTAGTGCCCGTCCATTTTCCGGCCCTGCCGGACATCGAGGCTGGTATTGATCTCGTGGATATCGTCGACATAATCGTTACGATCGATTTCGCGCGCCACATATCCACGGTTGCGGGCCCGCCTGGCGTGATAGCCGCCCTGGTTCTTGCCCTTGATGTGGTCCAGGTAGGCGTCGCGATTCGGGAAAGGCGCAAGGTCGACCAGGGCGGCGCCAATGGTTTTATGGCGGATGATCTTGAAACGCGGATGTGGTTTCGTGTAATTGCGATAAGTCGCCTTGATATCGACCGGATCGATCCGCTGCGAGAAATAGAGCCGCGCACGCGGCAGTTTCATTACCTCGAGAAACGTATTGTAGTGTTGCAAGAACATAGGCGCTCTCATATTTCTTTGATAACTAGACAATACGGCCGATGCTGCCGGTCCCTTTTGAACTGCGATAAAACCCTGGCTTTGGAATCAATCGATTCAGCGGATTGGATGGGCAGATAGACTGCTCTTCTTAAACAGTTTTTTTCGACGCGGATGGGGAGACAGCAAATCGGCATAAAACGCGATTAATTTGGCTTCTTCGTTTTCCCAGTTGTAGCGCGCGAGGACGGCGCGGCGCCCGTTGGCGCCCATGGCGCGCGCCTCGCGCGGATGGCTGGCGAGGTGGTCGATCGCGGCTGCGATCGCCGCCGGGTCGCGCGGATCGACGCACAGGCCGCAGCGGCTGCCCTCGACGATGTCGCGCCAGAGCGGGAAGTCGGAAGCGATCACCGGGATGCCGGCAGCCATGTATTCGAACATCTTCACCGGCAGGGCGTCACGGTAGCTGGCGGTCGGCAGCAGGGTGACCAGGCCGGCGAAGGCGCGCCCCATGACGCCGGCGATCCCGCCCCGGTCGAGGTGGCCGAGCACATCGACACGGCGCCAGCCAGGGTGGTGCCTGACCTCGGCCTCCAGCTCGGCCTCGGCAAAGCTGCCGGCCAATGCCAGCCGCGCCGGCGAGCGCAGCAGGGCGCACGCCTGGACCAGCTCGCGCACGCCGCGGATCGCGGAGATGCTGCCGACGTAGCAGAAACTGTCACGCACCGGGGCCTCGGACCTCGGCCCCATGAACTCCTCGGCGCGCGGGTAGTTGTTGACGTCCACCACCAGCGCATTGTGCGCGGCCAGGCGGTCGCGGATGGTCGGGGTCGCCGCCAGCACCCCGTCGAAGCGGCGCAGCGCGCGGCCTTCGAGCATGCCGTAGGCGCGCGACAGCAGGCGTGCGCTGCGCGGCGACAGGTAGGGCTTGTCGAGCAGCTGGTTGGGCACGTCCTCGTGGGCGTCGAACACCACTTTGCGCCTGCCGAGGACGAGGCGCAGGCCGACCGGAATCAGTTCGGGGTCGTGCAATTGGTAGACCTCGGCATCGAGCGCCAGCGCGGCCCGGCCGACCCGGCGGGTGGCGAGCAGCATGCGTTCGCGCCGGCCCGAAGGGCGTCCGACGTCGACGATCCGGATGCCGTCGCGGGAGGCGTCGCCGAGCCCGTCGGCCACGACCAGGGAAACCTCATGCCCGTGGCCGGCGAGGCTGCGGCACTGCTTTACGAAAATCCGCGTATCGAAGCGCGGATGTGCTGAGCTCAGGTGCACGATGCGGGCCATGTTTCCTCTCGTACGAATAAGCCGTGCAGGCGCCGGGGGGTGGGGCGGGATCATCGGCCTGGCGCGTCCCGGGCGCATGCATCCATCTTTCATGCCGCCTTGTCGCCGGCCTGCTCGGCAACACGTTCGTCCCGCAGCTGCGCCATTCCGTCGGCCAGCGCCTGCACCACGCGGTGTGCGCTCGGGCGATCGAGGTAGGGCCCCATCGGCAGGCTCAGCACTTCTTGCGCCAGGCTGGCCGCCACCGGGCAGCCGCCCGGGCTGGCCCACTGTGCATAGGCCGGCTGGCGGTCGATCGGCACCGGGTAGTGCACCGCGGTCGGGATGCCGGCCGCGTGCAGGACTTCCTGCAGCCGTTCGCGCCGGGGCACCAGGACCGTGTACTGGGCGTACACGCTGGTCCGGTCGGGCCGGCAGCCGACCGGCTCGAGCATGTCGCCCAGTGTATTCGCGAGCAGCTCGTCGTAGCAGGCGGCGGCGCGCTGGCGTTGCTCGATTTCCCATTCGAAGCGCTCGAGCTTGGCCAGCACGATGGCGCACTGCAGAGTGTCCATGCGGCCGCCCACGCCGATGCGGGTATGCACGTAGCGGCGCGACTGCCCGTGCACCCGGATTTCGCGCATGGCGCCGGCCAGGGCGTCGTCGCTGGTGAAGATGGCGCCGCCATCGCCATAGCAGCCGAGCGGCTTGCTGGGGAAGAAGCTGGTGCAGCCGATGGTCGACAGGTTGCAGCTCTTGCGGCCGCGGTAGGTGGCGCCGAAACTCTGGGCCGCATCTTCGATCACGGCCAGGCCGTGGCGCTCGGCGACGGCGTTGATCTCGTCCATGTCGGCGGGCTGGCCGTACAGCGATACCGGGATGATGGCGCGGGTGCGCGGCGTGATGCGCGCCTCGAGCAGGCGGTGGTCGAGGTTGCAGGTGCCGGCCTCGACGTCCACGAACACCGGTGTGGCGCCCAGCAGCACGATCGCTTCGGCGGTGGCGATGAAGGAGAAGGGCGTGGTGATGACTTCGTCGCCGGGCTTGATGCCGAGCGCCATCAGCGAGATCACCAGGGCCTCGGTGCCGGAAGACACGGTGATGCAGTGGCGCGCGCCGGTGAAGCCGGCGAGGCGGCCTTCCAGTTCGGCCACTTCCGGCCCCATGATGTACTGGCCATGCTCGAGGACCGCCCCGATGCGTGCGTTGATCAGTTCGCGGGAAGCGAGGTATTGCGACTTGAGGTCGATGAAATCCATGGGGTCCTCGTCAGGGTTGGAGGGCGGCGCGTTCGAGGTGGCAGGCCCCGTCGTGCAGCACGTACAGGTCACCGGTGTGGGGACAGCGGGCTTCGGCCGCGACCTTGCCCCCGGCGGCGCCGGGCAGGGGAAGGTCGAGGCGTTCGCCGAAGCGACTGATCCAGCCGATCTGGCGCGCCGGCACCCCGGCCACCAGGGCAAACGCGGGCACGTCGCGGTTGACGACGGCGCCGGCGGCAACGAAGGCGTATTCGCCGATGGTGACCCCGCACACGATGGTGGCATTGGCGCCGATAGTGGCGCCGCGCCGCACCAGGGTGCGCCGGTATTCGTGCTTGCGGGTCACCGCCGCGCGCGGGTTGTAGACGTTGGTGAACACCATGCTCGGGCCGCAGAACACCTCGTCCTCGAGCGTGACGGCGTCATAGATCGAGACATTGTTCTGGACCTTGACCTGGTTGCCGAGCACGACGTCGTTGCCGACATACACGTTCTGGCCCAGCGAGCAGTCTTCGCCGACGCGGGCGCCGGCGCAGACGTGGGCGAAGTGCCAGACGCGGGTGCCGTCACCGAGGGCGGCGCCGTGGTCGACGATGGCGCTGGAATGAATGACGATGGCCATGATCAATACTCCAGCGGCAGGGCGATGCGCTTGCCTTTGCGCGCCGAACGGTAGGCCGCCACCAGCACCTCGAGCGATTTCAGGCCTTCGCGCCCGTCGGTCTCCGGCTCGGCCGCCCCCCGCCGCACCCTTTTAACGGTGTGGGTGGAGAGCGGGGGGGCGCAGCCCGAGACCGAGGTGGGGTGGTAGCGGGGGTCCGTT
>JAEAMF010001015.1_pt1 | contig 24173 bp, 20 predicted proteins | sample 8958721 | NCBI WGS metagenome assembly JAEAMF01 (sample SAMN16933255, study PRJNA681124) | bioreactor sludge metagenome | isolation source: anaerobic bioreactor treating anionic surfactant - SDBS | place: India: Bengaluru | collected 2019-02-28 | reverse complement strand
ACTCTCGACCTGCCTCCAGCATAGCACAAAAGCCCCCGGCTCGCCATGTACTTTAGGTACAGTCCAGGTACAAAAAAAGTACAGTCTCCGGTTCCCCGGAGACTGTACTTACCCTGTACTTTTGTGATTGCTCACGCCAAAGACGCCAAGAGATCCAAAAGCACTTGGCGTTCTTGGCGTCTTGGCGTAAGGTTTTAAACTATCCCTGCCCGCCGGGTATACTCGAGCACCTGGGCACGGTTCTCCAACTGCAGGCGGGCGATGATCTCGGACATGTGGTACTTGATCGTGCGCTCGCCGAGATGCAGCCTGGCGCCAACCGGCAACGAGTGGGTCTTTCTATATGGCGGCCCAGAGTGGGACCGCCAGCGATCCGTACCTGCCGACCACGACGCAGGTGCCGGGGCTTGCGGGGATGTTCTGGTCTTTTATTTGCGCGGCCAGATAAGTTCAGTACGAAGCATTTCCGTCGGGTGCATAACTAGCTTCCCTCCAGGGGCGCTGATTGTCTTCGACGGCTGCCCAGAAGCCGCCTCAGTGGAACGCCATACCCCCGGTGACGTTGATCGCCTGGCCGGTCATGTAGGCGGCATCCTCGGAGGCCAGAAAGAGCACGACTTGAGCCACGTCCTCCGGTTCCTCCAGGCGACCGAGCGGGATGGAGCGCAAGTATTCTTCCTTGATCTGGTCCTCGGTAATGCCCCTCAGTCTGGCTTCCCAGCCAATCTCCCGTGTCTGCATGGCCGTGCGCACTAGCCCTGGGCAGACCGAGTTGACCCGAATGCCGTGTGGGGCCAGCTCCATGGCCAGTGCCTGGCTGAATCCAATCACGGCGAACTTGGACGCACTGTAGTGTGCCAGAAGAGTGGCCCCGCGCTTGCCCGCGAGCGAGGCCACATTGACAATCGTCCCTTTGAGACCCTGCCTGAGCCACTCGCGCACCACGGCCTGGCAACAGAGAAAGACGCCCTTGGCATTGACATCCATGTTCAGGTCCCACTCTTCTTCGCTGAGGTCGACCGTGTAGTTCATGGTGGAGACCCCGGCGTTGTTCACGAGGATGTCGAGGCGACCAAACTCTTGCAGAACCTGCCGTGCCATCTCTTGAACTTCCGCCGGGCGGCGGACGTCTGCTTTGAGCAGCAGAGAACGGGCATGCAGGGCCGCAATCTCTTTGCCGACCTGCGTGGCGGCCGTTGCATCGCTGGAATAGTGGACGGCGACGCTAGCTCCCTCACGCGCAAAACCGAGGGCGATGGCCCTACCGATGCCCTTGTTGGCTCCAGTTACCAGTACTGTCTTGCCTTGAAAACGCATTGGCTCACGCTCCTGCCGGTTGTTCACCTGAAGTCTGCGCTGCCAGAGCGTGCATCACACCCTTCAGGCCGGGATAGGCTCGCAGGTACTGCTCGAAGTAGGATTTGTATATCTCGTGCCGTGCGGCATCCGGTTCGATACAACGTGCGCGGTGCACCATCTGCGTGGCGGCCTCCTCCACGGTACCATAGAGACCGGCGGCCACGGCAGCGCAAACGGCACAGCCCAGCATACTGTTCTCCGCTACCTGCGTGAGGTACAGCGGCTTGTTGCACACATCGGCGTAAATCTGCATCCACAGAGCACTGCGCGTGTGCCCACCGGAGACAATCACCTCTTCAATGGTCGCTCCACCCTCGGCGAAGGCGCGCAGGACATGCGCGGTGCCATAGGCGGCACCCTCCAGGATTGCCCGGAAGATGTGCGCCCGGGTGTGAGAAAGGGAGAGGCCGACGATGGCGCCCCGGGCACGAGCATCCCGCAAGGGGGTGCGATTGCCCTGCCAGTAGTCCAACAAGACCAACCCATCCGAACCCGGAGGAATCCTGGCCGCCTCCTCGTCCAGCCGGCGATAGAGGCCTTCCCCGGCATCGGGGAAGAACTGCTGCTGGTACCAGCGCACGATAGAGCCGGTCGAGACCTGGCCGCCCTCCAGCAGCCACAGGCCACGCACGATGCTCTCGGCATAGGGTCCCCAGATACCGGGGATGAAGAGGGGCTCCCTGGATAGCGTCAGATGCACCGTGGAAGAGCCGGCGGTCATGCCTAGCTGGCCCGGGCGCAGGGCGTTCACGCCGATCATGCCGATGTGCGAATCTACTCCGCCTTCGGCCACCGGAATCCCCGCGGGCAGCCCCAGCTCGGCGGCCACGTCCGGAAGGAGCCTGCCCGCCAGGTCACCCATATAAAGGACGGGCTCGGGCCATTTCTCCAGGATGTCACCCAGTCCTATGGCGGTGAGGAAGTCAGCGGACCACCCTCCCAGGGGCGGAACATAGTTCCACACCTCCGTGGTGTTGCACATGGAGAGCGTCCACTCGCCCGTCAGCCGGTGGGTGAGCCAGTCGATATTCTCGACGATTTTGTCGGCCTGATCGTAGATGCGGGGCTCATGGCGCTTGAGCCAGAGCGCTTTGGGCAGCATCCACTCGGCGTCGGCCTGCCCGCCGGCATATTTGAGCACCGGGTGGCCGGTGCCGGCGATGAGCTCTACTTCCTCCGCCGCGCGCGTGTCCATCCACAGAATGGCACGGCGCAGGGGCTGCGCATTGCCGTCGACGGCCATCACCGTGGCCGAGGTAGCGTCCAAGCAGATTCCCACGACCTGTTGTGAGGCGACGCCACTCTGGGCCAAACAAGCGCGGATGGCGGCCACACCGGCCCGCCACCAATCGGCAGGCTCCTGTTCGGCCCAGGCGGGTCGCGGGAAATACGTGGGGTAGCCCTCGGCAGCAGAGGCAACTACCCGACCCTGCGCATCCACCAGACCGGCGCGTACGCTCTCGGTGCCAAAGTCAACGCCCAGAAGATACGCTGTCTGCACGGCGGACCAGCCTCTTCGGATTAGCCCAACACGGCCGCGATCGCGCCATCGAACGCGGCAACGATCTGGTCTATCTGCTGAGGTGTGACCACCAGCGGGGGCTGCATGCGGAAAGCATTCCCGAGCGGCCCGGAAGTGGTGACGATGATCCCGCGCTTGTATACCTCTTCCTTGATGCGGCTGATATCCTTCTTGGCCACGGGCTCTTTGGTTTTTTGATCCAGCACCAGCTCCAGCGCGCCCATCAAGCCCTTGAAGCGGGCCTGGCCCACAAAGCGCCGCGTGCTCATGTTCTCCAGGCCTTCCTTCATACGCTGGCCCATGGCTGTGGCGTTCTCCGCCAGCTTGTCGCGTTCGATGATCTGGATGGTGGTCAGGCCGGCCCGGCAGGCCAGAGCGTGCGCCCCAAAGGTGGGGCCGACGCCCGCTTTAAAGTTCCGGCTGATATCCTCCGTGCTCATCACCGCACCCAACGGAATAGCACCGCCGACGTTCTTGCCCAGAATCAGGATGTCCGGCACCACGTTCTCATGGTTTACGCAGAACATGCGCCCGGTACGGCCAAAGCCCGTCTGAATCTCATCCGTCAGCAGCAGCAGGCCGTGGCGCGTGCAGATCTCGCGAACCTTGCTCAACCAGCCCGGCGGAGGGATAATCGCTCCGCGCCCCTGGATGGGCTCGACAATGACCGTTCCGATGTCGCCCCAGACCGAGGCGGTGATGATGGAGGTATTGTTGATGATGCGCTCGATTTCGTCGGCGCAGCGCAGGTCGCAGGCAGGGTATGACAGCCCTAACGGACAGCGATAGCAGTAAGGCGATGGAGCACGCAGCACGCCCGCAGGCAACGGACCCAGGTTGGCACGATAGCCGGCCGTATCCGTCACGGTCTGAGCCCCGCCCGTCATACCATGGAAAGCATGGCGCAAGGCAATCACTTCCTGTTTCCCCGTATATTGACGCGCCATCTTGAGGGCGGCATCCACCGTCTCCGCTCCACCGGAAGTGAAGTAGGCACGATGGAGCTTGCCCGGCACGACCTGGGCCAGTTTTTCGGCCAGCGCAATCTCGGGGAGAGATGACTGCAACGCCGAAATCTGAATCACCTGACTGGCCTGGTCGCAGATGGCGGCCACAACTTCGGGATGGCAGTGGCCCACGTTGGCGGTGAACAGGCCTGAGGTCATGTCAATGAATTCGCGGCCAGCGACATCGGTCAGGACGCATCCCTGGGCCTTGACCACGATGGTCGGCTCGGCAATGGTCGTCCAGGCGCGCACGACGTGCTGCTGGTCTCGCTTCTCCAGCTCTTCCATCTTCGACATCGGTCTTACTCCTTCACAACTCTAATTTTATCGACAACAAAACCGTCATCCCACCGTGGGGCCGGGAGCAAGATTGCTCCGGCCTGCCGGCCTGGATACAGACGGTTTGTGTTCTTGCCGGACTCAGCCTTGTTGTGCGGCTCGTTCCGTGGTACGGATGAACAGCAGGGTCAGGGCAATAATCACAATGAGCAAAGTAAAAGACATCGCCGCCGACTTGCCCATGTCCAGGAAGACAAAGGCCACGCGATAGATGTAGTAGCTGATGGTTTCCGTGGCCGTCCCCGGACCACCGCGGGTCAATATGTACACCAGGTCGTACGTCTTGAGGGCGGCGATCAGACGAATCAGGATAGTAATCACGATCGTAGGCATCATCAAGGGGACGGTGACATGCCGAAAGGCCTGGAAAGAATTGGCCCCATCCACGAGGGCCGCTTCGTACGGCTCGTCCGGCAGAGCGGTAAGGCCGGCGAGCAGGATGGTCAGGAGCAGTTGCGTCTCATGCCAGATGTCCACCATGATGATCGTCACCATGGCCAGTCGCGTATTGGCCAGCCAGGCCGGCTGTGGCAACCCCAGTGCGCCCAGCGCATAGTTGATGATGCCCAGCTCAGGGTGGAGCAGCAAGCGCCAGATCAAGCCAACCGCGATCGGCGGCATGAACATGGGGATCATCAAGATCGAGAGGTAGATGCCCTTGAACTTGAGTCCACGGCGGTTGAGGAGCAAGGCCAGGCCAAAGGCGATCAGGAACTCGAGGACCACCACCCAGAAGGTGAGCGCCAGGGTGTTCTTGGTCGCGCTGAGCGTAAGGTCCTGCGTAAAGGCGTAGCGGTAGTTGTCCAGGCCGACGAACTCACCGATCCCGCCCAACGAGACAATGTAATCGCGGAAGCTGATATAGAAGGAAAATGCCAGTGGGAAAGCGATCACGGTGGCTATGCCCAGGACCGCTGGCAAGACAAAGGCGTAACGCACCCTGGCCTTGCTCCACCACTGCGCGGCGGTTCTCCCTTGCGTCATGATGACTCCAAACCGGATTGCGGAGCCTGAGCGGACGGGCCGCTCAGGCTCCTCAGCTGCTACTAGTCTACAATGGTTGCCAGGTCTCTGGCCGCCGCGTCCAGGGCATCCTTCGCCTGCTTGTTGCCAGCCACGGCCTCGGACATTTCACGCCCCAGGATCTCGACAAGCTGCGGGGTCCGTGAAATGATCGGCAGCATCACGCATTCCTGCACCAGTTGCTTGACCAGCGCGTAATGCGGATACTTGGCCAGCACCTCCGCATCGTCAAAGACATCCGCGCGGGTGGGTGCACCGCCGGCCAGGGCGCGCGCCTTGGCGATGGGGAAGGACTCGACCCACTCGATAAACGCCCAGCCAGCATCCGGATTGGGCGCGCTCTTGGGCAGCGCCCAGCCCCATCCTCCCAGCAGGCCCTTGCCACCGGGCATGGGCGCAATCTGGACCTTGCCCACTACCTGCGAGGTGTTGGGGTCATTGAGCTTGGGAATCATCCAGTTGAAGGTCAGGAAGCTGAACGCGCCGCCCTGGGCCATGACGTTAAAGGCCTCATCAAACCCGTAAGATGGCGATCCGGGCGGTGCGGCGTTCTTCATGGCATCCAGGTACAGCGCCGCCGCTGTAAGGCCGGCCTCGTTGTTGACGATGGGCTTCCAACTCGCATCATACAGGTCGCCGCCGACGCTGTACAGGTAGTTGAGCCATTCCATCATGATGGGATCAGGACGCAGGCCCATCATGGACGAGCCATAGATGTCGACCTTGCCATCGCCGTTGGTGTCGCGGGTCATGAACTTGAGCAGCTCCACATAGTCGGCGACGGTGGCGGGAATGGCCAGATCCTTGCCGAACTTGGTCTTGTATGCTGCCTGGAGCTGGGGATCGGCCAGCAAGTCTGTGCGATAGATCAGCCCCATGGCATAGTTGTAGAAGGGGATCATGTACGTCACGTTGTCCACCTGGCCGACCATGTCCCACATGGATTTGAGGTAAGCGTCCTTCTTGACGCTCGTGGACTTGGCCAGGCGGTCATCCAGAGTCGCCAGCCAGCCAGCCTTGACGAACTCGCCCACCCAGTAGTTGTCCACCACGATCACATCGTAGGATCCTCCGCCGGCAGGCGAGGTCAACTGCGGCACCAGACGCTCATGCATGAGGGCATAGTTGAGCACCTCGATGTTGACCTTCATGCCACTCTGCTGTTCCCATTGTGACAGGAGTGCCTGGATATACTCGGTATCCGGAACACCTTCCATCAGAATGTTGATGGTCTTGCCGGCCCAGGGCTTGGATGGAACGGCCGTGGGCGGCACTGCCGTCGGCTGAGCCGGCGCACAGTTTGTGAGAAGAATGCTCAGTACCACAAGAACGGCCACGACGAACTTGGACCTACTCATGTCTCCTCCTCGAGTTTGAGAGATGTATCGTGCTATGGGTTCTTGGCGGTGCCAGTTTGGGGATACCTTGCCTCCTTGTCCAATCGCTCATTTTACTGCTCCAAACGTGAGACTGCGCACGAGGAAGCGCTGCACAAAGAAAGTCATGATAACCACCGGAGTGATGACCAGGATCGTCGCCGCGCACACCGCACCGATCAACACCCCCTGCTGAGTCCACAATGCGGAGATAGCCACCGGCATGGTGCGCGCATTGCGGCCGGTGAGAATCAGGGCGAACATGAACTCGTTCCAGCACAGGATAAAGTTCAGCACACCCGCCGCCAGGAGGCCCGGCAACGAGACGGGCACCACGATCTTGACAAAGGCCTGGAAACGGCTGCAGCCGTCGATGAGGGCCGACTCTTCCATCTCAACGGGGATCGACTGGAAAAAGCCAACCAGGGTCCAGATGGTGTAAGGCAGGTTAAACGACAGGTAGGCGAGTACCAGTACGAGGTGGGTATCCCATAATCTAGTGAGCCTGGCCAGGAGAAAGAAGGGGATGACCAGCGTGATAGCGGGAAGCATCTGCGTGCTCAAGATGGAGACCCGGAGCAGATTGCCCCCCGTGCGAAAGCGAGCGAAGGAATAAGCGGCCAGGGAACCGAGGACTAACGCCAGGGCCGTGGAGGCCGCCGATACCACAGTGCTGTTCACGAAGTAGTCCTGAAAGGGATACATCTCAAAGATGCGCCGGTAGTTCTCCAGAGTAAGGGGAGGCAGCCAGACGGGCGGAATCTTGTAGGCAATGTACCTAGTTACTAACGAAGTGCGCAGCACCCACAAAATCGGCAGCAGGACGGTCAGGGAAGCAATGATGAGGATCAAATGGCTGATCAGAGAGCTAAGAACTCTCCACACTCTACGGCCGGGCATCGAGTTTCCCCTTTGGGCGGAAAGCTTGAACGAGGCGCACTATATCACAAAAGAAACTAATTGTCAACAGTTGTTGCTTCACAGCCGGGCTATTGCATCACTGCTTGGCAGGAAGGCTCCCGCAGAGGAGAAAGCGAGGAATCTCCATTAAATCTTGACAAGTTCAACACCAGCCCTTGACAGATATCGGGTATAATCTGTCCGCATACACAGACACGCGGGTTACAAACCCGCTGCGAGCGGTGAGACGTGCAGACCCGCCACGAGCGGTGAGCGTGCGATTAAGAGGAGGAAAGATTGGCCCCAGTAATCGAACTGACGGATATCGTCAAAACATACAAAATGGGCGATGTGGAAGTCAAGGCCCTGCGCGGGGTTTCCATGAATATCGAAGAGGGCGAGATTGTGGCGATCATGGGCCCTTCCGGGTCGGGCAAGTCCACACTGATGAACGTCATTGGCTGTCTGGACCAGCCCACCTCGGGGACCTATCGTCTGGCCGGAGAGGATGTGAGCGCGCTGGATGACGACCAGTTGGCCGTCATCCGCAACAAACGCCTCGGCTTTGTCTTCCAGCAATTTAACCTGCTGCCGCGGACCACGGCTATCGCCAACGTTGAGCTACCACTCATTTATGGTGGGGGCAAAAATCGCGACGAGCGGGCGCTGTCCGCGCTCGAGCGCGTGGGTCTGGGGAAACGGGCTCACCACCGGCCCAACGAGCTATCCGGCGGCGAACAGCAGCGCGTGGCCATCGCCCGCGCCCTGATCAACGAGCCGGCCATCATTCTGGCCGACGAACCGACCGGCAACCTGGACACCAAGTCCGGCGACGAGGTTATGGCCATCCTCAGACAGTTGAATCAGGAACAAAAGATCACCATCGTACTGGTGACCCACGAGCTGGACATCGGCGCTCAGGCGGACCGCATCGTCCGTCTGCGGGACGGGCTGCTTGCGGAGTAGGGATTTTACCGCAGAGTACGCAGAGGACGCAGAGGCTTTTGATAGGAACCCTGCAAGCTCAGCGGTCTCTGCGATATGGGCTTGTACTGTGAACCGGATGGGGAGGTAGTGACAAGATGAAGCGAGGTGTAGTTGCTCTAGTCGCCGTGTTGGTCCTGGCCGCTGTGGGTGGCGGTGCTTATTACTATGGGACCACGGTCGGCGAGAAGCGCGTGCTGGCGAATCCGCAACTGATCTTCCAGCAACTGGGGGCCGGCCAGGGAGGCGGGCAATTCCAGAGACAGTTCCAGGGACAGGGTGTGGCTCCGTCCGGGACGCCGCCAGCCAGCGGGAGAGGAATGCTGGGCCAGGGCGGCGGGCTGATGGGCACGATTAAAGAGATCGACGGCAACGTTCTGGTCATCACCACGGACGACGGCGACGTACGCGTGCAGGCCACCGATTCGACCCTCATTGAGAAGACCATGTCGGTCAATGTGCAGGACCTGGCGGTGGATGAGCGGGTGATCGTGTCGGGCACCAAGAACGACGACGGCAGCTACACCGCTCGCTCCATCCAGTCGGTGCGGGGCATGCAGGTCTTGGAGTCCAGTCAACCATAGGGAGGCAGGAGTATGCAGCGGCTGAGAGCCGTGTGGAAATGGGCGTTGGCCTTGATCCTGGTCGGCGCCCTGGTTCTGGCAGGAACAAGGTTGCTGCGCGGCCAGAGCAGCGAGAGCCAGGCGAGCAGCTACACCCAGCTGTACACCGTCGCACGTGGCAATCTCACGGCATCCGTCTCGCCTACCGGCCAGGTTTCCCCAACGGAGCGGGTGGTGCTGACGGCGGACGTCAACAAGCTGCCCTTGACCGAGCTCAGCGTCAAGACCGGACAGCAGGTGAAGAAAGGCGACGTCCTGGCGCGCATTGAAATCGACTCGCTGGAGCGAGAGGTACAGGAGGCGGAGGCTGACCTGCTCTCCGCCGCAGAGGCGCTGGAGAAGGCCAAGAGCCCTTACAGTGAGCTGGATCAGCAAAAGGCCGAGCTGGATGTAGCCCAGGCTGAAGCGGCCTTTGAGGAGGCCAAACTGTCCACCGTCGACGAGGCCGTGGCCGAAGCAACCAGCACCTTACAGCAAGCCAAGGACAAGCTGAAAGCGCTGCAAAACGATACGTCCACCCAGGAGCAGTTGGATCGATTGCAGTATCTGGCCAATGTAGCCGAGGTTGAACATGGCAAGATACTGGAAGGTCCGGTGACGACCGAGGAAGGCCGCGACAAGTTGCTGCTGGCCTACAACAAGATGATGGATGCCAAGGACAACCTGGAGACCGCCCAAGCCCGCGCTGCACTGGACCTGCTCAATGCCCAGAACGTGGTGAACGAAGCGGAAGCGGCCCTGGCCAGGGTACAGGCCGGCGCCAACGCTCTCGGTGTGCTGCAGATCCGCAACAGGGTGGCCCAGGCGGAGTATAACCTGGCCAAGGCTCAGGACACTCTGGCCACCATCCTGGCCGGCCCCAATGCCAAGACCGTAGCGCTCGCCCAGGCTCGCTATGAGGCCGCCCAGGCCACCCTGGATAAGACCCGGGAAACCCTCGCCAGCGCGACCATCGTAGCTCCCTTTGACGGCACAGTGGTCGCTGTGGGCGTGGACGTTGGCGACCTGGTATCCGCCGGCACCAACATCATCACCCTGGCTGACCTGTCCGCTATGGAAGTACTCGCCAGCGTGGATGAGACCGATATAAGCCAGGTCAAGGTAGGCCAGACGGCGCAAATTACCTTTGATGCCCTCACCGGGCAGACTTTCAAAGGCAAAGTACTGGAAGTACCGCTGCAAGGCACCCTATCGCAGAGTGTGGTCACCTACCCAGTACGATTGAGTCTGGAGGGCGCGGAGAACGTCTCGCTGCGCTCGGGGATGACGGCGAATGTCACCATCGTCACCGGACAGAAACAGAACGTGCTGTTGGTGCCCCTGCTGGCCATACAGCAGGGTGACACGGGCGACGTCGTGCTCGTGCAAGATCCAGCGACCGGGACCGCGACGACGGCTCCGGTGCAGGTCGGGCTGAACGACGGAACCTATGTGGAGATTGTCCGTGGCCTGAATGAGGGCGACGTGGTGGTGTTCGAGTACGAGTCGACCAGCGAGCAAGAAGGCGTTTTCTTCGGTGGTGGTGTGATGATCGAGATGAGAGAACCGCCGGGTGGTGGACAGATGCCGAGTGGCGGGGCGCCGCCCAGCATGCCGGGTGGAAATTAGGGGGAGGCCACACATGAGGAATTGGAAGCGTTGGGTAGTCGCAGCTTTGCTGATCGCAGTGGCCGGTGGTGGCTTTTTCGCCCTGCGCTCGCGAAAAAACAGCTCGGCGGCGAGCAGTACGTATACCCAGGATTTCACCGTAGCAAGGGGTAACCTCGTGGCGTCCATCTCCCCCACCGGCGAGGTTTCTCCAGTGAAGCAGGTCGCTTTGAGTGTTGACGTCACCAAGCTTGAGCTGATCGAGCTCAATGTGACCAGCGGGCAAAAAGTGCCGAAAGGCACTGTGCTGGCACGTGTTGATTCATCTTCGCTCGAGCGTGCGGTGGAGCAGGACAAGGCGGACCTGCTTTCCGCCGAGGAGGCACTGGACAAGGCCAAGAACCCTTACAGCGAGCTGGAGCGGGAAAAGGCCGAGCTGGATGTGGCTCAGGCCGAAGCAGCACTGCAGGAAGCCCAACTGGATAGCGTCGACAAAGCGCTGCAGCAGGCCAAGTATAACCTGCAGAGTGCCCAGTTGAACCTGGCCATCGCCCGGCACAGCTCAACCGCCGGCAAGACCGTGCGGGACCTGCAATACACGGTGGCCTGGCACGAACGCAAGCTGAGCAACCTGCAAAGCCAACTGCAGCAGGGCAAGGTAGACCGGGCAACCGTGGACGAGGAGGCGGAGGCCCTTGCCGAGGCACAGGCTAAACTGGAGACCGCACAAGCGAACGCGCGGTCCACGCTGACATCCGCCGAGGACAAGGTCGCTGAGGCGGAGGAGGCCCTGGCCCAGTTGCAGGGTGGCTCCAGCGCACTCAGCGTACTGCAGATCCGCAATAAGGTGGCCCAGGCCGAGTATAACCTGGCCAAGGCCAAGGACAACCTGGCCACGATCCTGGCCGGTCCCGATGCCAAGACCGTACAGCTGGCCCAGGCCCGCTACGAGGCCGCTCAGGCCACCCTGGAAAAAGCTCAGGAGACCCTGGAGGCAGCCACTATCGTGGCTCCCTTTGACGGCACGGTCATCGCCGTCGGTGCAGAGGTCGGTGATCTGGTCTCCTCGGGCACCAGCATCGTCACCCTGGCCGACCTCTCCGGGCTGGAAGTGATCGCCAGCGTGGACGAGACCGATATCAGCCAGGTCGAAGTAGGGCAGAAGGCGCAAATCAGCTTTGATGCGCTCACGGGAAGGACGTTCAGCGGTAAGGTACTCGAGGTGCCGCTGGAGGGGACTCTGGCGCAGAACGTGGTCAGCTACGAGGTGCGCTTTAGTTTGGAGAGTGCAGAGGACGCGGACCTGCTGCCCGGCATGACGGCCAATGTCAACATCGTAACCGGACAGAAGCAGAACGTGCTGCTGGTACCCCTGCTGGCCATTCAGCAGGGTGACACGGGCGACGTCGTGCTGGTGCGCGATTCGACAACGGGAACCACGGCAACGGCTCCGGTACAGGTCGGGCTGAACGACGGTACGTACGTAGAGATCGTTCGCGGACTGATCGAGGGGGATGTGGTAGAGGTTCAGTACGAGGCGACGACCGAGCAGCAAGGCTTGGGGACCGGCGGCTTGGGTGGCTTTGGCCGAATGCTGTCAGGCGGGACGCGGGGGAGATAAGATCATGAACATCGTCGAAAGCATACGCATCGCTCTGCGCGCCGTAACGGCGAACAAGATGCGCTCCGCGCTGACCATGCTCGGCATCATCATCGGCGTCGGCGCGGTGATCGCCCTGGTCGCCGCCGGCGCCGGAGCGCAGGCGCAGGTGACTGAGCGTTTTGAGAACCTGGGCTCCAACCTGCTGGTGATCTCCCCCAGGCGGGCCTTTTTCCGGGGCATCGGCATGAGCGCCGGCAGCAGCCAGAGCCTGACCACTGATGACGTGGACGCTATCGAGGCGCTGGCCAGCTCCGTGGCCGCCATTGCCCCCGAGTATTCCACCAGCGGGCAGATCGTTTACCGCAACAAGAACACGCAGACCACGGTCCTGGGCATCACACCGGAGTATCCGACCGTGCGCAAGTGGGAGCTCGAACGCGGTCGCTTTGTGAGCAACCTGGATCTGCAGAACAAGAGCAAGGTGGCCGTGCTCGGCGCAACGGTGGTCGAGGCTCTTTTCGGGACGCTGGTCGATCCCATCGGCAAGTACATCAAGATCAACCGGCAGAACTATGAGGTGATCGGCATCATGGCCAGCAAGGGCAGCGACAGCATGGAGAGTCAGGACGATCAGGTCTTTATCCCCCTGACCACCGCTCAGGTCCGCTTTGGCGGGGCGGGCAATCGCTCCTTGCAGTCCATCAATGTCATGGCCGTGTCGGACGAGGCCATGGACCGAGCGCAGGCCGAGCTGACCGCCATCCTGCGCGCCAGCCATGGGCTGACCAGCAGCCAGTCCGACGACTTTAGCATCCAGAACCAGACCCAGATCGTGGAGATGGTGCAAGAGACGTCGCAGACCTTTACGGTGCTGCTGGGCAGCATTGCCGCTATCTCCCTGGTGGTCGGGGGTATCGGCATCATGAACATCATGCTGGTCTCGGTGACCGAACGGACGCGCGAGATCGGCATCCGCAAGGCGGTGGGGGCCAAGCGGCGCGACATTCTGGCGCAGTTTCTGGTGGAGGCCATCGTGATTGGCCTGGTGGGCGGGCTTCTGGGCGTGCTGGCCGGCTATGCTGCGGCCCAGGTAGTGACCCCGTTGCTGGGGGCCACGCGCGCCGTCGTCACGCCGGAGAGCGTGATCATGGCGCTGACCGTGTCCATCGCCGTAGGCCTCTTCTTCGGCATCTACCCTGCATCACGTGCCGCTGCTCTGCGGCCGATCGAGGCGCTGCGGTATGAATAACATGAGGGAACGTAGGGCGGGCTGACAGCCCGCCAGTCCATCTCGGAGTGCAGGCTTTGGCCTGCGGATGCGCTGTGTGGTCTCGCTGGAACTGGCGGCCTGAAGGCCGCACTCCAGCACGAGGGAACAGGATGGTGCGCGGCCTGACAGCCCGCCAGTCCATCTCGGAGTGCAGGCTTTAGCCTGCGGATGCGCTGTGTGGTCTCGCTGGAACTGGCGGCCTGAAGGCCGCACTCCAGCACGGGGAAACAGGATGCTGCGCGGCTCTAGCACGGGGAAACAGGATGCTGCGCGACTCCAGCACGGGGAAACAGGATGCTGCGCGGACTGACAGTCCGCACTACGTGAGCAGGCAATGCGGTACGAACGAGAGGTAAGCGCACGGCATGTTGCTATCGCTACTGCCTCCCGCGTTCTCGACGGGGCTGCAACTCGTGCTTCCGCTACTGCCCTCCGCGCAGTAGGCGGGGTTGGCGCGGTCGTGGCCCTACACGCCATGACCGTGCAATGTATAATAGGTGGCAAGAGAATGGCTGATCGCAAAATCCTGGTAGTAGATGATGACAAAAAGACGGTAGACCTGATCCGGATGTACCTGGAGAAGGATGGCTACCGCGTATGGGTGGCCTACGACGGCCGGCAGGCGCTGGAACAGGCGCGCCAGAGGCGGCCCGACCTGGTCGTGCTGGACCTGATGCTGCCCGAGATAGACGGCCTGGACGTGTGCCGCATTTTGCGCGCCGAGTCCAAAACGCCGGTGATCATGCTCACCGCGCGCACAACGGAAGAAGACAAGCTGCTGGGGCTCGACCTGGGCGCCGATGACTATATGAGCAAGCCCTTCAGCCCACGCGAGCTCCTGGCCCGCGTGCGAGCCGTCCTGCGCCGGGCAGGTGAAACACAGGAAAAGGGCCCGCCTGAACTGCGCTTTGGCGACCTGACGGTGGATCTCTTGCGGCACGTGGTCAAGATACGCGGGGAAGCAGTGACGCTGACTCCCACGGAATTCAAGCTTTTGGAAATCCTGGTGAAGGAGCCGGGGCGAGCCTTTAGCCGGCTGGACCTGATCGACCGCGTGCTGGGCTTTGACTATGAGGGTCTGGAGCGCACAATGGACACACATATCCTCAACCTGCGCAAAAAGATCGAGCCGGACCCGTCTCAGCCCACCTACATCCAGACGGTTTACGGGGTGGGCTACAAGCTGAACGAGTCCCTGCCCCCAAACGGGGGTACGGAGTACCTACCCCAAGAAGGGGGTACGGAGTACCTACCCCAAGAAGGGGGTACGGAGTACCTACCCCAAGAAGGGGGTACGGAGTACCTAGGAGAGAAGGGGAATGTGGCATAGCCTGCGCTTCCGGTTGCTCCTGTCGCTGATCGCCGTGGTGATCGTTGTGATCGGCACCGTCGCCGCACTGGCGATCCGCACCACCACACGCGAGTTCGAGCGTTACGTGGAGCGTAACAGCGTCCTGCACGACCGGCGCCTGCAGGGTATGCTGGCCGGGCACTTTGATCAATACGGGAGCTGGGACGACGTGCAGCCGCTTGTCGAGCAGATGTCCAATATGAGCGGCGAGCGCATCATCCTGGCCGATGAGAACAAGCTGGTCCTCGCCGATTCGGAGAACAAGGTAATCGGGCAGCAGGTGAGCACGGACACCGCAGGGACCGGGGTGATGATCACCTGGCTGGAAGTGCCGGTTGGCTACCTGTACGTGCAACGGACGGGCGGGCTACCGCCCGGCAGCCCCGAAGCCATCTTCCTGGGGTCGGTGAACCGCTGGCTACTGGCAGGGGGCATCGCCGCAGTCGTGGTGGCCGTCATCCTGGCGGCCACACTTTCCCGCCGTATCCTGCGGCCCGTGGAAGCGCTGACAGAGGCCACGCGGCGCATGGAAACGGGCGACCTCAGCCAGCGGGTGACCGTGTCCAGCCGTGATGAAATTGGCCAGCTCGGCCACGCCTTTAACTCGATGGCCGATGGTCTGGCGCGGATGGAACAATTGCGCCGCAACATGACCAGCGATATCGCCCACGAGCTGCGTACACCACTGTCCAACATCCGCGGTTACCTGGAGGCATTACAGGATGGCGTGGCGCAGCCCAGCAGCGAGGTGATTGGCTCTCTGCACGACGAGGCCATGCTGCTGACCCGGCTGGTGAACGACCTGCAAGAGCTGGCCCTGGCCGAGGCCGGGCAGCTCAAGCTGGTGCTGCAGCCCACGGCAGTGGAGCAGGTCGTTTCCCAGGTGGTGAGCGCCATGCAACCCACGGCGATCAGCAAGGGCCTGACTTTGCAGACTGATGTGCAGGCGAGCCTGCCGTCCATCCTGGCAGACGCCGGGCGAGTGGCGCAGGTGCTGCAGAACCTGATCCACAACGCCATGACCCACACACCCGCCGGCGGCCAGATCACAGTGAAGACCACGGCGAACGCCACGCAGATAGTGACCACCGTGCGCGATACGGGCACCGGCATCGCCCCCGAACACCTGCCCTATGTCTTTGACCGCTTTTACCGCGTCGACCAGTCCCGTACGCGGGCCACCGGCGGTGCGGGACTGGGGCTGGCCATCGTCAAACAGCTTGTTGAGGCTCACGGCGGCAGTGTATGGGTCGAGAGCACACCAGGCCAGGGCTCGACGTTCTCGTTCACGTTGCCGGTGGCAGTGAGTGCGGAGCAGCCCGGCGAACCTGAGGGTGAAGCATGAACAACAGACGAATCAAGCTCACAACCGTGCTCTGGGCAGCTCTGGCCGTGCTGGCGCTGGTGGGATGTGATTGGGTGGCTCATTTGCAGGCCACGCCGACACCCCAGGCCACCCCCACGCCAATTGTGATCGTCGTTACCGCCACCCCCGGCCTCTACACGGCGGTCGTGACGGCGGATTTCGAAGAGCAGACGGTCATCGATGTGTACGCCCGCGTCAGCCCGGCAGTGGTCTATATCACCAGCAGGATCATCGTGCGCGACTTTTTCTGGGGGGCGCAGGAGCAGGAAGGCACCGGCTCGGGGTTTGTGATCGACCGGGAGGGGCACATCGTCACCAACTACCACGTGGTGGAAGGTGCCGAACAGGTGGTCGTCACCCTGTCCGATGAAACGTCGGCTGACGCCACCATCGTGGGCGTTGACGCGGGCAACGATATCGCCGTGCTCAAGATTGACGTAGAGGCGGACAAGCTCCACCCGGTGGAGCTGGGTACTTCGGCCGACCTGCGCGTGGGACAGAGAGCGATTGCCATCGGTAACCCGTTCGGGCTGGAGCGCACGCTCACTACCGGCGTGATCAGCTCCCTCGGACGCCCGGTAGAGGGGGCCGAGGGGCAGGCCACCATCTACAACGCCATCCAGACCGATGCCGCCATCAACCCCGGCAACTCGGGCGGGCCGCTGCTGGACTCGCAGGGTCGCGTTATCGGCATCAACACTTCCATCTACTCAGTCACAGGTGGCTCGGTCGGCGTCGGCTTTGCCGTGCCCGTGGACACGGTGAAGCGGGTGGTCAACTCTATCCTGACGAAGGGGTACTATCCTCATCCCTCACTGGGAATCTCGGGGCTGACCCTCGCGCCGGAGCTGGCGGAGTACCTCGAGCTGCCCGTGGAACGAGGTATGTTGATCACCAGCGTCGAGTCCGGGGGAGGCGGGGAGCGCGCCGGGATACGCGGCGGCCAGCGCCGCGTGCGCATCGGCGGCTATATCCTGTCCCTGGGCGGGGACATCCTCATCGGCATCGACGACGTCAAGATCCGCGAAACGGGCGACCTGATGAAATACCTGGAGACCAGGACCGAGGTCGGGCAGGCCGTCACCCTGACCATCGTCCGCGACGGCAAGGAACAGACGCTGCAGGCCACGCTGGGGGAGACCAGAAGCCAGTATAACTGACGAGAGCTCGTCCTCGACTCAAGTGAACAAGGGTCTGCCTTACTCCGCGATCAGGCAGACCCTTCACTTTGTCCCACCTGCGCCACGCCGGTGGGAGTTGGGTGCATTTCAGTTTTGGGGCAGAGTGGCAGTCTACCCGTAGCATAGGGCCTTGTGCCCGTTTCTGCGCAGTCACCATGACGCCCACCCCGTCAAACAGGCGCGGGGCGAACGGCAAGGGGCTATGCTACAAATCCGCCCCCAGACTGAAATGCACCCGTGGGAGTTGACACCCTACCGGAATCCGTTACAATCAGCACAGCATGCAGCCCGGGCGAGACTAGTGCGAGAAGGGGTGACGATATGTCGGCAAGACCTGAGGCGGAAGCGGCTTCGAACAACCCCATCCTGGTTATCGGCGTGGCCGGCGGCACGGCATCCGGCAAGACCACTGTAGTCCAAGCCATCCTGGACCGCGTGGGACGAGAGCGCATCGCGCATATCCAGCACGACTCGTACTACAAGGACCTCAGCCATCTGCCACTGGAAGAGCGCCGGCAGTTCAACTTTGACCATCCCAACGCGCTGGACACAGAGCTGCTCGTCCAGCATGTACGAGAGCTACGCCAAGGGCATTCGGTTGATGTGCCGACGTACGATTTTGCGACCTATTGCCGGCTGCCACAGACGCGCACGGTGCATCCAAGACCGGTAGTGATTCTGGATGGCATCCTGATCCTCGGCGAAGCGCCGCTGCGCGAGCTGATTGACGTCAAGATCTACGTGGATACGGACGCCGACCTGCGCCTCATCCGCCGGATGCGGCGCGACGTGAGCGAGCGCGGCCGTACCGTGGAGTCGGTGATCCAACAGTACCTGTCCACCGTGCGCCCGATGCACCTGGAATTTGTCGAGCCTTCCAAGCGCTATGCTGACGTGATTATTCCGCTTGGCGGGCAAAACGTCGCCGCGCTGGAACTGGTCACGGCGCGCATCCTGACTCTGCTGGACAAAGCCGAAACGAAGCAGACGTGATTGAACCACGGAGACACAGAGGACACGGAGACAGTGATATAGGAATCCACAGATTTCACAGATTGGGGATACTAACGCCAGTTCGGGCAGATCGATACGGACTATGTCTCCAATCGGCGAAATCTGTGGATAGTATTCTGATAGAGGGTAGGTACCGGTCTTGCAGAGCTCGATGTTGACCTTGTGGAACGTGATCGCCTTTCTTGTGCCGGTGGGTTTGACGTTGCTGGCCATCGGCGCAGCCCGTGAGAAGCGCGCCGAGGAGGTGGCGACGACCGCCTTGCTGGCCCTGGCAACCGCCGCAACCGGCTACCTGGTGTGCGGCTTTGCCTTCCAGTTTGGCGGCGCGGCCTTTGTCTCCGGCCTGCCCGGCCTGCAGAGCCTGACCGCGGAGTGGTCACCGCTGGATGCGGTCTGGGGCACGGGCTGGGGTCTGATCGGCCTGCGCGGTTTCTTCCTGAGCGCTGACGCCTACAATGCGGATGTGTACTTCCTGTTCCTCTCGCACCTGCCGGCAGTCACCACGGCCGTACTGGTGACCCTGCTGGCCCTGAGCGGCCATGTCAAGCGCATCTACCTGCTCGCCATCGGCTTCCTGGTCTCCGGCCTGATCTACCCGCTGTTTGGCAACTGGGTGTGGGGAGGCGGCTGGCTGGCCAACCTGGGGCTCAACATCGACCTGGGGCACGGCTTTGTGGACGCAGGTGGAGCCGGAGCGATCTTTTTGCTCGGCACTTGCGTGGCAATCAGCGGCCTGGCCATCATTCGCCCGCACCGTGCCGCCGACGAGGGGGCACCGCAGCTACCGCCAATCCACTTTCCCCTGTTCATGGCGGCGGGCGCGCTGCTGGCCGTGGCCGGCTGGAGCGGGCTGGTGTTGGGCAACCCACTTATCCAGGAGACCATCGTTCCCGCTGTGGTGATGATGAATCTGTTCCTGGGCGCTGCGGGCGGGGCGCTACTGACGTGCCTCTATTCCTGGTTTGTCACCGGACAGCCCAACGCACTGGCCATCGGGCGGGGCACGGTGGCCGGTCTGGTAGCGGTGAGCGCGGCCTGCGCCTTCATCCCGGCCTGGGCGGCGCTGGCGATTGGCGCGGTTGCCGGTCTGTTGTTCCTGTTGGGGTTGTACGCCTGGGAGCAGGAGCTGGAGCTGGCGGACCCGAGTGGGGCCGTGGCCACGTTCGGCCTGCCGGCTATCTGGGGCATCATAGCCGTCGCCCTGTTTGCGGATGGTCAGTGGGGCGCAGGTTGGAACGGGGTAGGCGTACAAGAGTATCTGGGCATGGCGGGGCAGGGCGTTTCGGGCTGGCTCCTGGCCGGTGGCCTGCAACCGGCCGGCTCCGGCCAGGTCTATGCCCAGCTCACCGGGCTGGGAGCGTTACTCATCACCGTGCTGCTCCTGCCCTGGCTGATCTTCCACGCCGCTCTGTGGATCCGCGCCCAAAGCCGGCGCATGGCCACGAGGCCAGCGCCGGCCGCCACACCTGCGGAGCCAGAGACTGCCGTCGAGGCGGTGCTCCTTGAGGCCGCACCAGAAGAACAAACACCGGCGCTTGCGCCAGAATCATCCGAGCCGTCCGCCGAGGAACTCTTGCCGAAGCCCAAGGCCAAGACGAGCAGACCCCGGAGCCGCAAAACACGCCAGGACCCATCCTAGTTCGTTGGTGTCCTGGTGTCCGAGTGTCCCGGTGTTGGGACCCCGGGCTCCTGCAAGAGCCGGATGACCTCGGCATCGGAGGTCTGGTCAAAGACGGCATAGAACGCACCCACGGCCCAGAACAGGTCCGGCATGTACAGGCAGATCACCTGGTCAGCTTCGCCCGACAGAACCTGGATGGTGTCCTCCGGCCCGACCGGCACAGCCAGGACAAGTTTTGCCGGTTGACTGGTCCTGATAGCGCGCAGACTGGCCAATATGGTGGCTCCGGTCGCCACGCCATCATCAACCAGGATGACCGTCTTGCCCTTTAGTTCCAGGTCGGGGCGGGATCCGCGGTAGGCGGCCATCCGCCGTTTAATCTCCTGGCGCTGGCGCGCGGTCTCTTTTTGGACATAACTATCGGGCACCCCCATGCGTTCGATCAGCTCGTGGTCCAGCACGAGCGTGCCATCGCTGGCTACCGCGCCAATGGCCAGCTCGGGATTCTGAGGAGCGCCGATCTTGCGTGTGATGTAGACATCCAGCGGTGCACCCAGCGCGCGGGCTACTTCGTAGGCTACGACTACGCCGCCGCGCGGGACGCCCAGGACGATGACATCCTTGCGGCCGCGCAGCGTGACCAGCTCCCTCGCCAACAGTTGTCCTGCCTCATGGCGATCGCGAAAGTGCATGGCTCCCTCCATCGGGAATTAGAAATGAGAGATGAGAAATTAGAAAGAGCAAAACGAACTCGGCCGTTTCAGCGTGAGGCTCTAGGACAGAGCCAGGGCAAGGGCTTTCTGGACGGCTTCCTGCGGTGTTTGGGCGCGGACGATGGCTTGACGCGGCTGGCCTTCTTGGGCCAGCTCCCAGGTGGACACACCGACTACCGGTATGCCAAGTTTGAGCGCGTGGGCGATTTCGGAAAGGGTGCCGTATTCGCCATGGACGGCAATCACGGCCTGAGACGACTGCACAACGAGCACGTTGCGCGCCTCGCCCATGCCCGTGACGATGGGGATATCCACATAGCGATTGGCGTCATCACGCCGGGTGCCCGGCAGGATGCCGATCGTCAGCCCACCCGCCGACCTGGCCCCCCGGCAAGCCGCTTCCATCACGCCGCCCAGGCCCCCGCATACCAGAACTGCGCCGCGCCGGGCCAGCTCGCGCCCGACGGCCTCTGCCAGTGCGGCAACCTCCTTTGAGCAACGGCTATCCCCGATTACGGCTACAAACACAGGTCTCCTATCTCGTAAAGGTTCAAGAAAGCCTATGGAAACACAAGGGGTCAGGCTACACTCCGCAAGTTCGTCAACTTTGAGTTTTCCGCGAGGACGCCGGGGTCGCCAAGGTTCTCAATCTTGCTTTCTCCGCGCTCTCTGCGACCTCTGCGGTGCAAGATCAGCGTAGTGGCACGACGGCCAGGGACGTGTAGACGGCCCCGGTGGGACGCAGCTCGCTGCGAATCAGGTGCACTTCGCGGGCCCACATCTCGCTGTGGGTGTCCACCTGCACCTTGCCGATGCGCATGGCCATCTCCTCCCGTTCGGCCGGGTGCGTATCATCGCGCATCCGGGCCAGGGTAAGGTGGGGCTGAAATCCGCGCCCCTCCGGCGGAAAGCCCAGAGCGTTCAGCTCGGACTCGACGGCACGCTGCAGTCGCAGCAATACCTCCACATCGCCATCCACGCCAACCCATACCACACGCAGGCGATGTGCGTTGGGGAAAAAACCGGCGGTTGACAGGGCAAGTCGGAATGGGGCAAAGGAATGGCAACCGCGCTCGATGGCCTGCGTGATCTCGGGTATCCGGTCCGACGACACATCACCCAGGAACTTGAGCGTGAGGTGAATGCCAGCCGGTGCCACCCAGCGCGCCTGGCGCGCCACAGGCGCACGCTTGAGCTCATCCTGCACCTGGCGCAGGGTCTTGAGCAATGCCTCGTCCAATTCGATCGCCACAAAAGTGCGCAGCATTTCCATAGGTCACACTCCGAGGACGGAAGGCTAGTTCGTAAAACGTAAGACGTGAAATAGAGGATATCCTCTGGTGCTATTTTGGTGCACAGGGGGAGAAAAGTCAAGAAGCACTCCCGCACAACAGCCAGATTGCCAGGCCCGGAAGAGAGGTGCGGCATTTTTGCTGTTGGGCAAAGTGTGGTATAATGGGCGCACTTTTGCGGGAGGGAATCGGCACTTGACGAAGTATTTCAATATCGTACAGATCATCTTGTCCATAGCGGTGATCGTTCTCGTTATTCTGCAGAGCAAGGGTGGCAGCCTGAGCCGCATGTTCGGTGGCGAGGGCGGAGTATACAAGACGCGCCGCGGTTTTGAGAAGACCCTTTTCAACATCACCATCGCCACGATGGTGGCCTTTTTCGTCTTCTCGTTGCTCAGCGTGATGTTCCAGTAGGAGGTCAGGAACCCGTTTTTTGCGCAGTCCCTGCCCGCGCTGCTACGAGGGCTGCCGGGGAAATGGGTTTCTAGACGGAATGTAGACGGACAAACCGGGTATAGATATGCGCTGGCAAGCCGTGATCGCGGTGCTCGCCATCCTCGCTATTCTTACATTGACCGGCTATGCTGCTCTTCGCACGACCACGGTCCTCATCCCCGATTACGGTGGCACGTACCGGGAAGGCGTTGCGGGCAATCCACGCTACATAAACCCTCTGCTCAGCACGCTCAACGACGTAGACCGCGACCTGGCTGCGCTCGTGTTTCGCGGGCTGACAGTGGCTGACGAGCGCGGGCAGATCCAGCCGGACCTGGCCGACCACTGGGAGATTTCGCCCGATGGCCTTGCCTACACTTTCCATTTGCGCCAGGACGTGCTTTGGCACGACGGTGCACCTTTTACCGCGGATGACGTTGTCCTGACCATCGACCTGCTGCGCTCGCCGGACCTGCCCGCGCAACAGGAGGTGGCCGAGCTGTGGCGTACCGTCGAGGTGGAACGGATCGATTCCTCCACAGTGCGCTTTACCCTGGCCGAGCCTTTTGCTCCCTTCCTGCACTATACCACGATTGGCCTGCTGCCGGCCCATCTGCTCCAGGAGGTACCCGCCAGGGAGCTGGCCGATCACCCCTTCAATCTGCACCCCATTGGCACAGGCCCGTTCCACGTGACCGAAGTAACCGCCCAGCACGCGGTTCTGGAGGCACACACCGACAAGTATGGTGGGCGTCCCTATCTGGACAGCGTCGAGCTCATTTTCTACCCCGATTACGCCAGTGTGTTCGCGGCGTACCAGCGTGGCGAAGTTGATGGTATCAGCCGCGTCGCCACTGACTACCTCGACGAAGCTGCTGCGGATACCGAGCTGAACCTCTACTTGCCGCCGCTCGATGGCTATGCCGTCGTCTTTCTCAATCTGGAGCGACCCGTGTTCCAGGAAAGAGAAGTGCGCCAGGCGCTGCTCCTGGCCAGCGACCGGCAACGCATCATTGACCAGATCCTGGATGAGCAGGCGGTGCCGGCGAGCGGTCCGGTCATGCCCCTGTCGTGGGCATATGAGGCGGGCACAGCAGAATACGCGCACGATCCGGCGGCGGCCATCGCCCTGCTGGAAAAAGCCGGCTGGAAGGACGAAGATGGAGACGGCGTGCGGGAAAAGGGCGACCTGCGGCTCGAATTCACCCTTCTCACCAATGATGAAGAGACACGGATCCAGATCATCAACGAGCTAGCGCGCCAGTGGGCTGAGGTCGGCATCCACGCCGTACCAGAGGCGGCGGGTGTCGCCGGGGTAGTACGCGATTTTCTGGTGCCTCACAACTATGAGGCTATTTTTTACGAGTGGCAGTGGCTGCAGACTGATCCGGATCTTTACACACAATGGCACTCGACGCAAAAGCTCAGCGCAGGACAGAACTATGGCGCCTACAGCAACGACCGTGCCGACCTGCTGATGGAAGAGGCGCGCCGCACCACAAGCGAAGAGCGCCGGGCCATGCTGTACCGCCAGATACAGCGCCTGCTGGCCGAGGATGTGCCAGCCCTGCCTATTTACCATCCGGTGTACGCCTATGCGATTGCCA